>WBZL01003971.1_pt1 | contig 13142 bp, 12 predicted proteins | sample 5204291 | NCBI WGS metagenome assembly WBZL01 (sample SAMN12344345, study PRJNA552823) | activated sludge metagenome | biome: Activated sludge suspended growth; feature: Nitrification reactor; material: Wastewater; isolation source: activated sludge from nitrification reactor of wastewater...
GTACCAAGTGATGAAATTGCGTCTCGATGGCACCAAGATCGGAGAAGATATCGGCGTGATCGAACTCCAGATTATTCAATATCACCGTACGCGGCCGGTAGTGGATGAACTTGGACCGCTTGTCACAGAATGCGGTGTCGTACTCGTCGGCCTCGATGACGAAGAATGGCGAATCGCTCAGCCGGGCGGACACACCGAAATCCCGCGGCACCCCACCGACCAGAAAAGACGGGCGGAGACCTGCTTCCTCCAGTATCCAGGTGAGCATCGCCGTCGTCGTGGTCTTGCCGTGAGTCCCCGCGACACCCAGTACCCAGCGCCCCTGGAGGATGTTTTCGGCCAGCCACTGCGGGCCCGAAACGTAAGGCAGATTGCGATCGAGGATTTCTTCCAGTAGCGGATTGCCGCGCGAAACGGTGTTGCCGACCACGAACAAATCCGGTGCCAGCGCCGTCTGGCCGGCATCGTAACCCTCGGTGAGCGCGATGCCCTGCTCGGCAAGCTGAGTACTCATCGGCGGGTAGACATTGGCATCGCAACCGGTGACCCGGTGGCCGGCTGCCCGGGCCAGTAGTGCGATGCCGCCCATGAAAGTGCCGCAGATGCCAAGGATGTGGATATGCATGGTCGCGAGGCCTCAAGCCCGTGCAATAATGGGCCGGCATTCTACCCCGGGACCCCGCCATGCCCCGCCGCAAGCCGCCCGTACCCGCCTCCGACCACCTGCGCCGCGCCATCGCCAGCCAAGCCGCAAGATTGATGGCCGAGGACGGCATCGGCGACTATGGCCAGGCCAAGCGCAAGGCGGCCCGTCAGTTGGGCGCGGCGGAGGGCGACGCCCTGCCCGGCAACGATGAAGTGGCGGCCGAGTTGCGCGCCTATCAATCCCTCTACCAGCACGAGGAGCAGGTCGAACGCCTCCGGGAACTCCGCCTGGCCGCCCTTGAGGTCATGGAGCTACTGGCCGATTTCCGACCCTATCTCACCGGTGCCGTCCTGGATGGAACGGCGGGGCGCTACGCCGAAGTGGAAATCGAAGTTTTCGCCGATAGCGCCAAAGATGTGGAGATTTACCTGCTATCACGCAATATCTCCTACGAAATCGCGGAATCGCTACAACAAGGTCCGGATGCCCCCGAGACCCGTCTGCGCATCGAGTGGCAAGACGCCACCATCCGGCTGTCCATTTACCCCTATCAGGTCGAGCGCCGGCAGCGGCGCGGTCCGCACTCGGGGCGGCAGCACGACCGGGCACGAGCCGCCGACGTGGCCGCCCTGCTGACGGACTAGACAAATTGTTGTGATTTGAGGCAAACTTGCCGCCATGTCCAAGTCAACTAGCAACAAAACCAGGGCCGGGAATGACAATCAGGAGCGCAGCCGCAGGGCGCGCATCCTCGTCCTCCATGGGCCGAACCTGAACTTGCTCGGCCGTCGCGAACCGGAAATCTACGGCAGCACGACCCTCGCCGACATCCATACAACCATGGAAGCTCGGGCACTGGCCCGCGGGGTGCAGATCGAAAGCTACCAGAGCAATTCCGAAGGCGAGTTGATCGATCGCGTCCAGGCGGCCGCCACGGAAGGGATCGAGTTCATCATCATCAACCCGGGGGCTTACAGCCATACCAGCATTGCCATTCCGGACGCACTGCGGGGGGTGGCCATCCCGTACATCGAAGTGCATATTTCGAACATCCACGCCCGCGAGGCGTTCCGGCACCATTCGCATTTCTCCGCCAGCGCCACCGGCGTCATTTGCGGGCTCGGCGTCCAGGGCTACGAACTGGCTCTCGACGCGGCGCTTGCCCGCCTCGTTCACGCGTAGAAGATCATCCACCCGGCGGGAACGTCGTTTCCGCCCCCTGACCTTGCAGGAGTCAGCATGGACCTGAGAAAACTCAAAACCCTGATCGACCTTGTCCAGAACTCGGGTATTTCCGAACTGGAAATCAGCGAAGGCGAAGAAAAGATCCGCATCGCCAAGTACGCGAGCGCCGCACCGAACACCACCACCGTGATGATGGGTGCGCCGATGGCCGCCACGCCGGCGGCGATGCCGGCGGTCGTTGCCACCCCGACAGCCGAACCGGTACCCGCCGAGCCCGCGGGCCATGTCGTCAAATCCCCGATGGTGGGCACTTTCTACCGATCCGGCAGCCCCGGCGCACCGGCTTTCGTCGAAATCGGCCAGGCCGTGAAGGAAGGCGAGACACTTTGCATCATCGAGGCGATGAAACTGATGAACGAGATCGAAGCGGACGCCTCGGGCACTGTCAAGACCATCCTGGTCGAAAATGGTCAACCGGTGGAATACGGCCAGCCGCTCTTCATTCTCGGCTGAGTTAGGCGAAAATAACGTCATGTTCGAGAAAGTACTCATCGCCAACCGGGGCGAAATCGCGCTCAGGATCCTGCGTGCCTGCCGGGAGCTGGGCATACGTACCGTCGCGGTACACTCGGTGGCCGATACCGAGGCCAAGTATGTGAAACTGGCCGACGAGTCGGTCTGCATCGGCCCGGCGCCGTCCGGCCAAAGCTATTTGAATATTCCGGCGCTCATATCGGCCGCCGAGGTGACCGACTCCGAAGCCATCCATCCCGGTTATGGTTTCCTGTCCGAAAACGCCGATTTCGCCGAGCGGGTCGAAAAGTCCGGCTTTGTCTTTATCGGCCCCAAGGCGGAAACCATCCGGCTGATGGGTGACAAGGTGTCGGCCAAGGATGCCATGAAGGCCGCCGGCGTACCGTGCGTACCGGGCTCGGACGGAGCCCTGCCCGAAGACCCGAAAGAAATCGTCAAGATCGCCCGCGCCGTCGGCTACCCGGTGATCATCAAGGCGGCTGGCGGTGGTGGCGGGCGCGGCATGCGGGTGGTCCATACCGAGGCCGCCCTCATCAACGCCGTCAACATGACGCGCTCGGAAGCACAGGCCGCCTTTGGCAATCCGGTCGTCTATATGGAGAAGTTCCTGGAGAACCCGCGCCATATCGAGATCCAGATCATGGCCGACAACCACAAGAACGCGGTTTGGCTGTCCGAACGGGATTGTTCGATGCAGCGCCGGCACCAGAAGGTCATCGAGGAGGCGCCGGCACCCGAAGTCAATCGCCGGGCCATCGCCCGCATCGGGGACCGTTGCGCCGAAGCCTGCCGCCGGATCGGCTATCGCGGCGCCGGCACCTTCGAGTTCCTCTACGAGAATGGCGAGTTCTATTTCATCGAGATGAATACCCGCGTGCAGGTCGAACATCCGGTGACCGAACTGGTCACCGGCCTCGATATCGTCCAGGCTCAGATTCGCGTCGCGGCCGGCGAAAAACTCTGGTTCCGACAACGCGATATCGAGGTCAAGGGGCACTCGATCGAATGTCGCATCTGCGCGGAAGATCCATTCAAGTTTACGCCATCTCCAGGCAAAATCACCAATTGGCATCCGCCGGGTGGCCCAGGCATCCGGGTCGATTCGCACGTCTACTCCGGCTACACGGTACCGTCGCACTACGATTCGATGATCGGCAAGCTGATTTCCTACGGCGATACTCGCGAACAGGCGATTCGGCGTATGCGCATCGCGCTGTCGGAAATGATGGTGGATGGCATCAAGACCAACATTCCACTGCATCAGGAGCTGATGCTCGACGACCGTTTCATCAAGGGCGGTACCAGCATTCACTACCTTGAAGAGAAGCTGGCCGCGCGGGAAGAGGTGAAAGGTCAGGCGTGAATGGTTTGGATCAGCGCCGCCATAGTCACTGACGCCGGCCACGCCGAGGCGCTTTCCGACTCCTTGCTCGGCGCCGGGGCAATCTCGGTTGGCGTCGAGGATGCCGAAGCCGGTACCGAATCCGAAACGCCCCAGTTCGGCGAGCCCGGCAGCCCGCTGGATCCGTCGACCCGGCCGCTCTGGCGACTCAGCCGCGTGGTGGCACTATTCGAACCGGAAAGCGATATTGCCGAGCGTATCGCCGCCGCGATTCGGGAAGCGGGTATCGCCGAGCCGCCCGAAATTCGGCTCGACGAAGTGGCCGAACAGGATTGGGTACGCCTCACACAGTCGCAGTTCGATCCCATCCGCATCAACGATCGGCTCTGGATCGTGCCTTCCTGGCATACGGCGCCCGCTCCCGACGCCATCAACCTCGAGTTGGACCCTGGTTTGGCCTTCGGTACCGGCTCCCACCCGACCACTCATCTGTGCCTCGAATGGCTGTGCGACACCGTTCGGGGCGGCGAAAGCGTCCTCGACTATGGCTGCGGCTCGGGAATACTGGCGCTTGCCGCCGCCAAGCTGGGCGCCGCCGACGTGCTCGGCGTGGACATCGACCAGTGCGCCATCGAAGCCGCCGCCGACAATGCCACCAGAAACAAGGTCGCCTTGCGCCTCGCGCACTCCCGGCAACCGCTGCACGGGACGTTCGATATCGTCGTCGCCAACATTCTCACCAACCCGCTTTGCGTACTGGCGCCACTGCTCGCGGCGAGGGTGGCGGCCGGCGGGCACATCGCCCTGTCGGGTGTGCTGGCCAGCCAGGCCGAGCAGGTGATTGCCGCCTATGCGCCGCACCTTGCGCTCAAGGTCGGCGCCAGCCGCGATGGCTGGCTGCGACTGGAAGGTGGTCGGCCGCCATGCTGACGCGCTGCCCGAACTGCGCCACCACCTTTCGCGTCACCCCGGACCAACTCAAGGCCCGCCAGGGCAAGGTGCGGTGTGGCAAGTGCCAGGCGGTGTTCAACGCTCTGGAGACGCTGGACGAAGAAACCACGGTACCAGCCCCCCCTCAGCCCGCGCCTGTCATGGCTACGATGGTGGCCACACGCGGCGCGGAAACCAGCGCATCGGCCATCGAGGCGTCGCCCAGCGGCGAAGACTCCATCTGCGTACCGGCTGACCAATCCGACGGGCCGGCCTTCGCGGCCCTCGACGCGGAAACGCAGCCCCCCGCCGAGTCGATCCCGGCACCGGTTCCGGAGTCCCACGCCGCAGCGGAACCACTACTCGAACCAACACCCGAACCACGGCCCGACGCCAAACCCGAACCGGCCCCGGCAGCCGATCCGTCATGGCGGCCCGCGCCGGAACTGCTACTGCACGAGGACAGCCAGCCCCGGCGGCGCTGGCCGTGGGTACTGGGCAGTCTGATCGCCCTGTGCCTCCTGACGCTACAGGCGGCGATCCACTTCCGCACCGAACTGGCGGTGCTGGCTCCCGAGGCCAAACCAGCGCTGGTGGCGATCTGCGCCGTCGCTGGCTGTCGGGTCGGACTGCCGCACAAGATCGATCTGATCGGCATCGAGACCTCCGATCTCATCCCGGACAAGGACAAACCAGGCCAGTTGCAGTTGGTCGCCAGCCTGCGCAACCGCGCGCCTTTCGTGCAGACCTGGCCCTATCTGGAAGTCACGCTTACCGACACCGGCGACCGTGCGCTGTTGCGTCGCGCGCTCGCGCCGTCCGAGTACCTGCCGCTCCAGCCACCGGTCACCGATGGCTTCCCGCCCAACGGCGAACAGGCCATCCAGTTGACCTTGCGGGCGACCGACGTCCCGGCGGTCGGCTATCGGCTCTACGTCTTCTATCCATAGGCATACAACCCCATGCGTACCCTGATCTGCGGCTCCCTCGCCTACGACACCATCATGGTGTTTCACGACCGGTTCAAGAATCACATCCTGCCCGAGCAGATCCACATCCTCAATGTCGCCTTCCTGGTGCCGGACATGCGCCGCGAATACGGCGGCTGCGCCGGCAACATCGCCTACAACCTGAAACTTCTCGGCGGCGAACCGGTGATCATGGCCACCGTTGGCGACGACAGCGGTCTCTACTTGCAACGACTGGCGCACCTGGCCATGGACAGCGGCCATGTTCGCCACATCGAGGGCACTTACACCGCGCAGGCCTTCATCACCACCGACCTCGACGACAACCAGATCACCGCCTTTCATCCCGGCGCCATGAACCAGTCGCATGCCAACCGGATCCAGGATGCCCAGGACATCGGTCTGGGCATCGTGTCGCCGGACGGCCGCGACGGCATGCTAACCCATGCGCGCCAGTTCCATGAAGCGGGAATCCCGTTCATCTTCGATCCGGGCCAGGGCCTGCCGATGTTCTCGGGCGACGAATTGCTCGATTTCCTTCGGCTGGCCGATTGGTGCACGGTCAACGACTACGAGGCCAAGCTGCTCTGCGAGCGAACCGGGCGCGATCTCGCCGATCTGGCGCGCGAGGTAAAGGCCTTGATCGTCACGCTCGGTGGCAACGGTTCGGAGATCTACACCGATGGTCGGCGCATATCGATTCCCATCGTGACGCCGGAGGCCATGATGGATCCCACCGGCTGCGGCGACGCTTATCGCTCGGGACTCCTCTACGGCATCGGCCAGGGCTGGGATTGGCAAAAGACGGGGCGGCTCGCCTCGCTGATGGGCTCGATCAAGATCGCCCATCGGGGTGGCCAGAACCACAAGCCGACGCGCGCCGATATCGCGGCGCGCTTCGAGCACGCCTTCGGCGAACCCCTGTAGGCGGCCCGCCATCATTCGGACCGGCGACCGGCACTGACGACGACGCCGATGGGGCCGCGTTCCGCCTTCCGTCTCGCCCGTGCGGCACTGCACGTGCTGTCCGGCGTGAGCATCGCCATGATAATGCCGCGACTGCCGGAGCATATCCGTCTGCGCGTCAAGTCCCGCTGGTCGAGGCAGTTGCTCCGGATTCTTGGCATCCGCCTGGTGTCGCAGGGTACCCCCCTGGCCAGCGGCCTGTTGGTCGCCAACCACGTTTCCTGGCTGGACATCCTCGCCATCAACGCGCTGGCCCCCGCCAGCCTGGTCTCGAAGCACGAAGTCCGGCGCTGGCCGGTCATCGGCTGGCTGAGCGCCCAGGCGGGAACATTGTTCATCGAGCGCGGTTCGCGCCTGGCGGCGCAACGCACCCGAGAGCATCTGGTCGGCGAATTACGCCGCGGTGGCCGGGTTGGCGTCTTTCCCGAGGGCACCACCGGCCACGGCGACCACGTGCTGCCCTTCCACGGCGCGCTCTTCCAGTCAGCCATCGACGCCGGCGTACCGGTGGCGCCGGTCATGTTGCGCTATACGGACAAGGATGGGCAGCCCACCGGCGTGGCCGCCTACGTCGGCGACGTCACTTTCTGGGCGAGTGTTCAGGCCATCATCGCCAGTTCCGGCCTGAGCGTTCGCGTAACCTTCCTGTCCGCGGTGGACAGTGCCGACACGGACCGCCGCCATCTGGCACACCATAGTCATCAGTTGATCGCCCACGCCCTGGCGGCGGCCATCACTCCCAGCCACCCGGCTCCACCTGGCGCGCGCAAGGGAGTTGGAAGACCCGCTGATCCTCGAGGCGCACCGCCGTCAGGCACCCGCCCCACAGACAACCGGAATCAAGCGCCAGGAGATTCCGCTCCCGCCTGAATCCCAAAGCCGACCAGTGGCCGCAGATCATTTGATGATCGGCGCTACGCCGGCCGGGCACCGCGTACCAGGGCAGGCAGCCCACCGGGCCACTATCCGGCGGACCCTTGGCGCCGGACGCACGAAATTCCATCACCCCGGTCGGCGTACAAAAACGCATGCGGGTCATGGCGTTCACCACCACCCGCAGCCGATCCCAGCCGGCCAAATCGTCCCGCCAGGCGGCGGGCTCCGAGCCCCACATGTGGGCGAGAAAATCGCGATAGCCCGGCGCGGTGAGCGCAGCGCTGGCTTCGTCGGACAAGGCACGCGCCTGCGCCACATCCCATTGGGGCAGCAAACCCGCGTGCACCATGGCGTAATCGCCTTCGACATGGAACAACGGCCGCGCCCGCAGCCACGTGAGCAATTCGCGTCGATCCGGCGCGGCCAGCACGGGTGCCAAGGTGTCTTCGCGGCTAGGCTTGCCATTGCCTTCCGACTGCATTACCAGATGCAGGTCGTGGTTGCCCAGCACGGTCACCGCCCGGTCGCCGAGACTCTTGACGAAACGCAACACGGCCAGGGAGTCGGGGCCGCGGTTGACCAGATCACCGACCAGCCAGAGGCGATCGCGAGTCGCGGAAAAACCCAGATAGTCGAGTAGGCGGGAGAGTTCCTGAAAACAGCCCTGAATGTCGCCGATCGCGTAGGTTGCCATCCGTGCAGTCTACCTTGGCCCGCGCCGACGGCGCCCGCCAGCGACGCCTAAAGGCGACTGCTGTCGGAATTCAGCACGGTCGTCACCGCCTTGAGCGCGGGCAGCGAGGCGGGCTGATACTCGGGCACCCAGCGCCGCAGATCGCGCCGAACTTCGGCATCCGTCTTCGGCAGCGGCGATTTCAGCCACTCGAGCAGATCGTCGAGCCAGCCCGCCGGCACCATGCGCGCCTTGGCCACCCTCAGCTTGGGATGATGGGTAGGCCGGGTATGCTCGTCGTCGGAGAGTAGCTCCTCGTAGAGCTTCTCGCCCGGCCGCAGGCCGGTATAGACGATGCGGATGTCGTCCTCGCCGCGGCCGGACAGGCGAATCATGTCGCGCGCCAGATCGGCGATGCGCACCGGCTCGCCCATGTCGAGCACGAATATCTCGCCGCCCTTGCCCATCGCGGCCGCCTCCAGCACCAGTTGCGACGACTCGGGGATCGACATGAAGTAACGTGTGATCTCGGGATGGGTGACGGTCACCGGGCCACCCTTGGCGATTTGCGCCCGGAACTTCGGAATCACGCTGCCGGTGCTGCCCAGCACGTTGCCGAAACGGACCATCTCGAAACGAGTGGCTCCGCCGCCGCCTTCGAGCGCCTGGCAGACCATTTCCGCCAGACGCTTGGTCGCGCCCATGACATTGGTCGGATTGACCGCCTTGTCCGTAGACACCAGCACGAACTTCGGCACCTTGGCCCGCTGTGCCGACAGCGCCACCACATAGGTGCCGAAAACATTGTTGCGCACCGCCTGCCAGCTGTTGTGTTCCTCCATAAGCGGCACGTGCTTGTAGGCAGCCGCGTGAAACACCACCGACGGCGTATGCCGACGCATCACCTCGGTCAGCCAGGCGCCATCCTTGACATCGCCGGCCAGGGGCACCAGCGCCACTTCGGGGAAATGCTCCGTCAATTCCTCGACGAGGGCATACAACGCGAATTCGTTGTTCTCGAACAGGACCAATTGCGCCGGATGCAAGCGGGCGATCTGGCGGCACAGTTCGCTGCCGATTGAGCCGCCGGCGCCTGTCACCATGACGACGCGGTCGAACAGGAGCTCGCGCACCTCGGGCGTATCGATGCGCACCGGCGACCGGCCGAGCAGATCTTCGAGGTCGACCGGACGAACATGATCGACGCGGTCGCGCTTGAGCAGCAATTGCTCGGTTGACGGCACCGTGTAGGCGGTCACCCCGGCGCGCATGCACAAGGAGCTGACACGCTGGCGGACCTCGTCCGATACCGAAGGCATGGCCAGGATGACGTGATTGACCTTGAGCGCCTTCGTCCAGTAGCCGAGTTCACTCAGGGGGCCGAATACCCGTTGGCCCAGCAACTCGCGGCGCTGCTTGGCGGCATCGTCATCCAGGAAGCCGACCACCCGCCACTCCTGCGAGCGGGCCAGTTCCTGAACCAGGCCAGCACCGGAACGCCCCGCGCCCAGGATCAGCACCGGCTTGCCGCTGGCACCCAGGGCGCTGTAGAGCAGATGATCCTTCCACATCCGGTAAGCCGCCCGGCCGCCGCCCATCAGGACCAGCAGGAGCACGGGATAGAGGATGACCACGCTGCGCGGAATGCCCGGCGCCGGCACGAACATCGTCAGCAAGGCGCCCAGCAGCGCCGAAATGGCCACCGCCTTGAAGATACGCCGCAGATCGGGCAGGCTGGAGAAGAACCAGATGCCTAGGTAGAGTCCGGAGAGGCGAAAGACCAGCGCCTCGGCGGGAACCAGGAACAGCAGGGTACCGGCGATCAGCGGCCAGTGTTCGGGATGCGACGACGAATCGGACCACAGCGCATACGCGCCCAGCCAAGCCAGCACGACCGCGAGCAAGTCGAAAAGAAACACCGCGACCGAGCGCCATTTGCGCTGGAATTCCGATTCAAGCGTATCCATGCACTGGGGCCGATACCGATTTCGGGGTGCTTACGACTCGCATATTGGGCGCCACTATATCATCGGCAGGGTCTTTCATTGGCCCGAACTGGTACTGTTTGACGGCGTTGACGGATGGTTTGTCGCTTTGCGCCAACGTCTGTCGATAGCGGAAAAAAGGCCTGCGTAAACGATTATCCAAGCCAACAGCCCGACCCCCTGATTGACGGCGGACGACTGTTTGAGCCACAGGGCGCTGCCGGCCGCCACGGCCATCAGCCCCCAAGCGGCCAGCGCCACGCCGCGGTGGCTCCAGCCGGCAAGCACCAGACGCTGATAGTGATGCTCGCGGTGAGCTTGCCAGACCCGCTCGCGACGGCGCAAGCGTCGCCAAAGGGTGACAGTCGCATCGGCGACGAAGGGCGAAAAGACCAGGATCGGAAACCAGCCCGCCCAGAGACCCGCCCGCCATCCGTCCAGGCCCAAGGCGCCGGCCAGGAATCCCAGTGGAATCGAGCCGGCATCGCCCATGAACACCCGGCCGGGCGGGAAATTGAAGACCAGAAAGCCCAGGGCGGCGGCGGCGATGACCAGGCAAGTCCAGGCCATGGCCGGTGCCTGGGGCCACGCGGCCAACGCATAGGCACCGAAGCCGACGACCGCCATGCCGCCGGCCAGGCCGTCCGCGCCGTCCATGAAGTTGTACAAGTTGGTCATCCAGCCGAGCGCGACGACCGCCGGTATTGCGACCACGACCGGCAGTTGCAGGGCAACCACCACGACGGTGGCGGCGGTGAGATGGCCGAGCAATCTCGGCAGCACGGCCAGCGAGCGCCAGTCATCGACTAACGACAACAGGAACAGACCGAAGGCGGCGGCCAGGATGGCGACCGGGGCGTCCGGCAAGCGCAGGGCGACGAGCGCGCCAGCGCATCCCGCCGCCATGGCGATGCCGCCGATGCGCGGCACCGCGCCGGCGTGCAACGAGCGATCGTTGGCAACATCCAGCGGCATGCCCGCGCCCCGGCGGAGCCAGACATGCAGAACCGCCATCGTGATGGCGGCCGATGCCAGGGTGGCAAGCAGCGGCGTCACGGCATGAACCGCCGTGGCGCAAAGCCGAAGGCGCGTGTCGCCTCGTCGTGCGAAAAACACATATCGACATCAACGCGCCGAAGCATGGCCAGGTTGAGGTCGCGATAGGCCGGCGCGAAGCGCGCCAAAGCCAGCCCGACGCGCCACAACCATGCGGGAAGCCGGACGATGCGCGGCGTCCGGCCCAGCCGGCGGAAGATCGCCTCGACCATGGCCCGATAGCTGAGCACTTCGCCGCCGCTCAAGTTGTAGGAGCGGTTCCAGCTTTCGGGGGCGGCGAACAGGGCGACGCAGGCCTTGGCCAGATCGTCGGCATGGACCGGCTGGCGCAGGCCGCGCCCCTCCCCCGGCATGGGAAAGAACGCCAGGCGTTCGATGAAGCGCGCCAGTCGGGTGATGTTGCGGTCGTAGCCGAGCGAATAGATCATCGTCGGCCGAAAGATGGCCCAGCGCATGCCTAGACCAAGGCAGGCCCGCCTGACGGAATCCTCCGCCTCGGCCAAGTCCTGCGCCAACCGTCGCTCGCCCTCATTGGCGGAATCCGCCTTGGTGAAGGCGCTCGTCGAGCCAAAGGCGATCACCTCCCTCAGGCCACGTTCGGCCAGGGCGGGCAGCCATGGCGGCAGGGCGAAGACGGGGGCCAGATTGATCAGCGCCTCCGGCCGCCCCACCTCCGGCAGACTGGTCGGGTTGCGCAGGTCGTGGGCATGCCAGATCAGGTGCGGTGATTCGCTGGCGCCCGCCCGCGCGGGATCGGAGCAGAACGCGCGAACCCGACAACCCGCCGCCAACAGGCGTGGCAGCAGGCAACGGCCCACCAGACTGGTCGCCCCGAACACCCACACTTCCTTGCGACCATCCGCGCCGGCGTTTCGCTCGACGACCTCGGCGGGTGCCCGCGACTTGAAGCGCATGCGCCCCGCCATGAATAGAAAGCGCATGGTGATCGCGGCGGCCACCGGAGCGAAGAAGAGCGCGCGCCAACCGACGAAGTGGAACTTGCTGAAGAACCGCATCAAACCACGATGCTTGTACCACTCGACACGCAGCGGCCGGCGCCGGCTGGAGCGCCCCTTGAAATGCGTGATCCCGACGTCGGGAACGAACAGGACTTCCAGACCGGCCGCCTGAAAGCGCTGGCAAAGATCCACATCCTCCCAGTGCATGAAGTAGCCTTCATCGAAGGAACCGATCCGTTCCAGCGCAGTACGCCGCACCAGCATGAACGCCCCGGATATCGCCTCGACCGCGACGGGCGCGCTGGGCAAGGGCTCGTCCAGTCGCGGCGGCGAACCGAACAATCGGCCGAGCAGCGCCCCGGGCGTCGGTATGCGGCGGCGGCAACTCTTTTCCTCGCTGCCATCGGCATTGCGGATCAGACAGCCGGCCATGCCGGCGGCTGGTCGCGCGGCCAGCGCCGCCACCATCCGCGCCAGCGTGTCGGGCCGCACGATACAGTCCGGGTTGAGAAACAGGACGTAGTCGCCTCGCACCAGCGGCAACGCCGCATTGTTGCCCGCGGCGAACCCCAGGTTGCGGCCATTGCTCAACACGCGCAGACGACCATCGGCCGCCGCCATGTCTACCAGCGGCTCGACACTGCAATCGGTGGAACCGTTGTCGGAAACGATCACTTCGATGGGCAGCGTGGAGGCCAGCACATTGCGCACGCACTCGATGAGCAGCGCGCTGCTGTTGTAGCTGACGATGATGACGGAGCAAAACACGGAATGGGCGAGGCGTTGCGCCTGGAGTCGATCTGGTTGCGCAATTTACCCTCTTTCCCGCTCCTGGCGGCCACGGCGGGGCTTCCGTTTTCGCCGGGCACTGACACGCCCGGTCAGGGCGCCGCTAGGCAGCCCTGGCGGCGCGCGCGACGATCGGCACCGCCCAGTCCATCGGCCAGAGAATGCCGAACTCGGGAACCTGATCGGCATAGACGCGCACCGCGCCGAAGCCCGCCTCGGCGAGGCGTCGGCGC
>WBZL01003973.1_pt1 | contig 13141 bp, 10 predicted proteins | sample 5204291 | NCBI WGS metagenome assembly WBZL01 (sample SAMN12344345, study PRJNA552823) | activated sludge metagenome | biome: Activated sludge suspended growth; feature: Nitrification reactor; material: Wastewater; isolation source: activated sludge from nitrification reactor of wastewater...
GGCGGTGCGTCGGCGGTGTGAGTTTGAGCTGGGAATCGGGAATCGGGAATCGGGAATCGGGAATCGGGAATCGGGAATGGAGAATAGTTTGAGCGGAGCGCGCTTTGCGGTTGCTTTGAACGATTCCCTATTCCCTATTCCCGGCTCTCAATACACAAATTCGCGGAACACCGGGTCCACGCTGCCGTTCCAGCGTCCCTTGAACAGGGCGATCTTGCGTTCTGCCGGAGTCTCGTTGGCCTCGGCGATTTCAATCAGCGGCATCAGGAAAATGCTCTCGTCCGCACCGTCGGCATTGCGGCGTGCGCGCCGGCGCAAGCCTTCGGCCGAGATCTTCAAAGCTTCGATGGCGATATCGCGCAGGCTGCCGCTGCGGAAGGGTAGCTTCAGGCCATGCCTGGGCACGCCATCGCGCAGGGCGTTGCGTTCCTCAAGGCTGAAATCCTTGACCAGGTCCCAGGCCGCATCCAGCGCGGTCTGGTCATACAGCAAGCCGACCCAAAATGCCGGCAAGGCACACAGGCGGTTCCATGGGCCGCCATCGGCACCGCGCATTTCCAGGAACTTTTTCAGGCGAACTTCCGGAAACGCCGTGGTCATGTGGTCCGACCAATCGCTCATGGTCGGCAGCACTCCGGGCATGGGCTCGAGCTCACCGCGCATGAACGTGCGGAACGATTGCCCGGCCAGGTCGTGGTAGACGCCATCGCGATAGCTGAAGTACATGGGCACGTCGAGCAGATAGTCGACGTAGCGTTCGAAGCCGAAGCTCTCGTCGAACACGAAGTCGAGCATGCCGGTGCGATCCGGGTCGGTGTCGGTCCAGATGTGCGAGCGGTAGCTGAGGTATCCGTTGAGCTTGCCTTCGGTGAAGGGCGAATCGGCAAACAAGGCCGTGGCGACGGGTTGCAAGGCCAGCGAGGTGCGGAACTTGCGCACCATGTCCGCTTCATCGGCAAAGTCGAGGTTCACCTGCACGGTGCAGGTGCGCGTCATCATGTCCAGCCCGAGCTTGCCGACCGTTGGCATGTAGCGGCGCATGATGGCGTAGCGACCCTTGGGCATCCACGGCATGTCCTCGCGTCGCCACTTCGGCTGGAAGCCCATGCCGAGGAAACCGACGCCCATGCCGTCGGCCACGCTTTTCACTTCGCGCAAGTGGGAGTTGATCTCGACGCAGGTCTGGTGGATGGTTTCCAGCGGCGCACCGGAAAGCTCGAATTGTCCGGCCGGCTCCAGGGTGACCGACGCGCCATCGCGTGACAGCGCGATCAGCTTGCCGTTCTCGCTGACGCGCTGCCAGCCGAAGCGGGTCAGACCTTCGAGCAGGGTGCCGATGCCCTGTTCGCCTTCCCAGGTCAGCGGGCGCAGGTCATCCAGGCGGAAACCGAATTTTTCGTGCTCGGTGCCGATGCGCCAGGCTGACTTCGGCTTGGAACCACTGGCGAGCGAATCGATCAGTTGCTGGCGATGCCTGATCGGCTCGCTGGAAGCGGCGCTGGGTCCGGACATGGGTTGTGCCTCGCGGTCAATCCGCGGATATGGGGCCACCACGGGGTCGCACAAGGGAAGCCGATGCGGGCGACTGCGCCTGTTCGGGCAGGCCCAACCAGCGCGCCACCACGGCGCGCGCTTCATCAAGGCCCGTCTTGGCCGTGGCGGAAAACAGCTGCACGCTGACCGCGGATTGGGCCTCATCCACTGCCAGCGCCTTTTTCACTTCCATCAGCGTACGTGCCGCTTCGTTGCGCGAGAGCTTGTCGGCCTTGGTCAGCAGCACGTGGCAGGGCTTGCCAATGGCCCGGGCGTATTCGAGCATCTGGCAGTCGTATTCCTTCAGCGGATGCCGGCTGTCCATGATCAGGACCAGTCCCTTCAGTGCCTGCCGCGAGCGCAGGAAGCCATCAACCATGCCACGCCATTGATCGCGCACCGCAACCGGCACCTTGGCGTAACCATAGCCGGGAAGATCCACAAGCCGGCGCTGCGCATCGATGGCAAACACGTTGAGCAGTTGGGTGCGTCCCGGGGTCTTGCTGACCCGGGCCAGGCCCTTGTGCGCGGCCAAGGCATTCAAGGCGCTGGACTTGCCTGCGTTCGAGCGCCCGGCAAAGGCAACTTCCCAGCCTTCGTCGGCGGGCATGTCGCGGGGGTTGGCGGCACTTTTCAGGAAACTGGCGGTGTGCAGGATATGCATGCTGATGGGATTGGATGATGGCAGGGATACCGGCCCGCCGTTGACGCCGGTTTGACCGGCCTCGGGCTGACACGGATAATTCGACGACTTTAGCTTATGGCCTGCGCGCGCCAAGCGGCCGCATCAGGAATCCACGTCTATCCGGAGCCAGTGTATGAGTTTTGTGCGAGTTTTTGCCCTTGGCGTGCTGTTTGCCGCCGGCATGGCCCATGCCGAGACCTCCACCGGCACCCTGCTGGGCGACGCCAAGGCCGGTGAAGCCAAGGCCGCCGTCTGCGGCGCCTGCCATGGCATGGATGGCAATTCCGCCCTCGCCATGTATCCCAAGCTGGCCGGCCAGAATGAATCCTATACCGTGCGCCAATTGGCCCAGTTCAAGAACGGCCAGCGCAACAACGCCATCATGCTGCCCTTCGCCTCGACCCTGAGCGATCAGGACATGCACGACCTCGGGGCGTTTTTCGCCAGCAAGCAGGCCACCCCCGGCCAGACCGACGAAGCCTATGTCGCGCGCGCACAAGCCTTGTATCGCGCCGGTGACGCCAAGCTCGGCGTGCCCGCCTGCATGGCCTGCCACGGTCCATCGGGGCGCGGCATGGCCGGATCGGCGTATCCGCAGGTGGCGGGCCAATGGTCCGAATACGTGAGCGCCAAGCTCACCGAATGGCGTGCAGGCACGACCTGGGGCGATGACGAACACGCCAAGATCATGCCGGAGATCGCCAAGCGCCTGGGCGAGAAGGACATCGCGGCCTTGGCGTCGTACATGCAGGGATTGCACACCGCGCAAAGCGCTTCGGCCAAATAGCTTTCACCCGCATTCAGCGCCGTTGCATGACACTGCGCGGCAGTTTTTCATCGCGACGGAGAATTCCGCCATGTTCAAGGCATTGATTGCGCTGACGCTTGGCGTCGGCCTGTTCGCTGGCCTTCCGCTCCAGGCCCAGGAAACCTGGCAGGAAGGCAAGAACTACTTCCTCATCGAGCCCACCCAGGCCACCACGACCGGTGACAAGGTCGAAGTAGTCGAGGTGTTCTCCTACGGCTGCGTGCACTGCAACGAAGTCGCACCCATGGTCGAGGACATCGCCAAACGCCTGCCGGCCAATGCGCAGTTCGTCAAACTGCCAGCCCAGTTCGGATTCGAGTCGTGGAAGACCTTTGCACGCGGGTTCTATACCGCGCAGGCGCTGGGAATCGTCGACAAATCGCATCTGGACGTGTTTCGCGCCGTCTACGTCGACCGCAAACTCGACTCGCGCTCGCCAACCCTGGCCTCGCTGGCGGATTTCTATTCGAAGTACGGGGTTTCAGCGGCCGATTTCACGGCCACAGCCCAATCGTTTGCCATCGAGACCAAGCTCAAGCGCAATGACGCCTTGATCAAGGCCTATGGCGTCGATAGCACTCCCGGTTTCGTCGTGAACGGCAAATACCGGGTGACCGGGCAGTCCGCCGGCGGCTACCAGAACATCGAGCCATTGCTCAATTTCCTCATCGCAAAAGAAGCCAAGGGCGGTTGATCGCCTGCGCAACTTCGCGCCGTGCGCGCTGTCTGTACGACCACCCCGCAACCTGGAGCTGCCTGATGTTTGCCCGACTGCCCGTAATCCTGCTTGGAGCCCTGCTTTCCGTCGCTGCCTGTGCCCAAGAGCAAAAGGACGCCACGGCAAGCGCGCCGGTTGCGGCCGAAGCGGGCAAGAACTACTTCCTCATCGAGCCGCCGCAGCCCACGTCAAGCGGCGACAAGATCGAGGTGCTCGAAGTGTTCAGCTATGCCTGCGTGCATTGCGCGCACTTCCAGCCGTATGCGGACGAGATCAAGTCCAAGCTGCCCGCCTACGCCCAGTTCGAATACCTGCCGGCGATCTTCAATGACCAGTGGGAAGCCTATGCGCGCGCGTTCTACTGCGCACAGTCGCTGGGCGTACTGGACAAGACCCACCAGGCGGTGTTCAACGCCGTGCATCGCGATCACCGCCCATTCCGCTCGTTCAACGACATTGCCGCGTTCTATGGCGAGCAGGGCGTCGATTCCGAAAAATTCACGCAGCTGGCCACGTCGTTCGAAGTGCAAAGCAAGCTGGCCCGCTCGAAGAGCCTGGTGCCGAAGTTTGGCGTGGACGGAACGCCGACCATCATCATCAACGGCAAGTACCGGGTGACTGGCGCTTCGGCTGGCGGTTATCCGCAACTGGTGGCACTGGTGGACTATCTGGTCAAGAAGGAACATGCGGCAAAGAGCGCCAAGTAACACCGAATCGGGCCGCCCTCTGGCGGCCTTGCTGCCTGTTGGCTGATGTCGCGACGTGAAAAGTGAGCCTGCCCAAACCATGAGCAGCAGCCAGCCAGAGGCCAGGTCGCGTCTGAACGTGCTCAGCTGCAACATCCTGGCGGGTGGCAGCATCAAGCGATACCGCGAGTACGTCACGCACAGCTGGAAGCATGTGTTGCCAACCGGCAAGCGCGCCAACCTGGACGGCCTGGCCGGAATCCTCCCGGAGTTCGATCTGGTTGCGCTGCAGGAAGCCGATGCCGGCTCGCTGCGTTCGGGATTCCTCAACCAGACGGAATACCTTGCCGAGAACGCGGGCTTTCCGTTCTGGACCCATCAGCCCAATCGCAAGGTGGCCAAGGTTTCGGCATCCAGCAACGGCCTGCTCTCGCGCTTGAAACCGACCGAAGTGCTGGACTACCCGTTGCCCGGACGCATCCGTGGGCGCGGCGTGCTGTGGGTTCGCTTTGGCAGCGGCAAGCATTCGCTGGTGGTCCTGGTTGCCCACCTCTCGCTCGGCACGCAGGCGCGCGCGCACCAGCTTGGTTACATCACCGAGTTGCTGGAAGGCCATCCGCATGCCTTGCTGCTGGGTGACCTCAACACCTCGATCGAGAGCCCGGAACTGCGCAACCTGTTTGCGCGCACATCCCTGCAATTGCCCGAAACCGCTCCGCTCACTTTTCCGAGCTGGGCACCGGCCCGCGCGATCGACCACATCCTGGCCACTTCCACGCTGAAGATCGAAACCCTGCGTACCCTGCCGCACCTGGTGTCGGATCATTTGCCGATTGCGGCCACGGTTCAGTTGCCGATCAATCTGGACGCGCAAGCGCACGCGGCGGATGCACACCCGTCCGAGAAGATCGCCAGCGCCTGATCTCGCGCCCAGGCAAACCTGACCTCAGTGCACGACTACCCTGTTGCGCCCCTGGTGCTTGGCCCTGTACATGGCCTCATCGGCTTGCTGCAGGAGATCCATGGCCGCGATGGAATCGCCGGGAGCGGCATGTGCGCCGCCGACGCTGATGGTCATCGGGATGGGCACGCCATTGGTGAGCAAGGGAGATGAGGCAATGGCGGCGCGGATCGAGTTGGCCTTGCTGCGCATTTCAATTTCATCGACATCGGGCATCAGCACAACGAACTCCTCGCCGCCGTAGCGAACCACCTGGCCGCTGTCGCCAACGGTGCGTTCGATGACGCTTGCCGCCAGATGCAGGCAGTCATCGCCGATCAGGTGTCCGGCGCCATCATTGATCTGCTTGAAGTGGTCGATATCAGCCACCAGGACGCTGAAATCCCGCCCCTTGGCCCGACAGTCATCCCGCATCGGCTCAAAGGTGCTGTCGAAATAGCGTCGATTGAACACCCCGGTCAGGCCGTCGCGCAGGCTGGATTCGCGCAGGCGCTCGTTGGCGATGGCCAATTCGTTCAAGGTGGTCGAGAGTTCGCGGGTGCGCTGCTCGACGCGCTGCTCGAGCTCATCACGCGATGCCTGCACGATGCGCACGTTTTCGTCACGCAAGCTGGCGAAACGGTGCGCCAGGGCGAACGAGATCAGGATCAGCTCCAAAGCCGAACCAATCTGCATGCCGTATTCGGTGAGGAACATCTTCGGCAACACGCCGAAGGAAACCATGGCATATACGGTGGTGCCGAGCAGCAGCATGCCCCAGGCCAGCAGCAGGATGCGTGCGGAACGATCCCCGCGCAGCGCCAGCACCAGCGACACGCCGAAAATGGCGGCGATGCCCGGGAAGACCGCAGCCGTGCCCGGCAGAACGGCAACCCGATACGGTGCAAAGAACGACACCACCAGCATCAGCGCATGGAAAATGATGAAGCCCCAGAGAATGCGATTGCCGATCGGCAAGCGCTGCTTGAGATCAAGGAACACGCGCACGAACTGATGCATGGCGAGCATGCCGAGCGCCATCGAAACCGGAATCGCAAGGTTGGCCAGCCGCGGCGAGTTGGGCCACAGGTATTCGAAAGCCAGCCCATTCAGGCAATACTGCACAAATCCAAAGCCGGCGACGTAGGTCGAGTAGTACAGGTAGTTGGCATCGCGCAGCGATGCAAACAGGATCAGGTTGTAGAGCAGCAGGGCCAGGATCATTCCATAGTAAATGCCGATGCCGAACTGGGCATCGCGCACCTGGTTGAGGAACGCAGGCTCGGTGTACATCGTCATCGGCACCTGCATCGAACTTTCCGACTGCACGCGCAGCAGCAAGTCCACCGATTCCCCGCCATCCAGGCGGATGAGGAAATTGGGTGCGCGGTAGTTGTAGGCGCGACTCTGGAACGGGCGCTGGTCACCGGAGACCTGGTGGACAACGCTGCCGTCCGCGCGGCGCAGGTAGAGATCGATCTGGTCGAGCAGCACGTAGTCGACCGCAAGCACATAGTCGCGACGCTCCGGATTGCCGTTGCCCAGGCGCACATGGAACCAATAGGCGCCATCGACGAATCCAAAGGTCGGATCGCCCTTGGGCAGGTTCTGGAAGTAATCACTGTCGATCTTGCCGAACAGGTCTTCGGCACGCAGGTCCAGATGGGCATCCACGCTGTAGCGCATGGCGGGGCTGAGCGAAACCGTAGGCTTCGCGTCCGTCAGCAGCATCGGTTCAGCAGCGTGCGCAGGCCAAGCGCATGCCAGTACCAGGCATGCGATCAGGACTACCCCTGCGCAAAATCTGCTCATCCCGCCCATCCCGTTCTTCCTGTCTCGGGAAGCTGCTTTCCTGTCCCGGCCAGCCGGGACACCCCCGCGCAACCGCTGCTCCGCACACGGTTTGGCGCGATGTCGATCTTACCTTTTGCCCGTGCGCTCCGACCAGAGCGCGTTCCAACCGTCCCAGCCCAGCGTCTGCAGGGTTTCCATATTGCGCCGGTAGATGTCCTCGCTGTCCGCCAGAGCCTCCACGGCGCGTTCCACGCTGGATTCCCGAAGCAGGTGCAGGGCCGGGAACGGGGCACGGTTGCTGCAGTTGGCCACATCGTCATCCGCACTGTCCGCAAAGCGGTAATCGGGATGGAAGCTGGCCACCTGGATCACGCCATCCAGCTTCAGAACCTCGATTGCGGCATCGGCCTGGTCGAGGAAATCGTTGAAATCGAGGAAGTCGGTGAACAGTTCGGCCACGATGAGCAGGATTGTCTCGCATTCATCGACATCGGCCGCCGCCAGCGACTGCAATTCAGCGCACAAATCATCCAGCAAGGCCTCTGCATCGCGTGCGTGACTCACCACCAGGCGCACCCGATTCGCGCGAATCGGGGCACGCGCAAAGGGGCAAAGGTTGAGTCCGATCACCGCGCGCTCGATCCATTCCTGGATGCGCTGGATGATCGCCTGGTCGCTCTCGTCCTGCCCCGGCAACGGATCTTCGCGCGTCATGGCGTGCCTTGCATCTCAAAAACCCTGTCGATTTCACCGCCCTCGAGAATGCGCCAGCCGCCGCGTTCGAGTCCAGCAAGGGCAAGGCCACCCACCGAGACGCGATGCAGCTTCTCGACATGGTTGCCAACCGCGGCAAACATGCGCCGCACCTGGTGATAACGCCCCTCGTGCAAGGTCAGGCGAACCTGCCGTGCATCGAGAACTTCGAGTTCCGAGGGCAGCAGGGGCGTCTTCTCGGCCTCCAGCATCAGCGTGCCATTGGCAAAGATTGCTGCTTCATCACCACGCAGGTCTGCGGCCAGTCGTGCTTCGTAGACCTTGGCCACGCGTGACTTCGGCGAGATGATCCGGTGCAGCAAGGCACCGTTATCAGTCATCAGCAACAAGCCGGAGGTGTCGCGATCAAGGCGTCCCACCGTGGACAGCACGGGATCACGCAGGCGGAAACGCGCAGGCAGCAGATCGTAGACCACGCGCCCGGGGTCGCGGGTTGAACAGGTCACCCCGGTTGGCTTGTTCAACATCAGGCAGACGCCTGGCGGTGGATCCAGCGGCTCGCCATCGATGCGGATATCGGCATGATCGCGCTGGTCATCGGCATACAGCACATCACCCGCCGGGTCGGTGATGCGACCTTCGCGGAACATGAGGGCGACTTGCTTGCGGCTGCCGTAGCCGAGATTGGCAATGAGACGAACCAGCTTCATGAGCGCACACCATCGGCTTCGAACACCTTGAAGCCCGCTTGCTCTGCGCGAACCGCCACGTTGCGAAAACGCGAAGCCAGTGTCGCCTCGTACGGCAGATGCCGGTTGGCCACCAGCCATAGCCGGCCGCCGGGATTGAGTGCGCGTGCGGCCGCAGCAATAAAGGCCTGACCGAGTTCCGGTTGATCGGCTCGTCCCTGATGGAAGGGTGGATTGCTGACGATGGCATCGTAGCTCCGGCTCAGCCCGTTGCTGACATCGTGCCAGATGACTTCGCTGCGAACTGGCTTGCTTCGCGTTTCCATCGCGCGCGCAACATTCTGACGCGCAGCTTCCAGGGCTCGTCCTTCGGCTTCGTAGAGATCGATGGCTTCGACGCCTGGACAACGACGCAGCACTTCGCTGCCGAGATAGCCATAACCCGCACCGAGGTCAGCCACCGTGCCAGCAATCGACGTGGGCAACACCGAGATCAGCAATGCCGATGCGGGATCGATGCGATCCCAGGCGAACAGGCCGGGCCGACTGAGATACCCACCTTCCGCGATTTCGACCAGCGCATCCAGGGCCATCCATTCTTCAGCCCGCGATGCATCGATCCCAGCGGCTTGCGGAGTTGACCAGAACACCCGGCAGTGATGCTTGGACAGCACCTCGGCAGTGCCGAACAGTGCTCGGAAATCCCGTTCCCCGGACTTCGCGCCTTCCGCATTGGCCATCGCTGCGATGACCGTGCCGCCGCTTTCCAAACACATCGCCGCTCGCGCAAACAGCGCGCGCGCTTCATCGCGCTGTCGCGGCGGCAGCATCAGGATCAACGGGTATCGCGCCCCCGGCTCGGGATCGCCGACGAGAAGTCCGCTGCGTTCCAGGACATCCGCAAACGGCTTGAAACTCTGCTGGTGCAACCAGCGGGCACGCGGCAAGGCATGCCATCCCAGCCCATCCCGCGCGCGCAGGAACAGCACGCGACCATCAGCAGGCAAACCGATGCCGGCGTGGGTCAGAGCGTGGCGCAGGGCTTCGAGTGCGTTGTCGGTCACGGATCACATGGCAGCGGGCGGAGAATCGACATTCTAGCCCGGACCCTTCAAGAGACCGGGCAATGCGCCATCGAAAAAACGGGAGCGGTCACTCGCCCCGGTTCTCGTGTGTCGCTGCAACCGAACCGGAACACCCAGGAGCCGACCCTCGGCGAACGCGAGACGTTTACCTGCCTCGCCCGTTCTCGGGAGAAAATACTACAGCCTGCTTGACATAAGCGGCGAAGGGGTGTCCCCTTTGATCCCGGCCTATCAAAACAGCTCAGGCCTTCTGTGCACTATATGTCCTCCATAAATTCCACATGGGAACACTGGAAATGATTGCCGGAATAACAAACAAAAGAAACCCCCAGCACACCACCAGAAGAACCGAAAAACAGACCAAGTAGCCTTGCACTCTTCTAGTCGGAGACGAAAAAACCCATGTTGCTGCTGAGAGGCCAATCGTCACGATAGCAAGCACGAAGTATGTCGCCGGAGCCGTGACTATATTCCACTTATTCCATCCATCATTCACTCTGCCGTAATTAAGGACGACAACTAACAATCCAATCGGCAGCGCGCTCAGAATTAGGTAGTAAATGGAAACAAAGCGATTCGTAAGAACGTTCATGTCTAGGTCTGCTCGCTTCCAACCCCGTGAGTCCAAAGCAGGAACACGCTCCAGTTCTAGGCTGAAGGCGGCTCTGGATTATAGCGTCGATACCATGCGTCGAATTCATTGCACGACATCTCCGTGTACAGGAGCCAATTCCTTTGCGTAGATATGTACCACTGTGTTGTAGTGCTTTCGTTATTACACTCCCGCTTATCTTTTGTGCACCTAATTAGTGGCGTGGGAAATAGTGACCTGCACGTAATCAAACATGTATCCCACCGGTGGTTGCACCCACTATGGCAAGCCGGTACCAATCCGAGCATGTCAATATTTCGAAGCGGGTTTGAAGTCGCATAGACAAAAGTAGCCGCCCCACCCAACAACCCAATCGGATCACTCTCAACATACCTTCCAGTGCCGGGCTCATAATCCCGGAAGTAGTTGTAGTGCAGCCCCGATTCGGAATCGTACTGCTGGCCGGGGTAGCGCAGGGGAAGATCGACCTTTCCGTCGTTGACGATGGCGTCGTTGGCACCAAAAGCATCCGCAAAGAAATCCCACGACCATTGTTCGGCATGGGTTACCGAATCCACCGCCAAGCGCGGGGTGCCGAGGTGATCGGTTTCCAGGTAGCTGATCTTGCCTTTGCTGAGCATGGCCACCGGCAGGTCATCGAGGTAGACGAGATCGTAGCTGCCCTTGAGCAGGCGCCTGCCACGATTGTCGTATTCATAGTCAAGGTACGCAACGAGTTTGCCTTGCTCGTCGTAGCTGCTGACCCGCTCCTTGAGTCCGAAATTCATGAATCCCCACTGCTTGATGAGCCGTTCCCCGCGTGCGTTGTAGCGATACAAGCCTTGCGGTGAACCGCTCATTACTTCAAGGCGATTACGATCATCGTAGGTGAATGTGCTTGAAAGCGTATCGGGATTGAGCGTGGTGTTGCCGTTGGCGTCGTAGCTACGGGCATTGCCATCGATGTTGTCCAGGTGGTGCGTTCCATTCACGTAGGCGTACACCTGCGCGCGCTGCGGGCCGAGTTGCCTGCGCGTGCGATCTCCGGTCTTGCTGTAGGCGTAGTCTTCCTGCATCGCGCCAATTCCGTCGGTGACCTGGGTCAACCGATAGAGATCATCGTAAGCATATTGGCGCGTTGGCGTTGTGGCGCCAGCAGTATCACTGGCATTGATGATATTGCCCATCACATCTGTACTGAAATCCAGCACCAGGCCGTTGGGATCGGAGCTGGCCACCGAGTCGATGGCGTAATCACCGTCGTAAGTCTTGGCCAGACTGCGACCGTTGCCGTAGGTAAGCACGTTGAGCGGGCCGAAGGGGTAGTAACTCGCCGAACTGATCAAGACCTCCACGGTCGCGCCGGCTGATGGCTGCATGGTTACGGAGGTGATTTGCCCAATTCCGTTGCGTGAATAACTGATGATGCGCCCGCTCGGATAGGTGATGCTGGCGAGGCGATCGGCCAGGGTCCAGGCGTACGTCAGCGTCAGGGTATCGAGTGCTGTAACCTGAACTTTGCGCAGGATATTGCCGCGGCGGTCGTAGCAATAGGTGGTGGTGCCAGTTTCGTCCGTCATCCGGGTCAAGCGCCCGACTGCATACGAGCCGATGCAGCCAGTGATTGAATCGGGCTGGTCGTAGGAAAAGCTCAAGTTCTTGGCCGTCGTGGGATACGCGATGGTGACCAGACGATTGAGCGCATCGTAGGTGTAGGTGCTGGTCACGTTGCGTGCGTCGGTCTGAGTGACACGATTGCCGGCCGAGTCGTAGGTGTATGTGGTATCGCCGGTATCCGGGCTGTGCAGGCCGGTCAGGTTATTGAGGCCGTCGTAGTCGTAAATAGTATTGAGCCCGTCCGGGTCGGTGACCTGACGCAGATTATTGCGCGTGTCGTATTGGTAGCCCATTGAGGCATTGGCGGTTTCTGGTTCGCTGCCGAGATAGTCTTGAATTGTGGTTTTCAGGCGATTGAGCGGATCGTATTCCTGATGTGTTTTTACACCCAACCCATCCACCGACAAGGTCGCATTGCCATTCGGATCATAGCCTCCAAGAATGGGGTACTTCGTGACCAACTGGTTCGCCGAATTTCTCAGTTCGGTCAATCGACTCAGTTCGCCGAAGGTGCGGCGAATCAGGCGTTTGACAACTCCGCTTGCAGTCCGAAAATACTCCACTCGCCTATTGCCGGCAGTATCCAGGCACTCGGTTGATCCAATCCCATTGGGGCAGTAGTCAATGTAGTTACCCTCGGCATCTGTGATCTTGATGAGCCGACGCGCGCCATCATATGTATACCTCAGGAATGTTCCATCCGGCCGAGTCGTGCGCACCACGTTTCCAGCCGGATCGTAGGTGATGGAGAGGGTGGCATCGTCAGCGTGAGAGACGCCGCTGGCCAAGGCTCGAACTGTGCGTGAAAGCAACCAGCCGCGCGTGTTGTAGGTCAAATCAGTAATCGTTCCATTGCTATCCACGGACTGGCGAAGGTTTCCGTAGACGTCTCGTGCCGAATATTCGTTGATCTGACCCAGCGCGTTGGTTACATACCAAAGATCGGATTTCCTGAATTTGCAGTTCTCGAAATCGTCGTACCCAGAGTTAGTGCAACCCGAATCGTCCGCCATACGGTAGGTGAAACTGGTCACATCGGACACGTCAGTCCGGGGACCGTCGACCGAAACGAGCAGGCCCACCATTGGACAAGCCGCTGCATCAACGTCTACCTGTTCGCAGTAGGCAAACGTTGTGATACGCGAGTCGGAAGCAGGCAGCAAGGGATCGAGCTCGGTTCGCGACAGCACCTGCCCGCGCGCGTTTCTTGTATAGGAGACAACCTTCTCTGCAGCACCCGCGGAGTTTTTGACCCGACGCTCACTTTCGCCATACATGTG
>WBZL01000437.1_pt2 | contig 13139 bp, 11 predicted proteins | sample 5204291 | NCBI WGS metagenome assembly WBZL01 (sample SAMN12344345, study PRJNA552823) | activated sludge metagenome | biome: Activated sludge suspended growth; feature: Nitrification reactor; material: Wastewater; isolation source: activated sludge from nitrification reactor of wastewater...
TACCCTCCTCAGGCGGATCAGCGGCCCGTAGGAGGCATCCGTATTGTAAGCGGGAACACCTTGTTTCCGGGCGGCAAAATAGAGGCGTCCGTCGGCATAGTGCGTATCCTCCAGTTTGAAGCCGCAGGAATACAACCGGCCGTAGGTCTCCATTTCTGAAATGACCCGGTTGCGCCCAACCGTGAGCATGAAATAATACTTTTTCAGATACGGCAATTTGGGCCATACCCTTTTGACCAGGAAGTCAAAAAAATAATAGAACCAGTTGAAGGGCCAGGTGTACTTGGCGAGCAGCCTTTTCTTGCGCAGCTCGGAGGTTTCCACGCAGCCGAACAACAACCCGTCGTGGCGCAGTTTGGCGTTGACGGATTCCAGGAACTTGTTGACATACCGGATATCGTTCAAACGCTTCAGGTTGATGATGCAACCCATCCCGTTGTCATAATACCCGTTCCATGGATTGAGATTAATCAGGTTAACGGTCGAAGACGTTTCCAGAATGGCATGGTCTCCGACCTCATCCAGATCGGTAAATTCTTCGATAAACTGGACTACTTCATCTGGTACTTGTTTTGTGAGCGCCTCACGGTAGAGGTCGCCCTGTCGGAGTGCCTGCCGCAACACTCCGGGGGTTGGCGTAACATTAACTGCCATGTTTTGATAATTTTAATGTGACCTAAAAAAAACATACCTAAGCGGGAGGGTTGAAACGCAAAAGGTTGTAAAGGGAAGTGGATTGATGGGCAAGCGGATGTGACGGCCGCCTGCGGTTTCATGTTTTGATTGTTGCTAATTTGTTGTACGTACTCAATCGGCGGAAGTTTCGGATCGGGGGGTGATCCGAAGGTAAATAAGTAAAGGGTAATGAAAATTTTCGCGTAATATTTATTTCGACAGTTGCTATTGCCTATGCGGGTGAAGGCCTGAAACGGATCAGCCAGTACTTCACGCTGTTTTTCAGGGTTTGCACCTGCTTTTCGCGCAACCAGAGCAGGTAGTCATCCGTCCACCGCTGCGGGTGGAAATTGATCATGACCGACTGCGGTAAAGCGCCGCGATCAATACAGTCAATGATTTCCGGCGTGCTGTGGAAAGACAGGCCAAAATGGTTGTCTACCTTGTCCCGGACGCTGACCTTGTGCCCGTCCCAGCGCCGGCCGGTATCCGTCAGGTAGAAGATCTTCCGGAAATCGAGGTCGAAATAGGGCTCTCCCGTCACGCCGTAATCCTGGTAACGATAGTGGCGCCAGACATCCTTGTTGTCGTATTTCGACCTGGGGCTGCCGTGCATGCAGATGGTGCTGACCGGCACGACCGACCGCAGTTTGTCCAGGTGTTTTTCAAACAGTTTGATGGCTTCGTGCGGATCGCCGCCGGCAAAATCCATGTCCTCATAATGATAGCCGATCTCGTGGCCCATATCGTGGATCTCCCGGATCACCCCTTCGTCATAACTCTGGGGGACCATGCGGAAGTAGTAGGTCCCGACTATCCCTTTATCGCACTGAAGCCGGGCAAACGCCAGCGAATGCAGCTTGCGGTCATCTACGTCGTGACGCAGCATGATCACCTTTTTCTCCGGTGCGCGCAGGTATTGGGCGAACGTTTGGAACCGGTAGCCCGCCCTGAGCAGGGCATCCAGCAATTCGGTATACACTTCGACTGAAAAATCGCGCATCAGACGTCTTGTTTTGATTCAATGAGATCGAGCGCCTTGTCAACGGTCAGCACATCCAATTGCCGCCTGGCGCATTCAGCGACGACCGCCTCGAAATAAGCGGGCGAACATCCGTATTCGGACGGCTCATCCGCCACGTCATGGGTGTAAAAGACGAGCCAGGCCCGCTGTTCGGCCGCTTCATCCATGAGCCGGAAGATCTCCTCCAGCGGCATCCGGTTTTCGTACAGCTTTACGGTTTTCAGGTTGTACAGGTCGGTTTCCCCGACGTTCAGACCGTGACCGATCCCCCGGGCGCTGCGATAATGCTCGCTCAGGTACTTTTTGACCGCCCTGGTTTGCGCCCCGAAGGGATAGGAAAAATTCTTAAACCGGTTTCCGGGGAGCAGGTCCATGAGCTGCTCCTGGTTTTGTTCGATATCCCGAACACTGTCCTCAAATCTTGTCTGGCTCAGGTCGATATGGCCCCTGGTATGACAAGCCAGCTCGTGCTGCTCGATCAGGGCTTTTTTCATATCCTGAAGGGTAAACCGGTTTTCGGCTTCTCTGCCGTCCATAAAGGACAGGGCGAGGTAAAATGTCCCCATAAACCCGTACCGGGTGAGGATTGCCCTGCCGTTCTCAAATGCGGAAACGGGCACATCATCAAACGTGAAGGTAACGACACACCGGTCCAGCCGGACGGTAATATGCCGTGCAAAGCTCACGTTAGCCCATTTGCGCTTTATGTATTTTATGTATTTGGTCATGCTGGTTTTAGTTGTAAGTTGTAAGTTGTAAGTTGTAAGTTGTAAGTCGTAAGTCGTAAGTTGTAAGTTGTAAGTCGTAAGTTGTAAGTCGTAAGTTGTAAGTCGGGTTCCTGAGCATAGCCGAAGGATAAGTTTTAAGTAGCGCCGCATCATCATGCGTTGATCAAAGTGTAAACAATAATCATATATCGGTCAAAGCATCCAGGATCAACCACGCCCCAGCGTGGCAGCATCAAGCATCAAGCATCCAGCATCAACCACGCCTCAGCGTGGCAGCATCAAGCATCAAGTATCAAGCATCAAGCATCAAGTATCCAGCATCAAGCATCAAGCATCAAGTATCCAGCATCAAGCATCCAGCATCAAGCATCAAGCATCAAGTATCCAGCATCAAGCATCAAATCACAAACTCGCCGTCAGCAGCGGCCGGATCTCTCCTATCAATTTTTTGGTAAAATAGGTGGATCCCTGCCGGTTGAGGTGGTCCGGGTCGATGAAAAAATCGGGATTCCGGATCATGGTCGTATCGTTGCTGTGGATCAGCAGCGGGATCTGGTTGGACTTGGCAAAATTGCGCAGGTAATTGATCGTCGGGGTATTGTCCTCGTATACCTGGTAGTTGGGCGAAACCACGATAAACAGTCGGCTGCCTTTTTCCTTGAATGTTTTGGCGATATGCTCGAATTCGGCAACGGCGCCCTCATTCAGGGGTTCGGTATCCTTGACGATCTCGGTGGTATCCCGCAGGAAAATTTCGTGTATCCTGCCGTCGCGGGGTTTCCAGCCCTTGTCTTCGCGCCGCCCGTCCAGCCCTTTGATCAGGTACGGCCGCAGCAGGTAGTAATAGCTCGAATTGTAGGAAAACAAACGGAGCCGGTTGTAGAATTTTTCGAAATAGGAGATCTCGTTCAGGATCGGTTGAATTTCGGGATGGCCCTGGTAGAACGGCCGCAGAAAACCGGCTTCCGCCAGGAATCGGCGGTGCTCCAGCATGCTGCCTTCAATGTTGAGGATCACGATCTTGGGGACATACCGGTTGAGTATGCCGTTCTGTATGGCGTGGAAATAGGGCAAGCCCTGCCCGCCGCGGCTGGCATTCCAGGCCGTCACCTTCAGGGAATCCTCGATCACGAAGGGGTTGTAGTTCATTTCGCCCCGGGAGCTGCCGATGATCACAACGTCCTCGTCGCTGGTTTCCAGGGAGTGTTTGGTTTTGTAGTACCTGCCGTCGGGCGACTTGTCCCGGCAAAGATCCAGAAACAAGCCGGCCGCCTGGTCGATGATCAGGAAACATACGGCAATGACTGCGAGCTTTTTGATGATAGTAACCATATCGGGTAATGCTAGAATTGGAAATAGATGAACTGGCTGCCGTCAAAAACGCCGAGTCCGACGATATATACCAGCAGGAACACGATGGTGGCAAAACGAACCGCCGGATAAGGGTTGTGCAGCAGCCTGAATTTGGGCCTGTATTCCTGTACATAGTCGTTGGCAAAAAGAATGCCCATGCCCAGGATGGAAAACGCGAACATGCCCTTGTCGCCGAAATACAGGCTGGTGCCCGGCCGGGTAAAAATGGTCTGAAGGATGTACATGGCCTGCCCGATGTTCACCGCCCGGAAAAACACCCAGGCAACGCAGGTGAACAGGAAGATCAGCGCTACCTTGAGCACGTGGGGCACCTTGATGCGAAGACCGTCGAGGAAACCCTTTTCAACGCATTGAAACGTACCGTGCAACGCCCCCCAGGCCACAAAGGTCCAGTTGGCGCCGTGCCAAAGCCCGCTGACCGTAAAGGTGACGAAAAGGTTCAGGTAATTGCGGGCTTTCGAAACCCGGTTGCCGCCGAGCGGGATATAGACATAATCGCGGAACCAGGTGGACAGCGAAATGTGCCAGCGGCTCCAGAATTCCTTGAAGGTAGCCGAAAAATAAGGCCTCCGGAAATTTTCCATCAGGTCGAACCCGAACATCTGCGCGCAACCGATGGCGACCAGGGAGTAGCCCGCAAAATCGCAATAGATCTGCACGGCAAAGAATATTGTTGCCACCGCAAAGGAGATCCCGGTGTGCAGGTCGGAATGGCCGTAGATCGTTTCCACGTAGATGGCCAGCCGGTCGGCCACCGCAACCTTCATGAACAACCCCCACAGCATTTTCTTCAGGCCGTAGGAGACCTCGTCATAACTGAATTTCTTGAGGTAATAGAATTGGGGCAGCAGGTGCGCAGCCCGTTCGATGGGCCCGGCTACCAGCTGCGGGAAAAAGCTGACGAACGCAAAAAAGGCCAGGGCATCCCTGGTCGGTTCGATGTTCTTCCGGTATACGTCGATGGTATAGCTCAGGGTCTGGAAGGTGTAAAAGCTGATCCCTACCGGCAGCACGATGTTCAGCGTACGGGCGTTGATCTCCGAGCCGAAAAAGGAAAAGGCTTCTGTAAAGCTCTCCGTAAAGAAATTGAAATATTTGAAAAAACCGAGAAAGCCCAGGTTGACGATCAGGCTCAACCACAACAGGCGCTTTCGTTTGACCGGGTCTTCCAGCTCGCCCATTTTCAGCCCCACCAGGAAATCCACGACGGAGCTGAACGCGATCAGGGACAGAAATCGCCAGTCCCACCAACCGTAAAAAATATAGCTGACGAGAATCAGAAAGGCATTCTGCAACTTCAGGTTCCTATTGGTGACAAACCAATAGAAGACAAATACGATCGGCAGGAAGATCGCAAAGTCAATTGAGTTGAATAACATGGTTTGTGTCGTGTTGGGATTGCCGCTTTCCCGTGCGGGAAGCCGGACAATTCCCGGTTAATCTATCATTTTGGTGACTGTCCGTTGCCGTACCGGTCGTTGACAAAGTCGTAGAGGTAACGGGTAACGTTTATTTTTTCTGAGAGCAGCTTGTTGCGCCTGTCGCGAAACACTTCGCGGTCTTGTGCCAGGATCTCATCTACCAGGGAAAAGACCCGGGCAGAGTCGCTGGTATTGTACACCAGGCCGAACCGCTCCTGGTCCTGGCAATAACTCCGGGCGATGGTATTGATATAGATGGCCGGCGTACCCAGCACTCCCGCCTCAGAGGCAATGGTGGCGCCCTCGCTCACGACGATGGTGGCGAAACTGAGCGCATGGTGCAGTTTTTCCGGCAGTATCCTGATGCGGTACGGTTGCAGTTCCGGCGGCAGGGTCGCTTCGGAAGTGATGAAGACCCTGACCTGTTTGGACAGTTGTTCTACCAGCTTCACCTTATCCTCATTGGTAAGGCCCTTATGCCCCACATCGTGGGTGGCGTTCCAGGAAACAAACCGCACGATGGCATACCGTTCGCCCTGTTCCAGCCCCAGCCATTCGTATACGGAGGGATCCGGCTTGAAAAAATCCGGATGCAGGTAGGCGATCTCGTGGTACCCTTCGTAGCGGATCTGCTTATCGCCCAGTTGTTCCGGCAGCACATCCGGGGTCAGGATGGCATCGGTAAAGGGGCGGTACAATACGATCTGCTCCATATTGCCGGAATCTTCCAGCGACAGGTGCTTGCGCCGCAACAGGAAGGCCGCGTGGGCGGCGTAGATCGAGCCGTGGCTGATGAACAAACCCGGCCGGAACCGCAAGCCGGTGAGGAACATCTGCAGGTCGAACTTGACCAGCCCCCAGATCTTGCCGGAAAGGCTTTTGTAATGCTTGCCGAAACTCTTGAACCGGAATCCTTCAGCCTGTAAAAGTTCACGCTCGAATTCCTTTTCCCGGAGGGTAAACAGCACCTTCACGCCCTTGTCGGCCAGCATTCTGGCCAGGTTCTTGAACAGGTGCACGTGCCCCGGATGTCCGATGTCAATGATTACGCGATTCATGTCAGTTTTTGATATACCTGGATTCCCAATTTGCCGACCGTATAAAGCGGTTTGTTCAACACCATTTCGTACCGGCCGTAACAGACTTCCTCGCCGCCGAAACGCGCCTTGAATTCGCGTACGCCGTAATCCTGGTCCGGTTTGCCGGCGCCCATGAAGTCGAAATGGTCGAAGCCGTTTTGCAAACCGTACTCGATCGGCGCCCAGGTAGCCAGCACGCTGGGGTGCACCCCTTTTTCCTGGCCGTCTTCCCCGCATACGTACCATTCGTAGATCACCTTGCCGGCATACACCGGGCAGGCGATCCCGCCCACGATGCGGTCGTTGTACCGGACGAGAAAGTACCGGAAAGCGCCCGTTTTCCAACCTTTGATAAACAGGTCGGGGCCGGGAAGCGGCTTTTTCACCTTTTCCTTGTACAGTTTGCGGAGGATCTCATAAAACGCCGTTATATCCTGCTCATCAGCAGGCAGCACGATCTCGGCGCCGGCTTTCAGCGACGACTTCACCTGCCGCATCCGGCTGCTGCTCATGCGTTTCTTCACATCGGCTTCCGTGTCGGTTTTGACCAGATAGTTGAGGTGGGGGCGATACTTGTAACCGGCTTCCAGAAAGGTCGCCCGCAGGTCGGCGGTATCGAAAAAATTCCGGAACTCGACAAAAATAGCCTGCCCGCCGGCGCGCTTCTTCAAAGCCGACAGCACACCGGAAGCGATCCGCTGCGCCTCTTCGGGAGCGCTTTCCCGCACCAGCGGGCCGCCCCATACGATCAGGCGGCGCGACAGCCAGGATTTGATCCCCGAGCCGTTGATCTGGAAAACGCCCAGCAACGAACCGGCAATCCTGCCGGAATCATCCACAGCTACCAACTGAATGGGCCGGTATTCGCGGACATCCTCCATCAGTTTGAAGAAATCCGGGCTCTGAAAAAAACTCCCCTGGCTATGGTCCAGCACAAAGGTTGCCAATTGAGCGGCATGCCCGTCCTGGTCAAGCCGGTCGTATTGCGTGTAATATTTTATCTTCACAGGATCATTTTTTGGGCTTTGCAGCCATGTTTTTGAAAAAGCCCCATACGCCGCTGGCTTTGACCACCAGTTCGTCCATATTGTCGGTATCGTTGACACTGAGCCGTTTCAGTCTGAACAGATCGGAGTCCAGGGTATTGAAGCCGTAATCTACGGTCACGGCGCACGCATAACCCGCTTCTCTGGAAAACCGGACCTCCCGCTCGCCGTAGTCGCCGTTGGGATAGGCCAGGGCGTGTACGTGCAGGGCGTAATCCGATTCAAGCATCTGTTTTGAAAGGGCGATTTCCATTTTGGACTCTTCATCCCCGCAGGTCGGGAGGCAGGGGTGAAATACGGTATGGGCCTGAAAATCGATGTATTTTTTCATTTCCTCGATCTCCGCTTTGCTCAGGGCCTGCCGGGTCTCGAAATCCTTGTCGACCTCGAATCCGGTACGGCTCAGGATGCGGAGTTTTTCCTGATTGGACACCTTCTTCAGTTCCGAGGAATCCAGATCGGGATGCTTGCGCGTGAACCAGTAATGGCGATTGGTGCCGACAATGCCGGAGCAGAGGAAAATGGTTGCCGGCACCCGGTATTTTTCCAACACGGGTACCAGTTCGTAATTCCGCTTGTGGCCGTCGTCAAAAGTGATCACGGCAGCCCGGGGCGGAATCAGCGCCGCGTTCCGGGTTCTGCAAGCCCGGATATAGGTATCGAGGCTGATCAGGTTGTAGGCCTGCGTCAGGTACCGGAACGACCGGTCGGCGGTCTGTGCGCTGATGTCGTGAAACATCAGGATGGTGACCTTGTTCCGTTGGACCAGTTGCCTGAACAGGAACGGCAATCCGCTGTAGCGGAGCAACTTGAAAAGCAATTTGTTCATTGGTCGGTCAGCGCCTATTCGGCATATCGGGGGACCCGCACTTCAGCCGGAGAATCCACGAATTGGTGGAACCAGTTTTCGAGGTGGATCCATTTCCAGATGAGTTTGGCGTGGTTGCCTTCCCGGTTGACGTGCTTCCGGTAAATATCCTGCACCTTTTTGACGTCCATAAATCCGCGCGACGCAAAGGGCTTCGAATAGATCAGGTCTTCGATGTATTCCCTGAACACGGGTTTGCGGAACCATTCGTCCTGCGGCGTGCCGAAGCCGATCTTATCCCGCCTGACCCGGATAGCTTCGGGCAGCACCCCTTTCATGGCCTCCCGGAGGATCTTTTTGGTCATGCCCTTGTCGATGATCAGCTTATCGTCGAGGGTGAGGGTCCTTTCCACCAGGCGGTAATCCAGAAACGGCACCCTGGCTTCGATGGAAAACCACATGGAGTTGCTGTCTTCCCACTTCAGCAGGTGTTCGAGCTTGTACTCAAAGTGGTTGATGAGGGCCTCCTGCAGGGTTCGGGACCCGTACAGGTCGCCGGCGATCACCGTGGCGTTGGCGGCGTGATCCTGGTAAAATCCGGGATCGAGGTAGCCCTTTTCCATGGCCCGCAACCGGGTGCGCATGGCCAGGGGCGACAGGAAGAACAACAAGCTCTTCAGCCCGTACAGGGACCGGTGTTTCCGCAGGTACTGACCAACCTCCGAGGTCAGCCGCCCGATGCGGCCCGTCAGCAGCAATTCCTTGAAATAGAAGCCGAAAAAGTAATGGTAACCGGCCAACGCTTCGTCGGCCCCTTGCCCGTCCAGGGTCACGGTCACATGCCTGCGGGCAAGTTCCATGACTTTGAACTGCGCATAGGGCGAGGTGCTGGGCACCGGTTCTGCGTGGGCAAAAACAAAGTCCGGAATATCCTTCAGGAGCATGTTCTCATCCGGCCGGATATAATACATCCGTTTCAGGTCATGCCGGTACAGGTCGATGAAGGCGGATTCATCCCCTTCCTTTCCTTCACCGTAAACGGCCGAAAACGTGTTCAGGTCGGTTTTGCCGAATTGCTTCAGCAGCGTTGAGGCGATGGCCGAAGAATCCAGTCCTCCGCTCAGGCAAACCCCCACCGGCACGTCGCTGCGCAGGCGGAGATCGATGGAAGACTGAAACATTTCCCTGAACTCGTCGGGGTCCTTGAAAGGCTCCTTGAGCTCGTTGCGCAGGTCGTACCATTTGACGGGCTCCGGCCGCTTTCCGTTGAGCCGCCCCGAGGCAACGTTCAACTTCAGGTAATGCCCGTGCTTGAGCTTTCTGATCTCCCTGAAAAAGGTGTTGTCGGTCTGATCGGTGCGATCGAAGACCAGAAAATCAAAAATGGAAGCCTCATCGGGCGTCGGCTTTTTATCCAGTACCTGGAGGATGCTCGGGATCTCCGATGCGAAGATGAACCGCTCGCTGTCCAGGTAATAACAAAAAGGTTTCACGCCGTACCGGTCGCGTGCTGCAAAAATGGTTTCGTCCCGACGGTCGTAAATGACCAGCGCCCACATGCCGTTCAGTTTATGGAGCATATCATGGCCCCATTCCCTGTAGGCGGCGAGCACCACCTCCGTATCGGTTTGCGTTCTGAAGGTGTGTCCCTTTGTTTCGAGTTCTTTCCTCAGTTCGAGATAATTGAACACTTCGCCGTTGTAGATCATTACATAACGCTCATCCGGCGAGAACATGGGTTGGTGGCCTGCGGGTGAGAGGTCGAGAATACTCAACCGGACAAAACCCAGGCCTACACCTTTCTCTGTAAATATGCCATCGTCGTCAGGGCCGCGATGTTTCATGGCATGCATCATGGCCCGCAAGGCTCCGTCGTCGACGGGAATGCCTTCGAAATTAACAATTCCGGAAATACCACACATTTTACGAGGATTGAAGTTATTTGGGATGAATACAAGTTCACGGTAATAGATTTTTAACTGACGGTAATCTCCGAAATTAGTCTACTGCTTGCAATTGTCCGCCGATCTGCGGCGCCGTTGTTCCGGCCCGCACCCGGTTTCCCGGCGGCCCTCCCAGTGTATCACGGTAAATTCCATTCAGTTTTTGGGCTATTGAAACGGAGTCAAGTCCAAGTTCCAGGATTCGTTTTCTGCCTTGGGTTCGCCCTGCCGACTCGCTGAACGCCAGCGCTCCGGACAGTTGACGGGCAAAATTTTCGGGGTTGTGATCCGAAACGAAACATCCGGGCGTATCGCCCAATACCCAGGCTACATCGCCGACATCAGTTGCCACCACCGGGCAGTTGCAGGTCATGGCTTCTTTCACCACATTGGGCGAACCCTCTGAGAAAGAGCATAATGTAAAAACGTCGGCGGCGTTCATATATTTGACGACCGTGTCGTGATCCGCATCAAAAATATTGACCAGCTCCACATCAGGGCGGTTGAGCAAACCGATTGCCTGCCTGACCAGGGCTATATTCTTGTTCAGGTCTTTCGGGTTGCCGAGGAAAAGGACGTATTTTTTGTCCGGCCGCATGCCAAGTGACCGGCGGTTTTCCTCGCCCATCAGCTGAAACTGGTCCAGCCGGACGCCGTTGGGCACCAGGTAGGCTATTTTCCGCCGATGGATCGCCCCCAGCATATTGGGCGCCTTGTAGATGATGGCATCCACAAAAGGCTGGACACTCCGCGTCAGCAACAGCAGCAACCTGCTCCTGAACGACCGCTGTTCCCGGCTGATGAAACTGCCCCGGGCATCGTCGCCCATCAGCGACAGCACGACCGGAAGCCCCGGCCGGGCCAGGACCGCCACCCATCCGCACAGCGAATAATGGGCATGGATCAGGTCGAAGTCATTCTTTTTCAGGAACTTTCTCAACTGCAGCGCATTGTGGATGTAATGCATCGCCCCCTTGCCGCGCACGCTGAAATAGCTGACCTCCACCCCTTCTTCCACCAAGGCTTCTCCCTGGGATTTGATGAAGGGCGCTATGTCGTAAAATCGCGAGTTGCCGCTCGCAACAAAAAGAACTTTCAAACTTTTTCGAGTTAAATGGTTGGGATAGAATTGACGGTTATTTACCTGCCATTGCAAGGTGATCCGCTGCTATGGCCCGGTTTTCGCCGAGGATTTCCATAAAGTGATCCAGCCGAAGCAGGAACGAGGCAAACCGGTTGAAATCGCCGGGTTCGAACACCCATTCGCCGGCCCGCATCCGGTACCGGCCGGGTTGGCCGTCTACCAGCATTTGGTAAGGGTCCGACTGGCCGAAGGTGCATTGCATCTCATTGACCAGGTACCGGCCGTCGGGGCCGATAAAGATATCTACGGACTGCGACCAGAAATCCTTCAGGTCGGTGATCTTTTTTACAAAATCGAACAATTCCAGGGGCGGGTTCTCGTATCCTTTGAGGAGGGTCCCGCTGGCTTTGTCGCCCCTGACAATTTTCTTGTGGGCAAAGAAGGAGTCGCCGATGCGCACGACACGCCACTCGAAATCGTGCGGAATGAACTCCTGAAAGATGGCGAATTCCCGTTGCAGTTCCGAGCGCTGGGTGCGGTATTGCTCCAGCTTGCCCTTTAACTCGGCCGGCTTCAGCAGTTTTCTGATCGCCCTTTTCAGCAGGCCTTTTTTCTTCCAGTTCGGACCGGTGCTCCTGGCCGGTCCTTTCCCCGAAAAAATGTCTTTGACGTATTGAACGGCCTCTTCGCGGGTCTTCAGGATGCTGACACCCCGGCCCGACGCGCCGACACTCATCTTGCCGACCACCGGCAGCGGCGTTGAAGCGGCAAAATCCAGGGCCTCATTCCGGTGGTAAAACACTTTTGTGTCCGGGTGCGGGATCCCGTTGGCCGCCAGCCAGTACGAGAGGTACTTCTTGTTCTCGTAGATCTGGATCTCCTCCATGGAGGGATAGACCGGCAGGCCGAGAACCGTGTGCAGGATATAGACCCTTTCGTCGTACATCGTTTTCAGCGCCGAAGTGATCCCCGGCGGCATCGCCAGCAACCCGTCATAAGGCCTGGCCTTCACGCATTCCAGCCAATCCGTCCGGGTAATGTCGATCACGTCCCAATCTACGCGGTCCTGCCGTTCCCGGCAAACGTTTTCCCACTTGAGGTAATCGTCGTCGAATTCGGTCCGGAGTATCGCGAAAAGAAATTTTTCCATCAGGTCGAAATTGAATTAATCAGCATGTTGGCAGGCAAAAGCGGAGAAAGCCCTCTCACCCTCTCCCTCTCCCAGTTCAATGGGTCAGAGGCCAGATCTTGTCGTAATAGAATTTCTTCAAACCGGGGCTTTTTTTCATCCTCCGGTGGATATTTTCCCTGAGCGTGGACTTCAGGATGAAGGGCAGGTTTTTCTTGCTGCTCACCAGCACCTGGTGCAGGTTGAGTTCCTTGTTGGTGAATTCGTATTTGTACGGTTCGGCGCCTTCCCCGAAGTCCATTTTGGTCAGGCCGTTTTCCAGCATCCACTGGCTCACATGGAAGATCATGGCCTTTCCCGGGCTCATTTTATGTTTGGTAATATCGTAGGTGGTGGAATGCCGGATCAGGGTATCCCCCTGGATCAGGCAGATCCACAAGGCGATTCTTTCTTCGCCCAGCTTAAGGGAAAACCGCACCACTACCTGATCTTCTATCCAGGCGTTGATGCAATCCCGGAGCAAAATCCGCTGTTCGGCATCGACGTATCGCGAAGGCGTATGGGTATTCTCCCAGCGTTGCACATGCAACCGGGTAAATTGATCCACCCAGGCATCCAGGTCTTCATTGCCGCGGTAAACTTCCAGCGCGGCGCCTTTTTTGGTCAGCTGGCCGGCTTTGCGCCGGGGCTCCGTGGTTTTGTTCAGGCTGGCCACCAGGTCAATCGGCGACCGTTCTTCCAGGATCGGACATACCGAATAGCTGCTGGACTTGACAAACAGCTTGCTGGATTTGCCGGCATTGATGAATTCCTCCATATAACTGGCCC
>WBZL01003975.1_pt1 | contig 13138 bp, 13 predicted proteins | sample 5204291 | NCBI WGS metagenome assembly WBZL01 (sample SAMN12344345, study PRJNA552823) | activated sludge metagenome | biome: Activated sludge suspended growth; feature: Nitrification reactor; material: Wastewater; isolation source: activated sludge from nitrification reactor of wastewater...
CGGAGCCCACGGCATCTACAACATGAGCGCCCAGGATCATATCGGTTTCGACCAACGTTCCCGGGTCATGGTGCGCATCGAAAACGGTGGCTGGAAGCTGGTGAGGTAGATGCACAATGTCCGCACGCACGCTGGCCACCAACCCTGGCCGAGGAGGTCATCATGAAGCGATCCTGTTATTCCCTGATTGCCGCCACGCTGGCTCTGGCCGGTGTTCCCGAGTTGGTGATGGCCGGTAGCACGGTATTTTCCGGCGGCAATGGCGTCGCCATCGTCAGCGGCACCCACATCGCGATCGGCGACGTGGTGGTCGGCAAGGGTCCCGCGAAGGCGGAAGAGCGCAAGATCGGCGGCTATAGCGGCCTGGTCCTCGAGGCGCCCGTCAACATGAACTACGCGGTCGCCACCACACCCTCGATGAAGATCACGGCACCCGCCAACATCCTGCCGCTGGTGACGACTCAGGTGAAGGGCCGGAATCTGGTGATTGGCCTGTCGAAGTCGGTGAGCATGGAAGGCATGATCCGCGTCGACGCCACCGGTCCGAGCCTGGAGGCGGTAACGATGACCGGCTCGGGCGAACTCAAGTTGAGCGGCGAGTCCGGCAAGAAACTGGCGGTCGAGGTTTCCGGTTCCGGCACCATCGTCGCGGCGGGCCAAGTGGACGCCGCCTCTTTCGACATCTCCGGCTCCGGCGACGTTAACGCGGCCAGCCTGCGCACACAGGATCTGCGCATCGACGTTTCCGGCTCGGGAACCATTTCGGCCCATGCGGCGCGCTCGGTCAAGGTGGACCTGTCCGGCTCGGGCGACATCACCATCGCTGGCAATCCCAAACAGCGCGCGGTCGACCGCTCCGGCGCGGGAGAAGTGAAGTTCAGGTAATGGTGGAGTGCTAGACTTCAGGCAGCATTGGAAGGAAGAGTCGTGTCTATCGCTCCATCGCGAGCCGCGTTTCGGTTGGTAATCGTTATTGTGTCACTGTGTCTGGGCGGCTGCGGTGCGTTGCTGCCCAAGGGAGAAACAGTGACGGAAGGCCCGTGGCAGAGCTTCGCCGACGCGCAACGGACGTTCGACAAGATCGTCCCTCACGAAACGACGGTGGAAGGCCTGCGGCAACTCCAGCTCGATCCGGCGGCCAACCCGAACGTCACCATACTGAACTATTCGGATGTGCTGCGCCGCTTCATTCCCAGCCCGACGATCAACGCCGTCGATCTCGATCCCGGCGTGCAGGAGTGCATTGCCGCCAAGACGGCCTGCCAGGGCTATGAGATCGACCAGCGGGTAACTCAGCGCAAGCGGTATGGCAATTTCTGGACCGATTTCCTGAATTTCCAGCGCAAGGTGGACATCGTCGGCTGGCGGTTCAATGGCATCATCCTGATCAAGAACGACGTGGTCGTCTATAAGCTGACCGGCGGCCAGCCGGCGATTCACGAGCGCGAACAAACCAAGAACCCGCTCGGCCCGTTCCAAGGCGTCGGCGAGTCGCACTTGCTCAGCCGCTAACCGGACGGGATTGTTGCCTGACCGTCGCCCGTGGCGGCGCTCACCAGTATTTTTCGAACGCCATCTGGCCCGGTGCACCGCGCCTGCTGGCGGCGAACCCCCGGGCGGCCAGCAGGCTGCGCATGTCCCTGGTCAACTCCGGATTGCCGCAGACCATGGCACGCGAGTGGCTGCTTTCGAGCGGAACTCCCGTCGCGCGCTCCAGGCGGCCATCGACAATCAATTGCGGAATGCGCGCCGGCAACAAGCCCGGCTGGCGCTCCCGGGTCACGACGGGCAAATAACGAAGAGCGGCGCGCGCACCGGCGACGCTGGCACTGTGGCCAATGGCTTCGATCTCCTGCCGGTAGGCCAGATCTTCGACACGGCGCACACTGTGCACCAGGATCAGGTGATCGAAGGAGCCCCATGAGGCCGGATCGCGCAGGATGGACATGAACGGACCCAGACCCGTGCCGCTGGCGAGCATCCAGAGATCGTCGCCGGGTGCCAGTTGGTCGACGGTGAGAAAGCCGTAGCTCCGCTTCTCGACCAGTACCGCGTCACCGACCTTCAGTCCGCCGAGGCGACTGGAAAACTCGCCACCGGCAACCAGCACGGCCAGAAACTCCAGAAAGTCATCCTCTGCCGCCGACACCATCGAAAATGGTCGCCAGACGGCATCACCCGCGGCATCGAGCAAGCCAAGGCGGGCATAGTGACCGGGAACGAAGCTAAAGCCATCCGCGCGGGAGATGCGAAACGAACACAACGCCGGCGTCCAATGGCGGATCGACACCACGCGCTCAAGCCGCCACTTGGTGACGCCCGGTGGCGCAGCCGACGCCAACACATCCACCGGCGGCCTGGCGTTCATCGTCCGCGTTTCCGTACTTCAGGCGGCCCGCAACCGGGTGGCCGACTCCGCTGCCCAGGCTTGCCAGTGAGCATCGATATAGGCCGCCACCAATTCCATTCCTGGCAGATGCTCGTGCCAGATCTCGTCGACCCGGAACTCGATATTGGGGAAGCGCCGCCCGGCCTTTGCGGCAATCAATTGGCCGAACTGACGGGCCTGCTCCCGGCCGACTTCGCCCCAAACCTCATAGGCTTCCGGGCGGGCACTGATGTAATAGACCGGCTTCTCGGATTTCATGGTTGGCGCTCCGCAAGCGAGTCAATGGACGCTGCCAAACGACGCGCTGAGCGTGCCCTGCGGCAGCGGCAGACCGGCCAATCGGCATCCCTGGGTAAGCGGACCGCGCGGAAACAGTTCGTACAGATAGCGCCGACCGCCGGCATCGGCATATTCGCGTTCAAGTTCATGGGTCATGCGGCGCGCGGTCCAGTCCGGCCCGATGAGTCGAAACCGTTCCCGGAGGCAGTAGATGATCTGCCAATGCTCTTCCGTCAGGGTCATGCCGTATTCGTCGGCCAGACGATTGGCCACCAGTGGCGACCAGTGCTCCAAACCCTGCAAATTTCCCTCCGGGTCGTTCATCCGCAGGCGCGGATTGGCAATGAACTTGTTGATGTCGTACATGGCAGGCTCCTTTGGGCGGCAGATGACTCGCGAGAACAATACTATAGTTAATTACTACAGTATTCATTTAAGGTGCCGTACGGATGATTGTCAAGGTCGTTCTCGGCCGGTTCGCACTGGCGGAACGTCACGAACGCCAGCCTCGCCAGGGCGGGTTTCGAGTATGTTTATGCCTTCATAGCCAATATTCGATTGGGGAAATAATGTCGACCAACTGGCGGAAGGCAACGTGGGCGGTCGTGGCGCTGTCCGTGACCGAGGGCTGCGTGGCCGGAGAGGTAACCACCTTCGACAGTTGCACGGATGCCAACGGTCGCACGGTGGCGGCGGAAATCGACTACACGCAGCCCAAACTGGTTCGGACCAGCGTCGATGCGGGGCAACCGACCATCCGTTACAACCCCGCCCTGTTGCCGGGCTTGACGCCGGCCGCCCGCCAGTTCTTCTATGCCCATGAATGTGCCCGCCACGCGCTTGGCGACGCCGCCCTGACCGACCCGCCCCTCGCCCGGATACGGCAGGCGGACTGCGTCGGCCTGGCCGCGCTGCTGGCTTCCGGCTTGCTGACGCGCGGCGAGGTTGCCGGCCTGCAAGACCAGTTGGTCTTTTCGAACGACGAATGGGAACGGCTGCCGGGCCCGCCGCGCGGTTTCGCTCTGACTGCCTGCCGGTTGGGTGGGGTGCTGAAATTGCCGGCGCCGGCGGCGCCCTCGGCGCGCCAAACCGACTGGAACGCCTGCATCCGTTCCTGTGCCGACCGGTTATGGACCTGCCAGAAGGGCTGCCGGGGGGACGCCTGCGACAACGTCTGCCCGGAGAACCATCGGCAATGCGAGGCGGCCTGCGGTTCCGCGCCGGCGCCGGCAAACGCTCGGGGAGGTCCCGGCGCTTAGAGCCGATACTCCATCTGCAAGCGAACCTGCAGTTTCTTCGCCTGCTTGAAGGCTTCCTTGAGTATCAGACGATCCAGTTCGTTGAGATTGTCGGGATTTACCCGGTTCGCCATCCCCTCGGGGGTGCCGGACTGTTGCTGCCGCAAGCGCATCCGCTGCATGACAAAGAAGCCGTCGATGAACGCGCCGATGTCCTCGCCGCCGAGTTTGCCGCGCTCCGCCAGCGCCCGCAGCCGCTCGGCGGTACCCGTTTCGGCAACGCCGCCGGCCAGCGACAGAATGCGCGCCACATCGACATAGAGGCGCGAGCCGTAGGTCTTGAGATCGAGGGTATGGGGAAACTCCTCGTTCTTGTCGAAGACGAAATCCCGGATCAGGCCGATCGGCGCCTCGACCGCCAAAGCATTGGTGGCCATGAAGCGCAGAAACAGGGTGGCGCCGACGACGTTGGTCAACAGCCACGAGCGCAGTTCGTCGGCGAGCGGCTCGGCGCCGTAAAGCGGCCGAAAATCGAAAAAGATGGTGGCATTGAGCAAGGCCTGGGGATTGTTGGCGTGCATCCAGCCGAAGAAACGATTGCGCCATTCCGAGAGCGACAAGCACAATTCGGGGTTGCTGGCCATGATATTGCCCTTGCAGAGCGGGAAGCCGCAAGCCGCCAGGCGCTCGTTCACCGCCCGGGCGAAGGGCAGAAATGCCGCGCGCAACCGATCAGCCTCGCCCGCCTCATCGCCGGCGGCGAACAGCAGGCCGTTGTCCTGGTCGGTGGACAGGGTTTGCTCGAAACGGCCTTCGGAACCGAAGGACAGCCAGCACCATTCGACTTTCGGTAGCTCGAATTCCTGCTTGGTCAGCTCGATGATGCGCACCGTCAGATGGTCGTTCAGCGATGAAATCAGTTGGGTGAGCGGCTCGGGTGCCGCGCCCTCGGCCAGCATGCGCTCGGCCAGACGGCGGATATCCACGGCTGCGGACACCAGACCGTCCATGTCGCGGGCGGTACGGATAGCGCCGGAGATGGCCTTGCCGCCGCCGCTTTGCAGTTCGTACACATCTTCCTGCGACACCACACCCACCAGTTTCTCGGACGCATCGACAACGATGACGTGATGCACGCCGTTGCGGGCCATCACCAGGGCCGCCTGATAGATCGTGGCCCGCCAGTTGAGCATCAGCAGGCCCGTGCCGCTCATCACCGACATCACCATCTGGTCGAGATCGCAACTGCTCTTGGCCGCCACGCGATGCAACAGATCGCGCAGCGTAAAGATGCCGATCGGGCGACCGCCCATCGGCTCGACGACGACAATGGAACCGACGCGGTTTTCCGCCATGGCCTGCACGGCCTCGCGCAGGGTGGCTTCCGGGGTGACGGTGACGGGCTTGCGGCGGACCAGCGCGGCGAGCTGGCTGTGCAGGGTAAGACTGGCTTGACGGGTCATGATGAATGAACCATAGGGAAAGACAAAAGGGAAGAAATTACCCGCATGCTGCGGTGCGGCATGGATTATAGGCCCTGGAGCCGGAAGGTCCGCCGGAGCACGTGTTGCAGACGGCCCGCCTGTTTCAGACTTTCGACCAGGATGCGCCGGTCGAGCACATTCAGCCTGTCCGGCGCCACCAGGTTGTCCGGTGGCTGTCCCTGACCGATCTTGCGCCGCTGGTCGAGCAACCGGATGCGTTGCAGGTGCTGAAAAGCCTGCACCGAAGCCGCCAGATCGTCCTCGTTCAAGTCCGCCCGCACAGTGCCCGCTTCGCGGAGACGGGCGACCGTACCCACCGCGGCGGCACCGGCGGACAGTGCCAAGACCCTCGCCGCGTCGACGAACAGCCGGGAACCGTTCTTCTTCAGATCGACACGGCCGCGATGCCCCTCCTCGTCGACGAAATCGCGCACCCGGCCGAGGGGTGGCACGACGGCCACGGCATTGAGGGCCATCATGGTCAAGAATCCGGCCGCCTGGGGCGCCAGCCGGCGCAGGTGCTGACGCAGTTCCGCCGCCAGCCCCTGGTCGCCGAACTGGGCGCGGAAATCGAAAAAGATGGTGGCGTTGAGCAGCGCCTCCGGTTCCGGCGTCAGTATCCAGGTGCTGAAATGTTGCCGCCACTCCTCGACCGATAGGCACCATTGCTCGTTACCGGCCATGATGCCGCCCTTGCAGAGCGGGAAGCCGCAAGCGTCGAGCGCCGCGTTCACTTCGCGGGCCATGGCCAGGAACAACGGACGCAGCGCCCGGGCCTCGGCATGATCGGCGGCGCTGAACACCAGGCCATTGTCCTGGTCGGTGGCGAAGGTCTGCTCGCCGCGCCCTTCCGAGCCCATGGAAAGCCAGCACCAGGCGGCGGCCGGCAGCCGGTGTCGCGGCGTGACCAGGGTCAGGATGCGCGTGGTCAGGTGTTCGTTGAGCGCCGACTGAACCTGGGTCACAAGCCCCGCGCCGGCATCCGCCTCGATCAGCGCCACCGCCAGCCGACCGACATCGGGCGCCAGCGCCACCACCGCGCCGACCTCGGCCGCGCCGGCGATGAGCCGGTTCAGCTCGGCGACCTCTTCGGCCAGCGGCATCGGCGACACAGTGGCCATGGTCGGGTCGCTCCGCTCAGTACTTGACCCGCGCCAGGTAGGTCTTCTGCGCCGCTTCGAGCGCTTCGCGCAGGGTATGGATGCCCATGTCGTCGAGCAGACCGACCATCTTCAGGAATACCTCGCCGGTGACGAAAGCATCGCCCAGCGCCGTGTGCCGGCCGATGACGTTGATGCCCAGGCGCTCGGCGATGCTCTCCAGGCGGTGCGATTCCTGGTTGGGATGAATCACCGCCGAAAGCAGCAGCGTATCGAGAACCGGCTGCTGGAAACGGATGCCGGTGCTCTCCTCCTTCAATTGCAGGAAGCGCATGTCGAAGGCGGCGTTATGCGCCACCAGCACGGTGTCGGCACAGAACTCGTGGAAGGCCGGCAGCACCAGATCGATGGTCGGCTGGCCGCGCACCATGTCCTCGGTGATGCCGTGGATGGGGATGCCTTCCGGCTTCAGCGGGATGCGCGGATCGATCAGCTGATCGAAGTTTTCCTGGCGCAGCAGGCGGCCGTTGACGACCCGCACCGCGCCGACCTGGATGATCTCGTCGCCCTTGGAGGGCTCCAGGCCGGTGGTCTCGGTGTCGAAGACCGTGTAGGCCAGTTCGACCAGGCGACGGTCCAGGTCGATGCCCGCTTCCTGGAAGTTGAACAGGTTGAAATCGTAGTACTCGGGCCGGCTCTCGCTACGGCTGGACTGCTGGTAGGCGGCCAGGGCCTCGGGCGCCGCCTCGGGCGTGGCCGCCACCGGCAGCACCAGGCGGAAAAAGGCCCGGTGCGCGGCCTTCTCGCGCTGGTACCAGATCTCGCCGCCGTGACGATCGATGACATCGCGCAGCGTCAGGGGGTTCGCCTCGGCACCGATGTTCATCGGCTCCAGCTCCCAGGTGTAGAGCGTCTCCGACGAGACCGGAATGCCGGACCAGATCAGATCGATGAAACCCATGCGTTCCTCGGCCGACAGTCGGAAGCGCAGCTCGCGGATCTCGTAATGGTCCTGTAGGCGCGAAGCCAGGAAAGTAATGGCCTGCAAGAGCGAGAAACTGTCGACCCGGATCCACAGATCCTCGTCGAGGCCCTCGGTCTTGGTCGGCAGGTTCAGGCGCGCCTCGACGCGCCGGCAAGCCGCAGCCACCAGATCGGCACCCAGTACGTCCTCGAGCGGCCAGCGGGTCTTCAGCGAGTCGGCGAACTGGTTCATGGTCCGGTCGAGAATCTGGCTCATGCGGCCAGCCTCTTCCTGGATGACGCCGACAAAGCGCTCCCGGGTCGGCGCGTCCATGTCCGGGTTGTCCTTGAGCATTTCCACGGCCGCCCGCAGGCTGGCCAGCGCCGGCCGGGAACCGTCGGACAAGGTATGGATCACTTGGTCGCGCTCGGTATCGCGCTCGAAACTGCGGGTGATGTTCTCGATGGTCAGGACGTAGCCGGTCACGGGCGCCTCGACCACCTCGCCACCCTGTTCGCCGCCCTGCTCGCCTTCCGCGCTGGCCGCCGCCGCACCGATCACCGGCGCCATCTGCGCGCGCAGCAACTGCCCCGAACGCGTCGTGGTGATGAAATTGGCCACCGGCTCGGCACTGCCCTTCCGGAGTCGTTGCTGGATGTTTTCCAGCGCGTGGGTAATCTGGCCACGTTCCAGGATGGCAAAGATCGAGCGGCCCAGACCGATCAGCGCGCCGCCGGCTACCGAGGTCGGTCCCTGGGCCAGCGCCTTGAACTGCAAGCGGGCCCGATTGTTGTAGAGCAGGATGCGGCCGTCCAGGTTGCAGACGACCACGCCGAGCGCCAGTTCCGACATCAGCGCGGCCAGGCGGTTCTTTTCCTCCTCGACGGAAAGCTTGGCCTGGGCGATCTGCGCCTCGACGTCGGTGAGCAATTCGTCACGCTGCTGGGCGAGATCGTTGGTGGCCAAGGCCAAGGCCCGCACTTCCGGCGGACCCTCGGCGTCGACCCGATAGTGCCGGTTGGCGCCCAGCATCAGGCGCAGTTTCTCGGCCATGTTCAGCAGGCCATGCACATACTGCTGAAAAAGATTGCGCAGCACGACGACACCGACGATGAATCCGAAGGTGGTAATCAGCGCGCCGAGCGGCAGGCGCGGCGCCAGCAGATCGGCCAGCGCCTGGCGCTCGGGTTCCTGGGTGTCGGCAAACAGTACGGCAGCCGTCAGCAGGAACGGCCCGGTCATCAACAGGCCGAGAACGCAGACGGCGAGGATGAAGCGAAAGCGCGCATTCATCTGACGTTCATCAGCGCGGTGACCTGGGCGACCAGATCCTTGGTCGAAAACGGCTTGGTCACATAGGCGTCGGCGCCCAGGGCCATGCCTTTGGCAACCTCGGTGTCCCGTCCCTTGGCGGTCAGCATGACGATCTTCATGCCGGCCCGCGCCGGATCGGCGCGCAGCGCCTCGCAGACCTCGTAGCCGGATTTCTTCGGCATCATGACATCGAGCAGCACCAGGTCCGGGTTGTGCTTCGCCACCTGGGCCAGCGCCTCCTCGCCGTCGTTGGCGACGGCCACGTCAAAACCCGCCTTCTTCATCAGGAATTCGAGCGAGAGCACGATATTGGGCTCGTCGTCGACGATCAGTACTTTGTTGGTCATTCGGGTCTCCTCCCGCAGGATATTTTATGTCGGCTGCCCGTTCTCGCCATGGATCGGCAGCGTAAATACAAAGGTGGCCCCGACGCCCGGCTCGCTCTCCACCCACAGGCGGCCACCGAAAAATTCGACGATCTGGCGACTGATCGGCAGGCCGAGTCCGGTGCCATGCGGTTTGTCGGTCAACACGCTGCCGCCCTGGCGGAACTTCTCGAACACCATGGCCTGATCCTCCGGGCGAATACCCGGGCCGTTGTCGGCCACGGCAACCCGCGCCTGCCCGCCGTCCCGGCGCAACGACACGGCAACCTTGCCGCTGCCGGCGGCGACGAACTTCTGGGCGTTGGAAAGCAGGTTGATCATCACCTGGGTCAGGCGGTCGCGGTCGGCCAGCACGACCAGGGCGCCCGCCGGCACATCCAGCGCCAACGCGACGCCCTTGTCGCGGAACATCTGGCCGAGCGACTCGGCCGAAACGCGCAGTACATCGGCGAGGTCGACGGCCTCGGTGGTCCACTCGGCGCGGCCGGATTCGAGCTTGGCCAGGTCGAGAATCTGGTTGATCAGCCGGGTCAGGCGGCCGGTTTCGCCGACGATGATGCCCAGAAATCGCTTGCGCTCTTCGATCTCGATATCCGGGTCGTCGAAGAGCATTTCCGAAAAGGCGCGGATCGAGGTCAGCGGCGTGCGCAACTCGTGGCTGACGGTGGACATGAAGTCGTCCTTCATGCGATCCAGTTCGCGCAGCCGTTCGTTCGCCTCGCGCAGTTCCGTGGTGGCCTGTTCTAGTTCGCGCGACTTCTGCTCCAGTTCGTGGCTGTAGGCGCGCACCTGCGACGCCTCGTCGAGAATGTTCATCACCTCGTCAAGGCCGAGCGGTTCCTCCTGGACGACCGAGGCGACCATCACGCGCGCCGAGGCGGAACCGATAGCACCGGCCAGCAGGCTCTCGGCGAACTGCACCAGACGGGCATCGGCTGGCAGATCCTCGACCGCCGTCAGGTGACGACCGCGGGCATGGCGTGCGAAGGCCTCGCGGGCGCGCTCGGGACCGAGAAAGCGCCCCGCCAACGGCAGCAACTCGGCAACCCGGGCGCCGCCGCGCCAGCCGGCCACGCTGCCCCGGTCCTTGGCGTCGACAAACAGGGTCGCTTGACTCGCCTCGCCTGCGTTGGGCACGCGCCACAGCGAAGCGCCGAGGTAGGCGCCGATATTGGCGAACAGGCTCCAGAACAGGCAATGGCTGATCTGGTCGAGTCCGGTCAGCCCGAACAACTGCTGCGGCCGCAGCAGTTCGATCCCGAACAAACCGTGGGTCATGAACTCCGCCGGCAGCCAGCCGGACTTGGCGAACGAGGGCAACAACAATGTATACGCCCAGACGACGAACCCGGCGGAAAGCCCCGCCAGGGCACCCTCGCGGGTACCGCCTTTCCAGTACAGGCCGCCGATCACCGCCGGCGCGAACTGGGCCACGGCGGCGAAGGAAATCAGGCCGATGCTGACCAGGGCATAGGCCTCGCCCGCCGCGCGGAAATACACGTAACCGAGCAGCAGAATGATGGCGATGGCCCAACGGCGAATCTCCAGCAACAGACCGGACAGATCCGACCGGGCTTGCAGTTTCAAGGAGCGAAGCCGCAGCAGGACCGGCATCACCAGATCGTTGCAGACCATGGTGGACAGCGCGATGGTCTCGACGATGACCATACCGGTGGCCGCCGACAGTCCGCCGATGAAGACCAGCAGCGCAATCGCCTGCTGCTGGTGGACCATGGGCAGGGTCAGGACGAAGGTGTCGGCGTCGACATCGGTGGGAAATTGCAGCAGACCGCCGAGCGCAATGGGCAGCACGAAGATGTTGATGAGGAAGAGATACAGCGGAAAGAGCCAGACGGCGCGGCGCACATGCTCCTCGTTGACGTTTTCCACCACGGCGATCTGGAACTGGCGCGGCAGCAGCAGCACCGAGAGCATCGACAGAAAGGTCAACCCCGCCCAACTGCCGTAGCCGGCCGCACTGTCGGCGGTGGTCGTCAGGGCCGCCAGGCGGGTGGATTCCTGGGCGCGATCGAAAACGTCGGCAAAGCCGTCGTAAATGCCATAGGTGACGAACAGCCCGACGGCGAAGAAGGCGACCAGCTTGACCACCGATTCGAAGGCGATGGCGGCCACCATGCCTTCGTGGCGCTCGGTGGCGTCGAGGTGGCGCGTCCCGAAGAAGATGGTGAACACCGCCAGCAGAATGGCCACGTAGAAGGCGCTGTCCTGGAGCAAGGGCGCCGTGCCGGCCAGGGCCGGCATGACGATGTCCGGATAGTTGATGAGAATGGTGAAACTGTTGGACACCGCCTTCAATTGCAGCGCAATGTAGGGAATGATGCCGACCACGGCGATCACCGTCACCAGACCACCCAGCAACTGGCTCTTGCCGTAGCGCGACGCCACGAAGTCGGCGATCGAGGTGATGCGGTTGGCCTTGGCCACGCGCACCATCTTGTGCATGACGAACCAGCCGAGCGCGAGCATCAGCGTCGGCCCGAGATAGATCGGCAGGAAGCCGATGCCGGTGGCGGCGGCGCGGCCGACGCTGCCGTAGAAGGTCCAGGTGGTGCAATAGACCGCCAGCGACAAGGCATAGACGGTGGGATTGGCGATCACCGAGCGGCCGTGATCGGCGCGCCGGTCGGCCCAATAGGCGATGGCGAACAGCACGCCCAGATAGGCGAAGGAAGCGAAGACGACCACCCAGCCCTGAAGCATCAGGGATGGCGCCGCTCGGCGGCCAGGGCCATGAACACGATCAGCAGCAGCCAGACGCCGAAGATGTAGGCATACAACAAAGGAATGCCGAGTACCTCGCCGGCCCGGTTGAACAGCGCCAGGATGGGATAGTTGAACAGCAGGCAGCCAAGCAGGAACAAGGCAACCAGCCGCTGGGCGACAAGACGGGGACTGTTCATGGCGTTCGATTCTACGCCGAGCAACCGCGCGGCACTTGCTGCACAGCGGCACTGGACAACGGCGCCACAACGTGGCAAAAACCCGCATCGCCCCGCCACCGAGGTTAGCCATGCCCACCCGATTTCCCGATGTGACCGGCCTGGTTCTCGCCGGCGGTCTCGGTCGCCGCATGGGCGGCGTCGACAAGGGGCTGGCTCTGCTCGACGGCAGGCCGCTGGCGGCGCGGGTGATCGAGCGCCTCGCGCCGCAGGTGGGCACGCTGCTGATCAGCGCCAATCGCAATCCGCAAGCCTATGGCGCCCACGGCTACCCGGTGCTCGCCGACCGCGTCGAAGGCTTTGCCGGCCCGCTGGCCGGCCTGCACGCCGGGCTGGCGGCCTGCGCCACGCCGCTGTTGATTTGCGCGCCCTGCGATGCGCCCTTCCTGCCACTCGATCTGGTGGCGCGTTTGCGCGAGGCCCTGTACCGGGACGGCGACCACCAGTTGGCGGTACCGCGAACCGGCGACGGGCTGCAGCCGACATTCGCCCTGATGCGGCGCGAGGTTCTGGCCGAGCTCACCGCCTATCTCGACGCCGGTGGTCGCCGCATGCAGGCCTGGTACGGGCAGTTGCGCATGGCGACGGTCGACTTCCCGGACGGTGCGGCATTCGGCAACATCAACACGCCGGAAGACCTGGCGGCGGTCTCCGTCACCTCGAGTCGGTTGCCCGAGGACCGGCTTGCCGCCACCGGCCATCGCCGGGTGACCCAGACCACCGACATGAAGGGGGAGCAATGACAACCTCGGTGTACGACTTCGACGCGGTCCGCCTGAACGGCGAGCGGATCAGTCTGGCGCAGTACCGGGGCAAGGTGCTGCTGATCGTCAACACGGCGAGCCAATGTGGTTTTACCCCGCAGTATGCCGGCCTCGAAGCCCTGTACCAGCGCTTCAACCCTCGCGGCCTGGTCGTGCTTGGCTTCCCCTGCAACCAGTTTGGCGGCCAGGAACCGGGCGACGCCACGGCCATCGGCCAGTTCTGTGCGGCAAACTACGGGGTCACCTTTCCCATGTTCGCC
>WBZL01003977.1_pt1:5000-13132 | contig 13132 bp, 8 predicted proteins | sample 5204291 | NCBI WGS metagenome assembly WBZL01 (sample SAMN12344345, study PRJNA552823) | activated sludge metagenome | biome: Activated sludge suspended growth; feature: Nitrification reactor; material: Wastewater; isolation source: activated sludge from nitrification reactor of...
GCGCGGCAACGAGCTCGTGCCCACCTTCACCGCGTTCTGCGTCATCGAGCTCCTCGAGCATGACTTCGCAGACTTGGTGGACACCGCCTTCACAGCCCGGATGGAAGATGCCTTGGACGAGGTGGCGGCGGGCGAGCGGGAGTGGGTGGACCTGGTCGGCGCCTTCTACAAAGGCGAAGCGAACGCAGATGGACTGGTGAAGCGCCTGGCCGACCTCGAACAGATCTTTCCTGCCGTCGAGATCGGCACCGACCCTCTCACCAACGAGCGTCTCGTGGTCAAGATTGGTCGCTACGGTCCCTACCTCGTCCGCGGCGATGGCGGCAAGGAGAACCGAGTCAGCCTGCCAGCCGACATGCCTCCAGACGAGCTGACCGTCGAACGAGCCCAGAGCCTCCTCGAGGGCAGGGGTGCCGCGGCACCGCCCCTCGCCGCGGATCGGACGACGGGCCGCCAGATCTCCCTCCAGACCGGCAGGTTCGGCCCCTACCTGGAGCTGGCTGCTGCCGAGGGCGCGGGCTCCGCCGCCGAGAAGCCCAAGCGAGTCTCTCTACCACGTGACCTCGCCCCGGAAGCAGTCACCCCAGAGATCGCCCAGCAGCTCATGGCCCTACCCAAGATCATTGGGCGACATCCAGAAACTGGCAGCGAGCTGTCGACGGGGATCGGCCGCTATGGCCCGTATCTCAAGCACGGCGATGAGTTCAGGAGCCTCCAAAGCTGGCAGAAGGCGTGCGAGCTGACGGCCGAGGAGGCGACCGCCATCCTCGCAACTCCGAAGGCAGCAGCTCGCGGCCGGCGCGGTGCGAGCGCAGCCAAGGAAGTGCTCAAGGAGCTGGGGAGCCTGCCCGGTGCCGAGGGCGAGGTGCGGGTGCTCAACGGCCGCTACGGGCCCTACGTGACGGATGGCAAGACCAACGCCACGCTACCCAAGGGAGCAGACCCGGCAGCAGTCACGGCAGAGCAGGCGAGCGAGCTCCTGGCCGCGAAGAGGGCGGCGGGGCCTGCGAAGCCGAAGGGGCGGCGGGGCGTGACGCGGCGCAGTCGCTCGTGAGCGCGCCGCGACCACCAGCCGTGCAAGGCTCCCAGGAAGGGGCCAAGAGCGGGCCGACGGGCCAAACCGCCGACGAGGTGATCGCTCACCTGGGGCTCAGCCCACATCCCGAGGGAGGCTGGTACCGCCAGACGTATGAAGCCTCCACGCTCCCGGGCCAGCGCGCAGCTTCGACCGCCATCTTCTACCTGCTGCGAGCAGGAGATGTGTCGGCCTGGCACCGCGTGCTCGACGCCGACGAGGTCTGGCACTTCTACGCTGGGTCGCCCTTGGAACTGCGGATAGCTACGCCACCAGGAGTCGCTACTCTCGTGCTCGGGGTGGACCTCCGACGAGGCCAGATCCCGCAGGCCGTGGTCTCAGCAGGATGCTGGCAGAGCGCCCGGGCGCTGGGCGCCTGGACGCTCGTCGGTTGCACCGTGGCACCAGGTTTCGAGTTCCGGTCCTTTGAGCTTGCTCCCCGAGACTGGGAACCGCCGGCAGACGGCGGGGCCGTCGTCTAGAAGACGGCGCTCAGGAGGCCGAAACCGGCGCCAACCAGACTCACCAAGGCGACGACGCAGGCGATGGCGAGGCCGACGACGACCACGACTGGTACGACGATGGCGCCGAGCACAGCTGCCACCACCGTCACCGCCAAGGCAATGGCCCCGCCCACGAGTACGAAGGGCAGGATCAGGAGCTTCGCCGCGAATCGCACGACACCCACCACCAGGGCTAGCACCGCGAACAGGCTACCGACGACCAGACCCATGACCAGAAGGACGAAGAGCGTCAACATGGCAAGCCTCCTGGTGCCTCACTACGGCTGCCACCAGGCGGGAGTTTCGCAGCTCAAGCCCAGCCTTCTGCTATTCTGCGCTGCGGGATGAGCGCCTTCCGGTCCCTGTTGGGCCGCCTCCGGTCGAGCCCCGAGAAGGCCCCGGCGAACCTGACGCCAGCCGGGACTCTGGTCAGCGACCTCTGGCTGGATCAGCCGGACGCTCGACGCCAGATCGAGGCGGCGGAGCGGCGCGGGCAGATCACAGCGACCGAGGCTGAGGGTCTGGCTGGCTTCGTTGAGAACGGCTACCTGATCTGCGAGATCGAGGTGCCAGCCGCCGTCTACGACGACATCGAAGGTTGGATACCCCGCCTCTGGCACGAGCGGCCAGGCAACGTCGCGTATGCCTACCACAGCGTGCTCAAGCCTTTCACCGACGCCGACGAGTCCCGCGACCGCCAGCCTTCCTATCGCATCGCCGATCTCCACGGCGTCTCCGCAGGAGCTCTCGCCCTCTACCTGCAGCCGCAGATCTTCCGTTGGGTCGAGCTGGTGCTCGGCACGCGGCCAGTTGCCACGCAGTCCCTCTACTTTGAGTACGGCAGCCAGCAGGCCCTCCACCGCGACCCGGTCTTCGTGCAGACTCAGCCGCCGAGCCACCTCGTTGCTGCCTGGGTAGCGCTCGAGGACATCGATCCCGGCTCGGGGCCGCTCGTCTATGTGCCGGGGTCGCACCGTCTGCCCTATTTTCAGCTCGCGGCTGGCGAGCACCGCTTCGATCATCAGCGGCACGGCGAAGCGGAGATCCGCGCCATGGAAGCCTTCGATCGCGAGCAGATGGCCCGTCACCAGCTCCAGGTCCAGCCCTTCACACCGCGGCGTGGTGAAGTGCTCATATGGCACCATTCCCTGCTGCACGGCGGCTCGGCACCCACGGACAGCCGCCTCACCCGCAAGAGCTTCGTGGTCCACTTCTCCTCGTTTGATACCTTCCAGCGTCTCAAGCAGACGTACCTGGAGCGGGTACCAGCCGAGGCAGGCGGGGTCGTCGAGCGCCGCCGCATCGTGGAGACCGAGACCCGCCTCGAGCGCGCGGGCTGCGCCGGCTTCGCGAGCCCCTTGGCGGAGCGTTGGGCGCGGACCCACGCCAGCGCCTGAGCCGAGCCCCACCGCCGCAGATGCCCGCTCGAGCCGTGCTGCAACCCTGCCGGGTGGCGGTTCTTTTGACGCTTGCGGTCGCCCTTGGCAGCTGCGCGCCGGTCCACGAGCCACCGCCGAGCATCGTCCTCGTCACCCTCTGTTCTTTTCGCGTCGACCGGCTGGCAGCAGCGGGGCATTCTCCCGGTCTGATGCCCTTTGTCGACCGCTTGGCAGCGGAGGGCGTCTTCTTCGAGCACGCCGTCAGCGCCTCCTCATGGACCAAGCCGTCCACCACCTCCCTGCTGACGGGCCTGACGCCGAACGTCCATGGGCTCGTCGACTACTACCCGCTCGATGCCCTCGAGCAAGGAGCGATACCCAATCCCCGCGTCCTGGGTGACCAGTTCGTAACTCTCCCCGAAGCGCTGCTCGCAGCGGGGTATCGCACCGGCTGTCGGGTCAACAACCTCCATGCCGGCGAATTCTTCCGCCTGACCCAGGGCTGTGAGGACACGGTGACGCGGCGGCAGGCGCGGACGCGGGACATGGTGGCTGATCTCGGAGGCTTCCTGCGCGCTGTGCCGCGCGGCCAGCCCTTCTTCTTCCATCTGTTCAGCCGCGATGCGCACACTCCCTATCAACCGGGGATCGAGGACTATCGTCGGCTGCATGGTGGGGGCGGGCCGCCGACGCAGGGAGAGCTCGATGAGCTTCGCCGGCAGACCGACCGAGCCGTCCGTGCCCTCGTGCGGAAGCGCCAGGAGGTGCCTCCGGACCAGGTGCGCACCTGGGTGGACCTCTACGAAGCCCAGCTGCCCGAGATCGACCGCGCCCTGGCGCAGCTCCCAGAGATCCTCGCTGCCGCAGGCCGTCTCGACGAGACCTTGCTGGTCCTGACCGCAGACCACGGCGAGCGGCTGCTCGAGGATGGCAGCCTCGGCCACGGCGGCCCGCTCGACGAGGCCGTCCTCCGTGTCCCCCTGATCGTCTGGGGGCACGGGATCGCTGGCGGCCGGCGAGCGACCGCCCTCGTGCGGAGCATCGACATCCTCCCGACCCTGCTCGCAGCCGCTGGCGCTCCGCCGTCCGAGGTGGCGCAGGGCCAGAACCTGTGGCCCTATCTGCACGCCAAGGCGCCACTACCCTCCATCTCGGCCTTCTCCTCGTTCAACGGGGTCGATCACGCGCTGCGGCAGGGGACTCTCAAGCTCAGGCTCACGCCGCCCGGCCGGCCCCAGCTGTTCGACCTCGCCGCCGATCCCTTCGAGAAGCGCGATCTGTATGCGCTCCGGCGCGGCGAGGCACGGGCCCTGGAAGCCGAGCTGGCGCGTTGGCTGGCTGCCGAGCGGGAGCTCGCTGCCCGCCTCGGCGGTTCGTCCAGCCGAAGCCTAGATGCCGCCGCCATCGACGAGCTGAAGGCGCTCGGTTACCTCTGAGCTCCCGCGGCAGCTCGCCCGCGCCACCCGTCAGCTTCCCCGCCCCGCCAGGCGAGAAAAGGTAGGATCCTCGCAGGAGCGCGTTGGCCAGAGGCCGGGGTGCAAGGGGTGGAGAAAGTCCCTGGCGGGAGAAAACTACCCGGTGCCAGAGTTCCGCAGAGGGCCTACTGGCGTGCCGGAATAAGCAGCGATGCGGTGGGCGGGATGGCATCGCCGTTGCTGTCGCCACCGGGGGTCCGTCGCCTGTGTGACGGCTGCCGGTTCCTTTCCTTAGGCAGCTCCATCTGGAGGAGGTAGGCACCATGGGTCTGATCAAGGAGTTCAAGGAGTTTGCGGTCAAGGGCAATGCGATCGACCTCGCCGTCGGTGTGATCATCGGCGGGGCCTTCGGCAAGATCGTTGACTCGCTGGTCGGGGACATCATCATGCCGCTCGTCGGCAAGTTCCTCGGCGCCGTCGATTTCTCGCAGCTCTTCATCAACCTGGGTTCGACGCACTACGACACGCTCGCCGCCGCCAAGCAGGCCGGGGCCCCGACCCTCGCCTACGGCAACTTCCTGCAGGTGGTGGTGAACTTCCTGATCATCGCCCTGGTGATCTTCCTCATGGTCAAGGCTCTCAACTCGATGAAACGCGCCGAAGAGGCGGCGCCGGCGGCGCCGGCAGCGCCTCCCGAGGACATCGTCCTCCTGCGGGAGATCCGTGACGCACTACGTCAGAAGTAAGGCCGGCGTCGCAGCCCGCCTTGGCGAAACCGTTCCAGCGTTAGAAAGGGGTAGTTCATGTCATCGCTCTTCGATCTCCTAGGCGATCAGATTTCCGACGGCACCATTCAGCAGATCGGCCGCATGGTCGGCGCCGACTCCCAGGCCACCCGCGGCGTGGTCGAGGGAGCGATCCCGCTCTTGGTGAGCGCGCTCGCGGGCAATGCCAATCAGGCTGGCGGTGCCGACGCCATCTTCGGGGCGCTCAACCGCGACCACGACGGCAGCATCTTCGACGACCTGGCCGGGTTCCTGACTGGCGGCACGGCGGCAAGCGATGGCGCCGGCATCCTCGGTCATGTGCTCGGCGGCCGGCAGGGCAACGTGGTCAGCGCGCTCAGCGGTTCGAGCGGCCTTTCGGCTCAGAAGGTGATGCAGATCCTCGCCATGGTGGCACCGCTCGTCATGGGGGCCCTCGGCAAGGTGCAGCGGCAGCGCGGTCTCGACTCGGGGGGCCTCAGCGACCTGCTGCAGGGGGAGCGCAGCCGAGTCGCTCAGCATTCTCCCGGGATGATGGGGATGCTGGAGCAGATGCTGGATCGTGACGGTGACGGTTCCATGATGGACGACTTGGCCTCGACGGGGATGTCGGTCCTCGGCGGGTTGCTCGGCGGCCGTCGCTAGCCGATTGTCCAGAGCGAGCGAGCAAGCCATGCGGTGCCATCTTCGGCACCGCATGGCCATTCCCATCTGTTACAGTTCACGCCCAAGGTGAGCGGTGACAGTGTAGCTTCGAGACGGCGGCCACCCCTGTGCCTGCGGGCGACGGTCGCCTGGCTCTTGGCGGGCGTCGGCGCTCTGCTCGCCGGCGCCTGCGGTAGCAGCAGGGCGACCGCTCGCCAGGAGTCGCCCGCCGCCCCAGCTCCGGCGGCCCCTCCGGCGCCCCTCGTCAAGGTCCAGCCACAGCAGGACTGGCGCGACGCCATCCTCTACTTCGTCGTTCTCGACCGCTTCGCGGATGGCGATCCGACGAACGATCGCAATGTCCAACGGGCCGAGAAGGGCACCTTCCACGGCGGCGACCTGCCTGGCCTGATCGCTCGCCTCGACGACCTCGCCGACCTCGGGGTAACGGCGCTGTGGATCACCCCGATCGTCAAGAACATCGATGGCTTCGTGACCGGCGCTGGCTTCCCCGACTGGGGCTATCACGGCTACTGGGCCGACGACTTCTACTCCGTCGACCCCCGCTTCGGGACCGAGGACGAGCTGCGGCAGCTGGTGGCAGCGGCGCACGCGCGCGGCATCAAGGTCCTGCTCGACGTGGTCTACAACCACGCCGGCTACAACTCCCACTACACGCGCGATCCGCGGACCCGAGGCTGGCTGCGGACCACCGAGCTGGGCACCTGTGGTGCCGACGACCTGACCACCTGCGTCGCCGGCCTGCCCGACTTCCGCACCGAGCTTCCCGACGTGGCCGACTACCTGTTGAAGGCGCATCTCGGCCTCGCGGCCCGGACCGGCCTCGACGGCTTCCGCCTGGACACCGTCAAGCACGTTGGCCATCCCTTCTGGCAGGAGCACCGCCGCCGCACCCGAGAACAGCTGCGGGCTGGCTTTTTCCTCCTCGGCGAGGTCTGGGGTGGCGACGCCCAGGTGCTCGACCCCTGGTTCGCCGCTGACGAGATGGACGCCGGCTTTGACTTCGGCTTCCAGGGCAGCACCATCGCCTTCGTCGCCGGCAGGGGGCGCTCGGTCGCCTTCGACCGCTATCTGAAGAGCCGCGAGCGAGTCCGCCAGGGCTATCTCCTCGCCCACTTCCTGTCCTCCCACGACGTGCCGGGAGCGCTCTACCAGCTGGCGGGCGACCGCCAAGAGTTCCGCCTCGCTGCCGTGCTGCAGATGACGACCGCCGGGATCCCCGTCATCTATTACGGCGAGGAGGTCGGTCGCCAGGGCGGTGACTGGCCCGACAACCGCAGCGACATGCCGTGGGGGGAGAAGGGGATCCTCCCCGGTGCCGGCCTGCCGCGCGACGAGGCGCTGCGCGCCGACTACCAGCGCCTGATCCAGATCCGGCGGGCCCATCCGGCGCTCTGGCGAGGGGTGCACCAGAGCGTGCTCGCCGACGGCGACCTGCTGGTCTTCGCCCGCGAGGATGCCGAGAGTGAGGACACGGTGGTCGTCGCCGTCAACCGCAGCCAAGAGCAGCTGGAAGCGCACTTTTCCCGTCCGGTGAGGTGGGACGGGCGGGACGTCGAGGACTCTTTGGGTGGGGCCAGGGTGATCACCGCTGAGGGAGGATCATTGCAAGTGTCAGTTCCGGCTCGCGGCGCCGTGATCCTCACCACGGTGGCGAGCCCGCGTGCAGATTGAGGACGCGATGAGCGACGTGGTGTTCAGGGACGTGGTGAAGCGGTTCGGGGACGTGGTCGTGATCCCTGGCCTCAACCTCGAGATCAAGGCCCACGAGTTCATGGTCCTGGTCGGTCCGTCCGGTTGCGGCAAGTCGACGGCGTTGCGGATGATCGCCGGCCTCGAAGAGATCTCGGCGGGCACCATCTCGATCGGCGGGCGCGTGGTCAACGACCTGCCTCCGAAGGACCGCGACATCGCCATGGTCTTTCAGAGCTACGCGCTCTACCCCCACATGACGGTCAAGGAGAACATGGAGTTCGGCCTCAAGCTGCGCAAGACGCCGGCGGCCGAGATGGAGCGCCGGGTGCAGCAGGCGGCCGAGATCCTCGGCCTCACTCCGTACCTCGACCGCAAGCCGAAGGCCCTCTCGGGTGGACAGCGCCAGCGGGTGGCGGTCGGGCGCGCCATCGTCCGCAACCCGGCGGTCTTCCTCTTCGACGAGCCGCTCTCGAACCTCGACGCCAAGCTGCGGGTGCAGATGCGCGCCGAGATCACCAAGCTCCAGCAGCGGCTCGGGACCACCACCGTCTACGTCACCCACGACCAGGTCGAGGCGATGACGATGGGCCACCGCATCGCGATCATGAGCGCCGGCCGGCTGATGCAGGTCGGCA
>WBZL01003978.1_pt1 | contig 13128 bp, 11 predicted proteins | sample 5204291 | NCBI WGS metagenome assembly WBZL01 (sample SAMN12344345, study PRJNA552823) | activated sludge metagenome | biome: Activated sludge suspended growth; feature: Nitrification reactor; material: Wastewater; isolation source: activated sludge from nitrification reactor of wastewater...
GGTCATCGAATTCCACATCAGTATCAATCCTATTTTTATGGGTTTGAGTTGCTGCTACAGAGTCATCGCGGTTATGATCGTGGCGCCCTAACGATGGCAAAAGAGCTAGCAACGCGACTTAATGCGCTTTTGTTTGTTGCAGTGACCAGTCGTTTACTGATTGATCTCAATCGATCTATTGGTCATCCACATTTATTTTCTGAGGTGACTACATCGCTTCCACTTAATATTCGGCAAGCAATTGTTGCGCACTATTATGAACCTTATCGCAAGCGAGTTGAACGTGCGATCATTGAAGCGATCGATTGTGGAGATAATGTCATTCATGTTGCTTCACATAGCTTTACGGCTGTTTTCAAAGGGCAAGAACGTCTTGCCGATGTTGGCTTGCTTTATGATCCATCGCGGCTTGGTGAACATCAACTCTGTTGTTACTGGCAATCAAAGCTCAAAGAATGTTTACCAGAATTGACGATTCGGCGTAATTATCCTTATTTAGGTAAAGCAGACGGATTTACCAGTTATTTAAGGCGCCAATTTCCAGCAGATCGATACTTAGGAATTGAATTAGAAATTAACCAGAAACATGTTGTCAGAGGCGGAAAGTACTGGCAGCAGTTGCGCCAGCGGTTGATCAACGCTATGGGTATGCTTCCTTGATCACAATTAGAATTTGATAATCACGATACTCGATCCATTAACTTTTAAAATGCTGTCTGTGAAAATGAGTCATAGCAAAAAATTATTCACACGATTCCTCCCATCATGGGTTTTGTGCCTTGTTTTTACATTAATAGCTACTTATGCGCATTCCAATGGTTTTACGCTTAAGATTGGCGTTATCTCTCCAAAAGGGGAAGGCAGTAGCTCTATACTCTCCGGTGAATCTCATGAAGAAAGTATCAAGCTAGCATTTAGCCATTTGCCACCACTACAAATAGGTGATTTACAAATTAAGCTTGAGCTGATTCCTTGGGATGACAAAGGTAACTCTGAGAAAGCTGCAGAAGTCGCATTACACTTGGCTTATGAAGAGCAAGTGGTTGCGATCTTAGGGCCTGTTAATAGTGGTTCAACAAAAGCAGTACTCGCTAAACTGCGTGAACAACAAATTGACTTACCAGTAATTTCCTCACTTTCCACAGCACCGGAACTTACAGCCTCTGGTTCTCGCGATAAAAACTTTTTTCGTTTGATTTTTGATGACGCCGATCGCATGGGGCAATATGCGACATTTATCAAACAGGAAAAAAGTAAAGAAGGCGAACAGTTTTTTTTATTTTTGTACGAAGATAGCCCCTATGGTGAGGGGTTGAATCAATCGCTCAAGGACCGATTTTATACACCTAATATTGTCGTATCATCTTGGAGTAACGTTTTCCAACCCAACTGCTCTGACTCGAATAATCAATCTCTAGTCGATCAGGATCGATTTTCCAGTGGAGCATGTCTTAGCGAAGAGTTTAAAAAGCGATTGGATCAATCGAATATCAATAATATCGTGTTACTGGGCGATACATCTGGCGCATTATCTATAGTCAACGAATTAAAATTAGCGGGTTTGGCTACAAATCTCGATTATTTTTTTGTTGGTTCTAATAAGCGACTATTTGATGAAGCGCCGGCTGGATCCCTGACAATAGGTGATCCTATGCTTGATGTGGCAAGAGCACCAACTACTGAGTTAGGTAATCACTGGCGTAAAATCTTGGATGGATTCGAGGAGAGGGCAAAAAAAGATCGGGCAGATTTCATCATGACGGCTTATGAGGCAGCTATGGTTCTCCATAGCGCCCTTCACATCGTGCTTAATGGGCAATCTTCATTACCCGCAGTAACTGAGTTGCGTAGTAAGCTATTAAATGTCCTCGAAACGGCAACTTTTGATTCCCTGGAACCCTGGCGTAACATCAGTTTTAGCCAGGGAGAACTGGATCAGATACCAACAGCACCCATCTACCGCATCACACGCGGTGTTACTCGAGAAGATACCCTTAAACATCATCCTTGGATTCATTTGTCAGTTAATTCTTCCAGCCCTTGGCTAGAAACGCCAGTCGAGGTTCGGCTTAGTGCCTATGGGCTTGAATCAGGTAAGTTAGGTGTGTTTTGGATCGATGAAATAACAAGCAAAGCTTACTTAATTGAAGACCGTATCGTACAATTTTCAGCAGGTCAGGCAGTAGAACGCTTTAATCTGTTTAAGCGTGGCCGGTATCAGTTCAGGATGCTTGATACCCCCTTCTACCCCATATTGACTGAAACACATATAGAATCGTCGATGACTTATTTGATCTCTGCAATTGCGGCATTGGTAGGCGCTATCCTTGTGATTAGCCGCCAAGCATTTACGCTGACTGATTCAATGATTCGTGTTTTGTTCGGTATCTTTACTGGGCTGCTGCTAACTTTCCTTTCCTTTTATGGTCAGCAGCTATCAAGCTGGATCCCGTTACCTTCATTTGGTAATGAGCCGATTATTAATGCGATGGTTACTGGCTTAATAGGTGGGTATTTAGGACCTCATTTCTTGGTAAATTTAGTCCATGCTTGGGTAAGACGATTTCTCATCACGGGTAAATCTAAGATACCTGCCAAACTTTGAGAGCTGATTTACTAGCTTCCTGAAATACCCTGTTTGTCAGTTATTCCGTACAGCTCTTCTGCATGGTGCGACTAATCAATGGGCGTAGTTGTTGTAATGATCGAGTATTTAATACATCTTGTTTTTGAATTTCCAACAGATCAGCGATTTCCTCAAAGATAGTTGCAATATCAGCATTATGTTTGGGCACACGGGTCCCTCATTTTTCTTACCGAATGCTAATAGACTAAAAGAATTGATCTAGCGCAAATTAAGTTCAGATTAATACATTCCAGTTGGTAAAACTACTACAATGAAAAAATAGTGCTACTCATCTTTAATCGATATGAGATCAGGTTATTTCGAACATGATGCGGATATTGGCGTTAATTGAAGTAATTCAAGCGCAATCAACGGTTTTGATCGAATTTGAAGAATCTGATCTTGAACTGGCACTGGTTGTTTGGCTAAATCAAATTTTAGGAAAAGCGCGAGAATTGGGTATGGTCTTCGGTCATTCCCAAATGACCCGCCAAGGCAATTACTGGTATGGCAAAGCGTTTGGAGAAAAATGGCGAGATGGCTTAGAACGCGGCATCGAAGTTAAAGGGGCGACACTAACAATGCTATCAGTCAAACCAAGAAACAAAAATAATCCTGCATTTTCTTCAGCAAGTCATGGAGCCGGTCGTGCGCTCAGTCGCCGTCAAGCGCTATCACGTTGGAACGGAAAAGAGATTATTCAACAACTTGCGCATAAAGGAATACTCATTCGGAGTTGCTCAATGCGGGGAGGTGGCAGAGGAAGTGCCCGATGCGTATAAAGATGTTAATTTGGTTGCTGGAGCTACAGAACAAGCTGATCTGGCTAGGCGGGTTGCCTTTCTTAAGCCCAAGATATGTATAAAGGTTAATGACTGAACAGGAGAAAAGCTATGTATCAACGAATCCTTATTCCAATTGATGGGAGCGCTACATCGAGTTGTGCGCTAAAAGAAGCAATCAAACTAGCGCGAGAACATTCAGCACAGTTGGAACTTGTGAATGTTTATGAAGATGTTCTTTATTGGATCGATGAAAGTTATATTAATTATGAAGAATTGCAGGAAACGATTCGGGTAAATGCAGAAAAGCTTCTGGCTAAGGGGCAGACAGAAGTCATTCAGGCAGAGTTATCTGTTGAAACGAAATTGCTTGAAGCAAAAAATGATCGAATTGAGAATGTGATAATCGGTGAAGCAGATCGTTGGCATGCTGACTTGATTGTGATCGGCACGCATGGACGCTCGGGGTTTAGTCGTTTAATGCTAGGAAGTGTTGCGGAAGGTGTTACAAGATTAGCGTCAGTCCCGGTGTTATTAATTCACTGTGCCGAAAAGTGAGTGATGAAGATGGTACTAGGTCAGGCTACGTGTAGTAGCTGCGACGATCTGCTGAATCCCGCAGATAGGATAGTACGTTTGATAATAAAATGGGAGTTTCATCGTAGATTACTGGTAAATTTCAATACAAAATTTTGGGAGAATCTCGGAAGATCATTTATTCAGTTCTACCAGTCGCATCACGCTGGGATGAGAATCTCGAAAAGCATTGGCCAGCATTTTCCCGTAATATAAAACGTTTTAGTAGAAGGCACGTACGCGATCCCATTGAGTACATCCTGTGCATTACGACGTCCAGAATTTTTTACAATCTCACGACAATCAATGACATGACGCACCTTTCCTGTTTTATTATCGATCTCGTAGATGCAATTTTCGAAAAGTACATTCGCGAATATTTTATCGCCGACGCATTCAATATCGTTGATGCGGTTTAGTTGACGTTGATTAAGCCAAACAGGGAGTTCAGAGATGATTTTGAAATTCTCATCACGATAAAACAACCGATTTGTACCATTACTCATCAGAAATAAATTACCGCAGCGCGCCAAGCCCCAACCTTCACCCTCATATGAAAATTCGTTATAGGGTTTTAAGTTGTTAACATCATAAACAATCGCGCGTCCAGAAGTGTAAGTAAGCTGTATTAAACGATTATTAACAACTGCGATGCCTTCACACCATTCCCCATCTATTTCAATTTCATTAATTAGATTGCCATTCTCAGGATCAATGCATCGAAGTCGAGAATACCCAACTAAACCGGTGCTTTCATAAAGCGTATGGTTGTAATAAGCAAGTCCCTGAGTAAAAGCGGTTGGGTCATGCGGCAATGATCTTATGATTTGAGGTTTTACCTTTTTGATGCCTATCGTTCGGAGATGAAAATAGATTTCACTCAGGAGTACTTTGAGGCCGATTGATTCTAAGCAATGAATCAGTATTTTTCGCATCAGTTAAGAGAATTTTGCTAATTATGCAACGATAACGATATTTGCTATTTCATTACGCCTAATTTCCACAGCAGTTGCCGAACGCGTTTACGCAATCCATACTTATTAAGTAAGTGCCCTACACTTGTAGATAATCGATTTGTTATTTTCATCGTAAACACAAAGAGATTATTTCGCCAATGACGAGGGATAAGATAAACATATTTTTCGGTCGTTTGGGCATTACTGAGTCTTTGTTTGTGCGTATTATCATCATTCCCAAAATCAAAACGCTTAACTAAATCAGGGGTTGCAAGCAAATTAGAGATAATTTCGGTATGTAGAAAAATACCTACTTGTAATTTTGCCCAATCTGGATCGTATCCAATTTCTTGCGCGTAATAACATTCTTGGTATAAGTGACCAACTTGAAATGCAACTGGTTTTTGATCAACAAACAAAACATAGCTATGAAACCAACCGAGTTTTGCTGTTGTTAAAAGGCGATTTTCAAGAATATTTCGATCGCGGAGACCTGCGCCTAATAACTGGTATTGATAGGTTAGAGCGGATACAGCCATTGCTGCGTCTAAGAATGTGCCAACTTCTTCAGGTGATTGATAGCAGATCGTTTTATATTGACCATTGACAGCCGAAACAAATCTTTTTTGAGTACGTTTGAGATCACTTCGTGTAGACGAGCTTAATTGGCTCAGATAGTGATTGTAATCACCGCCGAAATCAATATAGCGATGATTGTAAGACTCCCCGTAATTAAGAACGTGATAGTTGGTGCTTAATGATGATTTCTGAGCTAGCACATTAGATAATGCAGAATCACTAACCACAGCCTGTAAAAAAATTACTTCGTTGATTGATAGTTCTTTTCGGAGCTGGGCAAATAACGCTAACAAATATAAAGATTTATCTGCGGCAATGGTTGGATCGAACCAAATTTCAGCAAACAGTGTATAGCGTTTTACGGGTATGCTAAATAATGTCCAATCACTAATCGCGATGCGAAGTGCCGAAGGATGTACAAAAAAAGTAGCACTAGCGATTATTGCGCCAGATTGTTCAAGGACAAATCTTGCTAATTGCTTATCTTCACTCGTGACAAAAGTTATTAACCAACGTGGATCCTGATCAAGTAACATTTTTTTCTTAAAAGTTTCTGAATCAATATTCGCTTGCGAACTAGTTGAGACTAACTTCCAAGTTATCGTTTCTGTATTTGCTGGAGTCATAACTACGTATAGAAATTTATTAAGTTTTAATGGTAACGATTAAATTAAGTTTAAATTTTGTTGAGTTTTAATGATTTAATCTTATTCGCCAGAAAACACATCCAAACTAGCCTTATCCATTTTTGATCTAGCGCATCTATTTTTAAATAGAATTTAATTTTTTTCTGAAGAAGACGTTGCGCGACGTCTTAGGAAACGACGAATTAGCGTTTTGATGCCGAATTTTTCTATGGCCCTTCCTAACGTATTCATCACAAAATTAAAAGCTTGAAGCATTGATGCAATGAAAGAAAGCGGAAATTTACGGGGAACAATATAGAAATTCTGTTCTTCACGCTGATCGTTACTTAGCCTTGCTTTGCTTCCATTATCACCGTATAAAAAATCAAATTTTTCAGCACCAACTTCGATTAAATTTTGAATTAAGTAAGCATGTGTAATTGTACCCACAGACCACTTAGCCCAAGCTGGATCATAGCCAATATGCGTTAGATAGAAGCATTTGTTGTAGAGAAAACCATGTTGAAATGCAATGGGCTCATTGTTGCTAAAAAGTATTAGGCTTCTTAGCCAACCTTTTCTAGCTGCGAGCTCAAAGGTGTGGCGGTTTTCGGCATTATCGTTGATGCCTAAATTAAGGAGCTGATGCTGATATGTTTTTAATGATATTTGCTGGAGTAGTTGCAAAAGTTCTACTACTTCCTCGGGTTGAGTAAAGATGCGATAGGATGTGGTGATTTCCGTATTTTTTTCCAGTAGTCGTAAAGCTCGCCGCATTTCGTAACGAGTACTATTACCCAGTCCTTTTAAATAAGCCTCAAAATCTTTAGGCAAAGAAATCAAACGCCTAAAGTAGGATTGTCCATAAGGTAGAACTTGATAGTATTTACGAAGCTCGGTATTTTCTAATATGAACTGGCTGAAATTAGAAGACTTTTCTACACCTAAACCAAACAAACTATCACGATCCCCAATGATTTCACGCAGCGTTATGAGTAGTTTTTCTAATAAAGCTGAGGAAAGGGATTGGTATTCTTCAGCTAGTAGCGGGGTTGCAGTAATACAGTAGCGACGAATTCTATAATCATATACAGAAATTCCAAATAGCTGGAAGCTTAGTGCAGATGGATGAATGAAAAAAGGTGCGTAGCCAGCCACTGTATTATCGGGAGTAATACATACGAATAGTTTGCTAGACTTATCATTCCCACACTTTGCTGAGAGCCAATAGGGATCATGGTCTATGTTAGCATCAGGGTGGTTTTGTATTAAGCGTTCGACCTGATTTAAAACAGGCTGACGAACTTCTGACCCCAATGACGCTAAATCAATCCATTCTAGAGTGGTATTACTCAAAATAATCCTTAAATTTTGATTTGCTAAAACAATCTTTCAAGGTAGTAATTAATCTTGCTGCAAAGGTACGATCAGCCGGAATAGATTATTATTGCATTTAAACAAGCTCAGCCCCACGATCAGTAGTATTACTGCAAGTATGCATTAAATTAACAAGCAAGTAAGATTAGAATAACCCAGTTTCATGATAGTAATTCAAGTTAGGCTCAGTTCAGAGTAATGCCCAAAGCGCTAAGCTAATACATAATTCCCACTATCAATTACTAGTAAATAGTATAGGGCTAGTTGTGTGCTTCTGAGCGCTTCGAGTATTTTCGATGATGCTAGCTTTTTTCGTTTCATGAACTGTTTTATTTTACATCCTTCCAGCTTGATTACTACGAAACTTAGGACTAGGTATTCTTGTAAATAGCCCCTGATGACACACCGTGATATGTTCCCAATAAAAATACTATCTTGAGATTACCCATTGCGATATTAATCCCTGACAGCAATGCTTCAGCTTTGCTTGGTGGGATAAGTTATATCCCACGATTTTCTTTTTTGGGGAGATTCCATAAGAACCGACCTGCACTAATCATTTGTCGGCGCAGTAAAGCCCAATCTTCGGTTTGCTTGCGCGCATCAAGACAGCGCAGTAGTCGGACACGCGTAGCGATATCTTGTTGATCAAGAATGCAGGCCCAGAGTGTGTCTTGAACATTGTATTCTCTACCCGGTTTAAGACAAACTGGGATGACTTGTTCGATCGGAATGGCTAGATCAGTTGCGATGAATTGCATGGCTGCTCGAATATTCATCGCTTTGGTGTCAGTAGGGTCGATTAAATTATAAGGGGGTTGCCAAACGCTTGCGGGTCTTAATAAATCGATATGACTGACTACAACGATAATCGAAGGAGTGCGATGATTGAGTCGTTTGAGTTGTTCAGCACGAAGATGATCTAGGAAACGTCGCTCATCTTGGCGATCCGGTCGGTTTGCTGCGGTTACCCAAAAGATCAAATCAGCATTCAGCGCAGCGATGATCATTTGTTGCTCATCAAACAATTGGCTATCACAACCGGGGCCATCGAAAATTAGGGCTTGCTCCATCCCTTCTCGTTCTATAGCAAAAGAAGAAAATTGACGCGTGGTGTCAGGAAGGATATCGCTTGCAGTGGTTAATTTTCCGAATAATGCGTTGATCAGACTGGATTTGCCGGTATTGCTTCTACCGAGTACAAGAAAACGCAAAGGAGGGTGTGGAGCTTCACTGGTATGCCGAGTTTTTTCTTGTTGTGGCTCTGTGGGAGGAGATTCGGTCGGAACAGTTGCCGTTTTATCGATAATCGGTCGGCGGCCACTATATAAATCAATCGCGTAGTAGCCTACTTTGCGAATATAAGCGCGTAAGAACCAACGATAAAGCTCATCACGGGCTAGGCTGAAGCTACGTTGCCTGAGGTGTTGCCATATTTCTCCGAACAGCGCATGCATGGGATTCACCAATGCTCTACCGGCGCGATAGACATTGATTGCCTGTTCGGCTTTATCTTTCCAACGTTGAAGTCGCAATAAATCGCCAATGGTTAATCGATCACTGAAAGGGATATTTTCTGTGATATCGCGCTGCAAATCTCGGCTCGCTTGCTCAATGATCAGTAACGTATGCGGAACGGTCAATTCGAGGTAGGGTTGTTCTGCGTCTGGGTGATAGCAATGGGAGACAGTATCTAACGTTTGTCGCCCTAACTCCACAATCCATGAAGCATCTTCAATGGACCAAGCTTGAGGATCGCATTGATTGGCGAGTTGATCGACTTTCTGCCAGGCAATTTCAGCGCTGGGGGGCCAGTCGGGATTCGGTTCCGTGACCGCTTCGCTTAATAGCTGTCGGTCGCGCCGAATCAATTGTTGCTGCAGCAGATAACCTGCGCCACTGCACAGAATCAGCGCGATTAGCCAGTATACAAAACCATCGGTTTGCCATAGCCATATCAAACCGAATAAAAATAACGCCAACGTAGGGCATAGCCACAGAATGAGGGCCAATAACCGAAAGGGGTCGAATTGCTTGACGAGTTTTTTCATGGCGCTAGATTCGTTGTTTAAGAAGGGATGCGCTAGCTTCGAGCGCCTCAGCATAGGCTTTTCGCAGCAATTCAGGGTTAATGTTTAAGCCGTTTTGTCGCTGCGTAAAGAAATACACCGCTGCTTTACCCAGTGCGTAGGTAGTGGCGGCGCTGGCACTGGCGCCCCAAACAGCCCCAACAGTTTGTCCAATGCCTGGAATCAGCTTGGTTAGCGTGCGCCCTATCATTCTAACAAAATAGCTCGAGGTGATTGCCGTTCCCAGTAGGCTAAAAAATTCAATGGTCGTTTGTTTATTCCAGTTCTGCCCATACAGCTTTGCTAAATCACGAAGTAGCTTGGCTTGCAGTGTCGTGACCATCACCAGATCGACTGCTGGCAGTGCGCCTAATCCGGCAGCCGTTAGCGAATAGCCCACAATATGTTGATGCGCCGTTCGAGCAAAAAAATCCTGAATTTCTTTTTCGCCGGCAAGTTGGCGCTGTAATCCGAGTGGCAGCACTAACTCAATCGCTTTCCATAGCGGCTCCAATCCATAGTGGGTTGGACTGAAGCCATCTTCCGGTAGCGTTAGATCAACAGGAACCCAAAGCATGGGTGCAGAACCGGGTAGTGCTATCGCAGTTTGACGTTGTGCAACCAAAGCACGTTGGAGATCAGTAGGTACTTCATTGGGCAAAGGGTCCTGGTCAAATGGCCATGGGGTAAGATGTTGGTCGTGTGGCCCGTAAAGTTCATGTAAACCTGTTTGTACCAGGATGATGGGCCAATCGGGGTGGCGTGTTCGTACCGTCTGAAGCACCTTCAACACGATCTGCTGCTGAAGATCAGCCACTTTCATCACGGCAATGAGAAGGTGGGCTTGGGATTCGCAATAGTGAATGTCTTCGCTGGGGTCGTAATCGATTTCACCTAAACCGCGCGTATCCAGAAACCGCACCACGGGCATTTGGGCGGGGAAGTCATAAAAACTCGAGAAGCGCGTGCAAGGTTGAAGGCCATTGCCGATTTCAGCGGTTTCACTGCCGGTGAGGGCATGAATGATCGATGTTTTTCCAGCTTGGGTTTTACCAATAAGCCAAAATACGGGAAGCGGTATTTTTTGGCGTACTTGCCTTAATGAGGCGTCTAACGCTGCTTCATCGATTTTGGGGTCAGCCAAAATGGTTTGCAGTTTCTGCCAATAAGTGATCCAGTCAGTAATTTTGCTTAATTTCACAGTTTGGTTTAGATCGGTTAACGATGATTATTTTACCGACCTTGTTCGCTCGTGTCTTAGCAGATGACAGAGCTTACCTTAAGCAAGTATAAGGGGGGAAGGAATCGGGGAGGCTTCATTTTTAAAGTGAGGTAGCATAGCGATTATATTTGAGTTAGTGTGGGCTATTTAAGTTTATTCGATGCGTAACGCGAGTGAGGATTCTGAATTATGAGTGATATTGTGTTCATACTGGGAGCTGGTGCGTCCCGCGACTGTGGAGGTCCGTTAATGTCAGATTATCACGATATCAAGATATCTTCTGGTGATGTATATAGAGTATTAAAGCGCTACAACCTAAATTGCCTACCAGGTCGTCAGCGCAAAAGATCGATTCCGACAATTCGTTATGAGAAACAAGTGCCGGGACATCATGTACAAGTTGATGTGAAGTTTCTGGATTTTAAAGTTGAAGAAGGTAAGAATATCCAGCGCTTTCAATATACTGCCATTGATGATGCAGCGCGGATTTGCACTTAGAACTTGAATTTACCTCTGCAACTCACGCCACAGATATGGTCATGGATGAAGAAGAGAAACTAGGAGGCTTTAAGCGGTTTATTTCATCTGATCCTGAGGTAATGCGAAGGTGGTGGCGCATTTGGGGCATTCGGAACGGAAACGCCATAGGCAGATGGCTATCAAGACGTAGAATAATTCGAGATACAAAAGTTAATACTGAAGCTTTGGTAGCGGCATACGAATCATTACTCTATGCCTATAGGGAGGCAGAGAAAATGAATCTACAACATAATATGGCCGTGTATCGCGTCGGTTTATATTTACTTACGGTGAGCAGAGACATCGCATCAATTAAGGTTGATCTCCTGACATCTCATGACTGGTGGCTCAGAAAGCTATTGGCCAGGAATGTTGCCCTAATGATTTACGAAGTAGATATGCACAAAGTTACTGGGACAAAATTCAGGGCTGCCATTGACTTCTTTTCTCCGTCCAAGAAATTTAAAATGGATCTGGAAGACGCATTGTCAAACCTAGCATCAGTACATGCAGATGTTAAATCGAAGCTTGCAGATATCCGCAACTACACCATTGCACACAGAGATGCTGATGCGATGAAGCAACATCGCCTAATAAGAAACATTAACGAAGTTGAAGTCATCAGGATTGCCGGAGAGTTCTTTTCAGCTGCGAATCCAATTGTTCCTCTTCTGGTTGAGTTGATAAGAGAATCTAGTGGTATGCACCATCCTCTCAACCAATACGTTGGAAAGAAGCGGTTCAAAAATCCAAACCGTAAAAAAAGTAGTGCAGTGCGGTAGGTTAGATTGCCGAAGAAAGCCCAACACGCAACAATCATGATTCACCGGATTTCCCGAACATATCCGTTTTCGCATGTTCGATAGTAAATCCCTTACAATGAGTTCGTTTGTCACATTTTCCTAAAAATAACGACATGACTTTGAAGCCCAATATTCATCGTGCGCCCAGCAACGCTGGTTGGCAGCTCGATAACAGTTACGCACGGCTGCCCGATTATTTTTATGCGCAATTGAGCCCGGTGCCGGTGCGTGCACCGCAGGCCGTGCTATTGAATCACGCATTGGCGGAATCCTTAGGATTGGATTTGCAGGCGTTATCTGCGGAGGAAGGGGCGGCTTTGTTTGCCGGTAATACCTTGCCCGAAGGCGCACAGCCGATCGCACAAGCCTACGCCGGACATCAATTCGGTCATTTCAACATGTTGGGTGACGGCCGCGCAATCTTGCTCGGTGAGCATCTAACACCGGACGGCAGACGTGTCGACATTCAACTCAAAGGCTCCGGGCAGACTCCGTTTTCCCGCCGCGGTGATGGCCGTGCAGCGCTGGCACCGATGCTGCGCGAATACATCATCAGCGAGGCAATGCACGCGCTCGGCATTCCGTCGACGCGGAGCTTGGCGGTGGTCACTACCGGCGAACAAGTCCAGCGGGAAACAATGTTGCCCGGCGCGATACTGACGCGCGTCGCCGCCAGCCACATTCGCGTCGGGACGTTCGAGTACGCAGCCGGACACGGTGGCAAGGAAGCGGTGCAGATTCTGGCGGATTACACCCTTCAGCGTCATTACCCGGAATTGCAGAACAGCGAAAATCCCTATTTCGCGCTGTTAAATCGCGTTATCGAGCGGCAAGCGGCGCTGGTTGCCCAATGGTCGATGGTGGGTTTCATTCACGGTGTGATGAACACCGATAACACCAGCATCAGCGGTGAAACTATCGACTACGGTCCGTGTGCTTTCATGGATGCATACAATCCGGATACCGTGTTCAGCTCGATCGACCAGAACGGCC
>WBZL01003980.1_pt1 | contig 13117 bp, 13 predicted proteins | sample 5204291 | NCBI WGS metagenome assembly WBZL01 (sample SAMN12344345, study PRJNA552823) | activated sludge metagenome | biome: Activated sludge suspended growth; feature: Nitrification reactor; material: Wastewater; isolation source: activated sludge from nitrification reactor of wastewater...
CAGATAAAATCACTATGGAAATGTATCAGCAAATGATAACATCAGACACGCTAGTATTAGTAGATTATTTTGCGCCATGGTGTGCGCCATGCATGAAGATGAAGCCAATGTTGGAAGAAATTGAAAAAGAATATGCCGGCAAAGTAAAAGTTATTCGATTAGATATTAATGAAAATAAACAACTCGCACAGCAATTAAAAATTGCAGAAATTCCAATTTTAAAAACCTTTGTAAAAGGAAAAGAAACTTGGGTACATAAAGGCTATATCGAAAAAGCCGACTTAGTAAAAAATCTATAAATTTAGATATATTTTTCCGACGAAATAGTAGCAGATTTGTCAGACATTTGATACCTGACAACATCTGCTATTATTTTTACGATAGCAAATAATATGGCACAGGCAATGATAGCTGTGTGATGGTCTAATGATAATTTTTCGGTGACACCTGCATAGAGAAAAGTACCTAATACAACTACAATATGCACGACAATAATATGTGGGTCGAGTAGCGTAAAATTATCATTCGGCGTTGATGTCTTATATTTACCATTCAACCTAAATTGCACCAGATATTCTACCAAATTATAAATAAAAAAACTAGTTAAAGTAATCCTGTAAAAACTACCTTTCAGCGTCAATGCATGTGCAAAAGTCAATAATTCACTATCTGAATTTTCTTTGTTCGTAATTAGCAATCCTAAGAAAGTAACTATAAAAAGTAAATAGAAAAGGAAAATACCCGTTCGAAATAAGAAAAAACGAATGGCAAGAAACAGTTTGCCAATCATTGTGATTTCTTTATCACCTTCGGCTGTCAATATTTTCAGCAATTGGAATGTGCTGACAATTAATAATTCTAACCAATATAAATAGACAATGGAAAAAATTGTCCAATTGTATGTTATCACACCATATATTGGAAATAAATTGGTGAAAATAATTAAAGGCAAGGCTGCTCTTTTAAAATTTTGTGATGCTTGATTGTCTATATTGTTATTTTTCATTATTTGCGAAAAATTGGTTTCTGTGTTTCAAATATAATAGCTAATTTTCAGTTATGCCACAACGAGATTTAAACAATATGCGTGAGCAGTATGACGCTGATATCTTATTAGAAGCAAACTGCCATACCAATCCATTTCAACAATTTGATGCTTGGTTTCAAGATGCAATTCAACAAAATATTATAGAACCTAATGCCATGACACTGGCAACGGTTGGCCATGACGGTCAGCCATCTGCTCGAATCGTGTTGCTTAAAAGTTTCGACAAAAATGGATTTGTATTTTATAGCAATTATGAAAGCCATAAAGGAAAGCAAATACAAGAAAATGAAAAGGTAGCCTTATTATTTTGGTGGCAACAAAGACAAATTCGAATTGAAGGAGCTGTACAAAAATTAGATAGAGAAAGTGCCATGCAATACTTTCATTCTCGACCAATTGAAAGCCAAATAGGTGCTACCGTTTCCTTGCAAAGTAGCATAATTGAGAGTCGAGAAATTTTAGATGAAAAATATGATACAGCCTACAAAGCATACGCTAATAAAGTAGTGCCATTGCCTGATTACTGGGGCGGCTATTTGGTGGTGCCTACATTGTTTGAATTTTGGCAAGGCAGAATGAGCAGATTACATGATAGAATTCAATATTCTTTAGAAGCAAATCAAGATTGGAAAATCGAGCGACTCTCTCCTTAATGTTTTGTACTTACTTTTAGAAAAAAAAATAAGCCTCACATGGAGGCTTATTTTATTACTTAGCAGTTTGATTATTTATTTTTTTTCACTGCTTCAGATAATTCTTTACCTGCTTTGAAACGCACGATTGTTTTTGCAGGAATTTTAATTTTAGCACCAGTTGCTGGATTTCTTCCTTCTCTTTTTTCTCTCTTAGAAGTGCTGAAAGTACCAAAACCAATTAACGTAACTTTGTCGCCTTTTTTCAACGTTTTACGAATGCTGTCTAATACAGCGTTCAATGTGTCATTAGCTGCTGCATTTGTTACACCTGCTGCATCAGCGATTACTTTTACTAAATCTCCTTTGTTCATTATTTTCTTATTTAATGGTTAAAAAAACATTATGACACAAAGTTAAATTGTTTATTTAATTATCCAAATAATTAAGCGAAAATGTTAGTAAAAATGGAGGCTTGTGTAAAATTATGCCTCAAAGTGCTTGCTATTACTGACTTTATGCCGAAAAAGAGGTGCCACAACCACAAGTTGATGTAGCATTTGGATTATTAAAAATAAAACCTCTGTTATCCAAACCACCTTTAAAGTCAATTTCACAATCAAGTAAATAAAGTTCTTGCAACTTATCTACATATAAAGGAATTGAATTAATGGAATACACATTGTCATTTTCTTTCTGTGCATCAAATTCCAATACATAAGAAAATCCGGCACAACCACCACCTTTCACGCCAATGCGCAATCCAAATCCGGCTTCGTAGTTTCCATTTTTATACAAGTGCAATATTTCTTGTACCGCATTCTGCGTCAGCGAAATTGGTAATTTATTTACAGTATCAATCATCATAGCTATTTAACAATATTAAGCAAAGTTAGTTCAATAAATACATTTATTATTCGTTTTAACAAGGAAAGTAAATTCACAAACATAGATTGCAATAAAATTTGTATTTTTAGATTCCTATTTTACATAACATTAACATCAATTCGAAAACAACAAACACATGCTTACTACCATTTTAGAAATTCTTAAATATACTGTTCCTTCATTAGTCGTGTTTGGCGGTGTTTATTCAATTATCAAAGTATTTATAGAAAATGAAAACAAACGAAGAAATCAAGAAATAAATAAATCTCTGTTATTTGAACAACGCAAAGTGTCTTTGCCATTGCGCTTGCAAGCTTATGAGCGCATTCTTGTTTTACTAGAAAGAATTCATCCATTTAGCTTGCTCACCAGAGTATATCAACCGAATATGTTGGTGGCAGAATTACAGTTAGAATTAATCAAAAGCATACGCATCGAATATGAATATAACTTATCGCAACAAATGTATATCAATGATGATGCGTGGCAAATGGTTTCAACAGCAAAAGAAGAAACAATAAAAGTGATAAATTTATTTGCTTCTAAATTACCTGATGACGCAGACGGCATTGAATTAAACAAAGCAATCTTTAATTATTATATGCAAAGCGATAAAGATGTGCCTGTACAAATTGCCATTAATTATGTAAAAAGTGATGTTAAAAAATTATTCTAAATATATCGCATTTTGGATGCTTGCAATTGTAGTTTTTACAGCATGCAAAACCTACGTTCCAATACAAGAAAAATTTAGTCTAAATAAAATAAATAAAACCATAATTGCCGATAGTGCAACGCTCGCCTATTACTTGCCTTACAAAGATTCTTTAGACAAAATAATGAAAATTCCATTGGCAGAACTTGCGGAAGATCTTTCTAAAAAAATGCCTGAAAGCACATTGGGAAATATGATGGCTGATATATTAAAATTAAAAACGGCTGCATATACGAATCAAACAATTGACGTTGCTATTTTAAATTACGGTGGCATACGCACACCATCACTCAGCAAAGGTACATTAATGGTAGAGCATGCTTATTTGCTAATGCCATTTGATAATTATTTGGTAGAACAAATTTTAACAGGACAGCAACTCAGCGATTATTGCGACTCTTTGGCTATCAAAGGCGGATGGCCTGTTGCTGGTATTGCCTTTGTTATCAAAAATAAAAAAGCAAGTGACATTCGCGTAAACGGCATTCCAATTGATTTGAAAAAAAATTACAACGTTGCCACAAATGACTACTTGGCAAATGGTGGCGATGGAATGACATTTTTAAAAACAATACCGCAAATTCAAACTGGGAAATTATATAGAGATGCCATCATAGAATACTGGAAAGAGCAAACTAAAGCAGGTAAGAAAATTCAATCTAATCTGGAAAATAGAATTCAATATGCAGAATAGAAGAACATTTATCAAACAAAGTGTACTTTCTGGTGCCATGCTTACTGCCGTAGGTACGCCACTGTCTTTATTGGCTGATAATACAAAAAGTGCACTCACTGTTTTACATACTAACGATGTGCACAGTCACATAGAACCATTTGCTGATGACGATAAAAAATATCCTGGATTAGGTGGCGCAGCGCAGCGAGCCGCTATCGTACATGAAATACGAAAAAACAAGGAACACGTACTCCTATTGGATGCTGGCGATATCTTTCAAGGAACACCCTATTTTAATTTTTTTAATGGTGATATCGAAATCGATCTGATGAATAAAATGGGCTATGATGCTGCCACAATCGGCAATCATGATTTCGATGGTGGTATTGATGGTCTTGCAAAACAAATTACTAGAGCAAATTTCCCATTTGTAAATTGCAATTATGATTTTACCGGCACGCCTGTACATGGCAAAGTGCACAAGCATATTATCATCAAAAAAGGCAAATTAAAAATCGGCATTACAGGTTGCGGTGTTGAGCTCGACGGCTTAGTGCCAGATAAATTATATACTTCTACTAAGTATTTAGATCCAATTGCATGTGTGCAAGAACAGGTAGATATTTTAAAACATAATGAAAAATGCCATTTGATTATTTGCCTATCACATTTAGGCTATCAATATCAATCAACAAAAATATCTGATATTATTTTAGCACAACAAACAAATCATATAGATGTTATCATTGGCGGACATACACATACCTTTTTAGATGCACCAGTAAGTCAAAAAAATAAAGACGGCAAAACGGTATATATTAATCAAGTGGGTTGGGCTGGTATTCAAATCGGACAGCTAGATTATCTTTTCGAAAAAAAATTCAATAAAAAGTTATCAAACACTCAAACTGTAATTGTTGATAAAAAAACAAGAGGAAAATAATTTTTTTATTAAGGAAATTTTTCTCAACTTAGATTCATCAAAGTTATCCATTTTTAATTTTTAAAAAACCTAATAGAGCGTATGAAAAACAAGCATGAACTTGTGTGGGAAAATTGTCTCAAAATTATCAAAGATAACATTAATGTACAAAGCTTTAAAACCTGGTTCGAACCTATAAAACCTGTAAAACTCGATGCTAACAGTTTAACAATACAAGTACCAAGCCAGTTTTTTTACGAATGGCTAGAAGAACATTATGTCACTTTGCTTCGCAAAACAATTAAGAGAGAATTAGGTGATGATGCTAAACTAGAATATCGCATCTTAATGGATACCTCTAATGGCACCAAAACTGCACCTAAGACTATCGATGTACCAAATCATAGAGAAGGTGTGTATGGTACAAACGAAGTATCTATGCCAACAATCTTCTCGAGTCCAATGGTAAAAAATCCGTTTGTAATTCCTGGCCTTAAGAAGATACATGTTGACTCACAACTCAATCCAAACTATACTTTTGATTCATTTATAGAAGGTGACTGTAATAAATTTGCAAGAAGTGCAGGCATGGCAGTTGCCAAATCGCCAGGTGGCACAGCCTTTAATCCTTTAGTAATATATGGTGGCGTTGGCTTAGGTAAAACACATCTTGCACAAGCGATTGGCAATTATATAAAAGTCAATAACTCAACTAAGACTGTTTTATATGTAAGCTCAGAGAAATTTACTAGCCAATTTTTAAATGCTATAAAAGATAATAACACAAATGATTTTATTCATTTCTATCAGCAAATAGATATTTTAATTATTGACGATATTCAGTTCTTCGCCAACAAAACAAAAACACAAGATATTTTCTTCCATATTTTTAATCACTTACATCAAAATGGAAAACAGCTGATATTAACATCAGACCGTGCGCCAAAAGATTTAGAAAATATGGAAGAACGTCTCTTGTCTCGTTTTAAATGGGGCTTGACTACTGACTTACAAACACCAGACTACGATACACGCATTAGCATCTTACAAAAGAAATTACATGCTGATGGCATCGAGATGAATGAAGATGTAACACGATTTATTGCAACAAACATCAAAACAAATATTCGCGAATTGGAAGGTGTGCTTACGTCTATTTTGGCACAAGCTACTTTCAATAGACAAGATATTACATTAGACTTAGCGAAGAAAACAGTCATCAACTTTGTAAAACATGCAACGAAAGAAATTTCATTAGACATGATACAAAAAACGGTATGCGATTTCTTTGAAGTGCCTGTAGAAAAACTAAAAGAACCAACCCGTAAAAGACAGTTTGTGCAAGCACGCCAATTATCTATGTTTTTTGCAAAAGAATATACCAAGTCATCATTGAAAGCAATCGGGCATCAATTTGGCGGCCGCGACCACAGCACCGTTATACATTCTTGCCAAGCCGTGCGCAATCTTATCGATACAGATGAAGAATTTAGAGACTCAGTAGAAGAATTGAAAAAACGAATTGAATTGAGTTTATAAAATCAAGTTTATAGAAAAAAAGGATCCTGCTAAGCAGGATTTTTTTTTGAAAAAAACATTATCAATTTATTAAAGCAATAAATGCAGATTTTTTTTGCAGTATATTTGCAAAGTTCTTTAAAAAACCTATCTTTGCCGTCCCAAAGTTCTTGTAAAGAAATAAGGAGGTGAGGTGGGTGAGTGGCTTAAACCACCAGTTTGCTAAACTGACGTACGGGAAACTGTACCGAGGGTTCGAATCCCTCCCTCACCGCAGCAAACAATCCAACCAATCGGGATGTAGTTCAGTCCGGTTAGAATGCCTGGTTTGGGACCAGGAGGTCGTTGGTTCGAATCCAGCCATCCCGACTAACCAAGAAAAAGCTTCGCAGCAATGCGAGGCTTTTTTGTTTTCTTTTTGCGTAGTATAAAAGTTATTGATGGCATATACTCCTCATTAGCTTCGTAAACTAAACACCAATAATTGCGAGGAAAATTGTAACCCTTTAAGCAAAAGCTAACTCTTTCTTTGTAGTTGCAATTTTCAAACTATAAGGTCTATTAAATGCTTTTTGATTAAGTTTAAACCTGTCAGCAAGAACTCTAATTGTTTCTTTAGATAGTCCTTTCTTGTAATTCAAAATATCAGAAACCAAGCCATCACTTACATTTAAAAGATTTGATAAATCAACAGCTTTCATTTTATGCTCTTTCATCAATCCTTTTAATAACTGAATGGGGTCAAGGTCATCAAATGAGTTATGCTCTTCATCATACTTTTCAATTAATTCAAGAATATCACAATACTTTTTGTACTGTATATCTGTTTTAATGATTTTATATTGTAATGTACTCATGTTTATTAATTAAAAGATGTCTATAGTATATTGTTTATTCTTGCCACAAAGTTTATCATACTCACTATGAGAACCTATCCATTTGATATATAAATGCACCATTTTTTTGGTAAAATGATATTTACAAATCATTCTGTAATTATTACCTCCTATATCAAAAACAACTCTATTACTACCATTTCCTAATAAATCAGCAGAACTAAAAGTTGCTGTTATATCCTCTGGAATTTCCCAATCAGCCAATTTAATGATAGACAACCACAACTTGAAAGAACTTCTGCTATTGGCATTTTGTAAAGCAAAATCTTCAATAGTTTTCTTCTTAATTAGTCTGACTCTCATTGTATAAATGCAAAGATACTAAAATAGTTCACAAAAAGTGAAGTTTTTACATTTTTAGAAATTATTAATCTTTAGAGTAAAAAAGACAGCTATTTAAGAAAAAATGCTAAAATCTTAAATAAGGATTCTTTTATTTAAGATAATTCGAGATAATCTTAATTAATGTTCAAAGTCATATCATCAAAAACTCTTTCAGATGAAAATATGTAGCACCGTTCTGTGCACTTGGGACTTGAGCATTGGCAATAAAATAAGCTTATAAAAACACATTGTTTAAACTAATGTATTTCTAGGATAAGGTTGATTGCATGTCGCTATGATTGTGCAAGTGAATAGGATGTAAATAAATTAATATTATTATAATATCTATGCCAAATCATTGACAAAATGAGCATATTTTGCACATCAATAACTATATAAAATTCATTGATTTAAAGATACTTATGCGTAGAATAAAGAATTTTATATTCATTAGAATACATGACAACGTTAAAAATTTGTACTAGAGAAATTAAAAATAAGATGTTATATTTACTACAAATAATATAATAGATATGAATAATAAATTAACAACAGGTATATATATATATATATATATATTATTTTCTTTAATAGGAAGTGCAAAAGCTCAATTTGTAACTACAGACGATTTTGTGAATATTAATATCAACTACTTTGTTACAGGTAGCTTGACAGCAACAAATGAGCAAAAGTATTTAATTAGTTCTATGCGTATAGCTGAAAGATTAAGGCAAGAATTTGCATCAGGACCTGGTTTGCTTCCTTCACTCACTACTTGGAGCGGCTTTAAAATATATCGACAGAATTATGCTGGCTTGACAAAGCTTAATTGTGTATCAACAAAACCACTTATCAATTTCGTGTTTATTAGACCAAATAACACCATTCCACGCAGATGTATTTTATTAACAAATGGCGCTGGTGAAGATTTAGGAGCAAATTGGAACGGGACTTTGTTATTAGCCGCAAATTTGGTAATGCGTGGATATGCAGTTGTAATATATGAGAATTTTGTTTCTGCCAATGGGTTTGCACATTATATAGCAGCAAATGGTAGTGCATGGAAATATCCATGTGGAACAAATACAGCTTGTTTACTAACAGATACAGAAAATGATAAGTTTAGAAAAGTTGTTTATTCTGGTGTGCAATGTGGAATTGCGGCACTACAAACAATAATGGATAATACAAACAATGCTAACGTTACAAACGTAGATACTTCAAAAATATACGCAATGGGTGCAAGCTTTGGAGGTATTACTTCAATAGCATTATCTAGTGCTGATGATGATACAACATTTGGAAATGTAAATTTTAGTAACTCCACTTTTAGTGCAATGGGTGGTTTTACAAATATTAGTAGATGGCCAAGTTCAAGATATAAGAATGTAATAAAAGCTGTAGCTTGTTATGGTGGTGGTACAATTATTAATGACACTATTGCAGGGAATTTATTTGATACTAAAGACGCACCTATTATATTTTTTCATGCTTTGAGAGATAGTTTTTGTACAATTGACAGCTCAAAAAATTTAATTCAAACTACTGATGGAAGAAATATTGTTGCTGTAAATAATTTAATTGGTGGTCCAGCTAAGTTAGATGTAATCCAAGCATTACAAAGTAATAATATAAGGTATAATGTATATACTAATTGTGATATTTATGGAGCTCACTCTTTTGGTTCAGCATATGGACAAGCAAACAGTTCATTATATGATTACAATTCATTAAAATCATTAACAAACTCTCAAATAATTGCCTTATATACAAATCCAACTTCAAACCCAACAAATACTGCTTCATGGAAACGATATATGTATGTTGGTTTTCAATTTTTAGATTTTTCAAGATATGCATGTGATTTTTTCAATAGAGTGTCAACAAATCCAGCTTCGCTTGTAAATGAATCTAAGTATGTAGTGCCTACAACAATTAGAAATGCAAACCCTGATGTAAACAAAGACTTTTTTCCACCTATAACAAATATTGGCAATCTTATTCCAAATGGCAGGTATATAAATAGTCCAACTACATGTATAAATATTCCGCTTACACCACGTAATAATACACTTAGAAAAGCAAATCCTGATTTATCTGAAACAAAAGATGAAAGTAAAGTTTTATTTCCTGATAATTTACTATTGTTTCCAAACCCTACATCAGAAACACTAAACGTAAGTATTAAAGTAGAAACAAAAAGTAATGTAACAATTAGAGTATTTGATGTAAAAGGAAATATAATAGATGTGATTTCTGAAAATGAAATTCTTGAAATTGGAACATATTCTAGAATATTGAATACTGCTAAATATAGCAATGGAATATATTATGTAACATTCTCCAATAACAAAAATTTTTCAACAAAACAATTTACTGTAATAAAATAACAATGGTTACAAAAAATAATAAAGTCATTACATTCACAAATATAGTATGTATAGCCGCATTAGTGCTTATTTCTATACGTTTAACAAATACAATAAGTATTCACTGGGACATTATTGCAGCAGATGAACTCAGTTACCTAAAATTTGGAAAAAAATTATTTGGAGAAATACATTTTGATTGGGGTTTCGCTTATAATTTATGGTATAAATTTTTGTCTTTGTTTCAATACAATACAGTTGATTTGTATTATTTCAACTATAAAGTACTAATTGCGCTTATTCCGCTTCTCTTGTTTATTTGTTTATTGGTGTATGATATAAATACTATTATAGCATTCATATTTTCATATTTATATCTAATATCTAAATTGCATATTACAACTTGGCCATTTGTTTCAGATTTTTGTATTTTAATAATGCTATGCTTCTTTATTACTATCAGATTTATAAAAGATATTGGTTGGAAATCAATAATACTTACAGTTTTTTCAATTTTATTATACTTAGTAAGACCTGAATATATAATTGCATTTATTATCGCACTTTGCCTTTCAATATATCTCAATATAAACAATAAAAAAAGGTGGTTTTTATTACTACCAATGCTTGCTATTATATTATTTGTAGGCGACAAAACAACAAAGTTAATAGGAATTGACAGAGCATTATTTGCGTATGCACAACATTACTTTGTAACCTATAAAATATGGAACAAAGGCGTTGCATTAGATATCTATCAGTATCTTGAACTTGCACCAAAAATTTTTGGCAAATCGTACACACTCATAGGTTCAATAATTTATAATCCTTTAGTAGCAATTAAACATGTAGTAACTTGTTTTGTATTTTATATAATTATATTGATAAAAAGCACAGAAGATTTTCTGTTACCTTCAATTTGGCTACAACCATTAGGAAAAATAAGGCATTTAATATTCTTTTGTATTATAGTATTCGGCGTTTTTGCTTACAGAAAGTACAAATCAGATAATTCATTAAAAGATGACAAATTTTTGTTGCTTTCAATAATCGTTTTATTTATTGCAGCAATGATTCCAAATTTCTTAATTGGCTACAATCCACATTACTTACAATTGCATTTTATATTGTTTATTTTATTGTTTAGTAAGTTGTTATTTTCAAAGTTTATTATAAGTTGCAAAAAATGGATTTTAGTTTTACTTTGTATTGTTACTGTTGTTTTTGTTCCTAAAATAAATAAATATCCATTTCAGCAGGTTGATTATACTGAAAGTAAAAACTTACCTGTACAGAAACTTGCAACTATATTAAATGAATTGAACGACAACAAAAAGCACTGTTTATTAGCGTATCAAACTAATATTCATTTTATTGTAGAAGGAAATAATTTCACAGGTATTGATGTGTTTTCTATTACAAAACCATTTATACAGTTCATAATTGAAAATAAAGTAGATTTTATTTATATAAATGAACAGTTTAAAAATGATGTAAAACTTAATAAAGATAAAGAGTGGAAACAATTTATTTCTAATCCGGAGAATTATAACTTTGTAAAAAAAGAGATACAAAACTCCAAAAACTATCTATTAATAAAAAAGTGAACTAAGTTTTAAACTAGATAGTGAGTCGGTGCAATATTGTGCCGGCTTTTTTATTTTATTGATTCGCTTTATCATCTTTCATTTTTGTTTACGCATTACTTTATACTATTTTATCTTCTTTCATAATAATACCAAATCATTTACATGACAAGTATCATAATAAACCATTATAATTCATGATTTTGCGCATAGCGTTTACATTTGAATTGAGTTAAAATTGTACTGTAATTTTTAACCTAATACAATGAAAATGAAAAACAAAATTTTAGTACTATTTGCGGCAACTTCATTACTACTGACCGCATGTAAAAACAACGAAAGCAACAGCGATGCTACTGCGGTGAGTGAAGAAACTTCGCCTGCTGTTGGCCAATCTGGCGTACAAGATGAGGTTTCTAACCCGAACATCGTACAGGTTGCTGCTGGCAGTAAAGACCACAGCACTTTAGTGGCAGCTGTAAAAGCAGCTGGCTTAGTTGATGCATTAAGCAACGCTGGACCATTTACAGTTTTTGCGCCTACTAATGCCGCATTTGACAAATTGCCAAAAGGCACAGTAGAAGGCTTGCTAAAACCTGAAAAAATTGAAGATTTAAAAAATATTTTGGAGTACCATACTTACGTAGGCTCATTGAAAGCGGAGTACTTTCAAGATGGTCAGTCTTTTGAACAAGTGAATGCTCAAAAAGTTACCATGAGCGTTAAAGATGGTAAGGTTTTCGTAAATGGTGCGGAAATTGTTGCTTCTATTCCAACATCAAATGGAATTATACATGTAATTAATGATGTATTGCTTCCACCTGCAAAATAAATAATCGTATTTATATATTGGTTTAATGCATGCGCCTTAGGAAATTTCTTAAGGCGCATTTTATTAGTCTGCTGTGTACATCTGTTCGATTTCGTGTTTATAGCGTTCCGCAATAACTTTACGCTTAGGCTTCATCGTTGGCGTTAATTCTCCGTTTTCTACTGTCCACTCATAAGGAAGCAATGTTACTTTTTTTATTTGTTCCCATTGCCCAAAATTCACATTGAGTTTTTTTATTTCTTTATCAATCAGCGACAATACCAATTTATCTTTTACCAATTCTTCGTTAGAGGTTACGACAACGCCATTTTTTTCTGCCCATGCTTGCACTTGCGAAAACGAAGGCACCAATAAGGCCGTAATATATTTTTTATCGTCGCCACCAACCACCATAATTTGTTCAATATATGGGCTTTCTTTCATTAAGTTTTCGATTACCTGAGGTGCAATATATTTACCGCCTGCTGTCTTAAAAAGTTCTTTTTTTCTGTCTGTAATTTTAAGAAAACGATTGCCATTTTTTTCTATCCAAGTACCAATATCGCCAGTATGAAACCAAGCATCTTCATCAATGACTTCTGCTGTCAAATCTGGTCGTTTGTAATAGCCTTTCATAATATTTGGACCTTTGGCAATAATTTCACCATCTTCTGCCATTTTAATTTCCACGCCAGGAATTGGAATACCAACAGTGCCAATACAACGTTGTTT
>WBZL01003982.1_pt1 | contig 13115 bp, 11 predicted proteins | sample 5204291 | NCBI WGS metagenome assembly WBZL01 (sample SAMN12344345, study PRJNA552823) | activated sludge metagenome | biome: Activated sludge suspended growth; feature: Nitrification reactor; material: Wastewater; isolation source: activated sludge from nitrification reactor of wastewater...
GGACCGGTTCAAGATGCTCTCCGGGGAGGGAGCGGACCTGCCCGCGGCGCACATCCCCACGTTGCTCTCGGCGATGCGTGACGGCGTCCCGTATCCGGTCAAGGCGTTCCTCGTCTTCGGCAACAACACGCTGACGACCTTCGGCAACGCGAAGGAGGCGTACGAGGCGCTGATGAAGCTCGACCTGCTCGTGGTGGCGGATCTCTTCATGACGCCCACCTGCGAGCTCGCCGACATCGTGCTGCCGGCGGCGTCCTGGCCCGAGCTCGACCAGCTCGCCGCGCTGCCGACGATCGCCGGCAACGTCGTGCTCGCGCAGCGCAAGGCGGTTCGCATCGGCGAGTGCAAGGCCGACGAGGAGATGTTCATCGAGCTGGCGCGCCGGATGAAGCTGCCCGTCGGCACCGAGGACCTCGACGTCGTGCTCGGGGACCAGCTGGCGCGCGGATGCGGCATGCCGCTCGACGAGCTGCGGGAGCGCGGCTTCCTCGACATGCCGATGCGCTTCCACAAGTACAGGGACAAGGGATTCAAGACCCCGACCGGCAAGCTCGAGCTCTACTCGACCCGGCTCGAGGCGATGGGCTACGACCCGCTGCCCTACTACGAGGAGCCGCCCGAGAGTCCGCTGTCCACGCCCGACGTGGCGAAGGACTTCCCGCTGGTGCTCACGTCGGGCGCGCGCATCCCGTTCTTCTTCAATTCCGAGCACCGCCAGATCCGGGCGCTGCGCCGCGCCTACCCGAACCCGATCATGGAAGTCCATCCGGACACCGCGGCGTCGCTCGGCATCAGGAATGGCGACTGGGTCTGGATTGAGACGCTGCGAGGCAAGATCCGGCAGAAGGCCAAGGTCACCGACGGGATCGATCCGCGCGTGGTCCACGTCGAGCACGGCTGGTGGTTCCCCGAGGAGCCGGGCCCCGAGCACGGGGTCTGGCGCTCCAATGCCAACGTGCTGACGCGCAACGGCCCGCCCTACGATCCCGCGATGGGAACCTACCATCTGCGCGGACTGCTGTGTCGCATCGCGCCGGTGCTTCCGGGCGAGTCGTGACACCGGTCCGCGCAGGGCGGTCGGCGTGCGCGTGGCACGGGCGCGGCGGCGCACGGAAGGCGGGAGCGTCGCGGGGATGCGCGCCGGGGGATCGTGAGCGATGACGGCGCGGCGAGCCGTTGCGCAGGCGGAGCGGGCCCGGAAACCGGACATCGGACCTTCCCGCGCCGGGAGGGCACCCGGTATGCTTCGGGCTTCGCCCCCGGAAGGGGGCGATCCGCTTACCGACATGACGGCCCCCCTCAAGCTCAGCCAGCTGCGTCACCTCGTTGCGGTGGTTGAGGCGGGCACGGTGAGGCAGGCGGCCAAGTCGCTCTTCCTGTCGCAGTCGTCGGTGACCAAGAGCATCCAGCAGCTCGAGGAGGCCGTCGGCGTGGACCTGCTGCACCGCACGACGCACGGCGTCACGCCCACGGCCGCCGGCCGGGCGATCATCGCGCGCGCCAGGGCCATCGAGGCCGAGCTGCGCGAGGCGCGCAACGACATCGACAACATCCTGGGCTCGGGAACCGGCGAGGTCCGGATCGCCGCATCGCCGACCGTCGCGATGTCGCTGCTGCCGCGGGCGGTGCTCGCGTTCAAGCGGACGCGTCCCCAGGTGTCGCTCCAGCTGCAGGAGGGCGTCTATCCCGACGTCCTGAAGGCGGTGCGCAGCGGCGACCTCGACCTCGCGATCTGCCTCGTGCCGGAGTGGGTGGAGGACGAGACCGTCTCGTTCGAGATCCTGCTGAGGGACACGGTGGCGCCGGCGGTTCGCGTCGGCCATCCGTTCGAGCGGCAGAGGATGAAGCTCGCCGACCTGTGTTCCGCCGACTGGGTCATCTACCGTCGCGGACAGAGCGGCCGCGACATCTTCGAGCATACGTTCGCCGCCGAGGGATTGGAGCCCCCGCTGGGCACGATCGAGAGCTCGTCGTTCGCCTGCGTGCTCGCACTCGTCGAACGGGGCGACTACGTGACGCTGCTGCCGATGCAGCTCCTCTCGGACCACTCGGTGCGGCGGGGCGTCTCGCAGGTCACGATGCAGACGCCGATGCCGTCGTGGAACGTGGCGGTGATCTACCGTGCCCAGCACGAACTGTCGGGCGTCTGCCAGGCGTTCCTCGAGGAGCTGAGGTCGGTCGCGCGGGAGATCGTCGCGGGCGGCAACCCCCGCGGGTGAGGGCGGCCTGGCCGCAGCGCCGCGGCACGCGACGCGCGCCGGTTCCCGTCGGCCCGGGCCCCGGGCTCGCCGTCAGATCCTGCCCTTCCAGGGCACGACGACGCGCTCGACCCAGCGCATCAGCAGGTCGAACAGGTAGGCGACGATCCCGATCACGATGATCCCCATGATCACGATGTCGGTGCGCAGGAAGTTCGACGCATTGAGCACCATCTGGCCGAGGCCCGTGTGGGCGGCGACCATCTCGGCGGCGACCAGCGTCGTCCAGCCGAAGCCGATCGCGATGCGCATGCCGACGAGGATCTCGGGCAGCGCCGAGGGCAGCACCACGTGGAAGATGACCTGCCAGTACGTCGCCCCCATCGAGTACGCGGCGTGCATCTGCTCCTGCGAGGCGCTGCGCATGCCGGAGCGCGCCGCGAGCGCGAGCGGAGCGAAGCACGCGAGGTAGATCAGGAGCACCTTCGGCAGCTCGTCGATGCCGAACCAGATGATGATGAGCGGCAGGTAGGACAGCGGCGGAAGCGGCCGGTAGAACTCGATCGGCGGGTCGAAGATGCCGCGGGCGATCCGCGACATGCCCATCGCGATGCCCACCGGGATCGCGGTGACGCACGCGAGCAGGAAGGCCGAGAACACGCGCAGCATGCTGGCGAGGAAGTGGTCCCACAGCGGCTTGTCGTTCGCCCGGCCGGTCGCGTACTCGATGAACTGCTGGAAGACGGTCTGCGGCTTGGGCAGGAACAGCGGCTTGATCCAGCCCATCTCGGCGACGACGAACCAGAGCGCGAACAGCGCCACGATCGTCGCGACGCTGATCGCGACGCTCGACCCCTCGCCGGGCGTCCGGAAGGCCGAGGTCTTCTGGGTCGGGGCCCGGCCCGGAGGCGGCGCGTCAGGCATCGGCGGCCTCGCGCTGGTGGACGATCGAGAGGACCTCCTCGCGCATCGCGATGAACGCCGGGTCGCTCTTGACGGCGCGGGCGTTGCGCTCGCGCAGGAACCGCCGCGAGAACGGCACGTCGTCGTAGCAGTGCGTCACGCGGCCGGGCGACGGGCTCATGACGATCAGGCGCGTCGACAGGAACAGCGCCTCCTCGACCGAGTGCGTGATGAAGAACACCATCTTGCGGGAGGCGGCCCACACGTCGATCAGGATCTCCTGCAGCTGCTCGCGCGTGAATGCGTCGAGCGCCCCCATCGGCTCGTCCATCAGCAGCACGGCGGGGTCGTTCGCGAGCGCGCGCGCGATGCCGACGCGCTGCTGCATGCCGCCCGACAGCTCGTGGATGGCGCGGTCGCCGAACTTCTCGAGCCCGACGAGCGCGAGCTTCTCCCCGGCGATCCGTCGGCGCTCCGCGGCAGGCACCCCGCGCATGCGCAGGCCCAGCGCGACGTTGTCGCGCACCGAGAGCCACGGCATCAGCGCGTGCTTCTGGAACACGACGCCGCGGTCGGCGCCCGGGCCGGCGACGGCCCGGCCGTCCAGCGTGATCGTGCCGGTCGACGGCGCGAGGAAGCCGGCGATGACGTTGAGCAGCGTCGTCTTGCCGCACCCGGATGCGCCGAGCGCGACGACGAAGTCGCCGTCGTGCATTTCGAGGTCGACGTGCGACAGCGCGGCGAGCACGCCGCCGCGCACCGCGTAGTTGACCGAAACGTCCCGGATCGCGAGGGTCGGCATGGAAGTCGCGGACGGCCGGCGCGAAAAAAGGGGCGGGCCCGGACGGGCGCCGCCCCCTCGCGCCGATCTGCTACTTGCCGAGCGCCTTCTGGACGTAGGCGGGCGTGACGAACGCGCCGTAGTCGGGCTTGAGCTCGGTGATCCGGCCCTGCTCCTTCAGGAACATCGACGTGTCCCTGAGCGCCTTCGCCGCCGCGCCGTTCGCGCCGCCGCCGAGCCACGCGGGCGAGGCCTGTTGCTCGGCCGTCGGGAAGTTGTAGAGCGCCATCGCCGCAGGCACGTCCTTCACCTCGGCCTTCGACCACTTGGCGACCGCCTTGGCCTGCGCGGAGTCGACGCCCCACTTCGCCTTGTTGGCGCGGTAGTCGGCGTCGGCCTTCGCGAGCGCCTTCACCAGCGCGACCATGAACGCCTCGTTCTCGGAGGCCCACTTCTTGTTGACGACGATCCCGTCGAACGTCGGGTAGCCGAGCTTGCCGATCGACGCGGAGCTCGCGATCGGCTTGCCGTTGCCCTTGATCTTCGACAGCACCGGGTCCCAGATGAACGCGGCGTCGATGTCGCCGCGCTCCCAGGCGGCCGCGACCTCGGGCGGACGCAGGTTGAGGACGTTGACGGTCTTCGGGTCGACGCCCTCGTGCTTCATCAGCGCGAGGAGCTGGTAGTGCGCGGTCGACACGAACGGCGTGGCGACCTTCTTGCCCTTGAGGTCCTTGACCGAGTTGATGCCGCTGCCGTTGCGCGCGATCAGCGCCTCGGCGTCGGCGATGTCGTCGAGGATCCAGAAGAGCTGGATGTCCTGCCCGCCGCTCGCGGCCGCGGCGATCGGCGAGCTGCCCGCCTCGCCGATCTGGACGTCGCCGGACGCCATCGCCTTGATGACGTCGCCGCCGCCGCCGAACTGGCGCCAGTTGATCTTGTAGCCGGTGGCCTTCTCGAGCTCGCCGGATTCCTGCACGGTGCGCAGAGGCACCAGCATGTCCTGGTAGGCGAACGTGACCGACTTCTGCGCGAACGCGGGAGCGGCCGCGAGGGCCGCCAGTACGAGACCTGCTGCGAATCGTTTCATCGGTGACTCCCCGGGGTGCGTCGTGGTTGCGGATTGCGGAATGCTAGAGCGCAGCGAGCGTCCTGCGCAAGACGTCGACGATCATATCGATATGCGACTTCTCGGCGATGAGCGGCGGCGCGACGATCGCCGCGTCGCCGGTGGTCTTGAGGTGCAGGCCGTTGTCGAACAGCTTCTTCTGGAGGACGTGACCGCGCCTGCCGGGCGTGCCGTCGACCGCGACGTCGATCGCGCCCAGCATCCCGTAGCCGCGGATGTCGGTGACGACCGGAAGGTCCTTCAGCGAGAACAGTCCCTCGAGGAAGTACGGCGACAGCGCGCGTGCGCGCTCGAACAGGCCGTCGCGCCGGTAGATGTCGAGCGTCGCGAGCCCCGCGGCGCAGGCCGCCGGGTGGCCCGAGTAGGTGTAGCCGTGGAAGAACTCGATCGCGCCCTCGGGCGCGGCCGCCATGATCGTGTCGTGGATGCGCTCGGAGATCGCCACCGCGCCCATCGGCTGCGCGCCGTTCGTGACCGCCTTCGCCATCGTGATCATGTCCGGCGTGACGCCGAAGCTCTGCGCGGCGAACGCCTGGCCCGTGCGGCCCCAGCCCGTGATCACCTCGTCGAACACCAGCAGGATCCCGTGCTGGTCGCAGATCTCGCGCAGGCGCTTCAGGTATCCCTTCGGCGGCACCAGCACGCCGGTGGACCCGGCGATCGGCTCGACGAAGCACGCCGCGACGTTCTCGGCGCCGTGCATCGCGACGATGCGCGCGAGGTCCTCGGCCAGCTCGGCGCCGTGCTCGCCCTCGCCCGGCACGAAGAAGTTCTCCTTGACGTGCGTGTGGCGCATGTGCGCGATGCCCGGGAGCCCGGTGCCGAACTTGCGGCGGTTGTTCACGAGGCCCGACAGCGCCACGCCGCCGAAGTTGACGCCGTGGTAGGCGCGCTCGCGCGACACGAACACGTTGCGCCCGCCCTGGCCGCGCGCCTGGTGGTAGGCGAGCGCGACCTTCATCGCGCTCTCGACCGCCTCGGAGCCCGAGTTGCCGAAGAAGATCCGGTTGAGGTCGCCCGGCGTCATCTCGGCGATGCGCGTCGCGAGCTCGAACTGCCTGGGGTGGCCGCGCAGGAACGGCGCCGAGAAATCGAGCTCCGCGAGCTGCCGGCCGACCGCCTCGGCGATCTCCTTGCGGCCGTGACCCGCCGCGCAGCAGAACAGGCCCGACGACGCGTCGATGAGCTTCTCGCCGCGGTCGTTCCAGAAGTACATCCCTTCCGCGCGGACGATCATCCTGGGATCGGCCTTGAACTCGCGGTTGGGCGTGAACGGCATCCAGTATTCGTCGAGCGAGATGCGGCGCGCGTCGACCTTGTCGCGCAGCGTGAATTCGGCGTGGCCCATGGCGTGTCTCCTGTGGCTTTGGTGCCGCGCGCTCCGGCGCGCTCGTGGATCGGTGATGGTACGCTCTTGTAGCGGCAAGCCGCCGCCGGCCCCTAGAGCCAGATGGGCGCCGCCGGTGAGGCCAGCCGGCGCCGCCTGCACGATTGCAGTGCAGCAACGTTTCGAGGCCCCCGCAGCGCGATGACCGTCCGCACCGACCCGCCGATGTGGAACCAGCTGATCCCGCTCACGTTCGAGGGCCGGATGAGCCTGCAGGCGCAGATCCGCGAGATGCTCGTCGGCGCGATTCTCGACGGCCGCCTGCCGACCGGCGTGGCCCTGCCGTCGACGCGCGAGCTCTCGCAGCAGCTCGGCGTCGCGCGCAACACGGTGGCGCTGGCCTACGAGCTCCTCGTCGACGAGGGCTACCTGGTGACGCGCAACCGCAGCGGCCACTACGTGAACCCGGAGATCGTCGCCGGCCGGGCCGCCCCGCCCGCCGTGCCCCACGGGTCCGCTGTCGCCGAAGCCGCGTGGGAAGGACGCATCCGGCACCCGGTGGCGCGGCAGCGCAACATCGTCAAGCCGCGCGACTGGCAGAAGTACCCGTATCCGTTCCTCTACGGGCAGATCGATCCGGCGCTGCTGCCGATCCCCGGATGGCGCGAGTGCAGCCTGCAGGCACTGTCCGGCGCCGAGGTGCGCGGATGGGCAGGCGACCTGATCGACAGCGACGACGCGCTCCTGATCGAGCAGATCCAGACGCGGCTCCTCGCCCGGCGGGGCGTCTTCGCGAGCGCCGACGAGATCCTCGTCACGGTCGGCGCGCAGCACGCGCTCTTCCTGATCGCGACGCTGCTCGTCGGGCCAGCGACGACCGTCGGCGTCGAGGATCCCGGCTACCCGGACTCGCGCAACATCATGGCCGCCCGGACGCCGTCGGTCGTCGCGCTGCCGCTCGACGCATCGGGGCTTGCGCCCTCGCCCGGCCTCGACGCCTGCGACTACGTCGTGCTCACGCCGTCCCACCAGTGCCCGACCAACGTCACGATGCCGCTCGAACGCCGCGAGACGCTGCTCGCCTGGGCGCGGGAGCGCGACCGCGTGCTGATCGAGGACGACTACGAGATGGAGATCGGTCTCGAAGGGCGGGCGCAGCCGGCGTTGAAGAGCCTCGACCGGTCGGGGCGCGTGATCTACGTCGGCAGCCTGTCGAAGACGCTCGCCCCCGGCATCCGGATGGGCTACATCGTCGCGCACCGCGACCTGATCCGCGAGGCGCGCGCGATGCGCCGCCTGATGCTCCGCCACCCGCCCGCGAACAACCAGCGCTCGGCCGCGCTGTTCCTCGCGATGGGCTACCACGACGCGCTGCTTCGCAGGCTGCGGCAGGCGTGCGCCGAGCGGGGGGCGGCGGCGATCGCCGCGCTCGGGCGGCACCTGCCCGACGTCACCGTATCGACCGCTCCGGGCGCCTCGTCGTGCTGGCTCCGCTTCCCGGAGGACACCGACACGCGCGCGGTGGCCGCCGTCGCCGAGCGCGCCGGCGTGCTGATCGAGCCGGGCGACGTGTTCTTCGCCGGCGACCGGCCGCCGCGCCAATACGCGCGGCTGGGCTACGCGTCGATCGCGACCGACCGGATCGCCGCGGGCATCGCGGCGCTCGCCGGCGCGTACCGCGCGGTCACGGCGGACCGCACGAGGATTCCCTGACGGGCACGGTCTCGCCGACTGCCCGCACCACGACATCGCGCCGCTCGACCACGAGGACTCTCCGATGCCTCTCCGCCGACTTCGCTTCTCCGCCCTGATCGGTCTCGCCTTCGCCGCGTGCGTCGCGGGGCCGGTCCGGGCAGAGGTCAAGCTCGCGTCGCCCGACGCGTTCCAGCTCCTGTTCGCCGAGCGCGTCGCCGCGCCGCCCTCCGCCGTGTACCAGGCGATCGGCCAGATCGGGCGCTGGTGGTCGGGCGAGCACACCTACTCGGGCGACGCGGCGAACCTCTCGTTCGCGCTGCAGGCGGGCGCGTGCTTCTGCGAGCGGTGGCAGGACAACGCGGTCGAGCACGGCCGCGCGGTCATGCTGATGCGCGACCAGGTGGTGCGCCTGTCGGCCTCCCTCGGGCCGTTGCAGAACAAGGCGGTCAACGGCGTGCTCACGTTCCTGCTGAAGGCGGACGAGGGCGGCACGTCGCTCACCGTCGGCTACCGGGTCAACGGCTCGTCCGCCAGCGCGCTGGACAAGGATGCGGCGGCCGTCGACGCCGTGCTCGCGACCCAGGTGCAGCGCCTCAGGCGCTACGTGGAAACGGGCAAGCCCGCGGCTTGACGCACCGCCGCGCACTGACCCCACGCGGCCCCGGGCGCTGGCCCTACGCCCGCGACGCCTGCGGGGGTATCGTGCGCGCCGGTGCTTCGGCGCGGGCGGGTGCCGCGTCGTCGACGGTCCGTTCCCAGGGAGAGGCACATGCTGGTCGGCGTCCCGAAGGAGATCAAGGTGCTCGAGCACCGCGTGGGACTGACGCCCGCGTCGGTCAGCGAGGTCGTGCACCGCGGCCATCAGGCGATCGTCGAGCACGGGGCCGGCGAGGGGATCGGCGCGTCCGACGACGACTACGCGCGCGCCGGCGCGACGATCGCCGCGACGGCGCCCGAGGTCTGGGCGAAGGCGCAGCTGATCGTCAAGGTGAAGGAGCCGCAGGCGTCCGAGCGCGCGATGCTGAAGCCCGGCCAGGTCCTGTTCACCTACCTGCACCTCGCGCCCGATCCGGAGCAGACGAAGGACCTGGTCGCGAGCGGTGCGATCTGCATCGCCTACGAGACCGTCACCTCGCCGGCGGGCGGGCTGCCGCTGCTCGCGCCGATGTCGGAGGTCGCCGGACGCATGGCCGTCCAGGCCGGCGCGCACTATCTCGAGAAGGCGCACGGCGGCAAAGGTGTCCTGCTGGGCGGCGTGCCCGGCGTCGAGCCCGCGCGCGTCGTCGTGCTGGGCGGCGGCGTCGTCGGCACGCACGCGATCACCGTCGCGCTCGGCATGGAGGCGGACGTCTGGGTGATCGACCGCAACGTCGAGGCGCTGCGCCGGCTGTGGGCGCAGTTCGGCCCCGCGCTCAACACCGTGTACTCGACCCGCGACGCGATCGACAGGCACGTCGCGACGGCCGACCTCGTGATCGGCGGGGTGCTCGTCCCGGGCGCGTCCGCGCCCAGGCTCGTATCGCGCGAGCTCGTCGGACGCATGGAGCGCGGATCGGTACTCGTCGACGTCGCGATCGACCAGGGCGGCTGCTTCGAGACCTCGCGCGCGACGACGCACGCCGATCCCGTCTTCTCGGTCGGCGGCGTCATCCACTACTGCGTCGCCAACATGCCGGGCGGCGTGCCGCGCACGTCGACCTACGCGCTCAACAACGCGACGCTGCCGTTCGTGCTCGCGCTGGCCGACAAGGGCTGGAAGCAGGCGCTCACCGACGACGCGCACCTGCGCGACGGCCTGAACGTCGCGATGGGCAAGGTGAGCTGCCGTCCGGTCGCGGATGCTCAGGGCTATCCGTACGTCGAGCCCGCGGCGCTGCTGGGAGGGTAGGGAATCGCGGCGCGACGTCGCGGCGACGCCGCCGCCGCGAAGCGGATCGCCGGGCCGGGCCTTTCAGTCGAGCGTGCGCGCCACCGACGTCGCGGCCGCGCGCAACGCCGCTTCGTGCCCCAACGCCGCCTCGAGCGACATTCGCGCCGCGGGCGCGTGCACGGCGATCGCCGCGGCGACGCGCCCGCGCCGATCGCGCACGGGCACCGCGACCGCGATCAGGCCGGCCATGTACTCCTCGTTGTCGATCCCGAGGTCGCGACTGCGCAATGCGTCCAGCTCGCGCTCCAGCGCCGCGCGATCGGCGATCGTCCCGGGCGCGTGGCGTTCCAGCGGCGTCGCCTTCAGCAGTGCCGCACGCCGCCCCTTCGGCATCGTCGCGAGGAAGAGCTTGCCGCTCGCGGTGCAGTGGATCGGCACCTGCGAACCGGGAGCGAGATGAAGGCGCAGCGGCCAGTGCGCCTCGACGCGATCGAGGTAGACGACGCTCCCCCGGTCGAGCATCGTGAGGTTGCAGGTCTCGCCGATGCTCGCGACCAAGCCCTCGAGGATCGCGTGTCGCTCGGACTGTGCAGGCTGGCCCATCAGCACGTCGCGGGCGAACGCCGCGAGACGCGCCGACGGCCGGAAGCCGCGCGAGCCGGGCTCCCGGACGACGAGGCCCGCGTCGACGAGCTGCCCGAGCAGCCTGTGGGCGGAGGAGGGAGCCAGCCCCAGCTTCCCGGCGATCGCCGACGCCTGGGGCGGCCGCGCCGCCGATGCGACGAACGACAGCGCCTCGAACGTGCGCGCGAGCGACCGCGGCGGCGCGTGCGCGAGGGCCGCCGGCGCGACGGCGGGCGGCCTTCGCGCCGTCAGTCGCGCAGCACGCCGGGCAGCCACAGCGCGAGCTGCGGGAAGAAGAGCACGAGCAGGAGCCCGATCACCTGCAGCACCATGAACTGCATCATGCCCTTGTAGATGTCGCCGATCTCCCATTCGGGCACGACGCCCTTCAGGAAGTAGGCGGACAGCGCGACCGGCGGCGACAGCCACGCGGTCTGCAGGCACACTGCGACCAGCGTGCAGAACCAGACGACGTCGATGCCGAGCTTCTGGACGAGCGGCAGCAGGATCGGCACGACGATCAGCACGATCGGCACCCACTCGAGCGGCCAGCCCAGCACGAAGATGATGCCGAGGATCAGGACCAGCATCACCGTCGGCGGCAGGTCGAGGCCCAGGAGCGACTCGGCGATCAGCGACGCGCTGCCCATCCGCGAGAAGACCGCGCCGAAGTAGTTCGACGCCGCGACCAGCAGCAGGATCATGCAGGACGTCAGCAGCGTCGAGTAGACGGCCGACCGGAAGCCCGTCCAGGTCATGCGGCGGTAGGCGAGCGTCAGCAGCAGCACCGCGAACGCGCCGACGGCGCCCGCATCGGTGGGCGTCGCGATGCCGGCGAGGATCACGCCGAGCGTCGCGAAGATGACGACGACGACCGGTGCGATGCCGAGCACGAGCTCCCGCACGACCTCGCCGACCGAGCCCGCCCGTTCCTCGGGCGGCAGCGCGGGGCCGAGGGCCGGATTCAGGTAGCTGCGCACCAGCGTGTACACGATGTAGAGCGTCGCGAGCAGCAGGCCGGGGATCACCGCGGCGGCGAACAGGTCGGTGGCGGGCACGCCCACGACCGGGCCCATGACGATCAGCATCACCGACGGAGGGATCAGGATGCCGAGCGTGCCGCCCGCGGTGATCGCGCCCGCCGACATCCTGATGTCATAGCCGCTGCGCTTCATCGCGGGCGCCGCCATCACGCCGAGCAGCGTGACCGACGACCCGACGATGCCCGTCGCGGCGGCGAAGATCGTCGCCGTCAGCAGTACGGCGAGGTAGAGCGAGCCGCGGATCGATCCGAGCGCGAGCTGGACGCCGCGGAACAATCGCTCCATCAGGCCCGACTGCTCGAGCAGGTAGCCCATGAACAGGAAGAACGGGACCGACGCGAGCGTCGGATCGCGCATCACCGAGAAGACCTGCAGCGTCAACAGGTGCAGCGCGAGGGGCCCGAGCACGAGCCAGCCGCCGATCGCGCCGACGGCGATCAGCGTGAACGCGATCGGGAAGCCGATGAAGATCGCGGCGAACAGCACCGCGAGGAGCAGGAGACCGAGCCATTCCGTGCTCATGTGATCACGTTCCCCTCGGCGTCGATCGCCGCGGCGGTCACGACGACGTCGCCGTTGCCCTCGTCCTCCCCGCCGGGGCCGAAGTCGCGCGCCCAGCAGCGGATGCACTCGGCCACGCCCTGCAGCACGAGCAGCGCCGCGGTCAGCGGCATCGTGAACTTGAACGGCCAGACGATCGGCATCCAGGGGCTCGTGACGATGCGCTCGTTCTGCTGGAACGACTTCCAGAAGTATTCCCAGCAGAGCCACCCGAGGACGACCATCGCCGGGAAGAACAGCACGAGGTAGCAGACGATGTCGACGCGGGCCTGCGTCCGCTTCGACCACTTCGCGTAGTAGACGTCGGTGCGGATGTGGCCGCCGCGCTGCAGCGTCCACGCCGATCCGATCATGAAGAACGAACCGTAGAGCATGAACGTCATGTCGTAGGCCCAGACCGTCGGCGCGTTGAAGACGTAGCGCGCGACGACTTCCCAGACCAGCGACAGGACCATCGGAAGGACGAGCCAGGCGATCGCCTTGCCGAAGAAGCGCGTGAGCGCGTCGATGGCGCCGGCGAGGCGCAGCGCCCCGTTCGTTTTGGATGTCATGCGGGCTCCGCGGGGAGAGGGCGGGCGGGCGGGGTCCGCCCGCCCGCTCCCGTTACGCCGCGAGGACGTCGCGCGACGGTCGATTCGCCGGCGCGCCCGCGACTCCCGCCATCCCCGCATGCGCGGGGACGGCGGTCGTCGCCGTCACTTCGGCGGTGCGGCCAGTGCCGCGTTGCCGAGGTTCGCGTACAGGTCGAGGATCTTCGTCCAGTACGGCACGACGACCTTGGCGAACGCGCGCTGCGAGTCGAGCGTCTGCTTGAAGAACGCGTCCTTCGCCGCGTAGCGGTCGAGCACGACGTTCGTCGCGCGGACGAACTCGGGGAAGAAGTCCTTCGGCGTGTCGTGGATGTTGACCTTGAACTCGTTGCGCAGGCGCACGATCGCCTGGGCGTTCTTGTACACGTTGAACGTGTAGGTCTCGGTCATCGAC
>WBZL01003983.1_pt1 | contig 13114 bp, 6 predicted proteins | sample 5204291 | NCBI WGS metagenome assembly WBZL01 (sample SAMN12344345, study PRJNA552823) | activated sludge metagenome | biome: Activated sludge suspended growth; feature: Nitrification reactor; material: Wastewater; isolation source: activated sludge from nitrification reactor of wastewater treatment...
CCTGGTGCTCGAGGCGGGGGAGCGCGTAGGCACCCATCTGCGTGCCTGGGGGCACGTGCAGATGTTCACTCCCTGGCGCTATGTCGTGGATCGTGCCAGCGCCGCGCTGCTCGCCCGGCAGGGCTGGCAGGCTCCCGATCTCGAGAGCTTCCCGACCGGCGGCGAGCTCAGCCGGCTCTACCTCGAGCCTTTGGCCGCCTGCCCCGAGCTCGCGGCGCGGGTTCGCCTCGAGGTCCGGGTGGAGGCGGTGGCCCGGCAGGGGCATGATCGTCTGAAGACGGCTGGGCGAGCGGCGGCACCCTTCCTCGTCCGGGTGAGCACACCTGCCGGCGAGGAGGAGCTCCTGGCGCGGGCGGTGATCGACGCCTCCGGGACCTTCGCCAACCCCAACTGGCTCGGTGCGAGCGGCCTGCCGGCTGCCGGCGAGCGCGCGGCGCAGGCGCGGATCGCCTACGGCCTGCCGGACGTTCGCGGCCGCCAACGCGGACGCTTCGCCGGCCGCCGGGTGCTGGTGGTGGGGGCCGGGCACTCGGCCCTCAACGTGCTCCAGGACCTCCTAGCGCTGCAGGATGAGGTGGCGGCAACCGAGGTGCTGTGGGCCCTGCGCCGCGCCGAGCTGGGCAACGTCTTCGGCGGCGGCGAGAAGGACCAGCTGGCGGCCCGTGGCGAGCTGGGCGAGCGCCTGCGCCGGCTCCTCGCCGCCGGCCGCGTCGAGCTGTTCACCGGGGTGGCGATCGACCGCGTCGAGCTGGCCGAGTGCGGCGTTCGGGTGGCGAGCGGCGAACGCCTCTTGCCGTGGGTGGACGAGATCGTCGCTGCGACCGGCTTCCGCCCGGACCTCGCACTGGCGAGCGAGCTGCGCCTGGGCCTCGATCCCGTCACCCAGGCGCCGGTGGCCTTGGCGCCGCTGATCGATCCCAACCTGCACAGCTGCGGCACGGTGCGCCCGCACGGCGCCGCCGAGCTGGCGCACCCCGAGGAGGGCTTCTACGTCGTCGGCATGAAGAGCTACGGGCGGGCCCCCACCTTCCTGCTGCTGACCGGCTACGAGCAGGTTCGCTCGGTGGCGGCGGCCTTGGCAGGGGACTGGGCGGCGGCCCGGCGGGTCGAGCTGGTCTTGCCCGAGACGGGCGTCTGCGTGCTCGGGGACGTCAAGGAGCGGGTCGTCGCCGGGCTGGGGAGCTGCTGCGACGCCGCTGCGGCCTCGGCCGCCGCCGGGGAGCCGAGGCGTGAGGCCTGCTGTGAGCCCACCTGCTGCGGTGGTGCGCGGGGCCGCGCAGCCTGAGGCGATCTGAGGCAGAATCCGCCACCACGCTTGCCCTGGGCCGCCCACGATGAACACCCTTCCTGCCGCTGCCGGCGCCCAGCTCGTCGAGCGACGAGTCCGGGTGGCGGCGGTGGCCGTGGCGCAGTGCGTGGGCTGGGGGGTGCTCTTCTACGCCTTCGCGATTGTGCTGGAGGCGATGGAAGCGGCGCTCCAGGCGTCCCGGGCGGTGGTCACCGGCGCCTTCTCCGCCGGGCTCGGGGCCAGCGCCCTGGCCGGCTTCGGGATCGGCCGCTGGGTGGACCGCTACGGCTCGCGGCGGGTGATGCTCACTGGCTCGCTCGCCGCCTCCGGGCTGCTCGTCGCCTGGTCGCGGGTCGAGACCGTGGGCGAGCTCTACGCCGTCTGGGTGGGGTTGGGGCTGGCGATGTCCGCCGTCCTCTACGAGCCCGCCTTCGCCTGGGTGGCGGCGGCCTATCCCGAGCACCGCGACGAGGGCTTCACCTGGATCACCGTCTTGGGCGGCCTGGCGGCGACCGTCTTCGCGCCGCTCGCGACTCATCTCGTCGCGGCGCTCGGCTGGCGAGGTGCCCTGCTCACCCTGGCTGGGATCTACGCTGCGGTGACCATCCCGGTGAACGGCTGGGCGCTCACCACGGTGCGGCCGCCCGCGCGCGGCGCAGCAGCTGGAGGCGTCCAGCCCGGCATGGCAGGTGCTGGGCTCGACCTCTCGCTGTCCCAGGCCCTCTGCCGTCGCGAGTTCTGGATCCTCGCCGCAGCCTTCTTCTGGAGCAGCTTCGCCGTCGTCGGGCTCACCGTCTACGTCGTCCCCTACCTCACCGGCCGCGGCTTCACCGTCCACGACGCCGCCCTCGCCCTCGCCGCCTTTGGGCTCTTTCAATCTCCCACGCGGCTGTGGGTGGGGCCGCGGCTGCTGCGCCGCAGCCTCGCCTTCCTCAATGCCTTGCCGGTGGCCGTGCAGGCCCTGGCGCTCGTCGTGCTGCCCCTGGCCGGCTCGCGTTGGAGCATGCTCGTCGCGATGGGCCTTTTCGGTGCGGGCAACGGCCTGGTCACGCTGTCGCGGGCAGCTAGCGTCCGCAACGCCTTCGGCCCCTCCGCTTACGGCCAGGTGTCGGGTGCGATGGCCGCCTTTCCGGCCGCCGCTCGCGCCTTGGCGCCGGTGGGGATGGGCCTGTTCCTCGGCGTCGAAGGGCGGTGGGGCCTGACCTTCACGGTGCTGGTGGCGGGCCTTGTCGCCGTGGCCCTGGCCGCCGCCTGGGGGCTGGGGCGCCGCCCGGTACCTTCCCCCGAGCTGGCAGGCGGACCCGGCTAATACTCAGAGCACACCGGCGGCGTCTCCAGGCATAGAACGACCGGCCACGAGCGCCGGAGTTCGCCGGGAGCGCCGGCCAGGCCGTGCGCCGCTCGGGATCGATCCCGCTGCCGGCGGCGGGGTCCCAACCCTAGCCAAGGAGTGATGCGATGCTCATGCGGTCGAAGTGTGTGTGGATCTCCCTGTTTTTGCTGTCTTGCAGCCTGGCCAGCCCCGGCCGGGCGCAGTCGGCCGCCGCGGCGGCACGGCTACCCACCACGGCCGAGCGCCTCGCGGCGCAGCGCGCCAGCTACGACGCCCTGCAGAAGGACCCGACGTTCAAGGACTTCCAGCGGCAGTTCGAAGCTGGCACCGGGCCGGAGTTGTTGGAGCGCTACCTGACGTACCTACCGATCTCGCCCCTCGACTACCTGGAGATCGACATGCAGGCGCGCCACTACGAGATCGCCGTGCCGAAGCCGGTCTACGACGAGCACGTGCGCTGGGTGCAGCTGCACGCGGAGCGGGCCCGCGAGCTCTACGGTGACGTCGTCGTCGACAGCCTGCTCACCGGCTGGCCCGTCGACACCAGCGTTGCCGAGCGCCAGACGCTCGCCACCCGCGACGCCGTGAGCAACAACGAGAACGTGGCCTCTGGCGGCGTGCCGGCACCCACCGAGTATCAGGGCGAGATCCAGCTCGCTGTGAACCACAACAACGTCAACCAGATCGTCGCTGCGGCCAACACCTGGGACGGGATGAGCGGCAGCTGCGCCAACGGCATCCAGGCCGTCTTCTTTTCCTCCGATGGCGGTGCCACCTGGGGCTACACCTGCCCGCCCGGGCCGACCGCCTACAGCGGCTTTCCGAGCTGCAGTGGCATCGTCTTCGGCAGCGACCCGGCCGTCTTCTGGAACGACTCCAATCAGGTATTCCTCAACTACATGCTGATCTGCCGGACAGGCGGCGTCAACAAGACCTCGATGGTGGTCGCCCGCTCAGACAACGGTGGTGCGAGCTGGAGCGCGCAGGGCGTGATCAAGAACAGCTGGTCGACGGGGACCTTCGAGGACAAGAACTTCTACGTCGTCGACAACACACCCACCAGTCCCTACTACGGCCGCCACTACACCTGCTGGGACCGCGACAACAACGAGAAGATGGCCTACTCGACGAACAACGGCGCCAGCTGGACGGAGGTTGATCTGCCGACCGCGGCCAGCGGTTCCCTCGACCTTGGCTGTGACCTCGCGGTGCAGAAGAACGGCACACTGCACATCGTGTTCGACACGCTCGACTGTGGCGTTTCGAGCTGCAGCAACGAGCGGATGTTCTACACCCGCTCGACCAACGGCGGCGTGTCGTGGTCGACGCCGGTCCTGGTGCGCGACTTCAACCTCGTGGCGTTCAGCGGCAGCAACTTCCCGGACGCGCAGGACACCCGCGGCATCGGGCCGTTCGGCGCTGTCGACGTCGACAACTCCGGCGGTAGCTGCGACGGCCGGCTCTACGTCACCTACACCGACATCCCCACCGGCGGCACGGTCAACGATGCCGAGGTCTACGTCGCCTACTCCACCAACAACGGCACCACCTGGACCTCGCCTGCCAAGGTCAACGACGACCTGCTCAACGGCCGTGCGCAGTTCAACACCACCCTGCGGGTCGACCAGTCGAGCGGCGACGTGGTGGTGGCCTGGCACGATGCCCGCCACGACTCCGGCAACGATTCGATCCAGGCCTACGTGGCGCGCTCCCTCGACTGCGGCGCGAGCTTCGAGGCCAACACGCAGGTGACCAAGGTGAGCCTCGACTTCAACAACTGGACCTGGAGCTTCTCGAACGAGAACACGGCGGACAACCCCAACCGCAACCCCAACCAGTTCGGTGAGTACATGGGCCTCGACGTCCACGCCGGCAAGGCGTACCTCGCCTGGATGGACACCCGGGAGTTCTATCCGAACTACACGACCGACCCCGAGAAGGAGAACCTCGGCTTCGCCGTGGTGGACTTCTCGACCGGGCCGTACAAAAAGAACTTCAAGTCGCTGTACGAACAGGACGGCTGGGTCTACGAGTCGGGTGAGACCACCAACGTCGGTGGCGGTGCGAACAGCACCACCTCCGGGGCCTGGGGCCTCAAGGCAGGTGACACTCTCGCCGATACCCAACTCAAGGCAGTGGTCTCGTTCGATACCTCGACGATCCCCGACGCGGCGACCATCCAGGCTGCCAAGCTGCGGCTGAAGCGGGGCGGGGTCATCGGCACCAACCCATTCAGCATTCTCGGCAACCTCACCGCCGACGTGAAGAACGGCTACTTCAACAACGCCTGGCCGCTCGAGGCGGCCGACTTCCAGGCCGCAGCCACCGCCACCGCGGTGTGCAACTTCTCGAGCCCGGCGGCCGACGGCGACTGGGCGGAATGCACCTTCAGCAGCGCCGGCAAGTCGGCGATCAACAAGGGCGGGCGGACGCAGGTGCGGGTCTACTTCACCCTCGACGACAATGACGACCTTGGTTCGGACTACATGGGCTTCTACTCGGCGGACACCTGGTTCGCCGACGACATGCCGGTGCTCGAAGTGACCTACCAGTAGGCCTGCGAGCGCTGGAACCGTGATTGCAGGCCCTCCGGGCAACGCCTGCACGACGTTGCCCGGAGGATCGCTCTTGCGCTCACCCTCTCGTCTTGCGCGTCTCCTGACCCTTCTCGCTGGCGCGAGCATCGCCTGCGCTGCGGCCGGCCAGGAAGCCGCGCCGCTCAGCCCCCGCGGCGAGGCGAACCTCGCCGCTTTCGCGCGGCTGCTGGCCATCGTCCGCTTCTTCCACCCCAGCGACCAGGCGGCGGCAACCGACTGGAACGGTTTCGCGGCCGCGAGCATCGCGCGGGTGGAGGCGGCGCCGGACGATGCTGCCCTCGCCGCCCTGCTAGCGGGACGCTTCCGTCCCCTGGCGCCGACGGTCCAGGTGCTGCCCGTTGGCGCCGCCGCCACCTTGCCACCAGCGCTCGCTCGTCCGCCCGGTGAGGAGGCCTGGAGGGTCGCCTGGAGGCACTACGGCGTGGCCCTCGACGGCGGCTCGAAGCTCCTCACCAGTGACCGCATCGACGATCGCGGCCCGCTCGGCTACGGCAGCCTCTCGCAGTCCCTCGCGGCCGACGCCTGGCGAGGGCAGACGCTGCGCTTCACCGCCTGGGCGCGGGCCGAGCTGCCCGTCGGGGCCAGGGCCGAGCTCTGGGTGCGGGTGGTGGGGGCGGCGACCAACGAGGTCTTCCGCCAGGCCCCGGAGGTGGTCCTCGGCCACCAGTGGGCGAAGGTGGCCGTCGAGGCACCGGTTGCCGCGGACGCCAAGGAGGTGCAGGTGGGCCTGCTGCTCTCGGGTGGCGGTCGTGCCTGGTTCGACGAGGCGCAGCTGGTGGTCGCCGGGCAGGGTGGTGAGGTGGTGCCGCTTACCAACCCCGCTTTCGAGCAGGGCGAGCCGGGGCGCCAGCCGCCGGGCTGGGACTTTCCGTATTGGCCCTCCCTGCGTGCCGGCTACCGGCTCGCCTTGCACCAGGGGGGCGATTGCTTCCGCGGCGGCTGCGCCGCAGTGGTGGCCGACCCCCTGGCGACGCCTCGCTTCCCCGACCCCGCCGCGGCCTACGAGCTGCCGTTGGGGAGCGGCCTGGTGGCTCGGGTGCCGCTCGCGCTGTGGGCAGATGGTCGCGGCACCCTACCGCATGCGACGCTGCCACGCCTGCCGCCCGCCGCGGTCTCGCCGCGGGCCGAACGGCTGGCCGCCGTGGCCCTCGCCTGGGGGGTGCTGCGCCACTTCTATCCGTACTTCGCGGACGCCGGTGTGGCCTGGGAAGCGCGTCTGGAACCGGCCCTGCGCGAGGCGGCCGCAGCGAGCGATCCCGAGGCCATGCGGGCCGCGCTTCGCCGCTTGCTGGTGGGCCTCGGGGACGCCAACGCCAACGTGCTCCGGCAGCGCAGCGAGCCGCGCAGCCTGCCGCTCGCCTGGGAGCTGATCGAGGGGCAGCTGGTGGTGACCGCCACCGCCGAGGGTGCCGGTGGCATCGAAGCCGGCGACCTGGTGACGGCGATCGACGGCCGTCCCGCCGCCGAGGTGCTGGCCGATGCGGTGGCCCTGGTCTCCGCTCCCTCCGAGGCGGTGCGACGTGAGCTCGCCGCGGAGGAGCTTCTGTGGGGCGAGGCCGGCAGCGCGCTCCAGCTCACCGTGCAGGCGCCGGACGGTCGAGCGCGGACGGCGGCCGTTGCCCGGTCGCGCCACTATGTGGAGGGGCCGGTCGTCGGCGGGCCGCTGCTGCGCGAGCTGGCGCCGGGGGTGCTCTACGTCGATCTCCGGCGGTTGGACGACGACAAGCTCACGGCGCTCCTGCCCCAGCTCGCGCGCGCTCACGGCCTGGTCTTCGAGGCCCGCGGCAGCGTCGACGTCGGCACCGTGCTGCTCTCCCATCTCACCGACCGCGAGCGGACGTCCGCCTCCTGGCAGCTGCCGGTCCTCATGCGGCCGGACCGCGAGGGCGAGGAGGTGCTGACCACCTTCTGGACCATTCCGCCCCGCCCGCCGCGGCTCGGGGCAAAGGTCGCCTTCCTGATCGATCGTCGCTGCTACGCCTACGTCGAGACCTTGCTCACCATGGTCGAGGAGCATCACCTCGGCACGTTGGTGGGGGAGCCCACGGCCGGCAACCTGGGCGTGGTCGCGCGTCTGGCGCTCCCGGGAGGCTGGTCCCTGACTTTCACCGCCGCCAGGGCCGTGAAGGCCGACGGCTCGCCCCTCTACGCCGTGGGGGTGAGGCCCCAGAGCGAGGCCCAACGCAGTCTCGCCGCGGCGCGCGCCGGCCGCGACGAGGTGATCGCAGCGGGCCTCGCGGCGGTGCGCTGAGGCGGCGCCTCGGGGCTTGCCGCTGTAACAGCTTCCTGCATGCTGGAGGGCTGAGCTAGAGTGCCATCTCCATCCCGTTGGACCTTCCGCGGCGGCGTTCGATGAGCGACTCACACTCCCCCTCGCAGCTCTTTCCCCCCGGCTTTCTCTGGGGAGCCGCGACCTCGGCCTACCAGGTCGAGGGCTCGCCGCTCGCCGACGGCGCCGGCCCCAGCATCTGGCAGCGCTTTGCGCACAGCCCCGGCCTCGTGCTCGACGGCGACACTGGTGACATCGCCTGCGACCACTACCGGCGCTACCGCGACGACGTCGCCCTGATGCAGCACCTCGGCCTCAACGCCTACCGCTTCTCGATCGCCTGGAGCCGGGTGCTGCCGCAGGGCACGGGCACCGTCAACCAGGCCGGCCTCGACTTCTACTCGCGGCTCGTCGACGAGCTGCTGGCGCGCGGCATCACGCCGCTCGCCACCCTCTACCACTGGGACTTGCCGGCCGCTCTCGACGACCGCGGCGGCTGGCTCAACCGCGACGTGGCCGGCTGGTTCGCCGACTACGCGGCGGCGGTCTTCCGGGCCCTCGACGATCGCATCGAGCATTGGGCGACCCTCAACGAGCCCTGGGTGGTGACCGACGGCGGCTACCTCCACGGTGCCCTGGCGCCGGGCCACCGCAACCTCTTCGAGGCCCCCATCGCCTCGCACCACCTGCTGCTCTCGCATGCCGCCGCCGTCGAGGCCTACCGGGCCCTCGGCAGGCACCAGATCGGCCTGGTGGTCAACCTGGAGCCGAAGTACCCCGCCACCGAGCGGCCGGAAGACCTCGCCGCCGTGCGCCGGGCCGACGCCTACATGAACCGCCAGTACCTCGACCCGGTGTTCTTCGGCCACTATCCCACGGAGCTCGCGGAGATCTTCGGCGAGGCGTGGCCGAGCTGGCCGGCGGCGGACCTCGAACGCATCCGCCAGCCGATCGACTTCCTGGGCGTCAACTACTACACCAGGAGCGTCACGCGCGACGACCCCCGGGCGCTGCCGGTGCGCGCCGCAGCGGTGCGTCAACGCCAGCACGCCTACACGGAGACGGGCTGGGAGGTCTACCCGGAGGGGCTCTACGACACCCTGCGCTGGGTGAGCGAGCGCTACGGCGCCCTACCGCTCTACGTCACCGAGAACGGCGCCGCCTTCTACGACCCGCCGACCGTCCCTGGCGAGGTCTTGGCGGACCCGCTTCGCGTCGAGTACTTCCGCCAGCACCTGCGGGCCGTGCAGCAGGCGCGGGCGGAGGGCGTGGACCTACGCGGCTACTTCGCCTGGTCCTTGCTCGACAACTTCGAGTGGAGCCTGGGCTACTCGAAGCGCTTTGGGATCGTCCACGTCGACTTCGCCACCCAGAAGCGCACCCCGAAGGCGAGCGCCCGCTACTACGCCCGGGTGATCGCCTCCCGTGGCGCCAGCCTTGCCGAGGATCAGTAGGGGCGGGTTTCAAACCCGCCCACAGGCTCAGGGCGCGATCACCACCTCGGCCGGCAGGTGGTCGAGGCGCACCTCGGTGCCGGCGCGCTGCCCGACGCCGTCGATCGTCACCCGCCCCGGCGAGCCGTCGAGGGGCCAGGCGAGGACGAAGCCGCCCGGGGGCGCCGCGTCGCCGGCGAGCCGGTAGCGGAGGGCCGCACCCTCCTGGGCCACCGCCATGGTCAGCTTGCCGTAGGGCGTGCGCAAGCCCTCCACCCCCACGCCGCCGGGGCTCGCCAGCCACGACGGCGCCAGGCCGGCGCCGAGCACCAGCGCGTGGTCGCTGCTGCGCTTGTAGGCGAAGAGATCGAGGAAGGAACGCAAGAAGTCCGAGGCGACCCAGGAGTGGGGGAGGTCGCCGAGGAACTTCGCGGCGCGCGGGTCGCGCCAGACCACCTCGGGCCACTGCCGCCAGCCGAGGGGCCGGCGGTCATGGAGGAAGAAGCTCAGCATCTCGCGCGCCGCCTTCGGCTGGCCCAGCCGCACCAAGGCGCCGACGCTGCGCAGCTCATAGGGCGTGTAGGCCTCGCCTTGCCAGTCGCCGCGGGCCCGGGCGCGGGACTCTTCGAGGTAGCGCTCGAAGGTGCGGGAGAGGGCCGCGGCGGGCAGCAGCGCGTCGGCCCCCGTGGGGTTGAGGGCGATGGTCGTCGAGGTGGGGTCGAAGTCCGCCAGCTCGACGCAACCGGGCACGTAGTCGATCTCCCGCTCGCCGATCACCCGTGCCACGGCAGCGCGGATGTCCGCCGCCAGCTCGTCGCGCACCACCGCCCAGCGCGCCGCTTCCTCGGCCCGGCCGAGCTCCGCGGCAAGGAAGGCGGCGTCGGCGAGGCCGCGGTAGGCGAAGAAATCGTCCCAGAACGAGTGCATCGGCTTCGCCGAGTAGCCCTCGTGGCTGATCGACTCCGGCAGCAGGCCGAAGAAGCGCCGGCCGTCGCCCTCCTGGTAGGCCGGCGTGCGGCGCTCCTGGCGCAGCTGGTCGAGGTAGCCGACCACGGCCGGGAGGCGGGGCCACAGCCGCTCGACGAGAGCGCGGTCGTGGGTGAAACGGTAGGTCTCGGCGGCCAGGTAGAGGAACTCGCCGTGGCTGTCGTTCTCGGGGACCGGATCGGCCCCGCGCTGGTCGACGCAGCAGGGCACCTTGCCGCTCGCGAAGACCTTCTCGGCGTACCACCCGAGGTATTCCTTGACCGGCTCGTCGAGGCCGAGGCGGAGGAGGGCGGCCGCCATCAGGGCACCGTCGCGGATCCACGAGCGGGCATAGGCCCGCGAGCCGGGCATCAGGGCTGGGCCGTCGCGGTTGACCAGCAGCTGGGCGAGGGCGGCACGCACGGTGAGACCGAGGTCGGCCGCCTCCGGGGGCAGGGTGAAGCGCACGCGGTCGAGCTTGCTGCGCCACACGTAGCGCTCGAGCTTCTCGGCGGCGGCGTAGCGGCGCTCCGGCTTGAGGCGGGCAAGGAGTGGTGAGCCGCCGCCGGCGATCACCGTCTCGACGAGCACCTCGGCGCCGGCGCCCGGGGCGAGCGGCAGGTCGAAGGCGGCAAGGCCGCCGGCGAGCTCTTCGGGGTCGTCGACGCTGGTCTGGGTGCTGGACAGGTAGGCGGCCGGGAAGCCGCTCAGCGAGCCCTGGTCGAAGCTCAGCACGCTGGCCTGGTCGGGGGCCGGCGAGAGCGTGAGCGGCGGTGCCGCGTCCACCCGCAGGGTGCCGCCCGCGAACGCGAGGCGGCGGATGTGCCCCACGCCGCCGGGATGATTGAGGAACTGCGGCGGCGGGTTGACCTCAAGGGGCCGCACGGCGAGCAGCAGGCGGGCCGGCAGGCGGTTGTCGCCGCGGTTTTCCAGCCGGTAGCGCACCAGCAGGCTCGAGTTGCCCGGGGCGCCGGTGACCAGCGCGTCGACCCGGAAGACGAGGGGCCCGCTCTCCCAGATCACGCCGGGAACCGGCAGCGAGCCGTCGAGAAGCTCCTGGCGGGGCGCCACGTCGGCCCAGCTGAGCAGGCGACCGGGCAGCTCGACGAAGGGCTCGAGCGAGAAGGCGCCGGTCGGCACCTCGACGGCGCCGTCCTCGGAGACCAGGGCCTCGGCAGCGTCGGCGTCGACGCCGGCGACGGTCCAGTAGCTCTGCTCGCCGAGGTAGGCCCGGGGCAGCCGGCCGCGCGGCAGGTCAGCGGCGATCGCCGTCACGAAGGCGTTGCGGGAGGCGCCGAAGGCGAGGGGCTGGAGCTTCAGATCGGCGAGAGCGATGCCCTCGCGGCCCGGCTCGCAGCGTAGCCGCAGAAAGCGCGCCTCGGTCTCTGGCAGGTAGAGATAGTCCCGCTCGCCGGTGCCGGCCTCGACCGTGCGCACCACCTGCCAACTCTCGCCGTCGGCCGAGGTCTGCACGCCGTAGCGGCGCGGCCGGGCGCCGCCCAGCCAGTCGAGCACCAGGCCACCCAGCGGGCGGGAGGCACCGAGGTCGAGGAGCAGGCTCGCGGCCCCCTTGGTCCCCGCAACCACCTGCCAGGCGGTTGCCGGGTCTCCATCGAGGGCGAGCTCCGGGCCGCGGCTCTCGGCACCGCTGGCGCTCGCCACCGGCGCTGCCGGCTCGGCCTCCGCGTCGGCAGGGGTGATCGTCAGGTGGTCGATCCACAGGCTGCCCTGCCCGCCCGAGCCCGCCGAGACGGCGATCTCGATCGCCCCGATCGTCGTCGGCTCGCCGCCTCCCGCCGGCCCCCAGGCGAACTCGAACTGCCGCTTGCGGACCCGCTCGGCCTGCCACTCGGTGGGGAAGCGGTCGTCGCGCCGGACGCGCCACCAGACGTTCTCGCCGCTCGGGTCGACCAGCTTGATCTCCAGGTTGTTGGGGGGCAGGTCGCTCTTGAGGTCGAAGGTGAGGACGAAGTTCGCCGGCAGCTCGAGGCGGAGGTCACGGCGGGCGATGGCGTAGCCGGCGCCGCCGTGGAAGTCGACGTCGAGGCGCAGGCCGTGGCCGCCGGTCTCCTGGCGCAGCCGGCCGCTCACCCCGTCGGAAGCGATCACCCGCCAGGCGGCCGGGTCGCCGGTGTCGGCGAAGAGAGGGGCTGGCGCGGAGGGCGAGGCTGCCAGCAGGGCAGCCGGCAAGACGGCGGCCGGCAACAGGGCGGCCGGTAACAGGGCGGCGAAAGCTCTGAGGCTCATTCCTTGATGCTACCGGCCATCAGCCCGGCGAGGTAGTGCTTCTGCACGGCGAGGAAGAGGAGCAGCACGGGGAGCACCGTCAGCACCGAGCCGGCCATCATCAGCTCGCTGTCCTGCACGTGCTCGCGCATCAGGTTGGCGAGCGCCGTGGGCAGGGTGTAGAGGGAGTCGTCGGAGAGCACGATCAAGGGCCACATGAAGTCATTCCAGGTGGCGAGGAAGGTGAGCACGCCCAGGGTCAGCAGCACCGGCCGGCAGAGCGGCAGCACCAGGGTGAAGAAGATCCGCGTCTCCGAGGCGCCGTCGATCCGCGCCGCGTCGAGCAGCTCGTCGGGGATGGCGACGGCGAACTGGCGGATGAGGAAGATGCCGTAGAGGCTCGCCGCCGCCGGCAGGACGAGGGCGGCGAGGCTGTTGACGAGGCCCATCCCGCGCAGCAGCAGGAAGAGGGGGAGCATCGCCACCTGCGCCGGCACCACCAGGGCGGCGAGGAGGCCGCTGAACAGGGCATGGCGGCCGCGGAAGCGCAGCTTGGCCAGGGCATAGCCGGCGAGCGCGTTGAACAGCAGCGAGACGGCCGTCACCACCGTCGAGACCAGCAGGCTGTTGGCGAGGTTGCGGCCGAGCGACAGGTGCGAGAAGAGCTCGCGGTAGTGGGCCAGGGTGGCGGGCGAGGGCCAGAGCGGCGTCGGCAGCTCGTTGGCCCGGCCCGTCGGCATCAGCGACACCGAGACCATCCACAGCAGGGGAGCGGCGGTGGCGAGGGCGAGGAGCCAGAGGGCACCGTTCAGGCCCCAGACCGTCAGCCGCCGGCTCATGCCGCCTCCCCGCCGAGCAGGCGGCGCTGCGTCAGGGTGGCGGCGAGCACGAGGAGGAAGAGCACGCAGGCGACGGCCGAGGCGTAACCGAGGTTCCACCAGCGGAAGCCCTGCTTGAACATCAGGAGGGCCACCGACAGCGTGGCGTTGAGCGGCCCACCCT
>WBZL01003984.1_pt1 | contig 13112 bp, 11 predicted proteins | sample 5204291 | NCBI WGS metagenome assembly WBZL01 (sample SAMN12344345, study PRJNA552823) | activated sludge metagenome | biome: Activated sludge suspended growth; feature: Nitrification reactor; material: Wastewater; isolation source: activated sludge from nitrification reactor of wastewater...
TCGCGCTGGCGCTGGCAGGCGCCACGCCGGTCTTCGCCACGGGCCTGGCCACCTGCGATTCCGGCGACAAGGCCGGCTGGCAGTCCACCGAGGTGCTGCAGAAGCAGCTCACGGACAAGGGCTGGACGGTGCGCCGGATCAAGGAAGACGGCGGTTGTTATGAGGTCTATGCGCTGGACGAGAAAGGCGCAAGGGTGGAGGCCTATTTCCACCCGGTGACGCTCGCGCCGGTGCCGACCGCAGAGCACCATTGAGCGCAGTTGGCACGGTCCGGGTGTGGGATGCGCTGGTGCGCATCCTGCACCTTTGTTTCATCGGCGGCGTGTCCGCGGCCTGGTTCACGCGCCACGCCGCTGGCCCGTGGCACGAGTGGATCGGATACGCGGTGATGGCGGCGCTCGCCCTGCGCCTGCTGTGGGGCTTCGTCGGCGCGGGATCTGCGCGTTTCGCGCGATTCGTGCGCGGCCCGGCGGCGACACTCGGGTATGCGCGAGGCCTCGCGGCGGGCCATGCACCACGCTACGTCGGCCACAATCCGCTCGGCGCATGGATGATCGTGACGCTGCTGCTGCTGCTGGCGACGATCTCGTTCACCGGCTGGCTCTCGACCACCGACCGCTATTGGGGCATCGAATGGGTGATGAACCTGCACCTGTGGGCGACTTGGGTGTTGCTGGGGCTGGTGCCGGTGCATGTGGCAGGCGCGATCCATGCGTCGCTGAAGCACCGCGAGAACCTGATCACTGCGATGATCCACGGCCGCAAACGAGCCCCCGCCGCCGATGACATCGCTCCCTGAACCCGCTTCCGTGATTGCGCGCGGCGAGCGCCTGTTGCTGCGCCAGCTGACCGAAGCCGACGCCGCATTCATGCTGCAGCTGGTCAACGAACCCGGCTGGCTGGCCAACATCGGCGACCGCGGCGTGCGCACGCTGGAAGATGCAGTCAGATACCTGCGGGACGGCCCGCTGTCGCTGTACCCGCGGCTCGGCTTCGGCTTCTGGGCGATCGAAAGGCTGGACGTGCCCGGACCGATCGGCATCTGTGGCCTGATCCGGCGCGACACCCTGCCGGATGTGGACATCGGCTACGCGCTCCTCGGCGATTTCGAGGGCCTGGGCTACGCGACCGAGGCCGCGCGGCTGACGCTGGACCTCGCGCGCGTGCGCTACGGCCTCGCGCGCCTGATCGCGATCGTCTCGCCGGGCAACCATGCCTCCGAACGCCTGCTGGCAAAGCTCGGGATGCAGCGCGAGGGCATGATTGCGCAGGGCGACCCGCCGGAGGAACTGAACCTGTGGGCGATGTCGCTGGCACCAGCGCGCTGACACGGGTGCCGCGCCAGCCCTGCTCTCTCAAGCAGAGTTCGAAAGCCCTGGATTCCGCGGCAAGGCGTCCAGCAAGGCGCGCAGGGCCATCGACCCGGGCAGCGCCAGCAGTTCTTTGGCGGCCCCATGTTCGACCACCTGGCCGCGTTCCAGCACCAGCAGTTCGTCGCACAGCCAGCGCACCGCCGCGAGATCGTGCGAGATGAACAGCAGCGCCAGTCCGCGCGCTGCCGCGAGCCGGTCGAGCAATTGCAGGATCTGCCATTGGGTCTCGCTGTCCAGCGCACTGGTCGCCTCGTCGCAGACCAGCACCTCGGGCGCGGTTGCCAGCGCACGTGCGATCGCCAGGCGCTGGCGCTGGCCGCCGGAAAACTGCGCCGGATAGCGCGCCAGCGCCGACGAATCCAGCCCCACCGCCGCCAGCGCAGCAACCGCGGCTGCGGCGCGCGCGCCGGGCACAGCCGGCGTACCCGCCAGCGCCAGCGCCTCGTCCAGCATCGCATCGACGCGCTGCATCGGGTCGAGGCTGCGATACGGATCCTGGAACACCATCTGCACCCGTGGGCGCCAGCGCCGCAGCGTGGCGCGATCGAGCGCATGCAACTCGCGGCCGAACCACTGCACGCCGCCGGCGCGCGGGCGCAGCAGGCCGAGCAAGCCGCGCGCGAGGGTCGACTTGCCGGATCCGGAGCCGCCGACCACGCCCAGGCGCTGCCCCGCCGCCAGCGCCAGCGTCGCATCCCGCAGCGCGGGCAGGACCGGCGCCTGCCAGGGCCAACGCGGCCCTTCGGCATGCGCCAGCGTCAGGTCGCTGGCAGCGATCAGCGCACCGCCCTCCGCCGACGCCGGTGCCTGGCGCGCCGCGCGCGACATCGCCGCAGGCAGGCCACCGGGCGCTGTGAGCGAGGCCCGGCCACGCTCCAAATGATGGATCCGCCCGCAGTATTCGGCCACCCGCGGCAAGTCGTGGCTGATCAGCAGCAGGCCCATGCCGCGCTGCGCAGCGAGCCCCGCGAGCAGGTCGCAGACGCGTCGCGCGAGCACCGGATCGAGCGCGCTGGTGGGTTCATCGGCGATCAGCAATTCGGGCTGCGGCAACAGGGTCAGCGCCAGCATCGCGCGCTGGCGCTGGCCGCCGGAGAGCTGGTGCGGAAACGCGCGCAGCCAGCGCGGATCGGCGTCCAGGCCGACCTCCGCCAGCGCCGCGTCAATCCGCAGGCGCAGGGCTGCGCCGGTCAACCCGGGCGCATGCACCCGCAGGCATTCGCGCATCTGGTCGCCGATGCGCCGCAGCGGGTGCAGGCTGCTGGCGGCGTCCTGGAATACATAGGCCACGCGACGGCCACGCAGGGCCCCGGGCGAGGCCAACGGCTCGCCGCGCCAGCGCAGTTCGCCGGCGCGCCACTGCGCGCCCTGCGGCAGCAGTCCGACCAGCGCGCGCGCGACCAGGCTCTTGCCGGCACCGGACCCACCGACCAGCGCCACCGCCTCACCGGCAGCGATCGTCAGGTCGAGGCCGTCGATCACATGCGCAGAGTCGCCGGCGAAGCCGACCTGGAGCCCGCGAACCTCCAGCAGGGGCGTGCTCAAGCGCTGGCCCCGGTCAGGCGCGACAACCCGCTGCGCAGCGCATCGCCGGCAAGGCCGAATCCCAGCAGCACCAGCGCCAGCGCGGCCGCCGGGATCCACAGCGTCCACGGCGCCCACTGCAAGTCCTGCACGCCCTCCGCCAACAGGGTGCCCAGGCTGCCCACGCGTTCGCTGGGACCAAGGCCGAGGAATGCGAGGAAGGACTCGACCAGGATCGCCTGCGGGACCACCGTGCCGAGCGCGGTCAGCGCCACCGGCAGCAGGTTGGGCAGCAGGTGGCGTCGCCACTGCTGCCAGCGCGAGGCGCCCTGCAACTGGCTCGCGAGCATGAATTCGGCGCCGCGCAGGCGGCGCGCCTCGATGCGCAGCACGCGTGCGGCGTCGAGGCTGCCGAAGCCACCCACCACCAGCACCAGCAGCCACATCGAAGGCTCGAACAGCGCGATCAGCAGGATCGCGATCAGCATCAGCGGCAGGCTCAGCAGCAAATCGTTGACGCGCATCAGCACTTCGTCGATCCAGCCGCCAAAGTAGCCGGCGACACCCCCGACCAGCGCGCCGGCCGCCAGCGCCAGCAGCCCCGCGCCGACACCGATCCCGAGCGACACTCCAATCCCCGCGAAGGTCCGCGCCAGCATGTCGCGCCCGATTGCATCGGTGCCGAACCAGTGCCCGTGCGCCAGCCCGGGCGCCAGCAGGTCCTGGCCCCAGGCCGGCTGCCAGGTCGAATACGGCCACCACCACGGCGCCGAGACCGCCATCAGCGCGAGCAGCGCCAGCAGGCCGAGCGGCGCGAGCACGGCGGGCGCGGCGAGAACTTGCTGGGTGGGGGAACGCCGATCGGTCATGCGCAAAGGCGGGGCTGGGGGCTGGGGACTGGGGGCTGGGGCGCGACATCGCGAGCGCGTCGCGACGGGAGGCTCAGGGAAGCACAATCCGGGCAACTGCCAGGTGGCGCGAGGCGCGGCAGCGCGCCCCAGCCCCCAGCCCCCAGTCCCGCCTTTGCCCCACTAGCGCTCAGGCACTCGCCGTCGGCGCATTCAGCACCTGGAACTCGATCTCGTCCAGGCGCACCGGTTCGCCGAGGAAATGGCCCTGGGCGAAGTCGGCGCCGCAGTCAGCCAGCCAGCTCAGGGTATGCGGGCTGTCGACGTGCTCGGCTATCACCTTGAGCTCGAGCGCGTGGGCCAGCGCGATCATCGAGCTGACCATCGTGCGATCGCGCGAGGACTCGGTGACATCGCTGACCAGGCTGCCTTCGATCTTCACGAAGTCCACCGGCAGGTGCTTGAGGTGGCTGATCGAGCTGAAGCCGGTACCGAAATCATCCAGCGCGAAGCGTACGCCCTGCTTGCGCAGGCTCTGCATGAACTTGCGCACCGAGTGCAGGCTGTCGATCTCGCTGGTCTCGGTGACCTCGAAGATCAGGCGCGAGGCGATCCCTGGCGAACCCGCGATCATCCCGTCGATCAGCTTCAGCGAGTCCGGATCCTGCAGCGTCGCGGTCGACAGGTTGACCGTCAGTGCCACTCGCGAAGCCGGCGGCAACGTTGCAAGGAAGCGCACTGCGCGCGCCACTACCCACAAGTCGATCTTGGGCATCATGCCGACGCGCTCGGCCAGCGGCACGAACACCGACGGGCTGATCACCTGGCCGTCGCGGTTGACCATCCGGATCAGCAGCTCGAACAAGGCCTCGCCAGTGCCCTGCTGATGCAGCCGCCAGCCCTGCGCGCGCAGCGCCTCCTCGCTGGCATTGCGGATCTCGCGCACTGGCAGGATCGGCTGGGTCAGCAGGCGGAAGCGATCCTCGTGCAAGGCCTCCTTGAGGCGCACGATCCAGCCGGCGTCCAGTTCGCGCGCGATCCGCGCGTCGTTGCCGGCGACATAGATCTGGGTCTGGTCGCGGCCGCGGCGCTTGGCATCCTGGCAGGCCAGGCGGGCGTGCTCGATCACGTACTCGGCGCTGGGCGCCTCTCCGGACAGGATCCCGACACCGACCGAGGCGGTCACCGGAACCTGGCGTCCGGACAGCGGGAAGTGCACCTGCTTGAGCAACTCGCGCAGGCTGTCGGCGATGGTAAACAGGTTCTCCAGCTGCACCCCGGACAGCAACAGCGCGTAGTGATCGCTCTCCAGCCGCGCGAGCAGATCGTCGTGACGCAGCCGCTGCGAGAGCAGTTGCCCGACATCGACCAGCACGCGATCCGCGGCCTGCTGGCCGGCGCTGTCGGCGATCGTGTTGAAGCGGTCGATGTCGATGTACAGCAGCGCCGAATAGCCGCCGCGCTCGCGCCGTCGCTCGAGTTCGGTCGACAGGGTCTGGATCAGGTAACGCCGGTTGGCCAGGCCGGTCAGCTGGTCGTGCTGCAGCTCCCAACGCAGCTTGTCGGTGCTCTTGCGCTCGGAGATGTTGCGGAACACCACCACGCTGCCCTCGCGGCGGCCCTGGATCGCCAGCGGCAGCACCGTGCATTCCACCGGCAACGGACTGCTGCCGCGGGTCCAGAACACCGCCTCGTGCGCCTTCAGCTCGGAGCCCTCGGCATAGGCCTGCGCCAGCGCCGACTCCTGCGCACCGATCGACTCGCCGGCCTCCGAGGCATGGTGGATCAACTGGTGCGCCGAGCGCCCGATCAGCGAACGCTCCTCGGTGTACTCCAGCATGCCGAGCGCTGCCGGGTTGGCGAAGGTGATCACACCCTGGCCATCGACGCCGTACACGCCATCACCCACGCTGCGCAGGATGCTGTCGAGCCGGATGCGCTCGGCCTCCACCGACTTCTGCGTCTGGATCGTGCGCGCCAGTGCCTTGATCCGCGCCAGCGTCAGTTCCAGCACCTCGTTCTTGAACATGCATTCCATCGCCCCGGCTTCGAGGCACTTCTTGATCACCGCGTCCTTGTAGCTGCCGGTGATGATCGCGATCGGCATGTTGCGCGAGCTCGGGGTGTGCGCCAGCCGGCGGGTCAGTTCGTCGCCGCTGCCATCCGGCAGGTAGTAGTCGACGATCGCCAGGTCATAGGCGCCGCTCTGGCCTTTGGCGAAGCCCTCCTGGACCGAGGCCGCAGTGTCGACCACGAAGCCGTTGTTCTCCAGCAGCTGACGGTAGGCAAAGCGCACGCTCTGGGAATCGTCGACGAACAGCACCTTGAGCGGCGATTGCGCCGGTGCGCGCGACGCCGTCTCGGGCGCCTCGGGATGCGCCTCGGGCGCCCCGGTGTCGGGCGGCATCAGCTCCTTGAGCGCCGCCGGGATGCGCCCGAAGTTGGACCACAGCAGCAGGAAGGCATTGCGCCGCCGCGCCAGCCATTCGGACAGGAAGGGCGTCTTCTCGTGGCTCAGGATCAGGATCGCCAGCGAGGGCGCGTGGCCCTCGCCAAGCTGGTGCAGCAGGGCTTCGAAATCCGCACCGTGGCGTGCCGGGGCACCGATCACCATGACCTTGAAGCGCACCGTGCCGGCTTCGACCTCGGCCAGCAGCGCGCTCGCCTCGGCGTAGGTGGTCAGGGTGCGCTCCACATCCTGCTTGATCGCCGACAGCGTGCGCTGCAGCAAGTGGCTGAGCGTGGCCGAGCTCTCGACGATGACGATGCCGGACATGGTTGCCTCAGGAAACGCGGACGATGAGCTCGCCATATCAGCAGGTGGCGGCGGCTAAAGCAAGCCGTTGCTGGGGGCGTTTCTGCCTCAGAGCGTCTCTACCCGCGTCGATTCCGTCACCCGATCGTCCGGGTGGACCACCACCGTGTCGCCGGTATCCAGGCCCGACAGGATCTCCGCGTCCAACCCGCTGCGGCGGCCGACCTCGACCGCCTGCTCGAAGGCGCGCCCGTCCGCGATGCGGAACACCGCCCAGCCGTCGCCGCGGCGGAACAGCGCGCCGGCGGGTACGGTCAGCGCTTCGCCGGCGGACAGCAGGAATTCTGCGTCGACGCGGTAGCCGTCGCCGAGGCGCTGCCAGTCGGCCAGCGGCGACACGAAGTCGCACAGCACCCAGACGCGCTGTTCCTCGACGCCGAGCGCAGAGATCTTGGTGAAGCCGACCGGCTCCACCCGGCGCACCCGCGCCGCCAGCGGCTGCGCGCCGCCCCAGCGGTGCAGACGCACGTCCATCCCGGGCGCCACGCGCACCGCATCGGCCGACAACAGGTCGACCTCCACCTCCAGACTGGCCGGATCGCCGATCTCCAGCAGCGGCTCACCGATCGCCACCGGACCTGCGCTCTCGCGCAGGCGCGCCAGCACCAGGCCGGCCACTGGCGCGCGCACCTCGACCACCTGGTCCGCGCCATCCGACTTGCCCTGCTGCGCCAGCAGCGCCTGCGCGGCATCGCGCTGCGCCTGCGCCAGTTCCAGCGCGAAACGCGCCGCCGACCACTCGGCGCGCGCTTGCTGCGCCTGGCTTTCGGCGCGGTCGCCGTCGCGCCGCGCCAGCGTCCCGTTCGCCACCATCGGGCGAACGCGTTCGAGCTCCTGCTGCGCCAGCCGGTCGGCCGCACGCGCCGCCGTCACCCGTGCCTGCGCCTGCGCAATCGCCGATTCAGCCGCGCGCGCCTCGCCGCTCAGGCGGTCGCGCGTGGCCGGATCCAGCAGCGCACCAGTGGACGGCGCGATCCGCGCGAGCACCTGCCCGACGCCTACCGCATCGCCTGGGCGCAATTCGATGCGCTCCACCTGCCCCTGCACCGGGGCCGCGATACGGTAGCGATGAACCACCCGCGTGCGGCCCTCTTCGCGCAGGCTCTCGACCAGTTCCTGGCGCTGCACCGGCGCGGAATCCACGCGCACACGATCGCCGCGAAAGCCGAAGTACATCACCGCAACGGTCAATCCGGCCGCAATCAACAGGCCGGCCCGGGCGGCCGGCGACCGCAGCGCGCTCAATTCGACGGCTCCGGCGGGTCGGCGGACGTTGCCGGCGTCGGCGCGCCGGTAGCCTGCGCGGCGGCGCGTTTGCGCAGCAGCAACTGGGTTTCCGGATCAATCACCACGGAGATTGGCGAGCGCGCCACGTTGGCGACCCGCTCGCGGGCGAACAGCAGCACCGTGATCAGTCCGAACACGATCACACCCACCGGAGCGACCATCCCGCGAAACACGTTGTGGCTGAGGAAGCTGCAGGAGCCGAAGCACAGCAGCGTGATCGCAAGCGAAATCCAGCGAAGCATCCGACGACTCCACGATGCGCAGATGCCAGTCTGCCGAATCCTCGCCAGCCGCGCCATGCGACCGGCGCGCACCGGCGCACCGACGTCATCCGCGCGGCTTGCGCCGGTTGGCGGCGACCTGCAACTTGTTCAGATCCAGCCAGTCCGGACCGTCCAGCTGCAGCTGGCGGTCGACGATGCGCGGCAGCAAACCACCCGGAACGCCGCTGTTGGAATTCCACAGCAAGGCGACGCCGAAGGACTGGTCCGGCAGCAGCGCGACCATCGCGCGGTAGCCCTGCACCGCGCCGGCATGGAACACCATGGTGTGCCCGGCGTAGTCGAACACGCGCCAGCCCAGCGCATAGCCGGCGGCGCGCACGCGCTCACGGCGCCAGCGCGGGCCGGCGAGTTCGCCCGGGGTGTCCACCCGCGATGCATGCACCACGTCGAGCACCTGCGGCGGCAGCACATCCGGCCGCTCGCCCAGTTGCGCGCGCATCCACAGCGCGAGATCGCTGATGCTGGCGTTGACGCCAGCCGCGGCGGGCAGTTGGTAATAGGTCGGCTTGGGCTCCACCGGGGTCCAGCCACCGCGCGCGTAAACGTGCGGCCGCGCCCAGTTGCTGCTGCCGATCAGCGCTTCGCGGCCGACTGAGGTGTCACGCATGCCGAGCGGCACCAGCAGGCGACGGCTGAGTTCGACCGGGAAGAAGCTGCCGACCGCACCAAAGGCGACATCGGAGGCCACGTTGAAGAGCACGTTCTGGTAGGCGTAGCAGCCGCCGACGGCGCAGGCCGGGCGCACCTTCGGCAGCGCCTGGATCAGGTCCGACAGCGCCGCATTCGCTTCCAGATTCATGTCGAAGGTGTGGTGCGGCAGCCCGGTCTGGTGGCTCAGCAATCGTTCCAGCGTCAGCGCCGTCGGCGCGTTCGGATCCGCCAGTTGCAGGCCGGGAACCAGGTCCACCACGCTCTGGTTCAGCGACAGGAAGCCGGCATCCGCGAGCAACCCGCACAGGGTGCCGGCAAAGCCCTTGGACACCGACGCCAGGCGAAATACCGTGTGCGCATCCACCGGCACGCCGGCGCCGGTGTAGGGCTCGCCCGCGGCGTACAGCCAGTCCGGCTGCTGCGGGCGCACGATCGCCACCGCCAGCGCCGGCGCGGCGCCACTGGCCGCGACCACATCGGCCCAGGCCTGCGCCTCGGTCGCCAGGGTGTCTGCCGCCACGACGGCCGCGACAGGATCCACGCTGTCGCCACGGGCCGGCGCATACGCCGCCAGCGCGAGCATCAGCGCGCACACCCTGCCTGCCATCCGGAGCATCCAGACCCCCGTGGTATCCTCACCGCAACGCGTTGAATCGTAGCGCGTTTCCCGTCCCCTGGGTGGAGCCTGCCATGCTTTCGAGCGTGATCCTGCTGGTGATTCTGGTCGTCGTCGCACTGTTTTTCATCGGCATCTACAACGGCCTCGTCACCGCGCGCAACGGTTACAAGAACGCTTTCAGCCAGATCGACGTGCAGCTGACGCGCCGGCACGATCTGATCCCCAACCTGGTCGAGATCGCCAAGGGCTACATCCAGCACGAGCGCGAGACCCTGGAAGCGGTGATCGCCGCGCGCAACTCGGCGGTGTCGGGCCTCAGGGCCGCCAGCGCCAATCCGGGCGACGCCGCCGCGGTGCAGCAGCTCGCCGCCAGCGAAAACCAGCTCACCGGCGCGCTCGGGCGGCTGTTCGCGCTGTCGGAGGCCTATCCGGACCTCAAGGCGAACACCACGATGATGCAGCTCTCGGAGGAGCTGACCAGCACCGAGAACAAGGTCGCCTTCGCCCGCCAGGCTTACAACGACGGCGTGCTTGGCTACAACAACAAGCGCGAGGTGTTCCCGAACAACCTGGTCGCCGGCATGTTCGCCTTCGGCCCGGCGAGCTTCCTCGAACTCGACGACCCCGCCAAGCGCGAAGTCCCGAAGGTGAAGTTCACCTGAGGCAGCCTGGGTGAACTTCTTCGCCCACCAGGCGGAGGCGCGCGCCAAGAGCCGGCGCATGATCGGGCTGTTCGTGCTCGCGGTCATCGCCATCGTTGCCGCCATCGATGTCGTGGTCCTGCTGGTCTTCGGCGTGGTATCCGCGGATGGCCGCGAGCCGGTCGATCCGCAGATGGTGACAGGCAGCCTGGTGCTGAGCACGCTGATCACGCTGGCGGTGGTCGGCATCGGCAGTCTGTACAAGACCATGAGTCTGCGCGGCGGCGGCGGTGCGGTGGCGCGCGCGATGGGTGGCACGCTGGTGCCGGAGGACCCGCGCGATTTCCACTTGAAGCGGCTGCGCAACGTGGTCGAGGAGATGTCGATCGCCTCGGGCGTGCCGGTGCCCGAGATCTACGTGCTCGACAAGGAATCGGGCATCAACGCCTTCGCCGCGGGCTACACCCCCAACGACGCCGCGGTCGCGGTCACCCGCGGGGCGCTGGACCGGCTCAGTCGCGATGAACTCCAGGGCGTGATCGCGCACGAGTTCAGCCACATCCTCAATGGCGACATGCGCCTGAACATCCGCCTGATGGGTCTGATCTTCGGCCTGCTGGTGCTCGGGCTGTCCGGGCGCAAGGTGCTCGAACACATGCGTCACGGCGGCAGCAAACGCGATGGCGCGCCGATCCTGCTGATTGCGCTGGCGGTGATGATCCTGGGCTATCTCGGGGTCTTCCTCGGGCGCCTGATCAAGGCCTATGTCTCGCGCCAGCGCGAGTTCCTCGCGGACGCCTCGGCGGTCCAGTTCACCCGCCTGTCGCACGGACTTTCGGGCGCGCTGATGAAGATCGGCGCCTTCCGTGCCGGCTCGAAGCTGACCGAGGGCGACGGCGAGGAAGTGGCGCACATGCTGTTCGGTGATGGCGTCGGCTACGGCGCGCTGACTGCCACCCACCCGCCGCTGGTCGAGCGCATCCGTCGCATCGACCCGCGCTTCGACCCGCAGCAACTGCTCAAACTGTCGGCCTGCGAGCAGGGCTTCGAAGGCATCGACGAAGACAGCGATCCGCCGGCGGCGAGCGCGCTGCTGGCGGGGTTCACAGCGAAGGCGGCGGCGCCGGCCAGCCCGCGGCCTCTCGCCAGCGAGCGCGTGCCGGCCCGCGCGCCCGACCGGGTGGTCGCTGAGATCGCCAATCCCGGCATCGAGCATGTCGATTACGCCGTGGCGATCCGCCGCTCGCTGCCGCCGATCCTGAGCACCGCCGCGCACATGCGCGAACGTGCCATCGACGCGGTGCTGGCCCTGCTGGTGGCCCCCGATGCCGATCCGCTGCCGGCGCTCGCGGTGGTCGAGGCGCACCTGGGCGCCGTGCGTGCGAAGGGTTGCGCCGAACTGCTCGACGCTGCGCGCCAGTTGCACCCGGCGCAGCGGCTGCCGGTGGCGCAGCTCGCGCTGCCGGCGCTCAAGCGCCGGCCGGCGGGCGAAATCGAACAACTGCTGGCCGGCGTCGACGGCCTGATCCATCGCGATGGCCAGATCGAGGTGTTCGAATACGTGCTGGCGCGCCTGCTGCGGCAGCAGCTCGGCGAGGCGATGGAGCCCGGCCGCGCGCAGCCGGGGCATGCCAAGCTCGTGGCCGTACGCAAGGAAGCGTTGGCCCTTCTGGCCACCCTCGCGCGCCACGGCCACACCCAGGAGGACGCCGCGCGGCGCGCCTTCGCCGCCGGCGCCGCCGTGCTGTTTCCCGGCGAGGCCTCGGCCTACGCGCCACCGGAGAGCTGGATCGATGCCCTGAACCAGGCCCTGCCCGCCCTCGACGCGCTACTGCCCGCCGGCAAGGAAACCCTGGTGCTGGCGCTCGCCACCACCGTCGGCCACGACGGCCAGGTCGCCATCAGCGAAGCTGAGTTGCTACGCCTCACCTGCACCCTGTTGCACTGCCCGATGCCGCCGGTGCTGGGGTAGGAGCTGGTGTTGGTTGCGGGTGTTTGTGTTGGAAGGAGCAGGCCTGCCGTGCCACCGAAGAGCCGGGCATGCTCGGCTCAGCAGCCCGGTTCAACGCGGAGACGCAGAGGACGCGGAGAAGAGCATCAAGATGTCCCGATTGCCCTCAGGGCCGCACCGCCTAGCCCGGTGTGCGGCGCAAGCCGTTCCCCGGGTGCTTGCTGCAAGTACCCGGGGAACGCGCTGCGCGCGTACCGCCGGGCTACGCATTCCGGGCACCCGTTCAACGCGGAGACGCAGAGGACGCGGAGAAGAGGCATCGGGCGCGACGGTCTCCACGCCGTCTGCATGAACTGCGCACGCGGCCAGCCGTTACAATCGCCGCCATCCCGCGATCCGGAGTCGGCATGTCGTCTACACCCGCACGTGAATCCGGTGCCCCGCTGCCGCGACTCAAGCTGGCGCCGCAGCAGGAAGGATTCGCCAGCCTGGTCGGACCCTTCTACGAGATCGCCTTGCCGCACGGCATGCGCCGCGCCGTCCTGCTCGATGGTCGGCATCTCAGCCCTGCCGGAGTAGTGCATGCCGGCGCCATCGCCAGCTTCGCCGAGTTCGTGCTCGCCCGCGGCATCGAGGACGAAGTGGGCAGGGAGGTGCGCTACCTCACCATCGACCTGCAGTGCCAGTACCTCGCCGCCGCCTTTCCCAACCGCTGGGTCTACGGCGAGGCCCACATCCTGCGCCGCACCCGCGAACTGGTTTTCGCCGCCGGCGAGATCTTCGACCAGCAGCGTCGGATCGCCTTCGCCAGCGGCATCTGGAAACGGGTGGGCGCGGAGTAGAGCTCGCAGCCGGGCAGTTCAACGCGGAGCAAGACTGCTCTCTCGATGCTTCTCTCCGCGTCCTCTGCGTCTCCGCGTTTAACGGGGCTGGGCGAGCGCGACGCCCGGAAAGTCAGCTCGCCAGGATCAGGTCGCTGGCCTTCTCGGCGATCATTACCGTCGGTGCGTTGGTATTGCCGCTGACCAGCGAGGGCATGATCGAGGCATCGACCACGCGCAGGCCGTGCACGCCGCGCACGCGCAGTTCCGGGTCGACCACCGCTTCCTTGTCCACGCC
>WBZL01003986.1_pt1 | contig 13106 bp, 10 predicted proteins | sample 5204291 | NCBI WGS metagenome assembly WBZL01 (sample SAMN12344345, study PRJNA552823) | activated sludge metagenome | biome: Activated sludge suspended growth; feature: Nitrification reactor; material: Wastewater; isolation source: activated sludge from nitrification reactor of wastewater...
CACCGTTACCCCCATTGCCGCCGATGAGTACGTCATCAACGCCGCGCCGCGTCCCGACCCCTATATTTTTAATTTGCTTGACAGGCCGGTGACGGAAGCGGCGTACCGGGTGGCGACGACCAATGATTATGGGCCGGCCGGGTTGTTTCTGGATGCAGTGATTATTAACAAGATTGTGGATGAACGGCTGTGGCGGTTGAATACGCGAGAACGGCCGTTTGCCCTTAACACCTTTTGGCAAGGCCAGCGCACCGACCGCGCCATTGAAGGGGACACGGCTATTTTTGTCGGCCAACATTTCGGCATGGACGCGGCTGTTATTCGGGCGGCACTGGCTGTGATGGGCGACAGTAATCAGTAACCAGTAACCCGTTATTGGTTACTGGTTATTGATCAAATGCCTGTGGTGATGAGACGCAGGGTGATGCCAAACATAAACAGCGTGGCAAAGGCCATGACCCACTGCCCCCGGTTAGAGGTGTCGCCGCGCAGCACGGCCAGATAGATGAAGGGGATGAACACAATCGAGAATGCGCCATAGAGCAGGTGAATGCTGGGGCGTTCCAGCCCCACATTGAGGCCGCTGAACCAGACAAGACCGCCCAGGATTGACTGCGCGATAAAAAGCATCTGCCCAATGACGACGGCTCCCATATAGCTGCCGTCCATGCCCTGCCCACGAATGCCGCGATAGAGTCCCCACAGCCCCAGTGCCAGAAAAAAGAGCCAGGTTGTGTTTGAAAGTTGTGCGTGAATGGTGTCAATGAATCCCATTTTTTCCTCGAATCCAGAAATATTGTTATGATGGAAGTTTAGCGTTCCCTATGTAACTGTCAAAAAGACCAGCGAGGTTTCCTTGTGTATGTACAAAACAAATGGGTATTTGCTCAATAAAGTGGGGAAGCGTGTCCTACCTTTAACGATCCGCTGTAAAAAGGGAGAAAAAGATGCGGCAGAGTTGTAAATATTCAATGCGAGGTCAGTTAACCGCTTGCGCTTTGTTTACCCTGGAATATTGAGAAGATATACAAATGGGTAGAAAAACAACATGGCTTTTCATGTCATTCCGAGGTCTTCCGAGGAATCTTTCTGCTTTTCTGAGGTGAAAGATTCCTCGCTCCGAAGACTCTGCTCGGAATGACAGAGTCCTCATGGCCCAAGCGGTTGCCCTTGGAGATATTTTGATTGTTTTTCTTGTTACCAATCTACTTTATCTCCTCGGTCAACCCCTACTATAAGTAATAGGAATGACATTTGCCCGATTAATTTGTTAATCTCTAACGCAACCTTGAAGGGCTGAATGGTTTGTTAAATGGTTGAGAACAGTTAAAATCTTTCAACGTCTAATTTTGGAGTGCAAAAGCGGGGGAGTCCGGCTTTTGCCTGAACTGAGTGTGAACATGATCGAAGATGAATTTGATTTTTTGCCGGTGCCGCCTCCGTTGCCTTTGCGGCCTGGTTCTGAGCCGGAAATATATGAACGTGTTGAGCGAACCGAACAGATTATAAACCGGCCGTTTTTGCCACTGCGTGATGTGGTGCTGTATCCGCAAATGGTGATGCCGCTGTTTATCGGCCGGCAGCGGTCGCTGGCGGCGATTGAGGCGGCGCGGGCGAAGGGGGAAAGTATCGTTGTGGCGACGCAGCGCGACACCGAGGTGCTTGATCCGGCGGCGGATGATTTGTTTACCGTTGGTACCGAGATGGAGATTGGGCGGGTGCTGCGGATGCCTGACGATAGCACCAGCATTTGGGTGCAGGGGCAAAGCCGGGTTGAGATTTTGGGGTTTACGCAGTGGGATCCGTATGTGCGGGTGAATGTGCGGTTGATTGAGGAGCCAGATGGGTGGGAGGCCAACACCGAGGCGCTGATGCGCTCCGTTTTGTCGCTGTTTGAAAGCATTTGTGAACTGAATACCAGCATTCCTGAAGATGCTTTTACCTTTGCCTATAACATTGATGAGCCGGGTTGGCTGGCTGATTTTATTGCTTCAACGCTTAATGTTCCGGTGCTGGAGCGGCAGAAACTACTGGAGACCTTTGACCCGGTGGCGCGGCTGAACCGGGTTCATGCGCTGCTGGCGAAGGAGTTGGATGTGCTGCAACTGGAGAATGAGATTCATTCGCAGGTGCAGCAGGAGGTGGATAAGGCGCACCGGGAGCATTTTTTGCGGGAGCAGATGCGGGTGATTCAGGGTGAGCTGGGGGAGATGGATGTTTTTTCGCAGGAGCTGCATGAGTTGCAGGAGGTGATTGAAAAACGGCCGTTTCCTCCCGACGTGCGTGCCAAAGCCGAAAAAGAACTGTCCCGTCTCCGCGCCATGCCCCCCATGTCGCCCGAAGTCGGCATCATCCAAAGCTACCTCGACTGGCTGCTCCACCTGCCCTGGGGCGAACGGTCAAACGACAATCTGGATGTGCTGCACGCCGCCGAAGTGCTGGACAACGAACATTACGGGCTGGAGCGCGTCAAAGACCGCATTCTGGAATACATTGCCGTGCGCCAAATTGCCCCCGACTCGCTCCGCAGCCCCATTTTGTGCTTTGTGGGGCCACCGGGAACCGGCAAAACCTCCATTGGTCGCTCCATTGCCAACGCGCTGGGGCGGGAATTTGTGCGGATGAGCCTGGGCGGCGTGCGGGATGAAGCCGCTATTCGCGGCCACCGCCGCACCTATGTGGGAGCGTTGCCGGGGCGCATCATTCAGGCCATGCGGAATGTTGGCACCTGCAACCCGGTGATGATTCTGGATGAGATTGACAAATTGACGCAGGATTTTCACGGCGACCCGGCTTCGGCGCTGTTGGAAGTGCTGGATCCGGAGCAAAACAGCAGCTTCAACGATCATTATCTGGACGTGGATTATGATTTGTCGCAGGTGATGTTTATTACCACGGCCAACTATTTGGATGGGATTCCCCATGCGCTGCTGGACCGGATGGAGGTGATTGAGTTTTCGGGTTATCTGGAGGAGGAAAAATTGGGGATTGGCCGCCAGTTCTTGCTGCCCAAACAGCTTGCCGAGCATGGCATTGACAAGTACCCGATTACGGTGCCGGATGAAGGGCTGCTGACGCTGATTCGGCAGTATACGCGGGAGGCGGGGGTGCGGAATCTGGAGCGGGAGATTGCTAATGTGTGCCGGAAGTTGGCGCGGGCGGTGGCGGAAAAACGGCCGTTTCCGCCCCAAGTGACAGCCGAACAAGTGCGCGAACTGCTTGGCCCGCCGCGCTTCATCGAAGATTTGCTGCCCGATGAGGATGAAGTGGGGGTGGTGGTGGGTGCCGCCTGGACGATGGCGGGCGGCACGCTGCTCTTTATCGAGGTCAACTTGATGCCGGGCAAGGGGAGTTTGCAGCTAACCGGCCAGCTTGGCGAGGTGATGCAGGAGAGTGCCCACGCTGCCCTGACCTACACCCGCAGTCAGGCCGAGGCGTTGGGAATTGACCCCGGCCGCTTTGAAAACACCGACATCCACATTCACCTGCCGGAAGGTGCCGTGCCAAAAGATGGGCCGTCGGCGGGGGTGGCGCTGGCAACGGCGCTAATTTCGGCCTTTACGGAGCGTAAGGTGCGGCGGGATATTGCGGTGACGGGGGAGATTACGCTGCGGGGGCGGGTGCTGCCGGTGGGCGGCATTCGGGAGAAGGCATTGGCGGCGCGACGGGCGGGTGCCCATACCTTTATCATGCCGCGCAAAAATGAGAATGATTTGGAGCTGATTCCTGATGAACTGCGGCAGGGGTTGAAGATTGTGCTGGTGGAGCGGATTACGGAGGTGCTGCCGCTGCTATTGATGACGCCGCCCGCGCCGAAAGTGGTCAAAAAACGGCCGTTGCGCCAGCCTCCCATCGTACCCCCGCCGCCATCGTAATGGGAGATTGGAGATTAGCTGGTGTAGCCCGTCAATCTCCAATCCCCAATCTCTGAATCAACTCTACTCGATTACCAAACGGGTCGCGCAGCATGAGGCGGCTGTAGCCGGGGATGGGGGTGTTGTCTACCAATGTGACTCCGGCGTTGCTCAAATGGGTGTGCCAGGCGGCCAGGTCGTCTACTTCATAGGCTATGTGCGCCTTGGTTGCCGGCCGATTCACCCCGTTTTCTACCCCCACGTGAAGCTGCTGTGTGCTAACTTGCAGCCAAAACCCGCCGTTTGCTTGCAGTGCGGCCGGCTTTTCAATTTCGGGTAGCCCCAAAAGGTGGCAGTAGAACTGTCGGCCGGCTTCTTCTTCTCCCACGGGAATGGTGATCTGAATATGGTTGATTGTATTGATGATCATATTTCATCACGTGACATAGATCGCATCCGACTCTATGGAAGATTGTAGTTGGGGACGAACGGCCGATTTTGTGACCAAATCAATAGAGCGATCCAGCAAATCTTCCAGATAGAACTTTAAATCCATGAATTTGTCGAAGGTTGCCTGGCCGCGAAACGTGACGAGGACATCAATATCGCTTGTCGTCGTGGCTTGATTTCTGGCCGTCGAGCCAAAAATTGCCAGCGATTCTACATCCAGCTTTTCTAAATCTGCTTGATGATTTTTGAGAATTTGTAAAATCTTGTCGCGTTCTATGTGGCAATCATAGCATTTAGTCAGTACAGGTTCAATATCATCCTGCTTCGCGCAGTGTGCGGCGCATGATTTTGCCGGTTGTGGTGAGGGGGAGTTCGGTGACGAAGGCGATTTCGCGGGGGTATTCGTGGGCGGCCAGCCGGGTTTTAACATAGGCTTGAATTTCTTGCTTGAGGCTTTCGCTGGGCGTGTAGCCGTCTTCCAGCACGATGTAGGCTTTGACGATTTCGTTGCGTAGGTGGTCGGGGATGCCAATAACGGCCGTTATTTTCACCGCCGGGTGTTGCAGCAAACAATCCTCAATCTCGCCAGGGCCAATCCGATACCCGGCACTGATAATCACATCGTCATTGCGGCCAACAAAGCGAATATACCCGTCGCCATCCATCACCCCCATGTCGCCCGTCAGCAGCCAATCGCCAACAAACTTGTTTTGCGTCGCTTCCGGGTTTTGCCAATACGCCAGAAACATCACCGGATTCGGCCGTTTGACGCCAATTTGCCCCAGCACGCCTGCGGCAACCGGCCGGCCGTCTTCGTCCAAAATTGCCAGCGTGTGACCCGGAACCGGCCGGCCCATCACCCCCGGCTTTTCTGGCATGATGGCCGTGCAGTTGGAGACAATCATATTGCACTCCGTTTGCCCATAAAATTCGTTAATCGTTACCCCAAACGTTTTGCGCCCCCAATCCAGCAGCTCGGTACCCAGCGTTTCGCCGCCGCTGGCAACCGTGCGCAGGTTGTAGTCCCATCGCTTTTCCGGTTCCTTGACCGAACGCATCATTTTCAGGGCGGTTGGCGGCAGAAAGGTGTTGCGAATCGCAAAATCGGCCAAAAACTGAAAGGCGGCTTCGGGGTCAAAGCGGGCAAAGCGGTGGGAGACAACAGTAATGCCGTGGTGCCAGGCGGGCATGAGAACGTCATACAGCCCGCCAATCCATGCCCAGTCGGCCGGTGTCCAGATGCGGTCGGCCGGCTGCGGGAAAAAGTTGTGCGACATTTCTACGCCGGGCAAATGACCCAGCAGGGTGCGATGGGCGTGCAGTGCCCCTTTAGGTGCGCCTGTCGTGCCAGAGGTGTAGATAATCAGCGCCGGGTCATCGGCCAGGCTGTTGACAGGGGTGAACTGGTTGCTGTGGTGGGCAAGCTCGGCGTGGAAATCAAGGCTGCCCGGTGCCGACCCGTCAACCGTCAAAACCAGTTGCAGGTTGGGCAAGGTGTGGCGGATTTGCTGAATTTTGGCCGCACCCACCTGGTTGGTAATCACCGCTTTGGCGGCACTGTTTTGTAGCCGGTAGGCCAGCGCATCTACCCCAAACAGCACAAACAGCGGCACGGCAATCGCCCCCATTTTGTAGACCGCCACATGACCGTAACCCGTTTCCGGCGTTTGCGGCAGCAAAATGCCAACCCGGTCGCCCGGTACCACGCCATGTGCTTGTAGCAGGTTGGCCGTTTGGTTAGAAAGCTGCTGCAAACGCCCAAAGGAAAAGTGTTGCACGGCACCATCATCCGCTTTGTGAATAAGAGCCAGGCGGTCGGGTTCTCTGCTGGCCCACTTGTCGCACACATCCACACCAATGTTGTAGTGAGTGGGCAGATGCCATGTGAATGTCTCAAGTAGCTGAGTATAAGTTGTTGCGGTTGGTAACATGTTCGGTTCCTGATAATGCCAAATATTGCTGGTGGGGTTAATCATAGCATCAGGTAAGTGTGGGTCAATTCATCTACTTGTATTTCAGCAATTCTCTGTTTAGAACCGAAAAGAGAAAAACTCGTAACCACGGTCTCCGTGGTTATGTTCGCGGGTTGCTTTGGTGCCAAAGTAAGGCTAAGAAACCCGCAGAGCGGGTCAAGAACGTTCCCACGCGGAGCATGGGAGCGAGTCTTGTTTTTTAAACTGAGATTGCTGCTTGTATTTCGAGCATGATTAAGGCTAAAATGTGCTTTATGAGCAAAAGCTGGAGTAAAACAACGCGCTATTTCGTACTGGGTATTGTCATTATCCTACTCGTTTGGTTCTTGGTGGCCGCCAATGGGCTGATCGGCCCACTTGCCATTGCGGCGATGTTGGCCTATGTGCTAAACCCAATGGTGAGCCTGGTGAACAGCCGCACAAAACTGCCGCGTAATTGGGTGGTTTTGTTGGTTTATCTTACCTCTTTGGCAACCATTATTACTCTGGGCATCATTTTTGTCCCGATCATTCCCTCGCAAACGGCTTTGTTTTTAGAGGAGCTGCAAATTATTCAGTCGGAATTAGAGGCTGCATTGCCTAGTTCTGTTGCTATTGCTGGTTTTCGCATTTCGTTGAGCGGCATTTTTAATGGGTTGCCTGGTGTTTCGACTAACTTTTTCCGACCGGATACGGATGTGATTTTGCTGGCTCTACAGGCGGCAACCACGAATTTAGGTTGGATTTTGGTCATTTTGGTGACGACTTACTATTTGCTGCAAGATTGGCCGATTTTTCGGGAATGGATTTTAGGGTGGGCACCGGATGAATATGAGTATGATGCCCGGCGTTTGTATTATGAGGTTCGCAATGTCTGGCAGCGTTATTTGCGCGGGCAATTGCGGCTGATGTTTATTGTGGGGATTTTGACGGGGCTAGGCGCGGCGGCGATTGGGTTGCCGGGGGCACTGGCATTTGGGGTGCTGGCGGGTTTGTTTGATGTGGTGCTGTCGGTTGGTCCGGCGATTGTGATGGTGGTGGCGGCGTTGGTAGCGCTGTACTCTGGCTCGACGTTCTTAGCCATTCACCCAGTTTGGTTTATGGCACTGGTGCTGGCTGTGTTTGGGGGGATTCAGGGGTTTGAGAATATTTGGCTGCGACCGCGTATTATGGGGCAGACGCTGCATATTCATCCGGCGGTGCTGTTTGTGGCGGTGATTGGGTCGCTGGCGCTGGGGGGGGTGTTGGTGGCGTTGATTATTATCCCGGTGCTGGGGTCGGCGGGGATTTTGGGGCGGTATTTGTATTGCAAGATATTGGATTTGGAGCCGTGGCCTGATTTGATAGCGGTGGTGGATGATGGGGTGGATGAGGTGGTTATAAGGGGGGGAGAAACGGCCGTTTCTTCCCCTCCCGCCACCGCCCTCACTGTAACCGGCCAGCCCATTCAGCCCAAAGAGCGCATCCCTTAGGGTTCAATCAAAAGTAACTTTGCAGTTTCAGAAGTTCAACTTCTCTCACAAGTTGAACTTCTAAATCCCAAGTTATTAACGAACGAACCATTAACATAAAAAAACCCCGGTTTTATGGCCGGGGTCTTTCTCTTGTCTCCTTTCTCTCATATTCAGCAGGGACAAGAACTCACTGAGCGGTACCTGCGACAAGCCGATAACCAACGCCTCTTTCCGCTACAATATAGTCAAAATCCGATACTTGCTTTATCTTTTGTCGCAGCCGGTACATACTCACCTGGAGTTTATGTTTATCAACAGTTTCAAGCGGCCAAACACGTCTCGATAAAAACTCAATCGTCACAACGCGCCCGATGTTGCGCACCAGCACATACAACAATTCAGATTCTGTTGGGGTAAGCACAATATTATTTTCGCCGGCAATCAGCAGCCGTTTTGTAAAATCAACGCACAGGTGCTGGTCAATTTGTGTTAGCGGCGATAAATCATCGCTAAACTGCTCAATACGACGCAGCACGCGGGAAACACGGGTAATTAGCTCACGGATGCTAAACGGTTTGGTAATGTAATCTTCGGCAAATCTGTCAATGGCCTGGATGATGGTAAACGGCTCATCGTTGGCCGTCATCATCACAATAGGCATTTCGCTAAACTGCCGCACTATGCCACAGAAATCAAGGCCACTCATCCCATATTGGAGATCTATGTCTACCAATGCCAGGTGGGGTGAGCCAAATTTTTTCATCCAATCAATGGCTTCTTCGGCAGAGGCCATGTCAACGGTTTGAAACCCGGACTGTTTTAGCCCCTGGGTTACAAGCCGCCTCATTGTGTTATCGTCTTCTACTACCAATATTCGGAACTTATCTGCATTTGCTAAATACATTCTGCACCACTAAATTATCTTGCGGTATTGCGGACAGTTTAAGTTGGGTAATTGGGTACAAAACGGCCGTTATAGGCTGGTACTACCTGCGATGCAAAGTCAATGCGCCTCAATACCCGACGTATACGTGACAGCAACATTTCAGGGTCTACAGGCTTAATCATATAGTCGTCGGCAAAATCGTCAATAGCCTGCGCTATCCACTTCGTCGGGATACGTTCCGAAAGCATAATGATCGGTACATCACTTAAATCACGCACAAGTTGGCTAAACTGTAACCCATCCATACCATTACAAAAATGTCTTTCCGTTACAATTAAATGCGGCCACCCAAACGCCCGGATGACCTGAATTGCCTCTTCACAGGAATGTGCCACACAAAGATCGTAATGCGTTTTGGCAAATACTTCCTCAATACGCTGATCGTGACAAACATCCCCGTCAACAAGAAGAATACTCCACTGTTTAGCAGGTAATTGACTCACACTGTGGACCCTCGAAGTAAATTGAATGTGTTTTGCTTACAAACTACCTTCTTTCCACGTATGAGCATACAAGATTCAGTTGTAGGAAAACATCGGGGAAAATCTGATATTTTGTCAGGATTTTCCTGACAAATATTTAGTTTAAAGTGACTAGCCCCATCCGAATGGCATAATGAACCAGACCAGGCACATCATAAATATCCAGCCGCCGCATGAGCCTGGCACGGTGCGTTTCAACGGTTTTGGCACTTATGTTAAGCTGGGCAGCAATCTCTTTTACCGTTTGGCCTTCGGCAATGAGCTGCAAAATTTCCCGCTGGCGTGGCGTGAGCCGTTCTAACATGCTGGTTTGACTGCCAACCCGCCGCACATAATCGGCAATGTGTTTGGATACGGGGGGGCTTAAGTAGGTTTCGCCGCCAAAGACAGAGCGAATCGCCATTTCTAGTTCGGCGGTGCCAGAATCCTTGAGCAAGTAGCCGGCCGCCCCCGCGTTTAACGCCTGTAGCACATATTCCTCATTCATGTGCATGGAGAGCATGATGATGCGCACGTCGGGCATCTCTTGCACAATTTGGCGCGTCACTTCCAGCCCATTCAGAATGGGCATTGAGATGTCCATGAGGACGATGTTGGGATTTAAGGCTTTGATAAGTTCAATGGCCTCTTGTCCGTTGCCAGCTTCAGCCACTACTTCGGCGTAGGGTAGGCTTTGCAGCAGGGCACGAATGCCAGCACGGACAAGGACGTGGTCTTCAGCGAGCAAGATGGTTATTTTTTCATTCATAAACGGCCGTTTCTTCCGTCAACGGGAAAACCACATAAATAGTTGTTCCCCCATCTATCTCCGACGTGATTTTGGCGGTGCCCCCAGCAAGCAAGGCCCGCTCTTTTAACCCCAGCAGCCCCATGCTGTCCCCCTGCGAAGCATGTTCTTCCGCTTCAGCCACGTTAAAGCCAATCCCATCATCTTGAATCGTCAAAACGAGCTGGTCTTGCTCCCGTTGCAGTTCAACCAAAACAGTTTGGGCGTGGGCGTGGCGGGCAATATTGGTCAACGCCTCCTGCACAATGCGAAAGCAGGCAATTTCAACCTCATTTGGCGGGCGTTCGGTCAAGTTGGTTTTAAACTGCGGCACAAACCCCACCCATTGCGCCTGTTTATCAATATACCAGCGCAGCGTTTTGACCAGCCCCAAATCATCCAAAAGCGACGGCCGTAAATCAAGCGACAAATTCCGCACCTGCTGCAAAACGGTGTCTACAATGCCGACACTGGCGGTTAGCTGCTGGTCAGCGTGGCTGCTTTGCCAGGTTTGCAAATTAATCTTCAGTGCCGTTAGCGATTGGCCGATTTCGTCATGCAGCTCGCGGGCAATGCGCCGCCGCTCTTCTTCTTGAATGGCGACGAGCCGCCGCGAGAGTTTGACGAGCCGGTCATGGGCGGCATCAAGCTGGCGGAAAAGGCGCTGTCGCTCGGCAATTTCGCGCATGAGGCTGGCGTTGGCCTGGGCAAGATCGGCCGTTCGCTCGACAACGCGCAGTTCCAGTGTCTCATAAACCGTTCGCAGCATCTCCTGGTTTTGCTTGCGGTCAATGATGTCACGCACAGCAATGACCTGGGCCGGCATTCCGCGATAGGTTTGGGCATGAACCACGAGTTCCACGTCAACCTGGGTGCCATCTTTTTTGATGGCGCGGGCTTCGTGGGTCAGGCCGTCCCCGGCAATGTCGGCCATGACGAGTTTGGCGTTGGTTTGCTGGATGAGATCGCTGATCGGCCGGCCGACCAGGCGGTCAATTTCATAGCCAAAAAATTCCAGAAAGCGTGAATCGGCCGTGATCAGCACCCCATCTTGCAGCACCGCAATTCCCTGAAAAACCGTTTCCAGCAGCGCATAATAGCTGCGCTCACTTTCGCGGGCGTGGGCCAGCTTTTCACTCGTTTGCAGGTTGCGCTGGTAGACAATGACCAGTGTTAGCCCCAGGCTAAAAAACCCCACAATGAGCAAATAAAAAAGCAGCAGTGCCACCCGCTGCTCCACCACTGCCCCCAGGTAAAGGGCAATGGCAAGCGAGAACACCAGCAGCAGTGCCAGCATTGCCAGACGAAAATATTTGGTGCGCGTGAGAACGTAAGTGAAGGCAAATAAAACAACAACCCCCACCGCCCGGCTGATATTGGAAACAGCCAGCTCACTGCGAAAATTCAGATAGATGATGCTTTCAATGACAACGGTGGCGACAATAAAAAGGAGTGTAAAGGCAGAAAGAAGGGTCTGGCGTTGGCGCGTTTCGGCGTCTTGTACCGCCATGGGTGTAATGAGCCACTGCCAGGAACCCTTTAAGTTCATCATGTGGGTAGCATTTACAGTTTGGTTAAAATTTCGGGACCATTGGGGGTGATGACAACGGTATGTTCAAATTGCACCGACAGCTCCCCGTCGGCCGTGATGACTGTCCAGCCGTCGGGCAGGAGGTACCATTCGTGGGTGCCATAATTGATCATTGGCTCGATGGTGAAAACCATGCCGGGCTGTAGCCGGGGGCCACGGGTAGATTGGCGAATGTGGGAAACGGAGGGGGATTCGTGCAGCTCGCGGCCAATGCCGTGTCCACCCCATTCATGCACCACGGAAACGCCCTGCGTGTCGGCATAGTTGTTGATGGCGGAGCCGATGTCGTGGAGGTAAGCACCGTTTTGGGCGGCCACAACGCCTACGCACAGGCATTCCTTGCCGATGTCGAGCAGCCGCTGCGCTTTGGGCGAGACGCGCCCGACGGGGAAGGTGACGCAGGCGTCGCCACAATATTCCTTATAGCGCAGACCAATGTCTATGCCCACGACATCGCCTTCTTTCAGCACACGCTCATTGGGCAGGCCATGGCAAATTTCGTGGTTGACCGAGGCGCAGATGACACCGGGGAAGGGGGGGTGGTCGCCGGCACTGCCTTCATACCCTTTGTAGAGGGGTTTGGCTCCGTAGCTGGCAATGTATTGTTCAACCAGATGGTCTAATTCGAGCAGGGTGATGCCGGGCTTGATGTTTTCTTCGAGCAGGGCGAAGCATTGGGCAACCAGCCGGCCGGACTCGCGCATTTGGGCGATTTCACGTTTACTTTTGAGTTTGAGGCGTTTTTTGAACCGTTGTGTAAATACCATAACGGATGGGAGTATAGCACACAAAAAAGCCCGTCGCACAGGGGGGGAAGCTGTTTGACCGACAAATCCAGGCATAAAACGCAAAGGGTGCAAGATCGCTAGGTTAAAGATGTTTTTACCCTTTGCGTTCTCCGTGTTCTGACAGGGTGTTCATGGCTGCCTGATACCAGTTTGATCCATTGACTTAAAATAAAAAAGGGGGTTGAAACGCGCCGAAGGCGCGTTTCAACCCCCTACTAATCGGGAGTCATTCCTAAACATTTTTGCCACAGGGTTTTCCTGTGGCGTATAGGGGCTATGTTTCAACCCCCTACTAATCGGGAGTCATTCCTAAACCTGGCAGCAAGCTGCCTGCGCAAGTGGCAAGCATATCGTTTCAACCCCCTACTAATCGGGAGTCATTCCTAAACGCTACTCCCGAGAAAGAACTTGCCGACACTGACGATGTGTTTCAACCCCCTACTAATCGGGAGTCATTCCTAAACCCCCTCCGGGGGGCGTTATTCAGAGCAGCCCGATGAGTTTCAACCCCCTACTAATCGGGAGTCATTCCTAAACGCTTTTACCGCCTGTACCTCTTAAATGATGGTACAGGTTTCAACCCCCTACTAATCGGGAGTCATTCCTAAACAGACCCACAAGAAACACTTCTGAAACGGCTTTGTGTTTCAACCCCCTACTAATCGGGAGTCATTCCTAAACATGATAACCGATTCGGTTTAAACCTGTGGAAGCACAAGGGTTTCAACCCCCTACTAATCGGGAGTCATTCCTAAACGGTCCCCCCCCAGGGTTGGGCTGCACCGACCCGGATCGACGTTTCAACCCCCTACTAATCGGGAGT
>WBZL01003987.1_pt1 | contig 13103 bp, 10 predicted proteins | sample 5204291 | NCBI WGS metagenome assembly WBZL01 (sample SAMN12344345, study PRJNA552823) | activated sludge metagenome | biome: Activated sludge suspended growth; feature: Nitrification reactor; material: Wastewater; isolation source: activated sludge from nitrification reactor of wastewater...
CACGGAAGAAGGGTCAACAGCCAAGACCCCCACCTGGAGTCCCTGCGCCGTCAGATGAGTGCCGAATGACTCGATGAAGGTGCTCTTGCCGACACCAGGTACCCCTGAAATTCCGATCCTGATGACCTCGGGACGCGAGTCCAGTTTCTCCAAGAGTGTGCGGGCTGAGGCCCGGTGATCGGGGCGGTCACTTTCCACCAAGGTGATCGCGCGGGCAATCGCTGCGCGCCCACCAGGTGCGGACATCCCCGCTTGGATGCCGTCGACCAACTCCTCGACGTCGTAGCCCATCGGACTTCAGCGTGGGTGACCGAGAGACTGCGACAACTTGTCCAGGAGTTCGAGTGCCGACTCCGCAATGACCGTGCCCGGCGGATATACCGCGGCTGCTCCCATCTCGAGCAAGGTGGGCACGTCATCGGGTGGGATCACGCCGCCGACCACAATCATGACGTCTTGGGCGCCCAAGTCGGCAAGCGCTTGTTTGAGGGCGGGGACCAAGGTGAGATGGCCCGCCGCCAAGGAATTGACCCCAACCACGTGTACGTCGGCATCAACCGCCTGCTGGGCCACCTCTTCGGGCGTAGAGAACAGCGGGCCCACATCGACGTCAAAGCCGAGGTCGGCAAATGCCGTCACCACGACCTTCTGGCCGCGGTCGTGACCGTCTTGGCCCATCTTGGCCACCAGAATCCGTGGGCGTCGACCTTCGTCATGGGCGAACTTGTCCGTGGCCGCCAACACCTTCTGGACGGACTCGTCGCTGCCAGCTTCACGCTTGTACACACCGGAGATCGTACGGATGACGGCTTGATGGCGCCCGTACACCTGCTCAAGCGCGTCGGAGATCTCACCAACAGTGGCCTTGGCCCGGGCTGCGTCGACAGCCAGAGCCAGCAAGTTGTTGTCGAGTGAGCCCTTGGAAGCACCATCCTGTGCCGCCTTCGTGAGCGCCTGGAGCGCCGCTCGGACATCGTCAGCGTTGCGCTCGGCACGAAGTCTTTCCAATTTCGCGACCTGTTGTTGATAGACCGACGCATTGTCGACCTTCAAGACATCAAGCTTGTCTTCATCTGGCAAGCGATAGGTGTTGACCCCGATCAGCTTCTGGGCACCCGAGTCAAGACGAGCCTGAGTGCGAGCTGCCGCCTCCTCGATGCGCATCTTGGGGATGCCCTGCTCAATGGCCTTGGCCATGCCTCCGGCACGCTCAGCTTCCTCGATATGAGCCCACGCCTTCTGAGCCAGCTCATGGGTCAGGCGTTCCACGTAGTAGGACCCTGCCCAAGGGTCGATCGTGCCCGTCGTACCCGACTCCTGCTGCAGGAGCAATTGGGTGTTGCGGGCGATCCGCGCCGAGAAGTCGGTCGGCAAGGCGATCGCTTCGTCGAGCGCATTGGTGTGCAGCGACTGAGTGTGCCCCTGGGTCGCCGCCATGGCCTCAATGCAGGTGCGTTGCACATTGTTGAAGACATCTTGCGCAGTGAGCGACCAGCCAGAAGTCTGGCTGTGGGTGCGCAACGACAAGGACTTGGGATTCTTGGGGTCGAACTGCGAGACCAGGCGGGTCCACAAAGCGCGGGCCGCCCGCATCTTGGCGATCTCCATGAAGAAGTTCATCCCGATCGCCCAGAAGAAGCTGAGCCGGGGCGCGAACTGGTCAATCTCAAGCCCAGCGTCAAGGCCGGCGCGGATGTACTCCACCCCGTCGGCGAGGGTGTAGGCCATCTCAAGATCGGCGGTGGCCCCGGCCTCTTGGATGTGATAGCCCGAGATGGAGATCGAGTTGAACTTCGGCATCTTGGCCGAGGTGTAGGCGAAGATGTCGGAGATGATCCGCATGCTTGGAGATGGCGGATAGATATAGGTGTTGCGGACCATGAACTCCTTGAGGATGTCATTTTGGATGGTGCCAGCAAGTTGCTCGGGCGCCACCCCTTGCTCCTCTGCCGCCACGATGTAGAGCGCCATGATCGGGAGCACGGCGCCGTTCATGGTCATCGACACCGACATCTGATCAAGTGGGATGCCCTCAAACAAGGTGCGCGCATCATAGATGGAATCGATCGCCACACCTGCCATGCCGACATCACCGCGCACCCGCGGATGATCCGAGTCATAGCCTCGGTGGGTAGCCAGGTCGAAGGCTACGGAGAGCCCCTTCTGCCCGGCCGCCAAGTTGCGACGATAGAAGGCATTTGACTCCTCAGCAGTGGAGAAGCCCGCGTACTGGCGGATCGTCCAAGGCTGGGTGGTGTACATCGTCGGGTATGGCCCGCGTAGATATGGGGTGAGTCCGGGATAGGTCGCCAAGGCGTCCAGTCCATCGAGATGCTCCGGCCCGTAGACCGGCAAGATGCCAATGCCCTCGGGAGACTCCCAGGGCGCAGCGGCGCTTGTGCTCTTGGGGAGCACGGCCCCACCCAACGGCAGGTCGGCAAAACTCTTGGGAATCATCGCAGTTGCTCCCTCGTCCGGGCCAAGAAGTCCAATGCATCAACACCCATCGCGGCTGAATCATCAACACCCAAGTCGCCAGGCTTGCCAGCCACGATCACCCACTTGGCTCCGGCTTCACGCAATGCGCTGACCGTCTGGGCTCCGGTGTCGGCGTACGCCGCGTCATTGCCAACCAGGCAGACCACAGGTTGTCCGCCGTCTGGACCGGTGTAGCTGGCCAGGAGTGCCTCCAGGCTCTCGTGGGCACCAGGATTGACGACGTCAATGCCCCCGGCCGCAAGGAGATTGCTGATGAAGGTGGCCCGGGCTGTGTGGGCCGCGACCGTACCGAGTGTGGCCAGGAAGACCGGGGTAGCGACCGGATTGTCGCGCAATTCTTCGAAGGCCCAGCCATAGCGGCGCACTGGTGTGGATCCACCGGGGTGAATGGCACGGGTCGGCAGGGTCTCGTGGAGGTTGGGAAACTCTGAAACCCCTGTCAAGGGGCGCTTGCGCCGGGCCACCTCTGCATCGCGACGCTGCGCCACCTCGGCCACTCGAGCCAGCAAGGAGGGCAATGCCTCGAGGATGTCGCCTTCGGCTTCAATGCGGGTGAACTCTGCCCACCCTGCCTCAGCCAGGTCATTGGTCAGCTTCTCAACCGCATAAGAGCCACCCGCGGGATCACTCACCTTGGCGACGTGGGATTCCTCGATCAGCAGCGCGGAAGTATTACGCGCATTGCGTCGACTCAGTGGATCAGGCAGCCCCAGAGGCTGGTCATATGGCAGGACCGTCACCGAGTCGGCCCCACCCACACCGGCCGCGAAGGCCGCGACGGTGGTGCGGAGCATGTTCACCCAGGGGTCGTACTTGGCCATCATCGGCCGTGAAGTCACACCATGTAGGAGCAGTGTGCGTTGTTCTTGGGGCACGCCGCTGAGCTCAAGCACCCGACCCCAGAGTCGCCGAAGTGCGCGGAACTTGGCAATGGTCGGGAACTGTTCGGCTGTTGCCGACAGGCGGAACTCCAGCCCTTGGGCTGCCTGGGTGGGGTCGACGCCGTGGTCGGCGTAGCGGCGTAGGTAGTGCACTCCAGCCGCAAGCACATAGCCGAGCTCTTGGGCGTCGGATGCACCTTGATCATGCACAGCGGTGCCGTCCACGACGAACAACCGGGCACCGAGGGTGTTTGCGATCTGGGCAAGTTGGGCGATGTCCGCATGGGACTCTTCGCCGCGCGCGGCCATGCCAATCGGATCGAGTCCGAGACCCGACCCAGCGGCCAGCTTCGTCTCGCCAGCGATCCGGGCGAGTGTCTGAGCTGCCTGAAGTGGCTGGTCGGGGGCGTCCAAGACCACCGGGGCCACATCAAGGAGTACGCCGGCAAGTGTCGTTTCGAGTTGGTCAACGGGCACACCATCGCTGCCAACTCGGATCCAAAGAGAGGTAACTCCATTCTCGAGATCGTTCAAGGCTGCTTCTGCGGCTGCCTTGCCACCTGGCTCGGAGATGAGGGATCGGACATCCCAAGCGCCGCGACGGTCGGGACGATCACCCTCGGTTGGCCCAGCAAGCTGCTCAGGAGTGCCAAGCGGGCTGATCTTGATCCCGTCGAGGGTCGTGCGGGCCAATTTGTCCCAGACATCAGAGTCATTGTCGCTGTCGGTCAAACGCCTGGATTTGCGGAGCACATCTGCTGCCGCCTTTTCCCATTCGGCCAACGCATGGGCAGGCCCCTGCTCAAGAGGCAGGTCAGCTTCGGTCATGGTGCAAGACTATGAAATCTGGGTAATCCGCCGCCAATTGGCGCCTGCTTTGAGACGGCGGTGGCTGGGTGAGGTCTAGCCGACCAGATCACCCGCACCGACTAGTAGACCAGGTCAAGCCCAAGGTCGAGGCAAGTGACCGAGTGAGTCAATGCGCCAATCGAGATCACATCAGGCCCGGCCTCTGCAAGCGATCGCACGGTCTCCTCGGTTATCCCACCGGAGACCTCCACGACCAACGCTGCCGGATGGGCACGCACCAGGGCCACTCCCTCGGCAACCATCGCGGGCGTCATGTTGTCAAGCAGCACGGCATGTACGACGGGCAAGTCGCCGACCGCGACCCTGGCTGCGTCGAAGTGAAGGAGCTCGCGCAACTGGTCGAGGGTGTCCACCTCAACCTCAACCCTGACCAAATGCCCGGCACCTGCTGCCAGCCGTTGCAATACCGACCCGAGTCCGCCGCCGAGACCGAGATGGTTGTCTTTGACCAGCACGGCATCGTGCAGCCCGAATCGATGGTTGACTCCCCCACCGTCGATGACCGCTTGTTTCTGCAGCGCCCTCAGCCCCGGCGCCGTCTTTCGAGTGTCCACGATCCGCACACCCGTACCCGCAACCAGGTCGACGAAATGGGCTGTCCGGGTGGCAACTCCACTGAGTTGCCCCAGGAAATTCAGCGCAGTCCGCTCGCTGGTCAAGATGGAGCGTGCCCGTCCGGTCACTCGCAGAATCTCCTGGCCCGGCACAACTCGTTGACCATCCGTAGTTGACCAATCCAGCTCCAGTCCGGGGTCAACTGCTGCCAAAGTGGCCACCACGGCTGGCCCACCCGACAGCACGCCTGGCTCTCGGGCCACGATCTTGGCGGTGCCGAGAGCAGCTTCTGGCACCGTCAGGGTGGAGGTCAGGTCACCTACCAACCCGAGGTCCTCGGCGAGCGCCGTCGCAACAAGTTGCTCAATGTTGTTCGTGATGGCGCTGTTGTTCGTCATGCCGCTCCTGCCAGGGTCCGATCGTCGATGCGGCGGTGTGCCCCGATGCTGGCTCCATGCAAAAAGGCCGAGCGTGCGATCAGCCAGCCGACATATCCAGCATTGTCATCGGTCAAATCAGCGAGTTGCTCAACCGCAGCAAACAACTCTTCGCCTTCGCGGAGTACTCCGCATGACTTGGTGAGGAGTGCACGCACCGTGGCCAAAACCTGATCGTCGTGGCCTGCGGGACCATCCAAGTGCTTGATGATCAACGGGTCGGCTGGCGCCACAACGGCCGGCCACAACTGGCTCTCCCGTTGCTCCTGGTCAGTGGCATCCAGCCCAGCAGCCCGGCCGGTGACCACTGCCTCGAGAAGGGAGTTGGACGCCAACCTGTTGGCCCCATGAAGTCCGGTACGAGCCACCTCACCCACTGCCCACAGGCCAGGGACCGACGTACGCGAGCACTCATCCACCGTGACCCCGCCCATCGAGTAGTGCACGGCTGGGCGCACCGGCAGGAGATCCTCGCTCAAGCTGAGACCAGCTTGAGCGACCAGCGCCGCAACCCGGGGGAACCGACTGGTCACCTCCGGGAGGCCTCGGGCATCCAGACTCACCTTGCGCCCCTCTTGCAGCTGGTCCCACACTGCAGCACTGACCACGTCTCTGGGTCGCAACTCATCCACGAATCGACGCCCATCGGCCAGCAGAGTCGCGCCGGCACCGCGCAGTGCTTCAGTCAGAAGAGGCATGGGGTCAAGCCCAACATCAAGGGCCGTGGGATGGAATTGCACCAGATGGAGGTCGTCGAGTCTGGCTCCGACTCTCCCCGCGATGGCAATGCCTCGACCGGTGGCGCTCAGCGGGTTCGTGGTGTGCGCGAAGAGGGCACCCAGGCCACCGGTGGCCAGGATCACTCGGCGGGCCTCGATCACCTCAGCCCCGCGCGCGGAGCTGACCTCGACTCCACTGACCGCACCCAGGTCGTCGACAAGGAGTCGGAGCAATTCGGTGTGTTCACGGACGTGAACCCCGGGCAAGGTACGCACGTGCGCTGCCAGGGCTGCGGTGATCGCAGCTCCGCTGCGATCACCGACATGTGCGATCCGGTTGCGGCCGTGACCGCCCTCAAGCGCAAGATCGAACGAACCATCCACCCTCCGGTCAAAGTCGACCCCGATGCTCACCAATTCGCGCACCACGCCAGGCGCCAAGTTGGTGATCCTCGAGATGGTGTCCAGGTCACCTGCCCCAGCACCTGCCGTGAACGTGTCTCGGGCATGCAGGCCGGGGTGGTCGTCTGCCCCCAGCGCTGCCGCGATGCCGCCCTGTGCCCAAGCACTCGCCGTACCCTCCCCGAGGGCATTCGCGGTCACGAGCACGACATCGGCGGGCGAGATGGCCCATGCGGCCGAGAGCCCAGCGAGGCCCGAGCCGACCACTACGACTGGCGCGTTCACAACTCCAGCATCCTTTCGATCGCCCGACGCGCAGGCTGGGCGAGGGCCGGATCTACGTGTACCTCGTGACTGCCGGTCTCCAGGCTCCTGCGGATCGCGCTCAAGGTGTTGCGCTTCATGTGCGGGCAGAGGTTGCAGGGCCGCACCATCTCCACGTCTGGGTTGTTGGCGGCAATGTTGTCACTCATCGAGCACTCGGTGATCAGGGCGACCTTCGCGGGCCGGTTGTCGACGACGAAGGCATTCATCTGAGCGGTCGAACCACTTGAGTCAGCGGCAGCCACCACCTCAGGCGGGCACTCCGGGTGAGCTAGCACGACCACGCCGGGGTGGTCCTCACGGATCTGCTCGATGTCGCCTGGAGTGAATTTCTCGTGTACTTCGCACGCCCCCGGATGCGTGATCACCTCGACTCCGGTCTGAGCCGCGATATTGGCCGCCAGGTATTGGTCGGGGATCATGATCACGCGGTCAACCCCGAGCGACTCGATCACCGCGACTGCATTGCCCGACGTACAACAAATGTCGCTGGCGGCCTTCACCGCTGCCGAGGTGTTGACATAGGTGACCACCGGCACCCCCGGGTGCTTGGCTCTGAGTGCCTCGATGTCAGCGACGGTGATGCTCTCGGCGAGCGAGCAACCGGAGCGCAGGTCGGGCAGGAGCACTCGCTTGGCGGGGTTGAGCAACTTGGCTGTCTCAGCCATGAAGTGGACCCCTGCCAACACAATGGTGCCCGCCTCGACGGCCTGGGCCTCGCGAGCCAGCGCCAAGGAGTCGCCGACGATGTCTGCAACACCATGGAAGATCTCGGGCGTCATGTAGTTGTGCGCCAAGATCACTGCATCCTGCTCAGCCTTGAGTCGCGCGATCGCGTCAATGTCATCGGCGAAGGTGGCAAACTCGACGGCTGGGATCACCCTCAGCAGGCGATCCTTGACCAACTCTGAGGCAGAGGCAGTTTCAAGGGGTATTGATGTGACTGACATGGCCAACTCCTTTTACTCATAATGAGTAGATGCTCAGGTTGAGCATAACTGGACCCTGGGGAGCCGCCAAGATGATGAAGGAGTGATCCATGTCTCAGCGCGATCGCGGCAGTGGCAGCTTCGTGCCAACATGCTGACGCTCGCCGACCAACTCTCGGCGATAGCGATAGAGGCGGGCTGGGCGCCCGCCAGTCGAGCGATCAACCTCCCCCGTGGGCTCCACTAACTGGTGTTGCTGCTCGATCAGACGACGGAAGTTTTGTGTGTGCACGGGCTGCCCCGCCAGTGCTTCAACAACTTCTTGCAGTCGACCCAAGGTGAAGGTCTCCGGCACCATCTCAAAGACCATCGGTCGATATTGCAGCATGCTGCGCAGCCGGGAGAGGCCGGTCGCCAAGATCCGACGATGGTCGTACAGCATCGGCCTACCGGGATCAACCCGGCCTTGGACCTTGGCTTGGTCTCGGGACTCAGCCAACAACCCGGCCTCCCACATCACCTCATAGCGCTGCAGGGCCAGCTCGGGTCGCCATGGCAAACCTGCCTCTCCCATCAGATAGTCGACCCGCTCCCGCCGCTCGAGGCTGCCACGCGCCCAATCGGCGAGCATTGAGCGCATCACGGCCAGTGATTCGCTGGGCCCCGCTCGTAAGTCTTCCCAGGGCAGGAGTCCATACACAGGCTGCCACCAGCCCTGTTGAGATTCCCCTCGATCCAGGCCGGTCAAACCCAGATAGGAGACAGAAACGATCCGATCAAGACGTTCCCCTGTTTCACTGATCCGGTCAGCATCGGCAAAGGTGTAAAGCTGCTCGACATAGCCGATCGCACGCCCAGCCTGCTCCGCGGCAAACTCCCTGACCGACCCCTGCAACGATCTCTGATCTGAGGCCAACGGCCCCGAGGGCAGGCGAGCTGGATCTCCAGACGCCAAGACCAAAGGAGTCGCTCCGTCAACCGCCAGCACGACGGCGACCAACTCACCTCTGATCCGCATCCATCACCCTCCACATGTTTGGCGTCAACACCTAAACTCGCCGGGCGGCTTTTGTCTCCGACTGGGCCCACGGTAGCCTGACCCCTTGTGGCAACCGACACTCTTGTGAAGAATGCGCGCGCCGCGCGCACGACCATCGCCCTCAAACTCGCGATGGCGACATCTGGACTCATCTTCATCGGCTTCGTACTGATGCACATGTACGGCAATCTGAAGGCCTTCGGCGGGCACGACGCCTTCAACGAGTACGCCGAGCATCTGCGCACCTTCGGCGAGCCGATGCTCCCCTACGCAGGGCTACTGTGGGTGATTCGCGTCGTACTCCTCGTGGCCTTGGTGGTGCATGTGGCTAGTGCGGCACGACTCGCAGCACGGGCCAGCAAGTCACGGCCGGTGAAATACGAGGTGAAGAAGAACAAGCACTCCTCGATCTCCTCGCGCACTATGCGTTGGGGCGGAGTCGCGCTGCTGCTTTTCATCGTCTGGCACCTGATCAACTTCACCATCGGCAAGGTCAACGTCTCCGGCGGCGCCACCACCGACCCCTTCAACCTGCTTGTTGACTCATTCGACGTGTGGTGGCTGACGCTCATCTACTTGTTGGCGATGCTCGCCCTGGGCCTGCACCTGCACCATGGCACCTGGAGCGCGCTGCAGACCCTCGGGCTCACCAACTCCGCACGCTCTCGCAAGGCGGCCAAGACCACCGGGTTGATCGTCGCCGTGGTGATCGCCGGCGGCTTCATGCTGGTCCCCCTGTTCACGCTATTCGGCGTCATCTCTAAGTGAGGCAAGAGATCTCTAATGGCTAACCAAAAGACAAACCCCCCTGCCACCAACCAGCCAGCAGTGCAAACCTCCGATGATGCCAAGGGGTTTTACACTCTGGGCGAAAAGATCGAAGACACCAAGGCACCGGCAGGACCAATCGACCAGCGCTGGACGGATCGCAAGTTCGAAGCCGGCCTCGTCAATCCCGCCAACCGACGCAAATTGTCGGTGATCATCGTGGGCACCGGCCTGGCCGGTGGCGCCGCTGCCGCGACCTTGGGCGAGGCTGGCTATCACGTCAAGTCCTTCTGCTACCAAGATTCGCCGCGTCGAGCCCACTCGATCGCGGCCCAAGGCGGCATCAACGCCGCCAAGAACTACAAGGGTGACGGCGACTCCGTGCATCGCCTCTTCTACGACACCGTCAAGGGTGGCGACTACCGCTCACGCGAGAGCAATGTCTACCGCTTGGCCGAAGTGTCCCCCAATATCATCGACCAGTGCGTGGCCCAGGGCGTACCCTTCGCCCGTGAATACGGCGGCCTGCTCGACAACCGTTCGTTTGGCGGGGTGCAGGTCTCCCGCACCTTCTATGCCCGAGGTCAGACTGGTCAGCAGTTGTTGATCGGCGCCTACCAGGCAATGGAGCGTCAGATCGCCGCCGGCACCGTTGAGGAGTTCACCCGTCACGAGATGCTCGAAGTCATCGTTGCCGATGGCCGTGCCCGTGGCATCGTGGCCCGCAATCTGGTGACCGGTGAGATCGAGACCCATTTCGCAGACGCCGTCGTGCTTGCCTCTGGGGGCTACGGCAATGTCTTCTACCTGTCGACCAATGCGATGGGCAGCAATGTCACCGCCGCTTGGCGAGCACACCGCAAGGGTGCCTACATGGCCAACCCCTGCTATACCCAAATCCACCCGACCTGCATCCCAGTCTCTGGCGATCACCAGTCGAAGTTGACTCTGATGTCGGAGTCGCTGCGCAATGACGGTCGCATCTGGGTGCCGAAGAACAAGGCCGACAAGGACAAGGATCCTCGTCAGATCCCCGAGGAAGATCGCGACTACTACTTGGAGCGCATCTACCCGAGCTTTGGCAACCTCGTCCCACGCGATATCGCCTCTCGTGCCGCGAAATATCAGTGTGACGACGGCAAGGGCGTCGGCCCCGGCGGGCTGGGCGTCTATCTCGACTTCGCTGATGCGATCAAGCGCATGGGTCGTGACACCGTTGAGGAGAAGTACGGCAACCTCTTCGACATGTACGCCCGGATCACCGGCGAAGACCCCTATGTCACCCCCATGCGGATCTATCCCGCGGTGCACTACGTCATGGGCGGACTGTGGGTCGACTACGATCTGCAGTCCAATATCCCCGGTCTCTTCGTCGCCGGTGAGGCCAACTTCTCCGACCATGGAGCCAACCGCCTCGGCGCCTCTGCATTGATGCAGGGGCTTGCAGACGGCTACTTCGTGCTGCCCAACACCATCCGCGACTATCTAGTGCATGGCCCATATGACGCTATCGACGAGTCACACCCAGCCGTGGTGGAGGCCAAGAACGACGTCGAGGCGCGAGTAGCGAAGTTCTTGTCGATCAACGGCGAGCGCAGTGTCGACAGCTTCCACAAAGAACTCGGCAACATCATGTGGGAGTACTGCGGCATGGAGCGCACCGCCGAAGGCCTGAAGAAGGCCATCGGTCTGATCCGCGAGCTCAAGAAGGAGTTCTGGTCGAATCTCAAGGTGCTCGGCACCGCCGACAGTCTCAACCAGTCACTGGAAAAGGCCGGACGCACTGCCGACTTCTTGGAGCTCGGTGAGTTGATGTGCATCGATGCACTGAACCGCCGTGAGTCCTGCGGTGGCCACTTCCGGGCCGAGTCCCAGACTGAGGACGGCGAAGCCTTGCGCCACGATGACGAGTTCTCCTATGTCGCGGCTTGGGAGTTCACCCCCAACGAGACCGGCACCAACGATCCTGGGATGGGCACCCCCGTCCTGCACAAGGAAGACCTGATCTACACCGCCATCGAGATGAAGCAGCGGAGCTACAAGTAATGAAACTGACCCTGAAGATCTGGCGGCAGGCCAACCAAGACGCCAAGGGCGCCATGCACACCTACGAGCTCGATGAGGTCTCCGAGGACATGTCCTTCTTGGAGATGCTCGACGTACTCAACGAGAAGCTGAATGCTGATGGCGAAGAGCCGATCGCCTTCGACAGCGATTGTCGTGAAGGCATTTGCGGCATGTGCTCGTTGATGATCAACGGTGAGGCTCATGGCCCCGAGGTCACCACTACTTGCCAGTTGCACATGCGCTCATTCAACGACGGTGAGACGATCACGATCGAGCCGTGGCGGGCCCAAGCCTTCCCGGTGATCAAGGATCTCGTCGTGGATCGCAGCGCCTTCGACCGGATCATCCAGATGGGTGGCTTCATCTCGGTCAACACCGGTGCCGCTCCCGATGCTGCGACCATGCCCGTGCCCAAGGACAAGGCCGATCGCTCCTTCGACATGGCCACCTGCATCGGCTGTGGCGCATGTGTGGCGGCCTGCCCGAATGGCTCAGCTTCACTCTTCCTAGGCGCCAAGATCACCCACTTGGGCGAATTGCCCCAAGGCCAGGCCGAGCGCAATGAGCGCGTGGTCAACATGGCCGCCCAGCATGATCACGAGCACTTCGGGGGCTGCACAAATATCGGCGAATGCTCCGCGGCGTGCCCCAAGGAGATCCCGCTCGACGTGATCTCCCAGCTCAACAAAGACCTGCGTACGGCGATGAAGCAGGGCCGCTGACCCCAACCAGCTAGTCACCATTTAGGCGGCGCCCCAGGGCGAACGAACGCTCTGGTTGCCACCCTGATTCATCATCATGCAAATAGAGCCAGCAATGCGTGGCCTCGAACTCCGCCTCGAAGCTGGCCAACTCTGTGTAGGCCTGATCGAGCATCTCTTCGGAGACCTCGTGGGCCACGGTCACATGCGGGTGATAAGGGAACTTCGACTCCACGGCTAATGGTCCTTGACGGACCGCCTGTGACAATCGCTCCAGCTGGGAGATGCCGGTTGCAACATTGATGAAGACGACCGGCGAGACCGGCCGGAAGGTGCCGGTGCCTCTCAGATGCACCTTGATCGAGTCACTTTGACCTGCCGCCACTTGCAGATGTCTGATGATCCCGCCGATCTCCGCTGGCGCGACCTCTAGAGGGGCCAGCAAAGTGATGTGGGTCGGGATCTGGATAGCAGCCAAGTCGCCCAGGCGCACCCGGTAGTCCTGGAGTTGGCGACCCCAAGGCTCGGGCACTGCGATGGAAACTCCTATCCGATGCACCCGATCACACTAACGATCCCCCACCCAGATTGCTTGAAGTGACCACTTTGTAGAGTTGCTCCGCTCATCGAGGAGGAGACAAATGACCAGCAGCACGCCCCCAAGCCCCCCAGCGTCCAAGGCGTCTGCGACCTATCAGGCTGCGCTCGAGCGCAGCGATGCGATTGCGGCCCGGATCCGTACCAATCCCGAAGAGTTCAAGATGCTCACCGGCGAGCGACCAACTGGCGCCCTGCACATCGGGCACTACTTCGGATCCATCGCCAATCGCTTGAAGTTGCAGAGCAGCAACGTGGAGATCTTGCTGATCCTGGCTGACTACCAAGTGATCACCGATCGTGAGGTCGCCGGTG
>WBZL01003363.1_pt2 | contig 13100 bp, 12 predicted proteins | sample 5204291 | NCBI WGS metagenome assembly WBZL01 (sample SAMN12344345, study PRJNA552823) | activated sludge metagenome | biome: Activated sludge suspended growth; feature: Nitrification reactor; material: Wastewater; isolation source: activated sludge from nitrification reactor of wastewater...
CAAGCTGGCCCACGCGCACATGCACTTTCGGATGGATGACCCGGCGTACTTCGGGATCTACGAGGTGGCGGCGCGGCGTGGCAAGGCGGTGTACCTGCACACCGGGACGAGCCCCTTCCCGGGGATCGCGGTGGAGCCCCCGTACACCGACCCGCGCTACATGGAGGCGGCGATCGCCGCCTACCCGCAGGTCATCTTCATCCTCGGCCACCTCGGCTACGACTTCATCCGCAAGGAGATCGGCGACCTCGACGCTTGCATCGATCTGGCGCGGCGCTACCCGAACGTCTACCTCGAGCCGAGCGCGTTCGGCTCCGAGGGGGGCGATCCGACGGGCGCGAACCTCCTGGAGTCGATGCGGCGGATCAAGGAGGCTGGGGTGGTCGACCGGGTGATCTACGGCAGCGACGGGCCGCAGAGCCCGGGCTTCGTCGCCTCCTACCTCGAGCGGACGGTGACCGCGATGAAGGGCGCCGACTACGACGCGGAGGAGATGCGCGCGGTGCTCTCCGGCAACTTCGTCCGGGTCTTCGGGCAGGAGGGGTTGGTCCGATGAGCGCGTTCGCCATGATCCTGGCGGCGACGCTGGCGGTCGCCGAAGCCGGTGAGTACGAGGAGCCGGTGGCCGCGCAGGCGGCGAGCGGCGTGTCGGGGGAGGGGCGCTGGCTCGTCGGCGCGAGCGCGGGCTACCCGTGGTCGGGCCTGCGGGCGCAGCTCGGGCTCCGGCACGGGCTCTCGCCGCTGGTCGAGGTCGACACGGCGCTCGGCCGGCGCTGGCGCCCGGCGGCGGGCCTGGCGATGCTCTGGGTGAGCCGCGCGCGGCTGCGGATCGGCGGCGAGGCGCTCTTCGGCTGGCTCCTCCAGGGCGGCGAGCTCCGCCGCTTCGGGCCGAGCGCGGAGCTGCGGGTGCGGATCGCGGTGCCGCTCGGCCGCGCGGTCCCCTACGCGGTGGTGGGCACGCAGCACACGCTCCTCGCGGATCGGACGCGGACCGAGCGCCTCGACGGCTCGCGGTCGACGGAGATCCAGCTCGACGGTGAATGGATGGGGCGGGCGACGATCGGCTTGATGGTCGCGGCCTCACATCGCCTGGCGATCGACTTCGGGCTCGATTTGACCGGGACGGACGGGCTCCGGGTGCCCTCGATCCCGGGCGCACACTTCGGGATCGTCTTCGGCGATCACCAGCGGAGGCGGCGATGACGGGGGCACGCGCGGCTGCGTGGGGGGCGTGGGTGGCGGCGGCGCTGGCCGTCGGCGGCTGTTTCAGCGAGGACCGGCGCCTCTGGGAGGTCGAGCTCGTCGGCACCGTCGCCGCCGGCGAGGGCTTCGCCGGGGCGGGGACGGTTCACGTCGAGGTCCACCACGCGCGCTCGGGCGAGGGGCAGCTCGCGCACCCGCTCGGGCTCGTGGCGGCGTTCGAGGTCGATGGGCCCGGCGAGGTCCGCGAGGTGGTGGCGGTGCCGGTGGAGGAGGGGGAGGGGCTCGTGATCTACGCGTGGCTCGACGCCGACGGGGACGGGGTCCTCTGCGCGCCAGGGGCCGCGCCGGAGCCGGCGGGCGCGCTGGAGGCGATCGACTTCCCGTCGCACGAGGTGAGCTTCGCGCTGGTCCTCGACGCGGCGTGCGTGGGGGCCGAGGCGCTCTACCCGTGAGGAGTGGGGCGCCCCGGGGAGGGGCGCCGGGGAGCCCGGACGCCCGGTCGGTGCGGATGAACTTCGGGACAGGCGAGTTGGCCTGTCCTCGAGGACAGGCCGTGTGAGGCGCCGCGGCGGGCTCAGCCGGGCTCGCGGTGGCGGTCCCCGAGGTCGACGCCGATGAGGTCGGAGACCAGGCCGAGCTGCCAGAAGGCGACGCGGCCGATCACCGTGAGGGCGAGGCGCCCCTCGGCGTCGACGATGACCAGGGCGGCCGCTCCGTCGGGGATGCCGAAGGCGGCGCGGGCCTCGGGCGCGGACTCGACCAGGCGGAGGCGGCGGAGCTCGAAGCCGTCGAGCTTGCCGACGATCGCGCCCTTGACCTTGTCCTCGTCGAGCTCGGGGTCGGCGCCGGTGAGGACGCCGACGAGGCGGATGCCAGGGCGGGCGAAGCGCTCGAAGGACTCCTCGCGCCCGCCCTCGAAGCCGCCCTCGACGCCGGGCACGTCGGCGCGGGCGACCGGCGCGTCGAGGAAGCCGAAGACGCAGACCTTGCCCTTGCAGGCGGCGTTGTCGAGCTCGCCGACGGCGAAGGCGGGGGCCGGCGGGAAGGTCGGCTCGACCGAGCCGAGCGCCTTCCGCACGGCGTCGAGGGTGGCGTCGTCGGTGGGGCCGCTGTGGCGGAGGAGCACCTCGCCCGTGGGGCCCAGCACCACGAGGCCGGTGTGGCCGCGAGGCAGCTTGAAGGTGTCGTAGAAGGTCCCCTCGTAGTCGATGTAGAGGGGGAGGCGCATCTCGGGGCGCATGACCCCCATGAACTCGTTGATCTTGGCGCGGAAGAGGCCGAAGCCCTTGGCGTCGCCGATCAGGTAGCCGACCACGCCCTCGGGGTGCTGCCAGCGGCCGAGGGCGCGGTTCAGCGCCTTGCTCTCGCCGGCCTGCATGCTCTCGCGGTCCTCGATCACGAAGTAGGCGGTCTTGCCGGCGAGCGCGGCGACGGCGAGCTCGGGGAGGTCGCCGTCGGCGGGGAGCCTCAGCCCCCGCGGGTCGTGGTGGGCGGTGTCGATCGGCGGGAGCTCGTCCGGGATCGCCTCGGCCTGCGAGCGGAAGAGCCAGGCGAGCACGCCGATCGCCGCGAGGAGGAGGACGGTGACGCCGATGAGGGTGCGCTTCAGCCAGGACACGGGGCGCGAAGGATAACAAAGGCCGGGCCGTCAAGGTGCGGCCGCCCTTCGCCGAAGACTTCGTCACCCGGACGCCCGGCGTGTGGTCCCGGACCTCGTCGACGTCGAGCAGATCTACGACGACGGGATGATCACGTCGGGCGGCGAGATCTGGTTCTTCATCATCGAGCCGGGGATCATCACCCTCACGGTGGTCGAGACGGTGAGCGGGGCGATGGGGCAGCACACCCTCGACGTCACGCCGGCCGCGCCCTGAGCGACGCGGGCGCGCCGCCTCGATCGCGGGTAGGATGCGCCGCCCATGGGGATCGCGCTCGCCCTCGTCGCTGCCGTCGCGTGGTCGGCGCTCGACGCCCTCCGCAAGCGCCTCGCCGTCGCCCTCGATCCGGCGGCGCTCGCGGTGGTCCTCACCCTCGGCTACGTGCCGATCTTCGCGGTGTGGATGGCGCTCGACGGCGGCTGGTACCGCGACCCCTCGTACTTCTGGATCGTCGGCCTCAACGGGGTCATCAACGCGGTCGCCGGGATCCTCTTCCTGTGGGCGCTGCGGCTCTCGCCGCTCGGCGTGACGATCCCGCTCCTCGCGCTCACGCCGGCCCTCACGGCGATGGTCGCGGGCCCGCTCCTCGGCGAGTGGCCGACCCGCGTCGGGGCGATCGGGATCGCGGCGGTGGTGGTCGGCGCCTTCGCCCTCGCCCGCGAGGGGCCGAAGGAGCGCCTGCGCCTGGCGCCGGGGAGCCTCTTGATGGCGCTCGTCGCGGTCCTCTGGGCGGTGGCCGGGCCCCTCGACAAGCTCGCGCTCGGCGTCGCCGACGTGTCGTTCCACGCCGCCTGCCTGGCGCTGGTCGCCGGCGGGCTCCTGGCGGCGGGGCTGGCCCTCCGCGGCCGCGTCGGCGAGATCCGCGGGGTGAGCCGCGACCTGCGGGGGGTGGTCGCGGCGCTCGTCGTGGTCGCGTTCGCGCAGGCGATCCAGTTCGTCGCCTTCACGCAGGTGCAGGTGAGCGTGGTCGAGACGATCAAGCGGGCGGTCGGCATGATCATGGCGGTGGCGCTCGGCCGGATCTTCTTCGGCGAGGTGGTGACGACCCGGAAGGTCGCGGCGATCGTCGCGATGCTGGCTGGCACCGCGCTCCTCATCCGCGGCTGAGCGGGCTCACCAGCGCGGCGCGGTGGGATCGCAGCCGGCGCAGGGGTCCATCACCGGCGACGCGCTCTCGCGCGGGTGCGGCGGGCGACCGCGCGGGATCGTCAGCGCGGCGGTCTGCCAGCGGCCTTGACGGCGGGCGTGGAGGGTGACCTCGTGGCGATCGGGGTGGAGCTCGATCTCGGCGAAGCCGGCGTGGGCGGAGACTTGATCGGGGAATAACGAGCGGCCGCGGAAGGCCGGCCACGCGCGGCGACCGGCGGTGTCGCCGTCGCTGGTGGCGCCCGCGACCACCTGGAAGAAGGGCGCGCGGAGCCAGGTGCGGGACGATCGCTTGACCGCCGCGGTGATGTCGGCGGCGGCCTGGAGCGTGTGCTCGTGGCCCGAGATGGCGCCGGCGAAGCGGCCCTCGACGATCGCCCGCTGGAGGGGCGGCGCGTGGAAGTGGAGCGCGGAGTCGGGCCAGCGCCCGCCCATGCCGTGGGGGCCGGCGCTCTCGATCGGGTGGTGGGTGACGAGGAGGCGCTCGGGGCCGGGCTTCGCCGCGAGCGCGTCGAGGAGGGCGGCCGCCTCGGCGAGGCTCCGCGCGCTCGCGGGGTCGTCGACGGGGCCGACCTGCCAGGCGATGGTGTCGATGAAGACGAGATCGACGAGCGCGCCGGGGTCGTCCTCGATGGCGCAGCGCGGCGCCTCGCCCTCGCAGCGAGAGACCACCCGCGCGGCGCCGTCCTGGTCGACGCGGACCACGTAGTTGGTGGCGGGCGCGCTCCAGGGGGCGCCCTTGGCGGGCCCGCCGCACGCGCGCTCGCCCTCGCCAGCGGCGATGAAGCCGGCGACGCGGCGCGAGGCGAGCGCCGCGGCGAGCTCGTGGGGGGCGCAGCGACGGAGGTCGTCGCCGACGCCGACGACGATCACCGGCGCGCCGGCAGCGGCCGCGGCGTCGAGGCGCGCGCCGATCGCCTCGCCGATCGCCTCGCCGCGGCGCCCGTCCGCGCCGCCGAGGTCGCCGATCACGATGAGGCGCGGCGCGGCCGGTGTCGACGGGGTGGCGGCCGCCGCAGCCGTCGCGGGCTCGCCTCGCCCTGCGCCAACGAGCCAGGTGCCGCGGTGGACCGCGCAGCCGGTCGAGGTCAGCGCGAGCCACAGCGCGACGCTCACCCCCGCGAGCGCGGACCGGCGCGGAGGCGCGGCGTTCGGGCTGGGCTCGCGGGCCGTCGGCATCGCTGCACTCCGGTTGTAGCCGCTCGCGGCTCCCGGTGCACCCGCTCCGCGGGGCCGAGGGTGGCCTCGGGCGAGCTTTCGCACGGCCTCCTGCGCCACCGCCGCTTGCGCGTTCGAGAGCCCTCGGGCAAAGCTACCTCCATGTCAGATTCGGCGATCCTGCTGTCGCTGACGGTCAACGGCCAGCCAGTGCAGGTCGCCGCCCCGCCCCACTGGACCCTCCTCGAGGTGCTCCGCTACAAGCTCGACCTGATCGGCACCAAGCAGGGCTGCGACAAGGGCGACTGCGGGGCCTGCACGGTCCAGATCGACGGCGCGCCGGCGCTCGCCTGCCTCACCCTCGGGATCCAGGCCCAGGGCCGTGAGGTCACGACCGTCGAGGCGCTCGGCCAGGGCGCCGCCGGCGTCCATCCGCTCCTCGACGCCTTCGACCGCCACGACGCCGCCCAGTGCGGGTTCTGCACCCCCGGGATCCTGATGGCCGCCGAGTCGCTCGTCCGCCGCAAGGGCGCGGCGGTGAGCCGCCAGGAGGCCGCCGACGCGCTCGCGGGCAACCTCTGCCGCTGCACCGGCTACACCAAGATCCTCGACGCGGTGGTCGACGCCTCCGAGCGCATGGCCGCCGGGACAGATCGAGCGGAGGCGAGCGATGGCCGCTGACGACAACGACCGGCCGAAGTGGCAGCTCGGCAAGGTCCACCGCAAGGTGGACGCGATGGAGCGGATGCGCGGGGTGACCCGCTACACCGACGACCTCAAGCTGCCGGGGATGCTCCACGGCAAGATCCTGCGGAGCCCGCACGCCCACGCGCGAATCCTCAGGATCGACGCCTCGAAGGCGCTGGCGATGCCGGGCGTGTTCGGCGTGGTCACCGGCCAGGACTTCAAGATCCCCTATGGGATCATCCCCTGGACGCCCGACGAGAACGCCCTCGCGGTCGACAAGGTGTGCCACGTGGGCGACGGCGTCGCCGCGGTCGCGGCGGTCGACGAGGACACGGCGATCGCCGCGTGCAAGGCGATCGAGGTCGAGTACGAGGTGCTCCGCGCCTTCTACGACCCCGAGGAGGCGCTCGCCTGCCGCGACAAGGCGCTGACCATCAACCCCTACTCGCGGAAGGGCAACCTCTCGAAGCACGTCCTCCTCGAGTTCGGCGACGTGGACGGCGAGATCGGCGGCGCCGACCTGGTGATCGAGGGCGAGTACTTCTTCGAGGGGACCACCCACGGGGCGATCGAGCCCCACTGCGCGCTCGCCCAGGTCGAGCCGAACGGGATCCTCACCGTCTGGTCGGCGACCCAGGTCTCGCACTACCTCCACCGCGAGCTCGCCAAGGTGCTGGAGATCCCGCCGCACCGGATCCGGGTGATCCAGCCGCCCCTCGGCGGCGCCTTCGGCGGCAAGTCGGAGCCCTTCGACCTCGAGTTCTGCGTGGCCAAGCTGGCCATGAAGACAGGTCGGCCGGTGAAGCTCCTCTACACCCGCGAGGAGGTCTTCTACAGCCACCGCGGCCGCCACCCGATGAAGATGAAGTACCGGACGGGCTTCACGCGGGACGGCAAGATCACCGGCGTCGACGCCAAGACGATCCTCGACGGCGGCGCCTACTCGAGCTTCGGCCTGGTCACCACCTACTACTCCGGCCAGCTCCTCGGCGCGCCCTACCGCTTCCCGACCTACCGCTTCGACTCGACGCGGGTCTACACCAACAAGCCGGCGTGCGGGCCCAAGCGCGGCCACGGCTCGGTGCAGCCGCGCTTCGCCATCGAGATCCAGCTCGACAAGGCGGCGGTCGCCCTCGGCATCGACCCGATCGAGCTCCGCCGCCGCAACGACCTCGGCCCGGACGCGCCCACGGTCAACGAGTTCCGGGTGGGCTCGAACGGCTTCCAGGAGTGTCTGACGCGGGTCGAGGTGGCGTCGGGGTGGCGGGCGCGCCGGCCGACCTTGCCCTACGGAGAGGGCCTCGGGATCGCCGGGTCGACCTACATCTCCGGCACGAACTACCCGATCTACCCGAACGAGATGCCGCAGGCGGCGGTCCAGATCTGCCTCGACCGCTCCGGCCGCGCCCGCGTCTTCTCCGGCGCCAACGACATCGGCCAGGGCTCGAACACGATGCTGGCGGTGATCGTATCGGAGGAGCTCGGCCTGCCGCTGGACGACATCCGGGTGGTCTCGGCCGACACCGACCTCTGCCCGGTCGACCTCGGCGCCTACTCGTCGCGGATCACCCTGATGGTCGGCAACGCGTGCCTGGAGGCGGCGCAGCGGCTCCGCCGGCGGGTCTGCGAGAGCGTGGGCAAGCGCTGGGAGATCCCGGGGCGGCGGGTGACGCTCGCCGGTCGGATGGCGATCGACCGCGAGAACCCGGAGCGGACGGCTCCGCTCGCGCAGGCGTTCCAGTGGGCGGAGGCCGACCACGGCCTCCTCGGCGAGGTCGGCTCCTACAACACGCCGAAGGACCGCCACGGCGACTACCGCGGCGGGACGATCGGCGCCTCGCCGGCCTACTCGTTCACGGCTCACCTCGCGGAGGCCCTGGTCGACACCGAGACCGGCGTGGTCGTGGTGAAGAAGATCTGGGTCGCCCACGACTGCGGCCGCGCGCTCTCCCGCAAGATCGTCGAGGGCCAGATCGAGGGCTCGACCTACATGGGCTTCGGCGAGGCGCTGATGGAGCAGCACGTCGTCGACCCCGACCACCGGGGGGTCCACGCCGGCCCCTCGCTCCTCGACTACCGGATGCCGACCTTCCTCGACACCCCCGAGATCGACGCGATGATCGTCGAGGCCCCCGACGCGAACGGGCCCTACGGGGCCAAGGAGGCCGGCGAGGGGCCGCTCCACTCGAGCATCCCGGCGATCGCCAACGCGATCTACGACGCGGTCGGGATCCGCCTCGACCGCCTGCCCTTCTCGCCGCCGCGGGTGCTGGCGGCGCTGGCCGAGCGGGCGCGGATGGAGGAGATGGGCCTCGTCGCCCCCCACAAGGCCGAGCGCCGCGGCCAGCGGAGGAGCGCCTGATGCTGCGCCTCCCGCAATTCCAGGTCGCCGCGCCGGAGACGATCGCCGAGGTCGTCGACGCGCTCCAGACCCCGGGGGCTCGGGTGGTCGCCGGCGGCACCGACATCCTCCCGAACCTCAAGCACCGCCTCGACGCGCCGCCGCTCCTGGTCAGCCTCGGCCGGGTGAAGGGGCTCGGCGGGATCACGCGGGATGAGGCGGCCGGGGCGCTGCGCGTCGGCGCCGGCGTCACGCTCCGTGAGATCGCCGAGCACCCGGAGGTGCGGGCGCTCTTCCCGAGCTTCGCCAGGTCGGCTGGTTCGGTCGCAGCGCCGACGATCCGGTCGATGGGGACGCTCGGCGGCAACGTGAACCTCGACACCCGCTGCCGCTACGTCAACCAGAGCGAGCTCTGGCGCGAGGGGATCGGCGGGGGCTGCCTGAAGAGCGAGGGCGACGTCTGTCACGTGGTGCCGAAGGGGCGGAACTGCGTGGCGGCGATGTCGAGCGACAACGTGCCGGTGCTCATCTCGCTGGACGCGACGATCCATCAGGTCGGCCCCGCCGGCGCCCGCTCGCTGCCGCTCGCCGACTACTTCCAGGCCGACGGCGTCCGGCACACGCTCGCGCTGCCCGGCGAGATCACGGCCGCGATCACGATCCCGCTGCCGAAGGGGCCGCGCCGCAGCGAGTACGTGAAGTGGGCGGTGCGCCGGAGCATCGACTTCCCGCTGGTGAGCGTCGCCCTCCGCTTCGACCTCGACGCCGACGCGGCCGACGCCGCGATCACGGGCGCGCGCGTGGTCGTGGGCGTCCTCGGCGCCAAGCCGCGCGAGGTGAACAAGCTCGAGGTCGTGATCGGCCGGCGGCTCAGCGATCCGGAGGTCGCAGAAGTGGTCGCTGAGGCCACCCACGCGCAGGCGCGGCCGCTGCCGAACGTGCCCTACGATCCGGCCTACCGGCGGGCGATGATCCGCGTCCTCACGCGGCGGGCGGTCGCGTCGCTCGGTCAGGGCTGAGCGCGACGCGGGGCGCTCGCTCGCCGCACGATCTGCGAGCGGGCGGGCTCGCAAGGACCGACGATCGACCTCGCTCGCGGGCGCGAGGGCGCCGCCGAGGTCGACGAGGGATCCGATCGCGCGCGGAGGCCCGCTAGCATCGCCGCGTGGACTACGACGTGATCATCGTCGGTGGGCGGCCGGCGGGGGCGACCCTCGCGGCGCGGCTGGGGGCGCGGGGGCTGCGGGTGCTGGTGGTCGATCGGGCGAGCTTCCCGTCGCAGCCGGCGGTGCCCTCGTCGGCGGTGCTCTACCCGGGGTCGATGGCGATCCTCGACGACCTCGGGATCGACGAGGCCTCCTACGTCGACGAGCACTCGCGGATGTTCGGGATCCGCTTCGGGATGGCGGGGATCTTCGAGGTGTCGATCGGCCTGCCGGCGATGGCCGCCGGTCGAAACTACTTCGTCGGCCTCGACCGCGCCGGCTTCGACGCGCGCCTCTGGCGGAACCTCGAGCGCTTCCCGTCGGTCGAGCGCCGCGAGGGCTTCGCGGTCGCCGACCTGCTCCGCGACGGGGCGACGGTGATCGGGGTCGTAGGTGCTCCGACGGGTGAGACGCCGCAGGAGATCCGCGGCCGGGTGGTGATCGGCGCCGACGGGCGCTTCAGCCAGGTCGCCCGCAAGGCCGGCGCCGAGGTGGTGGAGGACGCGTCGCGCTGCACGAGCACGGTGTACTTCGCCCAGTGGCGGGGCGTGCGTCCCCCCGACGAGGCGCGCCACTCGGCGATGGTGTACGCGACCGGCCGCGGCCTCGACGTCCTCTTCTTCGCGGAGCCGGGCGGGGTCTGGTCGATCAACACGCACGCGCGCTCGGACCGGGTCGACATCGCCGGCGACGCCCAGAACTACTACCTCTCGACGCTCCGCGGGCAGCCGCGGGCGTGGGGCCTCCTCGCGGGCGCCGAGCAGGTGTCGCCGGTCGTCGGCGTCAAGCGGATCGCCAACGGCTACCGGCGGGCGGGCGGCCCGGGCTGGGCGCTGGTCGGCGACGCGCTCCACTACAAGGACCCCGTCGACGGCCAGGGGATCTACGACGCGCTCATCGAGGCGCGGCTCCTCGACCGCGCGCTCGGCCAGTGGTTCGCGGGCGAGCGGAGCTGGGCGCAGGCGATCGCCGACTACGACGCGGGGGTGCGCGCGGCCACCCACGCGATGTTCGAGGCGACCACCGCACGGCTCGCGCGCGAGCTCTACAGCGAGCCGCCGCGGGCGGTGATCCGCACCATCATCCGCTGGACGATGAGCGACCCGCGCTATCAGGAGTGCTTCATGCGGGTGCTCGGCCGCGACGTCCCGCCGTCGGCGGTGAGCTCGCGGGCGCTCCTGGGTGGGGCGATCCTCCGCGGGATCGGGCGCGACCTCGGCGGGCTCGTCCGCGGGCGCGGGCGCGCCTGAGCGACCCGGTGGTGGGTTCGGCGAGAGGGGCCGCCTGCGCGTGGGGCCGTCGCCCTGGCGGCGAGGGGGCGGGGAGCCTGCTAGCGTCCCTCGATGCTTCGACGCGCCCACCTCTTCGCTCTCGTCCTCTCGTGCTCGCTCGCCGGCGGCTGCGGCGACGACGGCGGCGGTGACGGCAGCGGCAGCGCCGGCAGCGGCGGCACGAGCGGCGGCGGGACGGCGAGCGGCGGCGGCACGAGCGGCGGCGAGACGGGGGGCAGCGGCGGCTCGTCGGGGCCGATCCCCGAGGACGACGCCGCCGGGGCGCTCGCCAAGATGATCTGCGAGCTGATGATGGAGGTCTGCGAGTGCTCGCAGGTCCCCTTCCCCTCGCTCCAGGCCTGCATCGACGCGAGCACGGCCCAGCTCGCGGGCAGCTTCCAGGACGCGATGGCGGCGGGGCTCACCTACGACGCCGCGTGCATGGGCGAGGTGATCGACTGGTGGCGCGTGACGGTGCGTTGCAGGACGCTGAGCGAGCTCGCGGCCGACCTTCAGGTCTCCCTCGCCGGTCCCTCGTGCAAGGTCTACAGCGGCAGCGGGGCGGTCGGCGATGGTTGCACCAACTACTACCAGGCCTTCGGGGACACCTGCGCGGTCGGGCTCTCGTGCCTGAACGGGACGTGCTCCGAGGTGGTCGTGCCGACGCCGAAGGCGGAGGGCGAGGCGTGCGAGGCGGGCGACCTCTGCGAGGCGGGGACGCTCTGCCAGCCGCCGGCGGACGACCCTCAGGGGGCGGCGACGTGCGTGCGCCTGCCGGGGCTCGGAGAGCCGTGCCAGGCCGGCTGCGACCTCGGGCTCCTCTGCGAGATCCCCGACGGTCAATTCGAGGGGACCTGCGAGGATCCGCCGGGGGTGGGCGAGCCCTGCGCGATCGGCCCCTACGAGTGCGACGACGGGCTCTACTGCGGCTTCGACCCGAACACGCTGGCGGAGGCGTGCCTGGAGACCTTGCCGGCGGGCTCGCCCTGCGACGACGACGACGCGTGCGGGGTCGGCTTCGAGTGCGAGGACCCGCCGGGGAGCAGCGAGCGGGTCTGCCTGGCGGAGGAGGCGATGGTGTGCATCTGAGCGCGGGCGGGCGGCGAGGTCCTTTGGGGCTTGCGCGGATGCGCGCGCTTCTGCTCTGATGAGGCGTGCGCGCCGACTCCAAGTGCCGCCCCTCCGCCTCGCGCGCTCTCTCGGTCGTGATCGCGGGGCTGGTCGCGCTCGGCGTGACGGCGGCGGCGAGCGCCGGGCCGCCGACGCTCGTCGGCGGCGAGGACGACCACTACCGGCCGCCGCTCGATCTCCTCGACGAGCTCGCGCCGTGGGTGCCGAACGGGATCGAGCCCGAGTACCCGCTCGCCGAGGCGTTCGTGCCGGCCGACCCCTCGAACTACGTGGTCGGCGGGATCTCGAGCTACGACTACATCGTCGTCCACACCCAGCAGGGCTACTACAACGGGACGATCTCGTGGTTCCAGAACCCGAGCTCGAACGTGTCGGCCCACTATGTGCTGCGCTCGAACGACGGGGCGATCACCCAGATGGTCTCCGACTGGGACCGGGCGTGGCACGTCGGCTCCTCGAACCCCTACGCGATCGGCCTCGAGCACGAGGGGTTCATCGAGGCGCCGGACAAGTGGTACACGTGGCCGACCTATCGCGAGTCGTCGATGCTGGCGCGCTGGCTCGCCGACACCCACGCGATCCCGGTCGACCGCGACCACGTGCTCGGCCACGTCGAGCTGCCGAACCAGTCGCACACGGATCCGGGCGACGGCTGGGACTGGGACCTCTACATGGGCCTCATCGACGACGTGGTCGGCGAGGGGAGGATCCGGGCGGTGGTGGTCGACCGGGACAAGGCGTGCACGCTCACCGCGGGGGTCGACACGTGGATCACGCGGGCGCCGTGGGCCGATGACGCGCTGGGCCCGGCCGACAAGTGCCTGGTCCCGGCCGGGGCGCAGGTCCACTACTTCTGGGCGAGCGGCGACGTGGCCGGCTACCGCCGGCTGGTGATGACCGGCGGCGAGGGGCCCTGCGCCGGCTACGAGGGCCTCGACGAGGCGGGCTACGTGGTCGCCGGCCACTTCACGCCGCTCTGCGCGCCGGGGTCGATGACGGCGCCGGCTGCGGGGGTGCGGGTCGACGGCGGGGCGCTCCAGCCGGTCGCCGCCGACGGATCGGTGATCCTGCCCTCGCTCTCGCCGGGCTCGTACACGATCGACGCCGAGGCGCCGGCCTACGAGCCCGCCGCCGAGGTGGTCGACCTCGAGGTCTTCCCCGGCGGCGAGGTGGTGCTCGCGCTCGATGTGCAGATGGCCCAGGGGACAGGTGGTGACGACGGCGGGACCACCGGCGGAGACGGGGGGTCGACGGGCGGGGGGTCGACGAGCGGGGGGTCGACGAGCGGGGGTTCGACGAG
>WBZL01003990.1_pt1 | contig 13094 bp, 10 predicted proteins | sample 5204291 | NCBI WGS metagenome assembly WBZL01 (sample SAMN12344345, study PRJNA552823) | activated sludge metagenome | biome: Activated sludge suspended growth; feature: Nitrification reactor; material: Wastewater; isolation source: activated sludge from nitrification reactor of wastewater...
GAGCACCGGCCGGGCGCGCGCGAATTGCTCGTGCCAGGGTGAGAGACCCGCGACCAGGACACTGCTGTCCAGTGCGACGAGGGCTGGATCAGGCGCCGCCATCGCGGGAGCGGACGCGCTCGAGGACGGCCCTCACCGCCTCGCTGGTCAGAGGAGGCACCGGTTGGCTGGGGACCAAGAGGGGCAAACCGTCTTCGCCTTCTACCAGATCCACCTCGATCGGTGCTAGCTCGATCTCCACCCGCCCGTCGAAGCAGCGAACCTCGAGTCGCCGGCCCGGCGAGAAGCCGGCCCGATCTCGGATCCGCTTGGGGAGCACGAGGCGGCCCGAGGCATCGATGGTTGTGATTGCGGCATCGTCCATGGCAGAAATTCTACCATCTCGCCAGCCATTCGCCGACGCCTGCCCTTACTCATTCGCCGCCTCGACGAAGATCTTCGAGGCCGCCCGCAGGCCCAGGGGGAGCGTGCTCCCGTTCTCCAGTCGCAGCTCCAGGGTATCGGCCTCGGTGTCGCGGGCGACGACGGTGAGGGTGCTGCCGATGAGGAGCCGGCGGCGCTCCAGCGTGCGCAGGAAGTCACGGGTCTGATCGCCCACGCGGGCGAAACGCAGCGGCACGCCCAGGGGGCAGTCGAGCAGGCTCGCCAGGCGCGGCTCGGCCACCACCCCCCGAGCGTCCGGGATCGGATCACCGTGGGGGTCGACGGCGGGGTAGCCGAGCATCTCGTCCATCCGCGCGAGCAGACGGTCGGAGATCACGTGCTCGAGCAGCTCGGCCTCGGCGTGGACCTCGCTCCAGCCCATTCCCATCACCTCGACGAGGAAGAGCTCCACCAGGCGGTGGCGGCGCAGCACGTGGGCGGCGAGCTGCTGACCGGCCGGCGTCAGGTTGACGCCGCCATAGGGCTCGTAGCGCACGAGCCCGCTGTCGGCGAGGGTCTTCATCATCGCCGTGGCCGTCCCCGGGGCCACGCTCAGCGCCGCCGCGATCAGGCCCGTCGACACCAGCTGGCCGGGGGAGCGCTGCTCCTCGAGGAGGATCTGCTTGAGGTAGTCCTCGACCGTGCTCGTCGCCATGCGGAGAGTCTAGTTCGTCTCGCGGGATGGGTCCTTGCGCACACCGCTGCCCAGGCAGGCTGCTTTCGTGGCAGCTTGCGGCCCGGTTCGGGGCGTGGCGCGGCTACTTGGGTGCGGTCATGTTGAGGGGGGCGAGGACCATGATCATCTGCCGACCTTCCATCTTGGAGCGGGTCTCGACGGTCCCCACCTCGGCGAGGTCGCGGGTGACCTTGTCGAGGATCTCGACACCGAGCTCCGGCCGGCGCAGCTGCCGGAAGCGGAAAAAGACGGTCACCTTGACCTTGTTGCCCTTGGAGAGGAAGCGCTTCGCCTGGGCGGTCTTGATGTCGAAGTCGTGCTCGTCGATCGTCGGCCGGTATTTGATCTCCTTGACCTCGATGACGCTGGCCTTCTTCTTCGACTCGCGATCTTTCTTCTGTTTCTCGTAGCGGACCTTGCCCCAGTCCAGGATGCGGACCACGGGTGGGTCGGCGGTGGCGCCGACTTCCACGAGGTCCATGCCCCGCTCCTCGGCGAGGCGGCGGGCCTCCTCGATCGGCACGATCCCGAGCTGCGTGCCGTCGGCGTCGATGAGGCGCACTGGGGACTTGCGGATCCGGTCGTTGACGCGCGGTTCGTTGGGGTCGCGAGGGCCACGGTCGAATGTGTTGAGCTTACGAATTGCGAGAGCCTCCTTGATTTGACCTGCCCTGGGCAGGCCGCGGGTTGACGAAGAAACAGACGCAGGCCGCACGGCCGGCGAACGAGCCACGGGGCTCGGCGCAGGCGGACCTCATCGGGGCGCTTGAGCCATCGGGGACGCGACGGGCGAACGCAGAGCGCAGCGGGTGGCCGGGGTCAATACTCCTCCCCGGGGCGCAGGGCCAGCACCTCGCAGTTGACGCCGATGTCTTCGAGCGCCGCCCGCAGCTGTGCCGGAGTGCCGGTGAGCATGGGGAAGGTCCCCCAGTGGATCGGGATGACCTTGCGGACCCCCAGGTAACGACAGGCGCGAGCGGCCTGCAGGGGGTCCATGGTGAAGACGTCGCCGATCGGCAGGAAGGCGAGCTCGGGGCGCCAGAGCTCGGCGAAGAGCTGCATGTCGGAGAACAGGGCCGTGTCGCCGGCGTGGTAGAAGGTGTAGTTGCCTTGCATCCGCACCACGTAGCCGGCCGGGTTGCCGCCGTTGAGCATGGCCTTGCCGTCAGCGATCGTCGAGCTGTGGTCAGCCCGCACCATGGTCACCCGCAGCTGGTCGAGCACTGTCACGGTGCCGCCGTGGTTCATCGCCACGCAGCCGCTGACCCCCTTCGATTCCAGCCAGCAGCAGATCTCGAAGTTGGCGACGACTTGGCGCGGTCGATAGCGCTGGGCAATCTCGACGGCGTCGGCGAAGTGGTCGGAGTGAGCGTGGGTGATCAGCAGGGCGTCCACGCGCTCCAGCTCCTTGGCCGCCGCCGGGCAGGCGGGGTTGGAGCCCACCCAGGGGTCGATCAAGACCCGCTGGCCGTCGGGAAGCGAGCACAGCACGGTCGAGTGACCGAGGTAGCGGAAGGTCGGGCGCGGATGCGGGCTCACGGTTGAGCGTTCATGCGAAGGACGTGGTCCTCGTTCTCCCTAGGCCGCAGACGAGCGGACCCCCAGCTGAAGACCCTGGGAGCGACCCGATCGCCTGGTGCCAAGACGACGATGGCGGCATTCTAACCCGATTGCCCGGCCGCCGGCATGGACAGGCTCGCTACCTGTTCGGTGCCGCTGGCGGCACTTCGCGGGACAGCCACTCGCGCCGGTAGGCCGCATGGGCCGGCGTTGCCGGGTAGCTCTCGCCGGGGCCGTAAGGGTAGCCGCTCATCGCGCCGAAGGGCAGGGGTTCGAGCTGCTGCGCCTCGTAGGTGTTGCGGTCGGCGTCTTTGTCCCACCCCGTGCTCTCGAGGAAGACGCTGCGCTGCCAGCCGGGCGCGAGCGGCGGCAGGCCGGTGGCGTCGAAGCCCAGGGCGAGCTCGTCGCCGGGGGCGAGGATCACCGTCAGGTCGTCCGCGGCGGCGAGCAAGGGCCGCACGTCGCCGTAGCGGGTGTAGCGACCCGGGAAGGGCAGCCAGGAGCTCACCGTCCGCACCTGGGCGTAGTCATAGGAGTGGGGCGCGTTGGGGCCGAGGCGGCGCAGGGCCGAGAAGCCGCGGTAGGCGAGCTCCGCCCGGTCGGGGGCGAGCGTCGCCACCACTCGGGGCTCGTCGTCGGCCCGCTGGAGGGTCCAGGCGATGCGGTCCCAGCCGAGCCACAGCGAGGTGGTGATGCGCAGGCGGTGCGCCCCCGCCGGCAGAGCGGGGGTGTCGACCACCATGGTCTTGGTCTTACCGGCGGGGTGGCCCATCGAGGCGAGGAGCGTCTGCCAGCCCGTCGAGGTCTCGACCTCCAGGCGGGGCGGCAGGTGCGGCAGGTCGCTGCGCTGCGCCGCCGCCAGGTTGAGGCTGGCGTCGGCGGGGAAGATCCAGCCGTCGAGCAGCAGGCGGATAGGGGCGGCCGGGGCGGTGCCGAGGTCGAAGGTGAAGCTCCAGGGCCTGGCGACGCCCTGGTAGGGGCTGGGCTCGTAGCCGTCGGCGTAGATGTCGTCACGGCGGGCCACCTCGGCGGTGACCTCCTGGCCTTGGCCGTCCCAGGCGGCGGCCACCGGGCGCAGCTCGCGGGCGCCGAGCACTGCGACGGGCACCCGTTCGCCGGGGACGATCTTGAGACTGCTCGCCACGGTGGTCGCGGCCGGGTGGTCGACGACCCACAGCCGCACGCGGTCGAAGAAGGCGGCCTCCCAGAGCTCCTCGGTGATCCGCAGCTCGTAGCTGCCTCCCCGCGGCGCGGCGCCGGGCACCGCCACCAGCTCGTGGGGGTCGGCGGCGGCGTAGGCCCCGGGGGCCACCGGCAGGCCGAGCGGGGCACCCCAAAGCAGGTCGGTCACCATGGCGACCTCGTGGCCGTTCCAGGCATAGAGAAAGGGGCAGCTGCCCTTCAGCAGCTGCTCCTCGACCACCAGCTGGTTCTGCGCCGGCTGCAGGCGGTTCTGCGGCACGCCGTTGGTCCATACCACGCGCAGGGAGTCGGCCTTGGCAGCGCTCCCGAGGCCGAAATGGGTCACGTCGCCGGTCGCCTCGCGGAACTGGTAGGCGGCGCCGGCACGCACCTCGAGCACCGAGCCGAGGCCGAGGACGTTGTTCTTGCTGTTGCCGGTGGTCAGGCCGCGCAGCCGGACGGCCAGCCAGCGGTTGCCCTTGCCAGCCTGGTTGTCGAGCCGGAAGAGGCCTGCCTTGCCGCTCGCCAGCAGATCGAGGTCGCCGTCGCCGTCGAGGTCGGCGGCAGCGAGGGCCGCGGCGCCGGCTGGGGCTCCCGTCACCGCCGAGGCACGGAAGCTGCCGTCCGCCTGCTGGCCGAGCACCCAGAACCCGGCGTTGCCGGCGGCAGCGAGGTCCAGGCGGCCGTCGTTGTCGGCGTCGAAGGCCACGACCGCCGAGAGCTCGACCGTCGCCGGCACGGGCTGCGCGAGCTTCCAGGCGGCGAAGCGCCCGCCGAGGTTGTGGAAGAAGCTCAGGCCCTTGCCGGCGGCCACCAGGTCGGGCCGACCGTCGTTGTCGAGGTCGGCGGCGACGAGGGCAGCGGCGGCGGGACCCGCGAGACCACTTGCGGCGCCCCGATCGCGCAGCTCGCCCTGGCGCAGGTTGTCGAGCCAGACCAGCCCCTTGGCCGTGGCCAGGGCGAGGTCGAGATCGCCGTCGCGGTCGAGGTCGGAGGCGACCAGGGCCCGCACGGCCGCCGGCGGCGCGGCCAGGGCCCGCTTGCCGACGGCCTCGAGCGGGCCCTGCAGGTTGTTGCGGTAGATCTCGAGCGGCCCGTCGCCGCCCACCGCGAGGTCGAGGTCACCCTCGATGTCGTAGTCGAAGGCCACCGCGGCCGTCGCTTTGGCGGCGGTGAGACCGAAGCTCGCGGTAGCGTCGCTGAAGCGGCCCTGGCCGTCGCCCTGGAGGACGGCGATGGCCCGCCCGGCGCTTGCCAGCAGGTCCAGCTTGCCGTCGTTGTCGAGGTCGGCGGCGAGGAGCTGGCCGGCCCCGGCCGGTAGCGCCGGGCCGTTCTCGGCGGCGAAGCCCTTGGCGGCGCGGCGAACCTCGAGGCGGCCGCCGGCGATGCGGGCCAGGTCTGGCTTCTGGTCACCATCGAAATCACCCGTCACGAGCCCGCCGGCGACGCCGGGCCCGTCACCCAGGCGCTGGGCGGCGAAGCTCACGGCAGCCGGGCTGGCGAAGGCCGTCGGCGCCGGTTCGCTGGCGAACCGCACCACCGGCACGCCCTGGATACCGGAAGCCAGCTCGCGCTGCCCCTGCTGGAACATCGGGGTGATCTTGAGCACGTTCTCGACCCGCAGGGCCGGCACCCGTGCTGCCTCGAGGTTGCCCTTCTCAAGCGCCGCGAGCAGCTGCCCGAGGGTGTCGGCGGCGACGCTCGGCGCCTGCCAGATCAGCTCCTTGACCCGCAGATAGGCCCGGCTCGCCGTGTCGCGCTCGCCGCGGGCGATCCCCTGGCTGCCGAGAGCGAGGAGCACCACCACGTTCTCTGGCCGCAGGCGGGCCAGCTGCTCGAGGGCGAAGCGGGCGCCGGCGTCGGCCTCCGCGCCCTTGAGGGTGGTGGCGTGGCGGTAGAGGGAGAACTGGGTCTCGACGTCGTCGGGGGAGGCCGCCGCGGCCTGGCGATAGAAGGCCAGCGCGTCGTCCACCTTGCCTGACCATTTGAGCACCTCGGCCCTGATCGCCAGCAGATCGCCCCGCTTGGGCGCCAGCCGGAGCGCGGCGTCGATGGCGGCGAGGGCGGCATCGTTTTTCTGCTGCCGCAGCAGGGCGATCGCGAGGTCGGCCTGGGGCAGCGGGTCGCCGGCCACCAAGCTGGTGAGCTTGCGGAAGGTCGCTTCGGCCTCGACGGGGCGCTCGTTCTCGAGCTGGGCGAGCCCCAGAGTGCGCTGCTCGAGGGCCGCCGCCGGTGGCGGGGTGGCGCGCAGTGGCGTGGCGAAGGCGAGGCAAGCGGCGAGGGACACGAGGACGGCCGCGGCGGTACGCATGGGCGGATTCTAGCCCGCGCCGCTCGGCGCGCCGGCTGCTAGGCTCCCGGGCATGGACGCCGTCAGCCAGCACAAGAGCTATGCGCCGCAGGTCCTCGGGTTTGCCGGGCTCACCATCAGTGACAGCCGGCGGGACGAGGACGACGTCAGCGGCCAGCGCATCCGCGAGCTCGCCCGCGCCGCTGGTCATCGCGTCGTCGAATGGCGGCTCGTCCCGGACGAGCCGGCGGCCATCCGCGCCAGCACCGAGGCGCTGCTGGCTGCTCCCGAGGTCGAGGTGGTGGTGCTCAGCGGTGGTACGGGCTTCGCGCCCCGCGACGTCACGCTACCGGCGGTGCGGGGCCTGTTCGAGGCCGAGGTCGAGGGCTTTGGCGAGCTCTTCCGCGCCCTCTCCTTCCAGCAGATCGGCGCGGCGGCGATGCTCTCGCGGGCGACGGCGGGCGTGGCGGCCAGGCGTGCGATCTTCGTGCTACCGGGCTCCCCGCGCGCCGTCGAGCTCGCCATGCGCGAGCTGATCCTCCCCGAGGCCGGGCACTTGCTGGGGCAGCTGCGCCGCCAGCGCTAGCCCTTACCGCGCAGCATGCGGACGACGATCAGCAGCAACAGCGAGCCGGCGATCGCGATCCCGAAGCTGCCGAGGTTGAAGCCGGTCACCTTGCCGTAGCCCAGCTGGGTGCCGATCAGGCCACCGATCACGGCGCCGGCGATGCCGATCAGCATGGTGACGAAGAGCCCGCCGGGGTCTTTGCCCGGCAGGATCAGCTTGGCGAGCGCTCCGGCGAGAATTCCGAACACGATCCAGGACAGGATCCCCATCGCCTTTCTCCTCTCCTCGCGGCGCCGGCCGGCGGGCGGGCCGGCATCCGTGCCGGTGGCCACCACCGCGGCTGCACGCTGTTGGCGTTGCCGATGGCGAGCAGTCTAGCAGCCTGCCCGAGGTTGCGCGTTCAGGGCGCTGAGGGGCTGGCGACCACCACGCTGGCCGGGATCGCACCCGGTGCCGGCGGCCAGGCGATGAGCAAGCCGCGGCCCACTCCCTGGGCGACCTTCTCGCCGTAGAGGTGGTCCACGAGGTACATCGCCGGGTCGTAGCTCTTGGCGCCGCCCTCGGAAGTGATCCGTTTGCCGTCGTGGACGAAGCTCACTCCGCGGCGCAGCTCGACGGCAGGGAAGCTCTGCTCGAAGCGGTCCTGGTCGGCGGGGAAGGTGGTGGCGGCATGGTCGTCGAGCAGGCCGGCCTTGGCGAGCACGAAAGCCCCGTCGCAGAGCGACATCACGAAGCGGGCTTTCTCGCCAGTCGCCCGCACCCAGGCGATGAGGGTCGCATCGTCGAGGTCCGAGTCCATGCTGTGCTCGGCGCTCGGTACCACCAGGATGTCGGCCGCCGGGGCGTTCGCGAAGCTGTGATGGGGCGTGATCCGCAGGCCCTCGGCGGTGGTGATCGGAGCACCGTCCGCTGAGACGGTGAACACCTCGATGCCCGGCTTGGTGTGGAAGACGGTGTGCTGCAGAACGTCGTAGGGTGCCGCGAGCTCGGAATTGTAGACGCCGTCGACGACCAGGAAGGCTGCCCGCAAGGGCCGATCCTGCGGCAGGTCCGCGGGTGGCTTCAGACGCTGCCAGCTCGGGCCCTCGGCCTCCTCGGCATCGCTCGGTGTCGGCGAGGCGGTGCCCGCCCCGGGCGCGGAGCGGCCGCAGGCGAGGACGCAGACGGTCACCGCGATCAGGGCGGCGAGGGCCAGCCAGGACCGCCTCGCGTTAGCTCCTCTCGCCTCTGTCGCGTGCTCGGCGCCCATCGTCCCCTCCTCGTCTCGTCCGGCGTCTCAGGCGCGGTTGCGGTAGAGCTTCTCGTCGACGGCTGCGGCCATCTTGTCGACGTCGAGCCGGCCGCCGAGGAAGGCGTTGATCCGCTCGGCCTCGCGCCGCGGGTTGGTCAGCACGTCTCGATGGTCGATGTAGAGCACCGAAAAATGACGGCTGTTCTTCAACAGGTAGTTGGCGCGCCAGAGATGGGCCTCGAAGATCTCGCGCATCTTGGCGTCGTCGATCTCGGCCGTCTCACCGCGGTGGTCGAGCATCTTGTTCTGCGATGCCAGGACCTCCTTGAGGTCACGGCGCAGGAAGATCACCTGGTAGTTGAAGCTCGGCGGCAGGTCCTTGAGCAGGTAGGAGATGATCTTGATCGCCTTGCCGCGCGCGGCGGCGAGCCAACCTCGATCGTCCTCGGCGGCGAGGTCTTTGACCCGCTCGAACTCGTAGTAGCCCTTGGGGTTGTCCTCGTCGGCAGAGCGCACGCCGTCGGTGAACACCTGGAGGCCGCCCGCCTCGAGCATCTTCATCGCCATCGACGTCCCCGAGCGGGGCAGGCCGGAGACGACGACGATTGGCGCGCCGTAACGCAGGCGCCGGAAAAGCCCTGTGAGCCCTGCTGCCCCGCTGCTCCCGGAGGTCACGGTAGGGGATGTCATGATGGGGTCCGTCCTCGGTTCGGGCCTCGCCGCAGTCAGCCGGAAAGCCCTTCACCCTGTGCCGCATCACCCCCCGAAGGGAGGTGAGCTTGATCTGTCCGGCGGCTGTCGCTATGCTGCATCGCTCGGCCCCGAGCGCTGTCGCGTGGTCGCGAGCCCGCCTGCGGGCGGCACCTTATAGCATCGCGCATGGCTGCGCAAAGACCGTGATCCTCGCGGATCGAGCTGACCTCTTCGAGCTGAGCTTCCTTGCTATCCCGCGTTGACCCGAAGCCCCAGATGCCGCCCGGGCGGTCCTGGCAGCCGGTAGCCCCTGGCACCTTGAAAGGCTGGCCGGCTGGCCTCCTTGGCCTCACCTTGGGCCTCGCCTTGGCGAGCCCCGCCTACGCCTACATCGGCCCGGGCGCCGGCTTCGCCCTCTTGTCGTCGTTCCTCGTCGTCTTCACGACGATTCTTCTGGCGATCGCCTCGCTGCTGATCTGGCCCTTCCGCACCCTCTATCGCAAGATCAAGCGCGGCAAGGCACCGGTGCCGCAGATCCGCCGGCTGGTGGTGGTGGGCTTCGACGGCCAGGACCCGCGGCTCACTGACCGCTTCCTCGCCGAGGGCAAGCTGCCCAACTTGCAGCGCCTGGCCGCGCTGGGCTCCTACAGCCGCCTGGCCTCGACCTACCCGTCGATCACCCCGGTCGCCTGGTCGTCGTTCTCGACCGGCACCCACCCGGCGAAGCACAACATCTTCGACTTTCTCGACCGCGACCGCCGCACCTACCTGCCGCTCCTGTCCTCCACCCACATCGGCTCGGTGGACAAGTTCCTGAAGATCGGCAAGTACAAGGTTCCCCTCGGCAAGCCGGACATCCGCCTGCTGCGCCGCTCGACGCCCTGGTGGACTCTGCTCGGCGAGCGCGGCATCTGGTCGACCATCCTGCGCGTGCCGATCACCTTTCCGCCGGACCGCTTCTACGGTGCCGAGCTGTCGGCGATGTGCGTGCCGGACTTGCACGGCTCGCAGGGCACCTTCCTGCTGTTCACCACCCGCAAAGCGAGCAGCAAGTTCAAGGAAGGTGGGCTGCGCGTCGAGCTCGAGCCGGCGCCCGGTGCCAACGGCGACCGCTTCGAGACCCGCATCGAGGGCCCCGAGAACAGTTTCCTCGAAGGCAACCCGCCGCCACCGCTCGCCGTGCCGATGACGATCGTGCTCGATCGCGCCGCCCAGTCGGTGACGGTGACGATCGACGGCGAGAGCCAGACCCTCATCCCCTGGCAGCTCTCGCCGTGGACCAAGCTGACGTTCAAGGCGGCGCCGCTCGTCAAGGTGAACGGCCTCTGCCGGTTGATGGTGACCGAGATGGACGAGGACTTCTCGCTCTACGTCTCGCCGCTCAACATCGACCCCGAGAGCCCGGCGATGCCGATCTCGCACCCGTCCTACTACTCGACCTACCTCGCCAAGCGGATCGGCCCGTTCGCCACCCTCGGTCTCGCCGAGGACACCTGGTCGCTCAACGAGGAGGTGGTCGACGACGCCACCTTCCTCACCCAGACCCAGGACATCGACCGCGAGCGCGAAGAGATGTTCTTCGCCGGCCTCGACCGCTTGCGCAAAGGGGCGCTGGTCTGCGTCTTCGACGCCACCGACCGCATCCAGCACATGTTCTGGCGCTACCTCGAGAAGGGCCACCCGGCGGCCAAGGGCAAGGACGGCGGTGCCTGCGCCAACGCGATCGAGGACCACTACCGGCGCAACGACGCGATCGTCGGCAAGGTGATGGCCAAGCTGCGCAAGGGCGACCTCCTGGTGGTGATGTCGGACCACGGCTTCACCTCCTTCCGCCGCGGCGTCAACCTCAACCGCTGGCTCCTCGACCAGGGCTACCTGGCCCTGAAGCCGGGGACCGACGGCAGCACGGAATGGCTGCGTGACGTCGACTGGTCGCGCACCCGGGCCTACGCCTTGGGCCTCACCGGCATGTACCTCAACCTCAAGGGTCGCGAGGCTGAGGGCGTCGTCGAGCCGGGGGCGGAGGCGGCGGCGCTCAAGGCCGAGATCATCCAGCGGATGTCGGGCCTACGCGACGACGAGAAGGCGGAGACGGGGATCAACGAGGTCTTCGACACCGCAGCGCTCTACAGCGGCCCCTACCTGGTCAACGCCCCGGACTTCCTGATCGGCTACAACCACGGCTACCGCGTCTCCTGGGACTGTGCCAGCGGCATGGTCTGCGGGCCCGTCTTCGAGGACAACACCAAGGCCTGGAGCGGCGACCACTGCGTCGACCCGCGGCTGGTGCCCGGCGTGCTCTTCTGCAGCCACAAGATCGATGCCGCCGAGCCGGCGATCATCGACCTCGCGCCGACGATCCTGCAGCTCTTCGGCCTCGCCGTGCCCAAGCACATGGACGGCAAGCCGCTCTTCGCCGGCAAGGTGCAGGGTGACCCCTTCGCCCGCCGTCCGGCGGCGAGCTCCGAAGTGGGTGGCCCGGCGGCCGCCAAGGCTGCCAAGGAGGGGAAGGCGGCGGTGAAGGGACCTGCCGTGAAAGCGGGAGGGAAGCAGCGGAAATGAGCCAGCGACGCAGCTTCGATCGGCGCGGGAAGGCGCCGGGGCGCTCGGCCTGGTTGCGAGGCCGGACGCTTCTGGGCGTGCTCCTCGGCCTAGCCGCCGTTGCGCTCCTGGCTGTCGCCTGCGGCAAGGGCCATCGGCGCGACGTGCCGCCGGTGATCGTCCTCGGCTTCGACGGCATGGACCCGGAGCTGACTGGCAAGATGATCGCCGAGGGCAAGCTGCCGAACCTCGCGAAGCTGGCGCACTCCGGCGGCTTCCAACGCCTCGGCACCTCGGTGCCGCCGCAGAGCCCGGTCGCCTGGTCGAACTTCATCACCGGCATGGACTCCGGCGGCCACGGCATCTTCGACTTCATCCACCGCGACCCGAAGACGATGATCCCCTACCTGTCGACCTCGCACGCCGAGGAATCGACCAAGTTCGTGCGGATCAACAAGTACCAGTTCCCCTTGGACGGCGGCGAGATCCTGCTGCTGCGTCACGGCAAACCGTTCTGGGAGGCCCTGGAGGACCGCGGCGTCGAGACGACGATCATCCGCATGCCGGCGAACTTCCCGCCCTCGGGGGCCGCCTCGCACGAGCTCTCGGGCATGGGCACGCCAGACCTGCAAGGCACCCCCGGCACCTTCTCGTTCTACACCTCCGAGCTCTTCGCCTACTACGGCAAGAAAGTCTCCGGCGGTGAGGTGCACGAGGTCTTCGTCGAAGACGGCAAGATGGAAGACAAGCTCTACGGTCCCAGCAACCCCTTCCTGCAGAAGGCGGAGCGGGCCACCACGCCGTTCACGGTGCTGCTCGACCCCGACGTCGATGCCGCCAAGGTGGTGGTGGGCGACGAGCAGGTGTTGCTCAAGAAGGGCGAGTGGAGCGATTGGGTGCCGGTCGACTTCAAGCTCATCCCCACCCAGCACCTGAAGGGCATCTGTCGCTTCTACCTGCAAGAGGTGCGGCCGGAGCTCAAGCTTTTCGTCTCGCCGATCAACTTCGACCCGGCGGACCCCGCGCTGCCGATCTCCCACCCCGCCGACTACGCCGCCGAGCTGGCCGAGGCCACGGGCCGCTACTACACCCAGGAGATGCCCGAGGACACCAAGGCCCTCAAGGAAGGGGTGTTCTCGCCGCAGGAGTTCCTGGTCCAGGCGCGCTTCGTGGTCGACGACCTGATCCAGCAGTACGAGTACGTGCTCGATCAGTACAAGGGCGGCCTGCTGTTCTACTACTTCGGTAACACCGACCAGGTGGGCCACATGATGTGGCGTACCCTCGATCCCGGCCATCCCGCCTACGATCCGGCGGTCGATGGCCCGCTCGCCACGGTGATGCCGGACCTCTACGAGAAGTTCGATCGCATCGTCGGCTACACCCTCGATCACATGCCGAAGGACGCTCTCCTGGTGGTGATGAGCGACCACGGCTTCGCCTCCTGGCGGCGGGCGTTCCACCTCAACTCCTGGCTGCGCGACAATGGCTACCTCGTGCCCCTCGACCCCAGCCGCAAGGAGGGAGGCGAGTACTTCTCGAACGTCGATTGGGGCAAGACCCGGGCCTACGCCCTGGGTTTGAACGGGCTCTACGTCAACCTCAAGGGGCGCGAGAAGAATGGCATCGTGGAGCCGGGTGAGAAGAAGGCGCTCCTCGACGAGATCGGTGCCAAGCTGCTCGAAGTGCGCGACCCCTGGGACGGCCAGGTAGCGATCACCAAGGTCTACCAGAGCGAGGAGTACTACCGGGACCGCGGCTACCTCGACATCGGGCCGGACATGCAGATCGGCTACCGCAAGACGGTGCGCGGCTCGAACGAGTCGGCGCTCGGACCGAGCCCGAAGGCTGTGGAAGCTGTGCGTGCGGAAGCGGCTAGTCTCGCGCGTTATCCGGACGGCTCGGCGACGGCGCTGAGGAAAGCGCTCGC
>WBZL01003993.1_pt1 | contig 13087 bp, 7 predicted proteins | sample 5204291 | NCBI WGS metagenome assembly WBZL01 (sample SAMN12344345, study PRJNA552823) | activated sludge metagenome | biome: Activated sludge suspended growth; feature: Nitrification reactor; material: Wastewater; isolation source: activated sludge from nitrification reactor of wastewater treatment...
TTCAAAAGCGCTTCAAAAAGGAACGCCGTTCGTGGCAAACTGAGAATTTCTGATATAAGAATACCCATAGAGTCTCCTCATTTCCTCCTCTCCTGCTTTCCTCATTAAAAACTCCCTGAGTATAATTCTCCCTCATGACCCAAAAGAAACTTCCCCGCCTCTACCGCGCCCGTCTCCGCCTCGCCGATGGCTTCCGCAACACCCACCTCCGTTTGGGCAACACCCTCAAACGCCGCTTCCGCAAAACCCTTCCTTACCTTGTCCTCCATCTGGCCGGGGAATTTCCAGAATATGCGCCCCCTCCCCCACGGTGGCAACGCTTTTTGCCCATGCTCGGCCTGCCGGAGGCATCCTCCTCCCTCAGCCTGTCGGATGTACGAAAAATCTTCGACCGCCTCGCCGCGGACCCTCGCGTCCCTGGCATCGTCCTCCGCGTGGATGATCTCAACGTGCATTGGGCCACTGCCCAAACTCTGCGCGGCCTGATCGCCGCCCTCCGCACCGCCGGAAAACGCGTCATCGTCCACGCCGCCGCCGACTTCGACCCGCTCACCTACTTTGTCGCCACCGCCGCCGACGAAATCCACCTCGCCCCGCCCGCCACCTGGCAAGTCCTCGGCCTGCGCTCCGAAAACCTCTACCTCAAAGACGCCCTCGAATTTTGGGGCATTCAAGCCGAAGTCGTCGCCGTCTCCCCCTACAAAGCCGCGGGCGACCAACTCTCCCGCGCCAGCATGTCCGACGAACAACGCGAGATGCTCAACTGGCTCCTCGATGGCTATTACCACGCCCTCGTTCAGGCGATTGCCGAAGGTCGTAACATGCCCGAGGATCAGGTCAAAACGCTGATTGACCGCGCCCCTCTCCCCGCGGATGAAGCGGTGAACGCCGGATTGGTGGACGCCGCCCTCTACCTGGATGAACTTCCCGCACACATTGCCGTGCACGATCAAAAAGACTCCGACACCCCGCGGGATCGTGATCCCGAGCAACCGCCCGATTTGACCGGAGTCATGATCCCCTTTGAACAGGGCTACCGCTCCCTCCTCGCCCCCATTCAACGGCGTTCCGGCCAACTGATCGCCCTCATTTCCATCGAAGGCACCATCATCCCCGGCAGTAGCCGCGACATCCCCGCTCCGATCCCCATCCCCTTCCTGGGCAACGAACAGACCGGTTCCGAAACCATCTCCCAGGCCCTCCGCCAAATCGAAGACGACCCACGGATCGCCGCCGTCATCCTGCATGTTGATTCCCCCGGCGGCTCCGCCCTCGCCTCCGACCTGATCTGGCGCGAGGTCGAACGGGTGCGGCGAAAGAAACCCGTCGTCGTGTACATGGGCAACACCGCCGCGTCCGGGGGCTACTACGTCTCCGCCACCGCCGACTGGATCGTGGCCCAACCGCTGACCGTCACCGGTTCAATAGGGGTGATTTTTATGAAACTGCTCACGAACGGGCTGTTTTCTATGTTCTCGGTTAACCGGGAAAGCCTGACCCGCGGCGCGCACGCTGGGTTGTTCTCGGACAGTATCCCCCTCGACGAAGCGCGGCGTTCCGTGGTCGAAAAATCCATCCAAGACATGTACACGATGTTCAAAAGCCGCGTGCTCGCGGGGCGCAAATCCCTCACTCCCGAAACGCTCGAAACCGTTGCCGGGGGCCGCGTTTGGCTGGGACAACAAGCCCTCGCACATGGGTTGGTGGACGAACTGGGCGATCTGAAACGGGCAGTGGACAAAGCCAAAGAACTGGCGCACCTCCCTCAGGATCGCTGGACCCCCGTCGTGTGGGTGAACGGAGAGCATTCACACGCTTTGCCCGCGCCCTTTCCAACCCCCTCCCCCAACGTTTGGCTGAACCGTGTGGGAAAATTACTAAACGAAAGAGTTTGGATGATTTCCCCGTTTGAAGTGAAAATTAAGTAGATCACAGATTCGGGCTGTCGTGACGATTTCAATCGTCGCCCCAAACGACTGAAGTCGTCACTACAAAATTGAAATCTATTGATTAAGTAGGATAAGCACCCGAAAAAAGGGAGGTGAATCACGGATGAGGGGATCACGGATTATTTAAAGATTTATCCGTGATCCCCTCATCCGTGATTCAAAAAAATGCCAACCTATTTTGTCGCTTCCGAAATAGCCTGCGGCCCGTTCGGCAAACTCCAAATCCCGCCCAACGCCAACACCGACAACAGGGCGCTCCACAAAAACGCCGTGTGCAGTCCAAAGCGATCCCCAATCGCCCCGATGATGAGGGTGGTCGCACTGCGGACGAGGAACACAATCGCCATGTAGGTCCCGTTCGCCACCGCCCGGTGATGGGGGAACTGATCCTGCACAATCGCCATGATGACGGGTTGGGAAGAAAGCACGGTCAACCCCATCCCGATCAGGATGGGCACGACCAGCCAGCCGGTGGTGTTGATAAACAGGAGCATCAAAATCGCCGAAAGGACCACCCCGATCAGCAGAACGGGTTTACGCCCGAACCGATCACTGAACGTTCCGCTAAATAACGCACCCCCCACCCCGGCAAATTGATAAATCGAAAGCGAAGCCCCCGCCAGCCACAAGCTCACGCCCTGCCCGTTCATAAACGTCGGTAAAAATGTTCCCAGGCTGACAGCGAGAAAATCGCGCGAAAGGGTGATCAACAACAACGAGAGGAACAAAGGCCAGGCGGTCGGGAGCAAAGTCCGAAAACCAACATTTTTCTGCGACCGCGCGGGGATATCGCGAAAACGCCAGTAAAAAATCGCCGATGCCATCCATCCGAAGATGGCCAGCCGGTACATCCCCTCCAACCCCCAAACGGCCACCGCCCACACTGCAACCAACGGCCCAACGGTGCGCCCCAACTCGCCGAAGGCCATAAAAACACTCATCCCGCGCCCAACATTGCGACCCGAGATGCGCGCAATCAACGCCGGGGCTGGGGCATGAAACGCGGCGATACTGATCCCTGTTACGAGAAACAAAGCCGCCAGTGCCCAATACCCGGTCGCCAGACCCATAAAACTCATCAGGGTGGCCGTAACACCGGGAGCCAGGATGATGAAATACCGCACACTCACTTTGTCCGCCAGGTAGCCAATGAAGGGGGTGAGGAGGGATGGCAACGACATGAGGCTGGAGAGCGACCCGGCCAGGGTGAGGGACAGCGAGAGTTTTTCGATGAGCAGGGGCAGGAGCGGGGCGACGAAGGCGGAGTAGGTATCGTGGAGGAAGTGTCCGCCTGCGATGGTCAGCACCTGTCCGGTTTGGAAGGTGTTGTCTTGCTTTTCGGAGAGAGGTTGGGTGAGCGTAGTCATAGGGGGGAGAGTTTCTTCGATTAAGTATGTCATTTCGACCAGCGGGAGAAATCCCTGGGACGCTGAATTGTTCCCATCGCGGGGATAAAGTCAGCGCGCGTCAAAGGGATTCCTCACTGCGTTCGGAATGACAGAGGGGCTATCTATCTCCACGCCGATCAATTCCACATCCAACACATTCTCTGTAAATGTGTTCTCGCGAAGTGTGTGATTGCGCGGGGGCGGGCAGGTGCCGTGGGGGGAATACTCGCGCAGGCCGTGATCCTGATCGGCGGCGATGCGGATGGCTTTGCGGTTGCGGGTGAAGGTGTTGTGTTCGATCAACCAGTCGCGGCTGGTGTCGTTGTCCGGGACGGGGAGGTCAAATTCGGGGATGCGTTTGGACCAGAGCAAGATGCCGTGGCCGTTTTCTTTGAAGTCGTTGCCGCGTACCTGCATGGCGATGCCATTTTCGACGGCGATCCCGGCCTGTCGGTTACGTGCGATGCGATTGTTTTCGAGAATGTTTTCGCGGGAAAAGCCGAGCCAAAAGCCGTAGTTGCAGTTGTCGGCGTAGTTGTTGCGGTAGATGTTGCCCCGGCTGAAGGTGGCCTCAAAGGCGATGTTGGGACTCCACGAGGCGTCGTTTTCTTCGAATAAATTGTCGTTGCAGGGCGTGGGTTCGAGTTGGCTGGTCAGCCCGGCGAGGAAAAAGCCGTCGCCGCCCAGGCGGGCAAAATTGCGGCGGAACGTATTGCGCGAGGCGCCGCGGACGATCAAAAACCCGGTCGCGTCGGCCCCCATGTGGCCTGTGCGGTCGCCGACCGCTCCGCGGCGTTCCCAGCGGCAACAAAAATCGGCGTAATTGTCTTCAAACAGGCTGTCGCTGGTGCCGTAAAGATGAAAACCGAACCCGCTGTTGTAGTTGGCGAGGTTGTGGCGCACGGTCAGGTTCCGGCAGTGGTAGGTGAGCAGGCCGCACATCTGGTGGGAGATGTCGTTGTTCTCCACCCGACTGTCGGTGACATTCCAGAGCAGAATACCGCCGCCGTAGGGGTCTTCGGGGGGGCGGAAGATGTCGAGGAAGTCGGTGTTGGGGGGGAGTTCGGCGGTGTGGGTGATGTGGCAGTTTTCGAGGGTGAGGTTCGTGCTATCTCGTGCGTAGATGCCATGTGCGAAGCCCTGGACGTTCAGGTTTTTGATCGAGATGGCGTTCCGTCCGGGGACCGTGACCCCCGCGCGGTCCCGGTGAGGGGAGATGATCGTGGCCCCGTTGCCATCCAGGGTCAGGTTATCGGCGGCGAGGGTGATCCCGTCGGGGATTTCGTAAAGGCGCGGTTCGAGGGTGGTGGATTGCGTGAGGATCATAGGGTTTGGAGTATACTATACCGCTATGTTCCGAGATGATTTTATTTCACGTCAAATTACTATTTTGGTGCAGGTGTTGGCCCGCATATTGAAGTTGTCAAAGGGGCGGGAGTTTACCGATGCGTTGGCATTGTTGGAGATGTCTTTCCGCGAGCATTTGGGCACGGATTTGCACACGCTGACGACCGTGCCGGATGATCGGGTGATGGATTTTCTGACGTTTGGGCAGATGGAAAATCAACGGCTGATGCGGTGCGGTATTGCGGTGGCTTTGTTGCAGGCGACGGGGACGCTGTTCCGTGAGCAGGGGAAAAACGAGCAAGGGATGGCGTATGTGCAAAAGGGATTGAATTTGTTGCTCGAAGTGGAGTTGGCCGGTGAGGAACCGCCGGATTTGCCGGAATTTGTCCCGACGGTGGACGAAATGCTGGAGGGGTTGGATGTCCAGCAGTTGACGATGGAGAGCCGGGGCACGTTGGTGTTTTATTTTGAGCAGGAGGGGGACTACGCGACCGCGGAAAGGGTGCTGAACACGATGGTGGCAGACGCCCCGAACGATCCGGAGACCCACGCCCTGGCGCTTTCGTTTTATGAGTATTTGTTGGATGAGACCGACGAAACGCTCGCCGAGGGGGGATTATCACGCGATCATATCACTGCCACCCTGGCAGGTTTACGAACCCATTAGAGTCTTGCCGCGAAGGCGCGAAGCCGCAAAGATATTAAATGATCCTTTGTATTCCTTCGTGTCTTCGCGGCTTTGCGTCAAAAAGAGGCCTTTATGCACATTGTTTTACCTACCATCGGGAGTGCGGGGGATGTGATCCCGGTCATCGGACTGGGGATTGGGCTGAAAGCGCGCGGACACCGCGTCACCGTGTTGACCAGCCCGTATTTTCAAACCCTGATCGAGCGCGCGGGCCTGGAACTGGCCCCTATCGGCACCGCAGAAGACTTCAAAAAGGGGATCGAGAACCCAGACATCTGGCACCCGATCAAAGGGTTACAGACCATCGCGCGGGAGGCCGTGGTGCCCGCCATGCGGATCATGTACGCCTACCTCGCCACGCTCGATCCGAAAAAGACGATCCTGGCCGCGTCGGGCATGTCGTTTGCGGCGCGGCTCGCCCAGGAAAAATTAGGATTCCGGCTGGTGACTATTCATCTCCAGCCGACCCTGTTTATGAGTGCGTATGACAATTCCGAAATGGGTGGGGTGAAAATTCCCAATGGATTGCCCACGGGATTTCAGGCATGGCGGTTGAAAGAACTCGAACGGTGGATCGTGGACCCGTTGATGGCCCCGGCGCTGAACGCGTTTCGCGCGGAACTCGGTTTACCCCCGACCTCGCGCCTGTTCGGGCGGTGGATGCACTCGCCCCAACGGGTGGTGGGCTTATTCCCCGCATGGTTTGCCCCGCCCCAACCGGATTGGCCCCAACATTTGCATCTGCCCGGATTTGTGGATTACCAACCTGAGGATGCCCCCCTCACGCCCGAAATGCAACAATTCCTCGCGAAAGGGGAGGCCCCCATCGTGTTCACCCCCGGTTCGGCGATGAAACACGGCGACAGCTTTTTCCGCGCCGCGATTCAAGCCAGTCAGACCCTTGGCAAACGGGCGATTTTGTTAACGCGTTTCCGCGACCAATTACCGGCCACCCTCCCGGAGGGGATGTTGCATGTCGAATGGGTGCAGTTGGGCCGGTTATTGCCCCACGCGCGGGCATTGGTGTATCACGGGGGGATTGGCACGATGGCACAAGCGCTGAAGGCTGGGATTCCCCAATTGATGGTTCCGTTTGCACATGATCAGCCGGATAACGCGAACCGGCTGAAAGCATTGGGCATTGCCGAACGCCTCGATCCGGGGAAGTTCACGGCAAAGCGGGTGGTTGCGAAGTTGGATTGGCTGTTGAATGATCCGCAGGTGCAGGCAAAGGTAAAAACGTTCGCCAGAAAGGTGGATTTTGAGACGGCATTGGAGGAGGCGTGTCAGTTAATTGAGACGATTTGATAACGATGCTAGAGAAATTTTTCCAGCAGAAAAGAATCCTACTTGTACTCTTTGTTATTGTTTTATGCTTTCCTGCAACGGTATGCAGTTATTTGATTTACACCCAACCTCCAAATGTAGTGTGCCATATTCCTTTACAGAGAAAATGGTCATACCAGGCTGAAGAATTCATTAGAGCGATTGGCAGTTCTGAGAATGGCATAACGGTCCTTCGGACAGCAAATTATTTGATTGGTTTGGATAATTCTTCAGGGAAAGAGCTTTGGACAAACCAATTCAAAAGCCTGAACACCTTTGCCCCCGAATTCTACGAGGGCATGGTGTTTGTCACAAATAAGGAAGGCGTTTGGGCATTTGACGTAAATTCTGGGGAATTACTCTGGAAAGTTCAGGCTGAACCGAATTATGGACAGAATAAAGTAGCTGAAATATCTAATTGTTGTGTCTTTATCAGCAATGTTTCTCAAAATGTAGTGGTGTATGACCGTCTTTCCGGTGTACAAAAATGGTCGGTTTTGAGTGGAAGAGGTTTTTCAGACGTTTTTGTGGAAAATCAGGTGGTTTATATTGTCAATCCGGGTATCCGGGCTTTGGATGAAGCCACAGGAAATATTTTATGGGAAGAAGGAAATTCATTATTGGCTCAAAGTGCTTATCAGCATGGGGTTATTTATGAAGTGGATAGCGCGGGTTATGAGTATTTCACCGTGAATGCCTTTGATGTTCAGTCGCGAGAATTTCTTTGGCAAGCCAAATTGCCGAGCAATGGCCCTCCTGAGATTGCTTTATTGGGCGATTTAGTTGTGGCCTATTCGAATAGTTTTTTGTTTGGGCTTGAACTTTCTACAGGGAAAACACTTTGGCAGATGGAGATCGATACAGCCCAAACGCCAGTTTTGTTAGAAAATGTGGTGTATACCCGTAGTCTATTTGGAAAGAATGTACAAGGCATTGACGCAGTAACAGGTGATCCAATGGGGTCTTTGAGTTTAGGGTTTCCCAACCTGTTGCCGGCTGTTGAATATGAAACTGTCGCCGCAACACAGGATTTGTTGATTGTTGCAGAAAAAAACAAGGTTTATGGGTATGGGAGGAAATGAGTGGATGCTCGCGTTCGTAACTTGATTGAGGTGTTCGGCTGTCTAAAATGACAAAGGGTGATCCAGCATGGGGATGAAAAATTTCACCACTTGGGGATCGAAGTGTTTCCCGGTTTGTTCAAGTATGTATTCGCGAATCTTTTCGGCGGACCACCCCGCGCGGTAGGGGCGATCTGAGCGGAGGGCGTCCCACACATCGACAATGGCAAAGATGCGGGCGGCGAGGGGAATTTGTTCGCCTTGTAACCCGCGCGGGTAGCCAGTGCCGTCCCATTTTTCGTGGTGGCAATAGGGAATTTCCAACGCCGGACGCAAATACTGAATGGGCAGGAGCATCTCATAGGCCAGGGTCGGATGTTGGTGCATGACGACCCATTCCTCGTCGGTCAGTTTTCCGGGTTTGAGCAGAATGAGATCAGGGACGCCGAGTTTGCCGATGTCGTGCAGGAGCGCGCCGCGGCGGATATGAACCAGGTCGGCCTGGCTGATGCCCATTTCCTCAGCCAAACGCAGGGTCATTTCGGTGACGCGTTGGGAATGGCCTTCGGTTTCGTGGTCGCGCAGGTCCAACGCGCGGGACCAGCCAGCGATGGTGGCATCATACGCGGTGCTCAGTTCGAGGTGGGTGCGTTGCACACCTTCAAATAACTGGGCATTGTCAATGGCGATGGCGGCCTGTCCCCCAAGGGTTTCCAGGTAAGTGACCCAATCCAGGTTCGGGGTGAGTGGTGTGCGGTGGAAGATTTCCAACACACCTTTAAGTTGGCCTTTGGCGATCAGCGGGACGCCAAAATACGTTACGAACATCTCATCGGCGAGCACTTCAGGACGCTTGAAAGGACTGTCGTGAGCCGCAAGATCGGGGATGTGGAGGGTTTTTCGTTCTAAGCCGACCAATCCAGCGGCGCCCTGCCCGAGGCGCACACGCGTCTGGCGAATAGATAACGTCTGGAAGCCTTTGCTGGCAAAATGCTCCAGGGTATAGGTGGAGGCGTTTAAAAGCAGGATGGAAGCGGCGTCCACCTTTAATTCGTTCAATAACTCGGTTAATAAAATACTCAACGAGACGCGCATGTCCAGGCTGGAACTGATCGCCCGGTCAATCTCATGCAAGGCGTGCATCCGTTTGAGATGAAGTTGAACCTGTTGCTCTGCTTGTTTCCGCAATACGACGGCGGTGATCTGGAAGCTGATGTTGCGGATGCGGGCCAGGTCTTCTTCCGTGAAGAGGTGAGTGCTGGAAAGGTCCAATAGTCCGATGGCGCGCTCGAAAGAGACCAGGGGCATCGTCAGGGTGGAACGGAGATTGAGTAACGCGTGGATTTGGGGGATAAATTTCCGTATTGTCGCCCGGATGACATGCGGCAGGGACGTGGTTTCGGTGAACTCTTCGATCCATTTTTGCAGGATTTCCGGGTCGTGGATGATGGTGCCCTGTTCGTTAGCCAGGAATTTTTTGAAGTACCCGTCCTCGCGCAGGGGAATCAGGACTTTAGGAATGGCGCGCCCGATGATCTTTTCGATGACTTCCCGCAAGCGTTTGGGGAGGCTGGTGCTTTGCATTTCCAGAGATTTGCCGTCCGGCGTGAGGAGATAGAGTGCGGCATCCTGACTTCCGAAGGTGCGCCGCGTTTCCCGCGCCAGGACTTCGGTGATACCCTCTAGCGTTTCCCCTCGATTGACCGCGTCGTTTAAGGCGTTGATGAGCGTTAAGTCTTCGGTGCGGTGTTGAAGGGCGCGTTCGGTTTGGATACGGTTGGTGATGTCCTGTGCCAGGGTCAACACACAGCGTTCTCCGCCGACTTCTACCATTTCCGCCGACATCAACAGATGGGCCACCTCTCCCGCCTTGCGTTTCATTTTGAGTTCAAACCCGTGGAGTGTGCCTTGTGTGTGTATCAAGGCACACATCTGCTCCCTTTCCTGCGGGTCAAACCAGAAGCCTAGTTCGAGCGGTGACAGGCCAAGCACCTCTTCCTTCGTCCAGCCAGTGAGGGCTTCCCAGGCTGGGTTCACATCCAGTAAATGGTTGTCTTTCGTGCGAGTGAGGGCGATGGGGATGGGACTGGCCTGGAAGATGGTGGCGAAACGGGCTTCGCTGGCGCGGATGGTCTCCTCGGCGCGTTTTTGGTCGGTGATGTCCCGATAATTGAAGAGAATGGCCTCGACGGCCGGGTCTGCGAGTAAGTTGCTGATTGTACAATCCAGACTGCGCCAGGTTCCATTCTTGTGAAGGAACCGGTATTGAGTCCGCACGACTTTTCCCGGATGTTCGATGAGGTCCATCAACAAGGTGAGTAGGGCGGGTAGATCGTCCGGGTGGGTGAGGTGGGCCGGGTCCTGATCTTTGGCGTCTTCCAGGGTGTAGCCCAAAATTTGTTCGGTGGAGGGGGTGATCTGGCGGAGCTTCCCTTCCTGCCCTAGCAGGGCAATGCCATCCGGCGCGTGTTCGATGAGGGCCTGGAAACGGCGTTGGCTGGCCTGTAAAGCCTGCTCGGTTTGTTTGCGCCCGGTAATGTCCTGGATGATGCCCATCATGCGGACCAGTTGCCCATCCTGACCGTAGGTAATGTTCATGTGTTGGTGGAGCCAGCGCACTCTGCCCGAGGGGAGGGTCGCCTGGTATTCATAATCCGCATCGGTTTTGTTGACAAAGGCTTGGTGATCGAGATCGTGTAGGCGAGAGCGGTCCTCTGGTTGAACCATCGCGGCAATCGTGAGGGGCGAGATGGTCTTGCTCTCCTGGTGAATTTCTAAAATCTGGAATAACGCCTCGGAACACACCAACTCTTTGCCGGGGGCGGTCCATTCCCAGTGACCCATCTGCCCAATGCGTTGGGCTTCAGACAGCAGGGTTTCGCTTTTTTGCAGGGCTTCTTCCGCCTCTTTGCGTTCGGTGATGTCGCGCGCGACGCCAATGGTGCGTAAACTGCCATCTTCCGCCCGATATAAGGTCCCGGCGGTTTCCATCCAGCGCCAGGCACCGCTTTGGATTTGCACTCGATAGAGGGCGTTCATTCGTTGGGACTCGGCGATCTGTTGGAACTTTTGGATCAGCCAGGGCCGGTCGTCTGGGTGGACGTGGGTAAAGGCCGAACGTCCCAGTTCTTTTTCGGGGGCGTATCCTGAGAGGGCACGGTAATTGGGGCTGAGGTAGGTGAAATTCCCTTGTGCGTCTACTTCCATCACGAGGTCGTTCATGTGCTCGATGAGATGGCGATAGCGTTCCTCGCTGGCGCGCAAATTCGCTTCGGCTTGTTTCCGCTCCGTAATTTCGCGCGTGATGCCGAGTATTTCTACGAGGCGTCCTTCGGCATTGGTTACCAGGGTTGTTGCCACTTCGGTGTGGACGAGAGAGCCATCTTTGCGGTATTGATCCACTTCGGACACACGGGTTTTGGCGGTCACGTCCCCCGCGAGGAAGGCGGCGACGCGGGGGGGGAGGTTGGTGGTGATTTGCTGGTAAGAAGCTGGGGTAAGGGACGCTTCCATCGGTTCCGCCATGACTTCTTCGGGGGTGAGGCCGCGCAGGTGGAAGACGGAGGGGCTGACGTAGGTGAACCGTTTGGTTACTGGGTCGAGAGTCCAGATCACGTCGGCGCTGTTTTCGGAGATCAGGCGGTAGCGTCGCTCGCTTTCTCGGAGGGCCTCTTCTGCCTGTATCCGTGCCGTAATATCCTCGGCAATGACCAGGACAGCTTCATGCCCGTGGAATTGCAGGGCGTGGGAGGTGATCGAGACGTCAATGATCCTGCCATCTTTCAGACGATGATGCCAGTTTTCGGAATGTTCGAGGGGGAGGCGTTGTTGGGCGAGGTTGTCGAATAAACGGGGCAGGTCTTCCGGCGGGCGGATGTCTTTGAGGGTCATTTGCAGGAATTCAGCCCGGGTATAGCCGTATTTTGCCTGGGCGGCCTCATTCACTTCGAGAAAGGCCAGTGTGCCGAGGGCGTAAATCCACATGGGGTGGGGATGGTTGGCGAAGAGGTAGCGGTAGGTTTCTTCGCTTTGTTGTAAGGCTTGCGTCGCCAGTTTCCGTGCGGTGATGTCTTGGAGGGTGGTTAATAAACAGGATTCTCCCTGAATTTGAAGTATCTCGGTGGACACACTGATTTGGCGCACTTCCCCGGTCTTGTGCCGGAAGGCAGTTTCATAGTTTAGTAATGTGTGTTCCGCATGTAATTTGGCGAGGACTGTTTCCCGCTGGGAGGGATGGAGATAGAGTCCCAGGTTTAACGTCGTCTGGGCGAGGGTTTCCGCACGGGTGAACCCGGTCATGTGTTCCCATTGTTCATTCACTTCGTAGATCAAGCCATCGCTTTCCCGGCTGAGGAGCATGGCGTTGGGGTTGGAATGAAAGGCGAGGGAAAACCGCGCTTCGGATTGGCGCAGGGTGTCTTCCGCTTGTTTCCAGGGGGTCAGGTTCCGGTTAAGGCCGACGAGGCCGAGGCGTTGGCCGGTTTCATCTTGGACAACTGACACGGATGACCAGATGGGGAGGGGGGTTCCATTTTTGTGGAAGTGGATTACTTCCCCGGCCCATCGTCCGGTTTGTTGAACTTCCCGGAGGGCGTCTTGTCGGTTGGTATGGAGGTATTGCGTTGGAATGAGGTTGCTGAATGATTTTCCGCGTACTTCTTCGGCGGTCCACCCGTAGAGGTGTTCGGCGGCGGGGTTCCAGCGGGTAATCAGGCCCTGTTGATCGATAAAAATCAGGGCTTCTGAGAGGGACTCCATCATATTCACGATGAATGGGTCAGGTGTAGAGGCGGTTTCCATGCCCATAAGATTTTCTCCAATTCAACGCGTCTCACAACGGACACATAGACAGGATGTGTGCCAGAAGGGGGTCACCGAGGAGGTTGGATGGTCATCCAGCCTTTCCTTTTGAAAAAGCTTCCCCGCATCAGGTGTATGAGATGTATAACTAAAACAGAGAGTGTCAGGACGCAAGCGTTTTTTGCTGGATGTTGATTATACCCTGTTGGGGTGCGATGGGTAGCAACTGGTTTGCATAGGGGGAAGGGGTTGGGTTGTCTCAGGATTTTATATGAGACGCTTTCAGGGCGACGCGCGGGAGGGGGTAGCCAGGCGGGCGGCGAGCTGTGGTTGCCTAAATCGAGTGTGGCCTGACATCTTTTGGAGATACACTTGTCCCACTGATGGATATGCGTTCGCGGGTTTGAATTACCCCAGACTTAGGCAGTTCCAAGATTTAAATCAGTCAATGGTTATGATAAACTGAGCTTCAAAATCAAAGTAAAGGAAAACGAGTTGAAGCTCACGGTAACCGAAAAACAATTGCAT
>WBZL01003994.1_pt1 | contig 13087 bp, 8 predicted proteins | sample 5204291 | NCBI WGS metagenome assembly WBZL01 (sample SAMN12344345, study PRJNA552823) | activated sludge metagenome | biome: Activated sludge suspended growth; feature: Nitrification reactor; material: Wastewater; isolation source: activated sludge from nitrification reactor of wastewater treatment...
AGGCGCCTCGGGGCTGATCGGGCAAGTCGCCAGCGGGGTGATGCTGGTCTACACGCGCGCCTTGCTGGTCGGTGAATATGTGCGCATCCAGGATTGCGAGGGAACGGTCACCGACCTCGGGCTGTTCGTCACTCGCCTGCGCACCGGTCTGGGCGAGGAGATCGCCTTGCCGAATTCGCTCGTCCTGGCGAATGTGACACGCAACTACTCGCGGGCCACCCCGGGCAAGGGCTTCATTCTCGACACGACGATCACGATCGGCTACGACACGCCCTGGCGGCAGGTCCATGCGCTGTTGCTGGAGGCTACCGGAACAATACCGGAGATACTGGCATCGCCCGCGCCCTTCGTCGCGCAGACCGCGCTATCGGATTTCTATGTGGCTTACCGTCTGGTCGTCTATGTCGATAGCGAACGACCGACGATCCGGGCGCGTGTGGCCAGTGATCTCCACGGCGCGATACAGGACGTATTCAACAGGCACCAGGTGCAGATCATGTCGCCACACTATTTTCTGGACCCGGACAAGCCCAAGGTGGTGCCGGAGGCAAGCTGGTACGCGCCACCGGCCAGGCCTCGCAGCTAGCGCATCGTAGGCGTTGCGCGCTCCGGGTTGGCCGCCGGTCACACGCCGCTGCGCTGTATGGGCGCCTTGAGCGCTTCGGTGAGGGTGTCCAGGCTTTCCGCCAGATGGGCCCGGGTTTCCTTATGTTTCTGCCGGCCGAGCGCGGTCTGGATCTGGCGCAACAGCTGCCGGGAATTCTCGCGTTGCAGGCTGCGCGCGTCGGCCGGCGTGGTGGCGGCGGGCCGGACCAGGGTGGTGGCGATACGCTTCAGGTGTTCGCGTTGCAGGTTGCGGCGCAGTGGGGAAATTTCACCGTCGGCGCTAAGCTCGGACCAGATGGCGCTTTGCAGCGTCTCGTAGAGTTCCGAGAGCTGCATGAGCGCCGCCGGGTTCGCCACCTTGTCTTGCGAGTCGAGTAGGCGCTGGGCGACGCTGTCCGCCAGCAGACTGTCCAGCACCGCCTTTTGCAGATTCAGCACGCTGTTGGCAATGGAAAAATCGGGGTTGGGGGTGCGGGCAAAATGGTCGATGGCCAGCCGCGAGACCAGTTCCGGATTGAGGCGGAAGCTGGCCGGCCGGAAAAGCGTATCGGTAACCAGGGCCAGGGCTTCGCGTTGCTTGGCGACGTCGGTTGGCTGATAGAGCGGACGCCCGGTGCCGGCGCGGTCGCGCCGATGGCGGACGCCGCCGACGTATTTCGCCACCAGCGGCGCGATCCGCGCCAACTGGCTGAAGCCCGAAGCGAAGGAACGGGTGAGTCTTTCGTAACTCTCGTCCGGTCGCAGTTGGAGCGTTTCCAGGCGATCCCATAGCTCGCGGGTGATCCGTACCCGCTTGCGGTAGAACTCAATGGGGTCGGCGCCGAGGTCGAAGCGATTGACCTCCGGGTCGATACCCAAAGCCAGGCTGCCGTTGCCGGCGTCTTCGTCGGTGGCGTAGGCGAGTTCCGCTTCGGTGGTTGCGCGGGTGGCGATGCGGGCCAGTTCGGCCCGCTCGGCGGCGGGGTCCAGCGGCCGATAGGCGTACTCGATCGCCAGGTAGTCGTAGGGGCCGAGGCCGGTCATTACGTAGTCGCCCTGCGTTTCGCCCTTGACGGCCAGGTTGAAGGGCAGGTAGTCCATGACCGAGCCGGCGAGCCCTTGCGCCTGGGTGAAGGCGGGGTTGCTGATGCGCTGGAGCGGATGGGCGGTCGACGACCGGAAGTTGTGGCGCAGGCCGAGGGTGTGGCCGACCTCGTGCATCACGACCTCCTTGACATAGTCCTGGGCCAGCTTTTCCGCTTCCGGGCCGTCCATGTCGAGGCCGCGCGCCTCGAGCAGGTCGATGGCGAAATCGACTTCCCGGCTTTTTTCGGCGGCGTAGTGGCAGGCGAGATAGAGCTGCTGTTGCTGTGGGGTCGTCATGGCGGCCGCCAGAGTGGTGTCGAAGGCGAGCGGCTTGCCGATATCCTCGGCGGCCAGACGGCGGGCGCCGCGTGCGAAGGCATCGGACATGCCGACGTCGGCGTCGAGTATTTCACCGCTGCGCGGATCGACGATGGACGGACCGATGGCGAAGCCGACGTCGGAGCCGGCGAACCAGCGCACCGAGGCGTGGCGCGCGTCCATGGTGTCGAAGGTGTCCTGTTCCGTCTGCTGGCGGACGACGATGGCGCCCACGATGCCGATCTTCTCGAAGGCCTTGTTCCACTCCAGGATGCCTGCGGTGACCGCCTGCCGGTATTTTTCCGGGACGTTGCGGTCGACCCAGTAGGTTATGGGTACCTTCGGCGGCGACAGCGGGACGGTGGGGTCGAGCTTTTCCAGGCGCCAGCGGTTCACGTAGTGGACTTGCGTCTTTGGCGCGGTATCGGTCGTGTAGTCGTTACGGGTGGTGACGAAGTGGCCGATGCGCTCGTCGGCGCGGCGCGGCGACATCGGTGTTTCCGGCAACTGGACAAAGCTGTAGTAGAAGCCGACGAATAGACTGCGCGGATCGGGCGTGGTGGCCGGCGGCGGGGGCAGGGGCGGCGTCGGCGGTGTCGGCTGGGTCAGCGGCGGTGCGGCCAGCTTGGGTACGCTGAAGTGGGCCTGCACCGCGATGGCGGTCATCTCCGGGGTGTTGTTGAGGTGGGCGATGCTGGTGTTGCGCGTGTCCAACGTGAACGGCATGCGAAACGCGGCTTCCAGGCGCGTCAGATAGCCGGGGATGTCGCCGAACAGCAGACTGTTCGCTTCCACCAGGGTCGCCTTGTTGTCCGGGTGGGGCGCCGCCGCGACACCGGTGCTGGCCAACAGGCTGTCGGAAAAGCTGTCGGCGATGAAGCGGGCCTGGGGGGTGTCCTGCTGGGCGAAGAACTTGGTGTTCCTGGCGATGAGCTGAACCTGATTGCCGATCCGGCGCCAGACGGCCAACTGCGCGCCGCCCATCTGGCCGCTGTAGAGGCCCTTCTCGCCGATACTCCGCGGGATGTTATAGGTGAACAGAAACGGCTTGTCGAACTGCTCGGGGGCGATGGCCAGCCAGACCTTTTCGTCCTTCTGGTAAACGCCGAACAGCCCCGGCATCTCGCGCGCGCCCCGGACGATCTCCTTGAACGGGCGGAGCGCCGAGGAGCCGGCGCTGGCGGCCGTCGCCGCCGGGGGGGGCGGTACGATGTCGCCGAATGTGGCTTGGGCCGCGACGGGATCGGCCGTCAGCAGGCCGAGGGCGGCGACCAGCAGAGCGGCGCCGCAAGCAGTGGACGGTGGCATCGACGGGAATCCTATCCGGTAGCACCGCGGGCGCGGTTTCGGCCGTCAGAGGTGCTTCTTGTTGGGACAGTCGATCTTGGTGCAATCGGCGTAAAGGTACAAGGCATGTTCGACCACCTTGAAGCCGCGTTCCTGCGCCACCTTGTTCTGTCGGCGCTCGATTTCCGGGTCGTAGAATTCTTCGACACGGCCGCATTGCAGGCAGACCAGATGGTCGTGATGGCCACCTTCGTTGAGTTCGAATACCGCGCGGCCCGATTCGAAGTAGTGGCGGATCAGGAGGCCCGCTTGTTCGAACTGGGTCAATACCCGATAGACCGTCGCCAGACCGATGTCCATGTCGTCGGTGGCCAGTTGATGATGCACTTCCTCGGCGGTCAGGTGACGGCTCACCGAACCGTGGGCCTTCTGGAAGAGGTCGAGGATCTTGACGCGCGGAATGGTGGCCTTGAGACCGATGTTCCTGAGTTCTTGTGACTTGGACATGACTCGCGGATTGCACAGTGGATGGCGGGAGCGGCGGGGGGCGGCAAGCGGCCCGATGCGGCGCTTATGATATAGTTTTGCGTCCGATTGTGGCAGACCCGGATTGGGGTAGATCAATCGGCCTGCCGATCCCAGATGGTTTTCGTCTCAGACTCTTCCCCGGCCACCATGAAGCGCCTGTTTGCCCTGCTTGTTTCAACCCTGCTCACCGCCTGCTCCAGCGCGCCGGAGATCACTTCCTACCTGACGCCCTACCGCATCGACGTGCGTCAGGGCAATCTGGTAACCCAGGAAATGGTCGCGCAACTGAAGCCCGGCCTGAGCAAGGACCAGGTTCGTTTTATCCTCGGCACGCCGCTGGTGGCGGACATGTTCCATGCCGACCGCTGGGATTACGTCTATCGGTTCCGGCCCGGCCGCGACCACAACGACGTACAACAACGCCGCCTGATCGTGCACTTCGCGGACGGCAAGCTGGCCCGCCTGGACGGCGACGTGGTGGCCAACGCGCCTGGCGCGGCGGTCGACACGCCAACCAAACCGGCCAATCGGGTCATCGATATCGCCCCCGCCGGCGAACCGGCCAAGTAACTCACTCATTTCAGTCATGGACACGATACGATTTGCCGTCGCCGGCGCCAGCGGCCGGATGGGCCGCACCCTGATCGAGGCGATTCACAACGCAGGCGACGCCCGGCTGGCCGGGGCGCTGGATGTGCCGGGCAGTGCTTTCCTGGGCAAGGATGCCGGCGAGCTGGTGGGTGCGCCATGCGGTGTCGCCATCAGCGACGACCTGGACGCCACGCTGGCGGCGGCCGATTGTCTGATCGACTTCACCCGCCCCGAGGGGACCATGCGGCATCTCGAGGTCTGCCGGCGCCGCGGTGTGCAAATGGTCATCGGCACCACGGGCATGAATACCGAGCAGAAGCTGGCCATCCAGGATGCTTCGCGCGACATTCCCATCGTGTTCGCTCCGAACATGGCGGTCGGCGTCAACGTGGTCTTCAAACTGCTCGATACCGCCGCCCGCATCCTCGGCGAGGGCTATGACGTGGAGGTTGTGGAAGCGCATCACCGCCACAAGGTCGACGCGCCCTCCGGTACGGCCTTGCGCATGGGCGAAGTGGTGGCGGCCGCGCTGGGCCGCGACCTGGACGAGTGCGCAGTCTATGGCCGCGAGGGGCATACCGGCGAGCGGCCGGCCAGGCAGATCGGCTTCGCCACTGTGCGTGGCGGCGACATCGTCGGCGACCACACCGTGCTGTTCGCCGGCATCGGCGAGCGGGTCGAGATCAGCCACAAGGCGGCCAGCCGCATGCCTTACGCCCTGGGTTCGGTGCGCGCCGCGCGTTTCCTGCAGGGCAAAAGCAAGGGCCTGTTCGACATGCAGGACGTGCTCGGCCTGCGTTAAGGGACATCGAGGGCATTGCCTGCTGCGGCGCAGCGGGCTATAATTCGAAAGTTTGCCAGAAGGCACTTCCAGTTGTCCGGGAAGGCCTTTTTCTGCGCGTTCATCCATGCCACGCCGACCCAGGAGCCCGATCGTGCCTCAGTTTCCGCCCGCCCTTCTTGCCTTGGCCGACGGAACGGTTTTTCGGGGGCAGGGCATTGGCGCGGTTGGCGCCAGCGTCGGCGAGGTGGTGTTCAACACGGCCATGTCGGGTTATCAGGAGATTCTTACCGACCCGTCCTACACGCGGCAGATCGTCACTCTCACTTATCCGCACATCGGCAATGTCGGCGTCAATCGCGAGGATTGCGAAGCGCCCCGCGTCTATGCCGCCGGCCTGGTGATTCGCGACCTGCCGCGGGTCGCGTCGAATTTTCGTTCCGAACAAAGCCTCGATGCCTATCTCAAGGCCGAGAACATCGTCGCCATCGCCGACATCGATACCCGCAAGCTGACTCGCATCCTGCGCGAGAAAGGTGCCCAGGCCGGTTGCCTGGCGACGGGCGACCAGCTGGATGCCGACGAAGCCATCGCCAAGGCGCGCGCGTTTCCCGGCCTGGCGGGCATGGACCTGGCCAAGGTGGTCAGCACCAACCAGGCGTATGACTGGACCGAGGGCGAGTGGCGGCTCGGCAAGGGCTATGCGGCGCGTCAGAATACGAAGTTCCATGTCGTCGCCTATGACTTTGGCGTCAAACGCAACATTCTGCGCATGCTGGCCGAGCGCGGTTGCAAACTCACCGTGGTGCCGGCACAGACTTCGGCTGCGGAAGTGATGGCGCTGAAGCCGGACGGCGTTTTCCTTTCCAACGGTCCGGGCGACCCCGAACCCTGCGACTATGCGATTGCGGCGATCAGGGAGTTTCTCGATCGCAAGCTGCCGACTTTCGGTATCTGTCTCGGTCACCAGCTCATGGGTTTGGCCGGCGGCGGCAGGACGCTGAAAATGAAGTTCGGCCACCATGGCGCCAACCATCCGGTCAAGGATCTCGAGTCGGGCCAGGTGCTGATTACCAGCCAGAACCACGGCTTCGCCGTCGATCCGGCCACGCTACCGGGCAACGTCAAGGTGACGCACGTTTCCTTGTTCGACGGCAGCCTGCAGGGCATGGCCTGGACCGACCGGCCGGCCTTCTGCTTTCAGGGCCACCCCGAGGCGAGTCCCGGCCCGCACGACGTGAGCTATCTCTTCGACCGCTTCATCAAGTCGATGGACAAGAATGCCTAAGCGTACAGACATCCACAGCATCCTCATCATCGGCGCCGGCCCGATCATCATCGGTCAGGCCTGCGAGTTCGACTATTCCGGCGCCCAGGCCTGCAAGGCGCTGCGCGACGAGGGCTACAAGGTCATCCTGGTCAATTCGAACCCGGCCACGATCATGACTGACCCGGGCATGGCCGACGTGACCTACATCGAGCCGATCACCTGGCAGGTGCTGGAGAACATCATCGCCAAGGAGCGGCCGAATGCGGTGCTGCCGACCATGGGCGGCCAGACGGCGCTCAACTGCGCGCTCGACCTCGCCAAGCATGGCGTGCTGGAGAAGTACGGTGTCGAGATGATCGGCGCCACCAAGGAGGCCATCGACAAGGCCGAGGATCGCGAGAAATTCAAGCAGGCGATGACCCGGATCGGCCTCGGCTCGGCGCGTTCGGCCATCGCCCACAGCATGGAGGAAGCGCAGCAGGTGCAGGCGGCGCTGGGCTTCCCGGCCATCATCCGGCCGTCCTTCACCATGGGCGGCAGCGGCGGCGGCATCGCCTACAACCAGGAAGAGTTCGTCGAGATCTGCAAGCGCGGCCTCGAGGCCAGCCCGACCAAGGAACTGCTGATCGAGGAATCGCTGCTCGGCTGGAAAGAGTACGAGATGGAGGTCGTGCGCGACCGGCACGACAACTGCATCATCGTCTGCTCGATCGAGAACTTCGACCCGATGGGCGTGCATACCGGCGACTCGATCACCGTGGCGCCGGCGCAGACGCTGACCGACAAGGAATACCAGATCATGCGCGACGCCAGCATCGCGGTGCTGCGCGAGATCGGCGTCGATACTGGCGGTTCCAACGTCCAGTTCGCCATCAATCCCGACGATGGCCGCATGATCGTCATCGAGATGAACCCGCGCGTCTCTCGCTCGTCCGCCCTGGCGTCGAAGGCGACGGGTTTCCCTATCGCCAAGATCGCCGCCAAGCTGGCGGTCGGCTTCACGCTTGACGAACTGAAGAACGATATCACCGGCGGCGCCACGCCGGCTTCGTTCGAGCCGTCGATCGACTATGTGGTGACGAAGGTGCCGCGCTTCGCCTTCGAGAAATTTCCGACCGCCAACGACCGTTTGACCACGCAGATGAAATCGGTCGGCGAGGTGATGGCCATGGGCCGGACATTCCAGGAATCGCTCCAGAAGGCACTGCGCGGCCTCGAGGTAAGCGTCTATGGGCTCGACGAAATCGAGGCAGAACGCGAGGAAATCGCCCTCGAGCTGGCCAGTCCGGGCGCCCAGCGCATCTGGTATCTCGGCCAGGCGTTCCGCGCCGGATTCAGCTTCGACGAGATCTTTCAACGTACCAAGATCGACCCATGGTTCCTGGTGCAGATCCAGGAACTCATCCAGATCGAGAACGACATCGTCGGCCGAAGCCTCGCTGGCTTCGATGCCGACACACTGCGTCAGCTCAAGCGCAAGGGTTTTTCCGATCGGCGCATCGCCAATTTGATCGGCGTCGGCGAGACGGCGGTGCGCGAGCGACGCCATGCCCTGGGTATCCGTCCGGTGTTCAAGCGCGTCGATACCTGCGCCGCTGAGTTCGCAACGTCCACCGCCTACATGTACTCGACCTATGAGGACGAGTGCGAAGCGCGGCCGACCGACCGGAAGAAGATCATGGTGCTCGGCGGCGGGCCGAACCGCATCGGCCAGGGCATCGAGTTCGACTATTGCTGCGTCCATGCCGCGCTCGCCATGCGCGAGGACGGCTATGAGACCATCATGGTCAACTGCAACCCGGAAACGGTGTCCACGGACTACGACACTTCCGACCGCCTCTACTTCGAGCCGCTGACGCTGGAAGACATTCTGGAAATCGTCCATGTCGAGAAGCCGATCGGCGTCATCGTCCAGTTCGGTGGCCAGACGCCACTCAAGCGAGCGCGCGACCTCGAAGCCAACGGCGTGCCCATCATCGGCACCAGTCCGGACATGATCGACGCCGCGGAGGACCGAGAACGCTTCCAGAAGCTGCTGCAGGACCTCAAGCTCAAGCAGCCGCCCAACCGTACGGCGCGCACTGAGGAAGACGCCATCCGCCTCGCCGCCGAGATCGGTTACCCGCTGGTCGTGCGCCCCTCCTACGTGCTGGGCGGCCGGGCCATGGAAATCGTCCATGAGCAGAAGGACCTCGAACGCTACATGCGCGACGCCATCAAGGTCTCCAACGACTCGCCGGTACTGCTCGACCGCTTCCTCAACGATGCCACGGAGGTGGACGTCGACGCGCTGTCCGACGGCAAGCAGGTCATCATCGGCGGCATCATGGAGCACATCGAACAGGCGGGTGTCCACTCCGGCGATTCGGCTTGTTCGCTGCCGCCCTATACGCTGGCCAAGGATATCCAGGACGAATTGCGTCGCCAGACCGAGCAGATGGCCAAGGGCCTCAACGTCTGCGGGCTGATGAACGTGCAGTTTGCCATTCAGGGGCGGGGCAAGGACGCCATCGTCTACGTGCTGGAAGTCAATCCGCGCGCTTCGCGCACCGTCCCCTTCGTCTCCAAGGCGACCAGCCTGCCGCTGGCCAAGATCGCGGCTCGTTGCATGGCCGGCCGCAGCCTGGCCGAGCAGGGCGTGACCAGGGAAGTGATTCCACCCTACTTCTCGGTGAAGGAAGCGGTGTTTCCGTTCATCAAGTTCCCGGGTGTCGATACCATTCTCGGCCCTGAGATGAAGTCGACCGGCGAAGTGATGGGCGTCGGCCGCACCTTCGGCGAGGCATTCGTCAAATCGCAGATTGCCTCGGGCACCAGACTGCCCAAGTCCGGCAAGGCCTTCATCAGTGTCAAGCCCGCCGACCGGCACAAGGCTGTGGCTGTCGCCCGGCAATTGCACGAACTTGGCTTCACGCTTCTGGCGACGCGCGGCACCGCCGCCGCCATCGCCGAGGCGGGCGTGCCGGTAGCGGCGGTAAACAAGGTCAATGAAGGCCGGCCGCACGTGGTCGACATGATCAAGAACAACGAGATTGCGTTCATCGTCAACACGGTCGAGGAAAAGCGCTCGGCCATCGTCGATTCCCGCTCGATTCGTACCTCGGCCCTGGCGCAGAAAGTGACGCTGTTCACCACTGTGGAAGGTGGCCTGGCGGCTTGCGAAGGCATGCGCCACGCGGGCTTGGAAACCTACGCGCTGCAGACCCTGCACACGGAACTGCGATGAGCAAGATACCGATCACGCTGCGCGGAGCCGAATTGTTGCGCGAAGAATTGAAGCGACTGAAGACCGTCGACCGTCCGTCGGTGGTGGCCGCCATCGCCGAGGCGCGCTCGCATGGAGATCTGTCGGAGAACGCCGAATACGATGCCGCCAAGGAACGCCAGGGCTTTATCGAGGGGCGCATCGCCGAGGTGGAAGGCAAACTCGGCAATGCCCAGATCATCGATCCGGCGTCGCTCGACGCGGATGGACGGGTCGTGTTCGGCGCCACTGTCGAACTCGAAGACATGGACAATGGCCAGAAGGTCGGCTATCAGATCGTCGGTGACGACGAGGCCGACATCAAGCAGAACAAGATTTCGCTGAACTCGCCGGTGGCCCGATCCCTGATCGGCAAGTTTGCCGGTGACGTGGCCGAGGTCCAGACACCGGGCGGCCGCCGGGAATACGAAATTCTCGACGTCAGGTACGAGTAGTTCGAGCTGCCCGAGGAGTCCGGGCGGTCGCGCCGACGGTTCTGCGGCGGGGCGCCTTGGCAGTCGGCTTCTTCCCCGTCGAGGGCGCCCTGCCTTCCTGCACCATGGCAGCCTGTTTCTTGGTCATTGGCTTGGCCTTTGCTCGTGCCGGCTTGGATGTGTCGCCATCGGCGGGTCTTGGCCGCCAGAGCACCAGCGTGTTGCCGATCTGCTGGACCGGGGCGCAGGTGGTTTGGTCACATATTTCCGCCAACAGACCGGCGCGTTGGTCCCGTTCGACACCGTAAAGCTTGACCTTGATGAGTTCATGCGCCACCAGGGATCGGTCGATTTCCTTGATGACATTCTCGGAAAGACCGTTCTGGCTAATGCTGACGACCGGATGAAGCGGATGGGCCGCGGCGCGCAGCGCCCTACGTTGTTCAGGTGTTAGTTCGATCATGATGGAGCGGATTCTACCCCGATGACCCAGAAAACCCGGCGGCAGAAGAAGAGCAATGCGTGGATGAATGAACATGTCCATGACACTTACGTCCAGCGGGCCAAGGCGGAAGGCTGGCGCTCGCGGGCGGTATTCAAACTGATCGAGATCGACGAGAAGGACCACTTGATGAAGGCGGGCATGACGGTGGTCGACCTCGGTGCCACGCCCGGCAGTTGGTGCCAGTACGTCGCGCGACGTATCCAGCCCGGCGGCAAGCTGGTCGCGCTTGACCTGCTGGAAATGACGCCGCTGGCGGGCGTCGAATTCATCCAGGGCGACTTTCGCGAGGACGAAACCCTGCATCACCTGGAAGCGGCGCTCGCCGGTCGACCGGTCGATCTTGTATTGTCGGACATGGCCCCCAACATGTCGGGCATATCCGTTGCCGACGACGCGCGCGTGATGCACCTCGCCGAACTGACGTTGGAGTTCGCCCGCCAGCACCTGAAACCCGGTGGCGACATGCTGGTCAAAGTTTTTCAGGGAGCCGGATTCATGGAATTGCGAAGGGAAATCGCCGATACTTTTGAAACCCTGCTGGTACGCAAGCCTGCGGCGTCGAGGGACCGGAGCGCGGAAACCTACTTGCTGGCGCGCGGCAAGCGCCGCTGAACTCGTTTGCAGGTACCTGAAATCGGTTCTAGAATGAACAGATTCACGTCAAAGTGACCAGAAAGAGATAACGCCTTGAATAACCTATTCAAAAACCTTGCGATCTGGATGGTGATCGGCATCGTTCTGATGACCGTCTTCAACCAGTTCAGTTCCCGTCAGGCGGCGCAGGCCTCGATGGAGTATTCGCAGTTTCTCGAGGAAGTGAAGCAGGGCCATGTCGCGAAGGTCGTCATCCAGGGCCGAACACTGGAGGCGACCACCGCCGACGGCCGGAAGATCACTTCCTACGCGCCGCCCGACCTGTGGATGGTGTCCGACCTACTCAAGAACAACGTCAAGGTGGTCGCCAAGCCCGAGGAAGAACAATCGTTCCTGATGAGCATCTTCGTTTCCTGGTTCCCGATGCTGCTGTTGATCGGCGTCTGGGTCTTCTTCATGCGCCAGATGCAGGGCGGTGGTCGCGGTGGCGCCTTCTCGTTTGGCAAGAGCAAGGCACGCATTCTCGACGAAGCCAACAACACTGTGACTTTCGCCGATGTGGCCGGCTGCGAGGAGGCCAAGGAAGAGGTTTCCGAACTGGTCGATTTCCTGCGCGATCCTTCCAAATTCCAGAAGCTCGGCGGCCGCATTCCGCGCGGGGTGCTGATGGTGGGTTCGCCGGGTACCGGCAAGACTCTGCTGGCCAAGGCCATCGCCGGAGAAGCCAAGGTGCCGTTCTTCTCCATTTCCGGTTCGGACTTTGTCGAAATGTTCGTCGGCGTCGGCGCGGCGCGCGTGCGCGACATGTTCGAGCAGGCCAAGAAGGCCTCGCCGTGCATCATCTTCATCGATGAAATCGATGCCGTCGGTCGCCAGCGCGGCGCCGGTCTCGGCGGCGGCAACGACGAGCGCGAGCAGACCCTCAACCAGCTGCTGGTCGAGATGGATGGCTTCGAGGCCAATGTCGGTGTCATCGTGATTGCCGCCACCAACCGGCCCGACGTGCTTGATCCGGCCTTGCTGCGCCCAGGTCGCTTCGACCGCCAGGTAGTGGTGCCGCTCCCCGACATCCGCGGCCGCGAGCAGATCCTGAAAGTCCATATGCGCAAGGTGCCGCTGGCGCCGGATGTGGACCCCTCGGTGCTGGCCCGCGGCTGCCCCGGCTTTGCCGGTGCCGATCTCGCCAATCTGGTCAACGAGGCGGCGCTGTTCGCCGCGCGCGGCAACAAGCGCCTGGTGGATATGGAGGACTTCGAGCGCGCCAAAGACAAGATCATGATGGGCGCCGAGCGCCGCTCCATGGTCATGCCCGAGGAGGAACGCAAGAACACCGCCTACCACGAGTCGGGTCATGCGGTCGTCGCCAAGCTGCTACCCAAGACCGACCCGGTGCACAAGGTCACCATCATTCCGCGCGGCCGTGCGCTGGGCGTGACCATGCAATTGCCGACCGAGGACCGCTACAGCCAGGACCGCATCCGCCTGCTCAACACCATCACGGTGTTGTTCGGCGGTCGCATCGCCGAAGAGCTGTTCATGAACCAGATGACCACCGGCGCCTCCAACGACTTTCAGCGGGCCACCGACCTGGCGCGCCGGATGGTGACGCAGTGGGGCATGTCCGACTCGCTCGGGCCGATGGTCTATGGCGAGGAGGAGGGCGAGATATTCCTCGGCCGTTCGGTGACCACGCACAAGAACATGTCCGAGGCGTCGCTGCAAAAGGTCGATGGCGAAATCCGGCGCATCCTCGACGAGCAATACGCCCTGGCGCGTCGCCTGCTCGAAGAGAACCGGGACAAGGTGGAGGCGATGACCGCCGCGCTGCTCGAACTGGAAACCATCGATGCCGACCAGATCAACG
>WBZL01003995.1_pt1 | contig 13086 bp, 12 predicted proteins | sample 5204291 | NCBI WGS metagenome assembly WBZL01 (sample SAMN12344345, study PRJNA552823) | activated sludge metagenome | biome: Activated sludge suspended growth; feature: Nitrification reactor; material: Wastewater; isolation source: activated sludge from nitrification reactor of wastewater...
AATACGAACCGATTGTTGGTAAAAAGCGCGCCCACTATCCGTCAGATTCATTCGTCGGGTAGTACGGTGAAACAATTCAACCCCAAGGTACGCTTCGAGTTCTTTCAAACGCCGGCTGATTACTGATTTTGCAATATTCATCCGAGTTGCTGCAGCGCTGATGCCACCTGCCTCTACAACGCTGATAAACATGCTCATATTTTCAAAACGATCCATAAAATGGTTTTATTGTTGCTTATTTAAGAAATATTAATTCTATTATCGAGTCTTTATTCTTATTTTAACAACGATAATAATACTTCCTGACAATATTTTATAAATCATTGATATAAGGAGAGCGCAGCATGAATAAATTAAGTGAAGCTTCTCGTATCATTCCTGCAACGAGCATACGAGAAGGAGCAGGCGTGATTGTAAATCGCACGATCGGTACACCGATGTTGCGTCATTATGATCCATTTCTATTGCTGGATCATATTAGTAGCGATCAACCACAGGACTACCTTGCTGGATTCCCAGCTCATCCGCATCGAGGATTTAGTACCTTTACTTATATGATTGATGGGCATATGACGCATCATGACAGTATGGGTAATCACGGAGAGCTTTATCCAGGATCTGCACAATGGATGAAAGCAGCTAGCGGTGTTATCCATTCAGAAATGCCAAAACAGCAATTGGGTTTGATGCGCGGTTTTCAGCTGTGGATCAATTTGCCAGCAGCCCATAAGATGGATCGCCCAGAATATAGGGAGTATAGCGAGAAGATGTTTCCGGTATTAAGGTTTCCAGAATACACGGTGAAAGTACTCGTTGGCCACTTTGAAGGGGTCAATGCGCCTATTATCGACCCCGTTACTGAGGTAACGTATCTTGATGTGCAATTACAACCGGATAAAGCTTTTCGATATGACCTGCCAAACGACAATAGTAGCTTTATTTATGTTTTTGAAGGGTATGGTCAACTTGCTAGTCAAGCAGTACAGCGCCATTCTCTTGTGATCTTAGACGTATCGGATAATAACCCCATTACATTTCTTGCAGGAAATAAAGGAGCACGCTTTATTGTGGTGAGCGGCAAACCCATTCACGAACCAATCGTACGGTATGGTCCTTTTGTGATGAGCACCAAAGAACAAATCGATCAGGCAATGAAAGATTTTCAGTCCAATCAGTTTGTCTGTGAACGTGCTTGGGTAAACCAAAATCATTAGATGATTAATATTCTATAAGGAGATTCAAATGAAAAAGTATAGTCAAATGCTGGCTCGAGTATTTCTCGCACAAATTTTCTTACTATCAGGGATATTCAAAATAACTGGATACGAAGGTACACAAAGCTACATGGAAACCATGGGAGTTCCCAGTATGCTTCTACCATTGGTAATACTCATTGAAATAAGTGGTGGTTTAGCAATTGCTATAGGATGGCAGACTCGATGGGCTGCGATTGCATTGGCTTCATTTACAGTATTAGCCGGGATAATTTTTCACAGCAATTTCTCTGATCATATGCAAATGATCATGTTCATGAAAAATATTGCGATTACGGGTGGGTTACTGTTACTCGCTGTTCATGGTGCTGGGGAGTATAGTTGGGATGGGCGTAAAATTTCAGGTTAAATTTATACCTATAAAGAAAAGCCTGGTGTAAGTGTTAGTAAGCATCGCATCAATCGGTTGTTAAACTAAAATTAAGGTTGCCAAAAAGGATAATCGGTATAACCTTCAGGTCCAGATGTATAAAACCTAGCTGGATTTGCTTGATTGAGCGGTGCTTTGTTTTTAATTCGCAACGGTAAATCAGGATTAGCGATAAAGGGGACTCCAAAAGCGATTGCATCGACGATGCCTTCTTTGACGGCATACTCAGCTTCTTGGGAAGTATAGCCTTGGTTACCGATTAAGATACCCTTATAATGAGTGCGTGCAGGTGTAATGATATCCCCTTTTTGTTTCTGCAAGATATCGCCTCGAATCAAATGTAAATAAGCAAGATTATAATCATTTAAATGACTTGCTAACCACCGAGTCAAACTTATTGGATCGCTATCAATCATATCGTTGTAGCTGTTAAGCGGTGAGATGCGTAACCCCACTTTGTGGCTTTCCCAGACCTGACTGACCGCTTCAATGACTTCCAGCATGAGTCTGGCTCGTTTTTCTATTGATCCCCCATAAGGACCATGGCGTTTGTTTGCGCCATCGCGTAAAAATTGATCCAGTAGATATCCATTGGCACCATGAATTTCAACACCATCAAAACCAGCAGCTTTTGCATTTTCAGCAGCAGTTTTAAATCCGGTGATAATGGAAGGTATTTCACTATCAGCGATTTCACGCGGAGTAACGTATGGTTTCTTTCCTTCAGGCGTGTGAACTTCATCATCTAGAATGGGAATGGCGCTCGCGCTAACAGGCTGTGTACCCCCATTAAGCAGCGGATGGCATGCACGGCCACCGTGCCAAAGTTGTAAAAAGATTCTCCCCCCTGCACGATGAACGGCTGTGGTTATCTGCTGCCAACCGTTAATTTGTGCTTCAGAATAAATGCCGGGTTCTTTCCAGAAAGCAGAATGGCCCGCCATGATCATAGTTGCTTCAGCGATGATCAGGCCAGCGCTTGCGCGTTGTGCATAATATTCTGCCATCAAGGCATTAGGTACGTGGTCAATACTAGCCCGACAGCGTGTGAGCGGTGCCATGATAATTCGATTAGAGAGTGTCATTGTCGCTAGATGCAGCTCACTCATTAAATTAGGCATGATTAAGATAGAATTGATAAAGTTTCAAGTCTAGCAGAAACTCTCAAGCAAGATCAAAATTATCCCCACACGATCAAAAATTTTACAATTTCGTACCCCCTTAGAATCAGCGCTATAATTAGTACTTTAATCTAATAATAAATAACATGACTACCATCGTATCAGTGAGGCGCGGTAAGCAAGTTGCTCTAGGAGGAGATGGGCAGGTTACGCTCGGCGCCGTGGTTGCTAAATCGAGCGCGCGCAAAGTAAGACGGCTTTACCATGGAAAAATATTAGCTGGGTTTGCCGGAGGAACGGCGGATGCGTTCACGCTATTTGAGCGGTTTGAAGGTAAATTGGAGAAGCACCAAGGTCACTTGATGCGATCAGCGGTGGAGCTAGCCAAAGATTGGCGAACGGATCGCATGCTGCGGCGTCTTGAAGCGATGCTGGTTGTGGCTGATCATGAAGCAACCTTGATTATTACTGGCGCGGGTGATGTGATTGAGCCGGAGCTTAGTCTTGCTGCAATTGGGAGTGGTGGCGCCTATGCGCAATCAGCAGCGCGTGCTTTGCTTGAAAACACAGACCTTTCTGCTAAAGATATCGTCTCGAAAGCGCTGACCATCGCTGGAGATTTGTGTATTTACACAAATCAAGCGCATATCATCGAGTCTCTCGATTAATTGATTGAATTTTTTAATAAGCAATAAATTTATGTCACAAATGACCCCACAAGAAATTGTCCACGAATTGGATAAACATATTATTGGACAAATCAATGCCAAGCGTGCAGTTGCAATTGCACTGCGCAATCGCTGGCGTCGCCAGCAGATTGCTGATCCATTACGTCAAGAGATCACACCTAAAAATATTCTCATGATTGGGCCTACCGGGGTAGGCAAAACTGAAATTGCGCGTCGTCTAGCTAAATTGGCTGATGCACCTTTTATTAAAGTCGAAGCGACTAAATTTACTGAAGTCGGTTACGTGGGGCGTGATGTTGACTCGATTATTCGTGATTTGGTTGAGTCCGCAATTAAGCAGGGGCGTGAGCAAGAAATACGAAAAATGAGACCACTCGCCGAAGATCGCGCAGAAGAACGAATTCTTGATGTTTTATTGCCCCCTGCTCGTGACCTGGATTTTCGTGCTGAGAATGAGGATTCCAACGCAACGCGCCAGAAATTTCGTAAAAAATTACGCGAAGGTGAGCTCGATAATAAAGAGATTGAAATTGAAATCGCTGGTGCACAGGCAAGTATGGAGATTTTTGCACCGCCTGGGATGGAGGAGTTGACTTCACAAATTCAAAGTATGTTCCAGAACATGGGTTCTAGCAAAAAGAAAGCACGTAAGTTGATGATACGTGATGCGAAGAAAATTCTCATTGAAGAAGAAGCGGCTCGACTCATCAATGATGAAGAATTGAAGTTAAGGTGCGTGCAGAATGTGGAGCAAAATGGAATTGTATTCTTAGATGAAATCGACAAAATCACCAGCCGCTCCGAGACGGCGGGGGCGGATGTTTCACGCCAAGGGGTACAACGTGACTTATTACCTTTGGTTGAAGGCACAACGATATCAACCAAATATGGCATGATTAAGACTGATCATATCTTGTTTATTGCAAGCGGTGCATTTCACTTGGCTAAACCTTCTGACCTTATTCCTGAGTTGCAAGGACGTTTTCCGATACGGGTTGAGCTGACAAGTCTGACAGCGGCTGATTTTGAGCAAATTCTTACTAATACCGATGCGTGCCTGACGCGTCAGTATGAAGCACTGCTTAAAACAGAAGGAGTCATACTGAATTTTGCGGAAAGTGCAATCAAGCGATTAGCTGAAATTGCTTTTTCGGTTAATGAAAAAACTGAGAATATCGGTGCAAGGCGGCTACATACCGTGATAGAGAAACTACTTGAAGAGATTTCATTTAATGCAGCTAAGCATGATGGCGAAACCCTGTTGATCGATGCGGCTTATGTTGATAATCGACTTAACGAATTAGCTCAAAGCGAAGATCTTGCACGCTATGTTCTTTAATCGAAATAAGTTGGTATAAAAAGGTTTTTACCCTCATCATGTCGCGCGAAATTATGGTGTTAAGTGGTGTGCGTACTGCTATTGGGGATTACGGCGGTGCGCTCAAAGATATTCCGCCCACTGCGCTGGCATCAAAGGTCGTACGAGAAGCAGTCAATCGCGCTCAGGTTGATATATCGAGAATTGGTCATTTGGTTTTTGGCCATGTCATTCACAGTGAAGCGAGTGATATGTATCTGTCACGAGTCGCGGCTATTCAAGGGGGGCTACCACAATCTGTTGCGGCATTATCGGTAAATCGATTATGTGGAAGCGGCTTGCAAGCGATTATCTCAGCAGCGCAAACTATCCTATCGGGTGATACCGACATTGCCATTGCAGGCGGAGTAGAATCGATGAGCCGGGCAGGTTATCTTTTGCCTGCGCTGCGCTGGGGTCAACGGATGAGAAATAGTCCAGCGATTGATATGATGGTTGGTGCTTTAACTGATCCCTTCGATCAAGTTCATATGGGAAATACAGCCGAAAATATCGCGGCAAAATGGAATATTGGGCGTGAGAAACAAGATCAGTTTGCGCTGGAAAGCCATCGACGTGCGATACAGGCGATTCGTAACGGTTACTTTACCTCGCAAATTTTACCGATTGAAATATCATCGCGTGGCAAAGTAGTTGTTTTTGATACTGATGAACATCCCCGTGACTCTATCGATTCGGAAAAATTATCAAACTTACCCAGTGTTTTCCAGGAAAATGGCACGGTTACCGCGGGTAATGCTTCAGGTATCAACGATGGCGCAGCGGCTGTTGTGCTTTGTGATGCGGCAATCGCAGAAAAAGATCATTTGCAACCCATCGCACGATTAGTAGCTTATGGCTATGCCGGTGTTGATCCTCGGTATATGGGGATAGGCCCTGTTCCAGCAGTGCATCAAGCACTACACCGTGCTTGTTTAACGATTGATGATATGGATGTTATCGAATCAAACGAAGCTTTTGCTGTACAGGCCTGTGCAGTTGCTTGCGAGCTTGGTTTCGATCCGATCAAAACCAATCCCAATGGCGGGGCTGTTGCTTTCGGACATCCAATCGGTGCTACGGGATGTGTTCTGACGATCAAGGCCCTTTATGAACTGCATCGTATCAAGGGGCGCTATGCATTGGTGACGATGTGTATCGGCGGCGGGCAAGGGATTGCAGCCATTTTTGAGCGATTACCCTCGTTTGCACAGTTAAATTGAAAAGGTAGATGCTACGATGATCACATCCTTGACCCAGTCACCCGCATGGCTTGCTTTAAAAACACATCAATCTAAGCTTGAATCGCAGCACTTACGTAGCTTGTTTGCAGAAGATCCACATCGTTTCGAAAAATTCTCGATTCGTTTTAATGATTTCTTGCTTGATTTTAGTAAGCAACCTGTAACGAATGAAACCATGAATTTATTGTTTCAGCTTGCAACACAGCAAAAATTGAGTGATTGGATCACTCAAATGTTTCAAGGGGAGAAAATCAACGTTACAGAGCATCGTGCCGCCCTGCATATCGCATTAAGGGCTAATCAAACAGTTACGACTGAAGGTGTGGATATTTTGCCAGCGGTAAAGCAAGTTTTGCAGCAAATGGAAAGCTTTACACAAGCAGTTCATCAGGGTATTCATCGTGGTTACTCAGGGTTAACTTTTACCGATGTGGTCAATATTGGTATTGGTGGTTCTGATCTTGGGCCAGTCATGGTCACAGAAGCGTTAAAGCCTTACTGGAATGGGCAAATAACGCCTCATTTCGTATCGAATATTGATGGGGCACATCTTGCCGAAACACTAAAAGCGTTAAATCCAGCAACGACGTTATTCGTAATCGCTTCAAAAACCTTTACGACACTAGAAACTATAGCTAACGCCCATGCAGCGCGTACCTGGTTTTTGACACAGGGCGGTTCTGAAAAGGAGATTGCACGTCATTTTGTAGCAGTTTCAACGAATCAAAAAGCGGTCCAACAATTTGGAATCGATCCTGCCAATATGTTTGTTTTCTGGGATTGGGTCGGGGGGCGTTACTCTCTGTGGTCTGCGATTGGATTACCGATTGCCTTGACCCTGGGTATGCAGCATTTTTATGATTTGTTATCAGGTGGGCGGCAAATGGACCAACATTTCCTGACAACACCTTTCGCTGGAAATCTACCGGTAATTTTGGGCTTAATCGGAATTTGGCAGATTAACTTTCTGGGCGCAGCTAGCCACGCTGTTTTACCGTACGATCAGTCGCTGCATCGATTTCCAGCGTATCTACAGCAACTTGAAATGGAAAGTAATGGTAAACGTGTTACCCGAGATGGAACACGAGTTGACTACCAAACTGGTACCGTTGTCTGGGGGGAATCGGGAACTAACGGCCAGCATGCTTTTTATCAGCTACTTCACCAAGGGACACCGACTGTAACCGCGGACTTCTTAGCGCCTTGCCAGAGTCATTATGCCGTGGATCACCATCATCAATTATTGTTAGCTAATTTTTTTGCACAAACAGAAGCATTGATGCTTGGCAAGACTGTTGACGAAGTGCGAGTAGAATTACAATCGCAAGGTTATACGCTTTCTGAAATTGAACAATTGGCACCGCATCGGGTTTTTGCGGGTAATCATGCGACGACGTCGATTCTATTCAAAAAACTTGATCCGAAAACATTGGGTTCGTTAATTGCGCTCTATGAACACAAAGTTTTCGTGCAAAGTGTCATTTGGAACATCAATCCATTTGATCAATGGGGTGTAGAATTAGGAAAGCAGCTTGCTAACAAGATTATGACTGATTTGAAAACCGACCAGAAAGTTACTGCTCATGATGCATCAACCAATGGGTTAATCAATTATTTCAAAGAAAATAGCAACATAGCGAATTGAAATCGTTGATAGATCAATACATTTAATAAATAAATGTCTACCCGTCTCTCGAAGCATGCGCTAAAAGTCCTTTTCGTTACGCCGGAAGTCTATCCGTTATGCAAAACTGGGGGACTAGGTGATGTGAGTGCGGCATTGCCAGCGTCGTTACGTGAACAACAAGTTGATGTTCGCATCCTCATTCCTGGTTATCCGCAAGTGCTTGCAGGATTAAAATATAAACGAAAGGTAGCTGAATTCAATGATTTAGCTCATTTTCCCCCTGCTAAGTTATTATCAGCCAACCTGCAAGTCAATGCCTCAACAAGTATCCCAGTTTTTGTCATCGATTGTCCTTCGTTATATCAAAGAACGGGAGGGCCCTATTTAGATGTGGCTGGACACGATTGGCCCGATAATGCACAGCGTTTTGGCTTGCTCTCAAAAATGGGTGCATTGCTTGGCAGTGATGCCAGTCCATTGACGTGGCAACCCGATGTTGTTCACTGCAATGATTGGCAAAGTGGCTTGACGCCCGCTTACCTTCATTTTCATCGGGGTTTGAAATCGCCTACCCTAATGTCAATTCATAACTTGGCATTCCAGGGTTGTTTCGCACCCGAGCTGGTGAGCCAGCTTGGGCTACCTTCTGAAAGTTATAGCGTCCAAGGTGTCGAGTATTATGGAAGCTTGTCATTTATTAAAGCAGGACTTTATTATGCGGATCATATTTCAACGGTTAGCCCTAGCTATGCGCACGAGATCCAGCAGGAACGACTCGGGTTTGGGTTGCATGGTTTATTATCTGCTCGCAAAGAGCAGATCAGTGGGATTGTGAATGGGATTGACACCATCGAGTGGGATCCATCCGCTGATATTCATATCGCTAAAAAGTATACCATTCGTCGTTTATCCAATAAGCAAGCGAATAAACTGGCGATTCAGCAAAAGCTAGGACTGGAGCCCCGATCTGATCAGTTACTGTTCGCTGCGATCAGTCGCTTTAGTTATCAAAAAGGATATGACTTGCTATTTGAGGTTGCACCTAAACTCCTTGCATTGCCCGCGCAACTTGCTGTGTTAGGTGCAGGAGATGCGTCGATTGAAAGAAATTTAGTACAACTGGCCGAACAATTTCCAGGCAGGATGGCTATTCACGTGGGTTACGAAGAGGCCCTGTCGCACCAATTGGAAGCGGGTGCCGACAGCTTTCTAATGCCCTCTCGCTTTGAACCGTGCGGACTCAATCAAATGTACAGTCAGCGCTATGGGACGGTTCCACTCGTGCATGCAACGGGTGGCTTGATTGATACCGTGGTGGATTACTCGCCCGAGGCATTAAAGAATGGCACTGCAAGTGGTTTCCAGTTTCACGATTTATCACCGGATGCTTTTTTTGAAGGAATAAACCGCGTCGTCGCGGCTTATCAAGATAAAGATATATGGGAGCAATTGCAGAAGAATGGGATGCGCAAAGATTTCAGCTGGAAAACCAGTGCCGCTACTTATCGCGAAATTTATCAACAGTTAGCTCGAGCGCACTAGCCAATCTTTGCGGCGTTCTGCCTCCTCCATCATTTTCTGATAAACCGCTAAACGTCGAGCGTTTATTTCACCTTTCTTTGCTGCGAGCAACAAAGCACAACCAGGCTCGGTCAAATGGCGACAATTACTAAATTTGCATGACCCGTTCAGATAAGGGCGGAATTCAATAAATCCCCGAGCCAAATTAGCTTTATCAATGTGACTAATTCCGAATTCTTGCATTCCGGGTGAATCAATGATGGTGCTGTCTGCATCAATTGCATAGAGTCTAGCGTGCGTCGTAGTATGGCGCCCACTGTCAAGTGCTAATGAAATCTCTTTGGTTGCACGTTGCGCCTCGGGTATGAGTGCATTGATAATGGTCGATTTACCCATACCTGATTGGCCGATGAGTAGGCTTCTTTGCTGATGCAAATAGAGCATGAGTGGCTTGATGTCATTGACGGCACTAATGCTAAGGCAGGGATAGCCTAACTGTTGGTATAACGCTAATTTCTCGGTTGCTACGTGGACTGTTTCCGATAAATCACACTTGTTCAGTACGATGAGAACTTGAATTTTTTCGTTTTCTGCAGCAACCAGATAATGATCGATCAGGGCTTCACTGAAGGTCGGGATCGTTGCAACGACAATAATAAGTTGAGTGATATTGGCAGCGATTAATTTCTGACGAAAAGCATCGCTCCGGTAGAATAAATTTACCCTTGGCAATACGTTTTCTATGACGCCCTGACCAGGCGTGGTTGGGAGGATCTCAACCTGATCGCCACAGGCAATCCCCCCCTTTTTTCCTCTCATAAAACAAGTCAGAATCAACCCTGCGCGTGTTTTAATTTCGTATTGGCGGCCAAAGGTTGCTATCACTTGGCCTTCTATGCGTGTTGCGCTGTTACGAGCAGGAGATGATCGTTTATCGCTCAAATTTTAAAGAGTCCATCGATTTTCGCTGCACAAATAAAATCATTTTCTGATAGACCTTGTATTGCATGCGTCATGTATACGATCTGGCAGTGGTTATAGCCTACCACCATATCGGGATGGTGATCTTCCCGATGAGATAACCAGGCAACCGCATTTACAAATGCCATAGTTTGATAGTAGTTTTTAAATGTAAAGTCTTTATGAATCGTATTGTTTCGATATTCCCATTGTTCAAGTTGTTGCAAGAGGCTATCGATTTCTCGCTGCGATAAGGGGGGCACCCCCCCTTCACACGGTTTGCAGTGTTTATTGGAAAGATCACATGTATCAGTCATGGTATTCTCCTTATTGGCTAAGCGAGTTTCTTTAGCTGCATAATGCGGGTTGCTGCAGGGGGATGCGAATCGTAAAACGCAGAATGCAGTGGATCCGGTGTCAGCGTTGCTGCATTATCCTGATAAAGCTTAACAAGTGCATGAATAAGATCATTAGCTGAAGCATGTTGTGCTGCATAGGCATCCGCTTCAAATTCATGCTTGCGTGAGTAAAGACTCGATAAAGGATGCAATAAAAAGGTGAATACGGGCATAATTAAGAAAAAGAGTAATAATGCCATCGCAGCCGTGGAAGGGGCATTGGTAGATACACCTAGCCCTTCATAAAACCACGCTTGTTGCATTAAAAAGCCGAGGAGCGCAAAAAAGACAAGGCTTACTATGAATGACCATACAATGCGCTTTAGCACATGGTGAAGTTTGAAATGACCTAATTCATGCGCCAGAACGGCCTCGATTTCAGGCCCTTGTAAGCGAGACAGCAGCGTATCGAAAAAGACGATGCGTTTATTCTTACCAAATCCAGTGAAATAGGCGTTTCCGTGACTGCTACGGCGTGATCCATCCATTACAAACAATCCGCTGGATTTGAAACCACATTTTTGCATGAGCTGCTCAATACGTGTTTTAAGTGCATTATCTTCAAGCGGCGCAAATTTGTTAAAAATCGGAGCGATCCAGGTTGGATAAATTGAGAGTAGCAAGACATTAAAGCCCATCCAAGCCATCCAAGCGTATAACCACCAATACGCTCCTGCTTTCTCCATTAACCACAACATGCAAAATAACAATAAACCACCCAGAATGAATCCCAGTGAGTATTGCTTGATTAAATCAGAAAAAAACATGGCAGGGCTCATTTTATTGAAGCCAAACCGTTCTTCAATCACAAAGGTTCGGTAGTAATTAAAAGGGATCTCGATTGCACTGAGTATAAATATCGTTGTTAGAATCAGTGCCATGCCGTGGAAAATGGGATTCTCTATCCATCCAGTCCAAAAGTTGGAAATTAAATTTAACCCTCCTCCCAGCGTAAATATAAGCAGTAGAAGTGAATGCATGATTATACTGGGATAGCTAAAGCGTGTTTTAGCACAGGTATAATCGGCTGCTTTCTGATGAGAAGCCAAATCAATTTGCGAGGCAAAATCATTCGGTACTTGATCGCGATTTGAACGAACATGACGAGCATGACGAATCGCGAGCCATAGCTCGATGAGTGTCGTAAGCAATAATGCAGTAACAAAAATAGCAGTAAAAGTTTGCATAGTGGATAAATAAAAAAGATTAATCACACACGCCCATTTACGCAAAAGTGACGTGTAACTCGCAATATGACACAATCCGCTTAATATAATTCACGAAGGCTCATTATGGCACAGGATAGCAACAACCTCATCTGGATCGATATGGAAATGACAGGATTGAATCCTGATAGCGATCGCATTATCGAAATCGCTTTAGTTATTACAGATTCGCAATTAAATACCATTGCTGAGTCTCCCGTTTTGGCTATTGCTCAACCCATTTCAATTCTCGATAGTATGGATAAATGGAATCGTTCTACTCATGCCAAATCTGGACTGATTGATAAGGTTAAAGCATCAACGCTCTCTGAAGTCGAAGCAGAACAAATTATGTTGAAATTCTTGCAACCTTATGTGCCCTCTGCAATATCGCCGATGTGCGGTAATTCGATTTGCCAGGATCGGCGATTCTTGGTTCGTTCCATGCCTAAACTCGAAGCTTATTTCCATTATCGGAATCTCGATGTTAGTACGCTCAAAGAGCTAGCCAAGCGTTGGAAACCCACGATTATGTCTGGTCTAAATAAAGAAAGTAAGCATGAAGCCCTATCGGATATTTATGATTCAATCAACGAGTTGAAATACTATCGTGAGCATTTCATCAATATCGGATGATCAGCTTTCAATGAAGGAGTACGGAATGATTAATAAAACAGTGTTTACAATAACAATTAACCCTAAGATACCTCCACGTCTGTCGCGCTTGGAAGAGTTAGCAAATAATCTCTGGTATAGTTGGGATCGAAGTACGCGTACATTGTTTTCTCGCATTGATTCTCGATTATGGGAAGCGGTTGGACATAATCCCAAGTCATTTCTTAAACGTGTTGATGAATCGCTACTTCATAAAGCAGCAAGTGATCAAACTTTTTTGGCTAGCTATAACAGTGTATTGTCAGCTTATGATTCCTATCATTCAGAGCCAGCTCGATATCATCGATTTGAAGGGCTTGAATCGCGCGATCAGATTGCCTACTTCTGCTTTGAATTTGGTTTCCATGAAAGCTTACCGGTTTATTCAGGTGGATTAGGTATTCTAGCGGGCGATCATTGTAAAGCAGCCAGTGATTTATGCTTACCGTTTGTTGCCGTAGGATTGCTGTATCGACAAGGTTATTTTTCCCAGACGATTGATAGCCAAGGTAATCAACGTGCAATTTATAATGATTCTGACTTTGGTGATTTACCGGTTGAACCCGCGCTTCATGATGATGGAACTGAAGTACACATTAACATTGATTTACCTGGTCGCAGCGTTAATGTAAAAGTTTGGCGTGTCATTATTGGCCATGTCAGAGA
>WBZL01003996.1_pt1 | contig 13086 bp, 7 predicted proteins | sample 5204291 | NCBI WGS metagenome assembly WBZL01 (sample SAMN12344345, study PRJNA552823) | activated sludge metagenome | biome: Activated sludge suspended growth; feature: Nitrification reactor; material: Wastewater; isolation source: activated sludge from nitrification reactor of wastewater treatment...
GGAACGCCAACGATCCCGTGCGTCTGGTGCACTTGTTGGAACACAGCGCCGGATTCGACGACATGCACTTCAGCCACTTCCATGCCCGCCCTGAGGACCAGACTTTGAAGGACGTACTGCGCCGATTGCAGCCTGAGCTGCAGGTGCGTTGGCGTCCGGGCAGCCGCTTTGCCTACAACAATCCGGGCTACGGGGTCGCTGCCTATCTGGTGGAGAAATCCAGCGGAATGGACTACCGGGCCTATGTGACGGAGCGGATTCTCCAGCCATTGGGCATGCTGCAGACGGTCTGGCAAGCCGAGCAGGCCGCAGCCACGCTGGCCCAGGGCTACGCCGACGACCGATCGGCAGAGCCTTTCGAAGATCTGGCGATTTACCCGGCAGGAGGATTGATCTCGACACCCGCCGACATGGCGCGCCTGTTGCGCTGGTACGCCAGCGCCGGTCAGGATGGCCCGGCATTGCTCAGTACGGCCGCATTCGCCCGCCTGGAGCAATCCGAATCCACGCCAGCCGGGGTGGCGGGACTCGCTCAGGGCTACGGTTTGGGAAACACCGGACGTGAGCGCAAGGGCATCGCCCTCAACGGCCATGACGGCGGCATCGCCGGCTATCGATCCACACTCAGCTATTCGCGTGAGGATGGCCTGGGCTATGTGATCCTGACCAATGCCTTCGACGGCAGTCTGCTCGCGGAGATCGCGACCCTGCTGCTGGACCGACTTGGCCCGGGTGAAAGGCCAGTGCCGACGTACGCGCCTGCCGAGGCCGGGCTGGAATCACGATCTGGCTGGTACCAGCTGGCAGCCCCACGCAATCAGATTCTCGCGGGCGTGGAGCGATTGTTCAACGCAGCGGAGGTGCGTATCGACGGCGAGCAGATGCACTTCAAGCATCCACTGCTGCCGATCAGCTACGACTATCGCATCGTCAACGGACGCCAACTGCTGGTCGCCGGCACGCGTACTCCGATTGGCGTGTTGACGGACGAGGGCGAGACGTCGGTGATCGCCCATCGGTTGGGCTACTGGCAGAAAGGCAACTGGTTCAACGTGGCGCTTCCGGCATACGCCATTTTCGCCGCCTTCGGACTGCTGGCCAGCAGCCTGCTGTATGCCATCGTGTGGGTGCCGATCTGGCTGTGGCGACGCCGCGATCCTGCCCGCACCAAGCGCTTGCATCTGTGGCCGCTGATGGCCACCGGTGCGCTGCTGACCACCGGCCTGACCGTTGCCCGCATGCCGGCGTCGGCCGTCACTTCTGTCAATGTCCACACACTGGGCATCTGCGTGGGCACGATCGCATTTGCGCTGATCGCCTGCGCAGGGCTGGTCGCTTGCTGGCGTCAGCGGGGCCACCTGCGCGGTCGCTGGCAAGCGCTGGAATATGGCTACGCCGTGCTGCTGTGCCTGGCTGCGACCGGGCTGAGTCTATGGCTGTGGCACACCGGCCTGCTTGGATTGCGCACCTGGGCCTGGTAAGGCGCGCAGGGCGAAATAGGCCGGCCAGCGAGCCAGGGGCAAGGGCGGATCGAGCAAGCGTCCGGGAACAGTAATCGGCCGCCCCAGATCGCGGGCCAGCAGCAGCGCTTCCCCGTACTGAGCTGTCGGCGGCAGGTCCAGCGCCAGCGCCGCGTCCAGAGCGCGTTCGGCCCTGCGTTTGTCGCCTGCGATCCAGGCCCGACGCGCTTCCAGCAGTTGGGTGCCGCCGCGCTGGCTGCGCGACTTGGCCTCGATTGGTGCGCTGACCAGCGATTGCCCGGTCAGTCGCAGGCCGATCAGTTCAATCGTCAGCAGCAGATCGGGTTCTTCGGTCTGCGAATCCTGTACGGCCTGCAGCAACTTGGCGCGGGCAGCATCGGCGTCGCCGGCCAACGCCAGCCATTGCGCCTGCATCAGCAGCACCTCACCCGGTATATGGACGTCGCCACCGCCGATGTCGTGATAAAGCGAGATCACGGTTTCCAGCATCCGCAGTGCGCCGTCGTAGTCACGCCGATCGCGGCCAACAGCGACAGCATGATCGAGTTCCATACCTGCAGATCGCGACGGCCTGCGGCCAGGGCGACTGCGTTCGACTCGGCAAAGCGCTGTTCGGCGAGGGTAAAATTGCCGGCGCTGTATGCCAGCCTGGCAGCCACCGACAGCGCACCTGGATCGGAGCGGGAGATCGTCATGGCATCGAAGATCTTCTGTGCGGCATCCACATCGCCCAGGGATGCACGGTTGCCCAGCGCATCTTCCAGTCGCCGGGTTCCCAGCTGCCCATAATCCATGCGCCGGGCTTCCAGCAGGGCGGTTTCGAGTTCGCCGTCCACCAGCAGCTGCCGCACCAGAACCTGCCGCAACATCCAGCTGCGCGGTCGCAGATCCAGCAATGCGCGCAGCTGGCCGCGGTTGGCGGTCCGATCGTCCTCCACCGTGTTTCGAGCCAGGGCGAGATAGGCGGACAACAGGGCATCACTGATGCCCTTGGCACGCTCCTCGGCCAGACGTAGCCATTCCATCGCGGCAGGCGCCGCGCGCCCTCCGGTATTCAGCAGCGCCAACCAGATCGCCGGATATGGACTTTGCTCGTCGCCATCGTGCGCCGCACGCAGCAGGGCCAGCGCCCGGGAACGGTCGCCCAGCGCATCTGCCGCCAATGCCGAGCGCAAGATGGCAAAGGTCTGCTCGTGGCTGGCGTGCAGATCGGCAGGACGCAGATCAATACCGATGACCGGGTCGTCCAGCAGGCTCGGTGGGTCGGGCACCCTCGGCGCCGGCCACAGAGCGTAGGCGATGACGGTGAACAGGGCGATCGCCAGCAGCGTGGCCACGACCGACAAACGCCGACGAGCCGATGGCGCTGACACCGCCGGAGGTACTGGCGACGGTTCAGGCGCAGGCGCCATGGGTTCCGATGCCGCGAGCGGCTCGACTGCCAGGGGCTGGGGTGCCGCAACGACCTCAACGCGGATCACGCTCGCATCCAGTCGAACGCCTTGCCCGCGCACCGTGGCCACCGCATCGCCGCGCGGCCCGAGCAAGGCCCGCAGCTTGAACAGCACCTGGGTCAGTGACTCATCGGCCACCACCTGACCGCCGGGCCACAATTGCTCGATCAGCCAATCGCGCTTGAGCAGCTCGCCGGGATGCAGGCAGAGCAGATGCAGCAATTCGAACACCAGCCGCGGACAGCTCACCGGGCGGCCGTCGACCTCCAGCAGACGTGCCGACGGCTTCAACTCGACACCATCGAATCGAAAACAGTGTTCCGGCATTGCCGAGCATGCGTCCAGTTGCAGTCGAAGTGTTACTGGATAGGGGAATGCTCAGCCAATGTCACCCCCGGATAGCCGAGCCGTATTCGGTGGCTTTGGTTCCGGCAGCAGGGACAGCCCGAGCGCCGACGGCAGATCGGCAATCCAGGGACGCAGGTCGCGGCGCTCACCGACACGACGGAGGCCGTAGTCCGGATCGCTCGAGGTTCTCACGGTGGCGCTGCCCGCCAGCGGAGCACCGCGCGGTGCCAGGCTGGGCAGGGCAGGGTGGGTCGGGCACGCGGGCCCTTGCCGAGCCGCACTCGCTTTGATATTCCCTTCACAAATGTCGATACTGCGTGCAGGTGACCATTTGGCCGCCGTTCATTTGCCCGGAGGAGAGATGGTCTTGCGACGCAACAGTCTTTGGTGGTCCATGGCGGGGGTCTTGTTGGCCGGCGGTGCGATGGCGGCCACTATCGGTGATGGCCCCGTAGTCGAGGAACACATGAGTGAGGCAGCGATCGAAGCAGGTCAGGTGCCTTTCGACCAGATCTTCGCCCACGGCCAGTTGTTGTTTTCGGCCAAGTTCAACATGTTCGACGGCCAGAGCCGGCCGGGCACGACCGGTGGTGGTGCTGCACGCGTGCCCGGCAGCGCTCCGCGCTTCGTTCGCACCTCGGCGCCGGATGCGAATTCCTGCGCCGGTTGCCACAACGATCCGGTCAGGGGCGGTGGCGGCGACATCGTCGCAAACGTCTTCGTGCTGGCGCAGACCCTGGACCCGATCACCGAGTCGGTCAGCGGGCAGTTCAGCAATGAGCGCAACACGCTGGGCATGCAGGGGTCGGGCGCAATCGAAATGCTGGCGCGCGAAATGACCGCCGACCTCCAGGCCATTCGTGACGAAGCCGTGACTATCGCCAACGAAACGGGGCGCTCCACGCGCCGTGCGCTGGATACCAAGGGCGTGAACTTCGGTTTCATCACTGCCCATGCTGGCAGCCAGCTCGACCTCAGTGAGGTCGAGGGAATCAACGCTGACCTCATCGTGCGCCCCTTCCACCAGAAGGGTGCGGTGATCTCTTTGCGCGAGTTCACCAACAACGCGATGAACCACCACCACGGCATGCAGTCCGCCGAGCGCTTCGGCGCCGCGCGCACCGGCAGCGACGATTTCGACCAGGATGGAGTGAGCGACGAATTGAGTGTGGGCGACATCACGGCCACGACGATCTACCAGGCTGCGCTGAATGTGCCGGGCCAGGTGCTGCCGGACGATCCAGCCGCGCTGCGCGCAGTGATCCGGGGCGAGCGTCGTTTCGAGACCGTGGGCTGTGCCGACTGCCACACGCCGTCGCTGAAGCTGGCGTCGGCCGAGTTCTCCGAGCCCAACCCCTACAATCCGGCGGGCAATCTCGCGCCGGGCGCAGGCGTGATCCCTTATGTCTACGACATGACCGAATTCGGCCAGCTCCCGCGACATGAGAAAGCGCCGGACGGCGGCATTTTCGTCCGCGCCTACACTGACCTCAAACGCCACAACCTGTGCGACTCGCAGGTACGACATTTCTGCAACGAACAGGTGGTCCAGGGCGGCATTCCGACCGAAGACTTCCTGACCCGCAGACTGTGGGATGTCGGCAATTCAGCACCCTATGGCCATCGCGGAGACCTGACGACGATCACCGAGGCCATCATGGCGCATGGTGGTGAGGCTCGGGATTCGCGTCTCGCCTTCGAGGCGCTGAGCGCGAGTCAACAGGCCGAGATCATCGAGTTCCTCAAGTCCTTGCAGATCCTGCAGCCGGGCACGCCTTCTCTGGTGGTTGACAAGGCCGGCAGGCCGGTCGACAAGGCGGCAATCCTGGCCAAGATGGCCGTGACGAACCGCTGATCCATGCTCGTGACCGGCGGGCCATCCCGCCGGTCGAACTGTTGCGGGGGCTGTGGAGGCCGCTCCGAATTCGGTCTCCAAGGAGCAGAACGCGGACGCAGATCCGCGCGAGGAGGACGTTGGGCACGCTCGCCGGCGGTGCCCCGGCTGCTTGAAATGCGTCCGTTCGCGAAAGCCCTTCGGAGGGTGTTCCGGCAGTGCTGGCCAGGGCGCCGACAACCATCCTTCGCGGGCTCATGGCAGGCACTCCGGCCCTTCGAAGCCGTTGGCGAAGCGTTGATCGGTTTGCCCGTCGATGATCTCGACATCGAGCTGGCCGAAGGGCAGCACGGCGGCGCCCATGACATTGCCGAGGTTCACGCGAAAGCGCTCGGTCGGCTCGGGCAGGCCGTCGCTGGCGATGGGCACGTCGATGATCTTTGCAGCGATGTCGCCGGGCGCCCACTGCAGCATTTGAGCCGCCGGCACCGTGTAGTCGTCCCCTGGCGTGGCCGTGCCCGGGGTGTGGGTGAAATCGACGCTGACATTGGCCACGCCGCCGCTGGGGCGCTCGATGCGGATTTGCGAGGTTTCGCCTTCGAGCGCGTTCTGGCGGCAGCGACTGAAGCTGATCTGCTCGGGACCCGCGACGGTGACTACATGCGGTTGGGTGATCACCACATCCTGGCCGGCGGCGCTGCCGAAGGCGCCTTGCAGCGTTCGATAGCTGATGGTCAGCGTGCGCGTGCCGGTCTGGGTGGGGACCAGCTGGCAGCTGCCGCTGCTGGTGTTGGCGATGGGCGTTGGCGCCAGGGTCAGGCTGCAGGTAACCGCCGGCGAGGTGTTGAGCGACACATCGACCACGCCGTTGGGCTTGAACGGCCCGCTGGTGGCCAGCGCGGTGACCTCCACGGTGAAGGGCAGCCCGGCAGGGTGCGGGTCGGGCAAGTCGGTGGCGCTGAGGCTGAGTGTGTCGAAGCTGAACTCGCTGCTGCGGCCATCGGCATCGGTAGCGATGGCGACGATCACATCATCGTTGGTCAGGCTCACGCCGGGCGGGATCATCAGCGTGACCGCTTTGTCCTGCTGCGCATTGGCGATGGCGTAAACGTCGCTGTCCAGCAGCACTTCGCCCTCGTCACCGAGCGCCTTGTAGAAGTCCACACGCAGCGGGTAGACGCTGTTGGCGGGATCGGAGTCGACCCGGTAAGTCAGCTCGAACTGACCGCCGTTGACGTTGAAGGTACTGATGTTGGGATGGTTTTGTTGCAGATTGGCGCCGGCATCCGGGTCCCCGGCGTCATTGGGTGTGCGCCCGATGGCCACGCCACCTCCCGCCGTTGCGGTGGGGAAATCCAGGCCAATGCCCTGGTTGCCAAGCATGCGGTTGCCGACGAACTCGACAAAGGTGGTGACATTGCCACTCGGCAGAATCACGGCCGAGCCCAGCGCGAGACCGGTGATGGACTGGCGTCGGGCGCCGGCAAAGGTGTTGCCCTCACCGGGCCCCATCCCGCCAATCAACAATCTTGGCACCCGTGAGCTGTTGCCCAGGATGACGGCGATGTGGTCCTTTTCGACACCGACCTCCGAACCATCCACAGCCAGGCCAAACACATTGCCCTGTATCAACGCGACCTCATTCATCGTGCGGCTGACCGAGATCTCCAGGGCTCCGCCGAAGCCGCCGCTGAAGTTGCCGGCCGCGCGCGCGAAGCGGTTGTCCAGAATGCGGGCGTCCGGCGTGTCGAAGCCGTCGTCGCCAGGATTGACGCTGAAGGGGTCGCGCATCGGCAACGCGGTGATGCCATCAGGTGCCAGGCCGATCAGATTGCCCTGCAGCAGGATCAAGCCGCGCTCGCCGATGATGCTGTTGACGCGCAGACGATTGGTTCCGCCGCCTGGTTGCCCGCTCAGGTCGCGACCACCGCCGGCGATGACGTTACGGTCGGCCGGGTCCGGTCCGCCGACGCGGATGGTCCGGTTGAAGCCGGTCAGGGCGAAGGCATTGCAGGGCAGATTGAACTCCGGAGACTGGCCGAGCGCATCGACGCAGAACCAGTTGCCGCGGTGATCGTGGCGCAGGCCGCCGGTGACGATGGCCGAGGTCGGCAAGGCAATCGCCAGACCGCGCAGACTGAAGGGACTGGCGTTGGCGTTGATGAGGTTGAACAGTGCCACGCCCAGGTTGGCGAAGCCCGCGCTGGTGATTTCGATCTTGAGCTGGGCGTTGTTGGCGCCAGGCGCGGGAATGGTGTTCGGCTGCGCGTCGGGCTGGGTGTAGCCATCGATGGTCAAGCCCTCGCTGATCGACAGCGTGCTGACCACCTCGATGCGGCAGATGCCGGTCACCGCGCTGCAGCCCGGATCGCTGGTGGGGATGTTGAACTCGATCGTGTCGGCGCCAGCCAGACCATTGGCCGCAGTGATCGCGCCGCGCAAGGAGCAATCTCCGGGCGCGGTGGTGCAGGTACTGAGCGAGAGATCGTCGGCGGTGGTGTCCACCACCAGTGTGGCTGCAAGCGCTGGCGACGCGCACAGCAAGGTTCCGATCAGCAACGCGGAGCGCCAGGCGTGCCGGCGCGGCGGCAAGCATCCGGGAACAGCTTCGAGCAATGGCATCGCGGTAGTCCGATGGCGCGCACCCATCGGCGCGTTCGGCCAATGTTGGCTGCCAAGGGCCTGCGCTGTGTACCCCAAGACTGGGGTTCTGAATGCGGCCGGTCTGCCAGATGCGGTTTCCGGGGCTTGGTCTTCAGCGAGCCCGAACGTAGTGCGACTCACCAGTCTGGCCGGCTCGATTGCGGTACCAACCACGCAGGGTCTGGCCATCCTCCGAAAGCGTCATGACCCATTTCCCGTCGCCGGCGTTGCCCCAACCGGGATAGGGTTGGGTGTAGACCAGATCGGTGTCCATCTCACGCCCGCGGATGGTCCCCCTGGCCTCCCAAAGGACCTCGGTGCCGTTGATCACCATCCGGCCCTCGACGTGCACGCGATTGCCATCCTGCTGGATGGAGCAGGTGACCTCGGTGAGTGCCGGATCCAGGGTGCCGACCCTCCAGCGCCCGGAGAAATCTGCGAGCGCATCAGCCTGGGGCCCGGGCCGGGAAGCATCGGACCTCGGCTCGATGGGTGGCGTGCTCTGCGGCCCCGCGGGCGTCGTGCGCCAACCATAGACCAACGCCCGGGTCACCTTGGCGCCATTGCCGAACTCCAGGATCTGGTAAAGGCGGTTCTGCGTCGGGCCCTCGCCTCGGCCTTTCTGTGCTTCCGCGCTAACGCAGTCGTGCCGCGGCCTCGCTGGCGGATTTCGCGCAGCTGCCGGCGACACCCTTGCATCGAGGCGACGCGTTCGCACAGCAAAGGATTTCGCTCGACGAATGTCTCGCGTCGCCGCTTGCTCGCCGGGAGATGCGCACGGGCTGCGGGTGGCCGTCAGGTCGACATTCGCGTCGCCGACGCTCCTACTCGTATCCGTTCGCAAACAACCCGTCGCCCACGGTAACGGACAAGTTCGCGTCATGCACGGCGCCGCAATTGTCGGTTGCCCTGACAATGATCGTGTGGGTGCCGATCGGGGTTGCGCCGATCAGGCTGACGGTGCCATTCGCAGCCACCGAGACATTCCCGGCATAGGTGCCCGGGCTCTGGATGCTCAAGCTCGGTGCGCCGCCGTTGTCGCCGGGTCCGGTCTGCGGCGGCACGCTTTGACTGGCACCGGGCGCCAGCGTCACGGCCGCGTAGCCGAGCGACGGCAATGTGTTGGCGGTCACCGTAACCAGGAAGCCGTCGGTGTCGGTCAGCTCGCCATCGGATACCTGGACGTTGGTGGTGCCGCTGGTGGCGTTGCACGCGATACTTACCACCGCGTTCAGGATCGTGCCGGTGATGGCGAAATGGTCGAGCGTGATGCCGCTGGCGTTGCCGCCGGGTACCTGGCTGACGGTAAGCGCGCTGCCGGGTGATTCGGCATCTACGGCGGTGCCGATGATTTCGGGCAGCGGCCCCTGCGAGCCGGCAGCGCGGCTGATCGGGGTGTTCGGGAGGTAGGTGGGCGGCGTGTTGGCGGCGATCACCACGTTCGGGCTGAACTCGCTGGTCTCTTCCGCGTCGGCGGCGACGATGCGCGAGGCGGTGGCGCTGACCCGGGTGGCGCCAAGCGCTGCGGGGATCGGCAGATCGACGAAGAAGGCAGCATTGCCGTTGGCGTCCGTCGTGACTACCAGTGGCGTGCCGACCTCGCCCAGGTCGCACGGGCCACGGTCTCCGTTCAGGGTCTGCGCGATGGCGCAGAAGCGGATGCGGAATTGGGCGCCCGGATTCGAATTGAGCGTCCCGTTGACCAGTACGCTGTCGCCGCTGCGGGTCGCCGAGCCGAGCAGCGGGTGGTTTTGCTGGCCGTTGGGACCGCTGTCGGCATCGAGTGGATCGTTGAAGGGCGCGCCGATGTTGATGGCGCGTGGACAGTCGATCAGGACGTTGTCCGCGAACAGCGACTCGACGGCAGTGCTGGAGACGGTCAGCGCGGTGCTGCTGGTACAGACAACCTGATTGGCGACAACGCGGTGGCGCGAACCGACATCCAGCAGGGCCGCTTCGCCGAGGAAGCGATTGGTGTGTGCATACAAACGCGGCAAACCGCATTCAATGCCGCGTCCGGCGCGAAAGGCGTTGTCGCGGACTTCGAGCGTGGCGGTGGAAGGGCCGAGGCAGAAGATGTGCGTGATCGCCGGGTTCGGGGCGGTGCTGCCGCCCGGCAGGATGCCGAACAGGTTGTTGCGCACGGTGGCGCCGCCGGTGAGTTGCAGGCCGAACTGGGTGGGCAGGAAGACGTTGCGATCGGCTGGCAGCGGCCCGCCGACCAGGGGGGTGGCACCACTGATCGCGAGCGCCGTGGGGACGGCCGTGCCGGCAAGCACACCCACCCAGTTGCCGGCGAATACGAAATTCGCCGCGTCCACCTGCAGCAGGAACTGGGCGTTGTTGCCGCCCAGGTTCAGCCCGCGGATCGCGCTGCCGCTCGCGCCGGAAGCGATCAGCAGCCGCCCCGCCGACAGGTTCAATGCGATCTGCAACTGGGCGTTGTGGCTGTCGTCGGCGGCAGTATTGACGCTGCTTCCGGGCTGACTGTAGCCATCGATGATGGTCGCCTGGTCGATCGCCGGCAGGACGCTCGCAGGTTGCAGCAGATGCGGCCCGGCGCCGGGAATGTTGAAGCGGATCAGATCGGCCAGTCCACCCGCGTTCGCCGCGCCATTGGCGGCAACAATCGCCTCGCGCAGGGAGCAGTCGGCGTTGCAGCTGCCGTCGTTGGTGTCGGCGGTCTTGGTCACGGTGAACACGTTCGGCCCTACCGCGACGATCGCGCGCGTGGCCGACAGTTCGCTGGTGGCGCGCGTGGCGGATCCATCGAGACGGGTGGCGGTTGCGCTGATGCTGACCAGAGTGCTGGCGTCGATGCCGGGAAAGCTGATCGTGTGGTTGAAGGCCTGGAACACCGAGGCGGGCAGGGTGATATCGAGCGACTCCGGCGCGAGGAACTCAGCCTCGCCGTGGCCGCTCGGGTCATTCGCACGATTGCCATGGAACACCAGGCGGTAGCTGCCTGCGCTGGAGTTGAAAGTGCCGCTCAGGCTGATCTGGCCGCTGATGGTGTCGCGATTGGCCACCGCGACCACCGGGAAGTTCTGCAAGCCGTTCGGACCGTTGTCGCCGTCGCCGGTGTCGTTCGCGGTGACCCCGTTGTTGCCGAGGTCGATGCCCAGGGCGCCGGCACCGCTGGGGGAGCGGTCCGGTTCCGGGATGAACAACTCGTTGTCGAAGAACCGGTTGAAGGCCAGGGTGTTGCCGTCGGCTGGATTCAGGCCGCCGGAAGGCAGGGCGATGCCGTGGCCGAGGTTGAAGGCGATGACGTTGGGTTCGCCGGCACTCCCGATCTGGTTGCCGAAACTGCCGGTCTCGCCGCCGACGATGCGCACGCCGCCCAGGCCATTGCCACGCCCGATGGTGGCGGAGGGATCGCTGCCGATGCGGTTGCCGACGATCAGGTTCTCGTTGCTGTTGTCTGCCAGGTCGATGCCGAAGCCGCCATTGGCGCTGATCGTGTTGTTGCGCAGGGTGTGACCGCTGCCGGCGATCAGCACACCGGCCAGCGAATTGCCGCCGGCATTCCCGTTGGGCAGCAGCCCGATCAGGTTGTTGCTGACATTGGTCGCGCCGCCACTGACGAAAATGCCGTTGCGGTTGCCGCTGATGACGTTCCGGTTCGCCAGGTTGCTGGTGCCGATGCTGTGGGTGCCCGAACCTGCCAGGCGCACACCGTCGCCCTGGTTGCCGGTGGCGGCGCCGTTGGGCTGCACGCCGATCCAGCAGCCGTTGAGGTTCAGGCTGCCGCTCTGCACGTTCACGCCGTGTCCGCCATTGCTTCCGTTCACGCGGAAGCCGTGGATGCTCAGGCCACGCAGGCTGACCGTGCCGCTGGTATTGACGATGATCCCGCTCGTGCCCAGTGGTGCCGAGCCGCCCTGGATGACGATGCGCAGCACCGCATTGCTGGTGCCATTGCTGGCGCTGTTGGCGACCGCGCCCGGCTGGGTGTTGCCCTCGATGTTGAGATTGCCCTGAGTGATCGCGGGCAGGGCGGTGGTCGGCTGGATCGTGTGTGTGCCGCCGCCCGGGATGTTGAAGAAGATCCGGTCGTTGGTGCCGTTGCTGTTGCTCAGGTTGATTGCCTGGCGCAGAGAACAGGCGGCGACGCCGTCGCAAGTGCTCACGGTGCCGGCGTCGCCCGCGTTGGTCACGACCAGATCGGCTGCCGCAAGCGGTGCGGCTGCAAGCGTCCACAGGATGAGCGCAACTTGTCGGTTCACGGTCGATTCCTCGCTGCCCTTGGGTGGCGAGAAATCTGCACAGGATTGCGCCGCGACGTTTGCCACCAGCGTGCAAGCGCTTGTCGCGAGGTTGCAAGACATCCGGGCCGGGCTCCGCGGAAGGCGCGGCACTAGTGTGGTGTTCCGTAATTAAGTTGAAGAAATTTCCGATGAATTTTGCGGCGAGGCAAGGCGAGAGGAGGAGTCATAGCAGGGCTATGGCGACGACGAGCAACGCCGCATCGGCGCAAAAGGCGCGGAAATAATTCAAGGTAATTACGGAACACCACACTAGGGAATGGCTTCCACGCCTGTCACTGGATGGGCTGGCCTTCGCGGGAGCCGAAGGAAGATGCATCATCCCCTCGACCATTTCCGGGGAGCAGGCATGGATCCTTACACCATCCGAACCGCCGGCATCGGTTGGGGAACCCTGTCCCTGATCAACGCCGGGCTGGCGCAATCCAAGGGCCGTTCCGGACTTGGCTGGTGGCTCGGGTCGCTGTTCCTGGGCCCGGTCGCGACCTTCCTGATCGTGGTGTTGCCGCGATCCGACGGCGCGCGCTGATCGACCCGACTCCCGCCCGGATCAGCGAGGTACGGAACGACATCCCGGCAAGCATGGCCGACGGGGGCTCCCGCACCTGCCATCCGCTTCGCTCAGTCCTGGACCTTCCTGAAAATCGACCCGTCGCCGCTGACGACGTCCACGCGCTCGCAGTTGCGATCGAACCGGGCTGGGTAGTCCGTCGCGATCCGGCCTTCATCGAGCACCACATACTTGCCGGCGACCGACGTGTCCCGGAAGAAGTACTGGGTATGGTGAATCACCAGCAGCCCGGTGCGGCGCAGGTACGAATCAAGTTCAGCGACCTGCCGATCAAAGCGTTCGAACGGGTAGAGTTTTTTCAGGCTGGTCAGTCGCTTGGCTTCGACCAGTCGCGGCGTGCGCTGCAGCACCGCCATGCAGAACACCAGATCGAACGGCCCGTGCGCAGCGATGGCCGTCGGCTCGGACAGGACGAACGCCATGCGCGCGTCCACCGGCTGACGACGACACTGTGCGAGGCTCTCCGGATTGATGTCGGCGCCGACGA
>WBZL01003997.1_pt1 | contig 13083 bp, 9 predicted proteins | sample 5204291 | NCBI WGS metagenome assembly WBZL01 (sample SAMN12344345, study PRJNA552823) | activated sludge metagenome | biome: Activated sludge suspended growth; feature: Nitrification reactor; material: Wastewater; isolation source: activated sludge from nitrification reactor of wastewater treatment...
GGCCGGGGGGCTGCGCGCCTCCTCACCCGCGGCGGGGGGTCAGGCCTCGTCCTCCAGGCGGAAGCCGATCTTCATGGTCACCTGGAAGTGGTCGACCCCGTCGCGCACGTAGCCACGGATCTGGGTCACCTCGAACCAGTCGATGTGGCGTATCGTCTGCGCCGCGCGCTCCAGCCCGTTGTGGATCGCCTGGTCGACCCCGTCGGGGCTCGTGCCCACGATCTCGGTCAGGCTGTACGTGCGGTTGGGCATCTCTCTCCTCAGGTGTGGCGGGGGAGCACCACGGCCGGGACGGGCGTGGCACGCAGAAGTTTGTAGGTCATGTCGCCCAGGAACACCCGCCGGAGCACCCCGCCATGGGCTGATGCCAGGACGAAGAGTTCGTCGCCGTTCCAGTCGTAACGCCGCACCGCCGACGACGCGTTGTCCCCGACCGTCACCGTTGCGTCCGCGACGACCCCCTCGGGCAACTTCGCCAGTGCGCGCTCCTGCTCGGCAACCGTGTCCTCGCGCAGCTGGTCCATGACCATGTCCTCGCCGTGCCGGATCGCACTGCCGTACAGGCGATGACGCAACAGCACGGTCAGCAACGTCAGCGGAAGCCCAGCCTCGCTCGCGAGGCCGGCTGCAGTGTGAACGGTACGGCGGGATTCGTCGGTGTTCTGGAAGGCGACGACCAGACGGCCGAGCGCGCCGGAGTTCATACCGCGGTAGTACGAAGGGGCCAGTGCTACCGGCACGCGGCTCCCGTGTAGCAACTGGTCGGCAGTGGATCCGATCTGGAAACGACCGCTGGACGCCCCCGGCGCACTGCCGATGACGACCATGTCGGCCTTCTCGGCCTGGGCGACCTCATCCAGCCCGACCCCGCTGGACCGGTGACCGTGGATGATCGTCGCCGGATCGGTGATGCCGTACTTCACCGCGTCTCCCACGGCGTTGTCGAGCAACGTGCGGGATTCGGTGATCAGGTAGTTCTCCCACTCGGCGTCGACGTGACCGGGGCTGGCGTAGTCGTAGGCGGCGGGATGGATGTGAGCCAGGATCGGCGTTGCGGAGAACGCCTGGCACAACAGCCCGCCGAGGGCCAGAGCGTCGTCGCTGGATTCACCCGGAGAGACCCCGATGACGATCCTCATTGGGTAATCCTCCGTTCCAGGGGAATCGTGTCCCCCACCTGGCTACGGTAGCCAACACGCGGGGAGATTCCGCGTCAGGAGGAATCATGGCAGGCACGATCCCGCTCTCGCGGGCGATCACGCGGATCAAGCCGCCCGACGAGATCACCGCGGAGGGCGAACACTCCAGTCTGAAGCGGTCGATGGGGCTGCTGGCCCTGACGATGTTCAGCGTCGGATCGATCGTCGGAACCGGCATCTTCGTCATCCTGGGTGAGGCGATTCCCAAGGCCGGTCCCGCGGTCGTGGTGTCGTTCATTCTGGCGGCGGTCACCTGTGCCTTCTCGGCGTTCTCCTACGCCGAACTGGCCGGCTCGATCCCGGTGTCCGGTTCGTCGTATTCGTATGCCTACGCCACTTTGGGGGAGTTGATCGCCTGGGTCTGTGGCTGGTGTCTGATGTTGGAGTACGGCGTCTCGGTCGCCGCAGTCGCGGTCGGTTGGGGGCAGTACCTCAACGAATTCCTGAGTGTGTGGGGGATAGAGATCCCGGCCCAGTTCGCCAACCCGCCCGGTGAGGGCGGCGGTGTGTTCAACATCCCCGCCGTCGTCGTGGTGTTGTGCTGTGCGTTCCTGCTGCTGCGCGGAGCCTCCGAATCAGCCAAGGTCAACACCATCATGGTCTTCCTGAAGATCGGCATCCTGCTGTTCTTCTGCGTGATCGCCTTCACCACGTTCACCCCCGGAAACTTCGAACCGTTCGCGCCGTTCGGACTGCTGGGGATCAGCGCCGCGGCCGGCCAGGTGTTCTTCAGCTTCATCGGCTTCGATGCGGCGTCGACGGCGGGTGAAGAAGCGAAGAACGCGAAGCGCGACCTGCCCCGGGCCATCATCCTGTCGCTGATCATCGTCACTGCGCTGTACGTCCTTGTGGCAGTCGCCGCGATCGGTGCCCGCCCCTGGGAGGAGTTCGAGGGCGCGGGAGCGGAGGCGGTTCTGGCGGGAATCGCTGCCGACGTGACGGGCAGTCAATGGGCGCCGACGATCATCGCGCTCGGTGCCGTCATCTCGATCTTCTCGGTGGTCCTGGTCGTCATGTACGGCCAGACCCGCATCCTGTTCGCCATGGGCCGCGACGGAATGCTGCCCAAGGTGTTCACCAAGGTGAACCCGAAGACCCAGACACCGGTGAACAACACGATCATCGTGACGGCGATCATCTGTGTCCTTGCGGCGTTCGTCCCGCTGGGCCAGTTGGCCGAAGCCACCAGCATCGGAACGCTGGCGGCGTTCGCCATTGTCAACTTCGGGGTCATCGCGTTGTGGCGGGCTCGGCCCGAACTGGAACGGACCTTCAAGGTCCCCTTGATGCCGCTCATGCCGATCCTGGGCGTGATCTTCTGTGTGTACCTGATCGCGTCGCTGGCGTTCATCACCTGGGTGGTGTTCTTCCTCTGGATGTTGCTCGGCTTGGCCATCTATTTCGGCTACAGCCGGAAACACTCCACGGCCCCGGATCACCGACCCGAGCAGCAGTCCGGCCCGGACACGGTGCGCCACTTCACGGAACGTTCGATCCGGCCCGGCACGGTGGCCAGCATCGTCGTTCTGGTGCTCGTGGGGCTCATCGCCATCCTGTGGGGCTCGAGGCAGGACGGGATCGGCGGCGCCGACATCGTCTACTGGTACGTCGTGGCTGCGCTCGCGGTGGTGGGCATCGTCATCTGCGCCCGGTCGTTGACGCAGGAACGAGGCGCCAGCCGGGCCGCCCAGGCGGGTGAGGACGCGCAGGCCGCTGGTGGCTTCCGGGCTGCGACCATGTCTGTCGCCCTGGCGACCCTGGTCCCCGGTCTGTTGCTGGTTCTGGGAACGGTCTTCTTCTCGGGAGCCGCAGTGGAAGAGGTGAACCAGGCAGCACCCGCGGCCACCTCCGCTGCGAATCCGCACGTGTGACCTGACCGCCGCCGGCCTCAGCCGCCGCAGACAGGAAAAGAGCCCCCGAACCAGGATCGGTTCAGGAGCTCACGGCGGAGGCGGAGGGATTTGAACCCTCGAGAGGCTTTGAGACCTCAACCCGCTTAGCAGGCGGGCGCACTAGACCAGACTATGCGACGCCTCCGTGCTGCCGGATCGGCAACCGGACCAGGGTACCCGACCGCCTCCGTCCTCGATCGGGGCAGTCTTGCAGTGCTCCGATCGCCATCCGGGCAGCCTGCGACTGCTCCGATCGACAACGGGGCAGCACGGGACTGCCCCGATCGAAGCGCCGTAGGGTGACGGCATGTTCCTGACCGACCGATGGCGTGAGTGGCAGCATCCCGAGGCCGGCCACGATCGTGGTCGCCGCCCCTATTTCGAGGGGTGGTACGTCAAGGTCGTGTCGGCCGACAAGGCGTTGCGGCTTGCGGTGATCCCGGGGCTGTTCCGGTCCGACTCCGGCGGCGAGGAGGCCTTCGTCCAGGTCCTCGACGGCGCTACCGGTCGCAGCTGGTACGCGTCCTATCCGAGCTCGGAGTACTGGGCGGCACCGGATCGGTTCACGGTCCAGGTCGGGCCCAATCGGTTCACGCCGGCGGGGGTGGAACTGGACGTCGAACTCCCTGATCTGCACCTGCGGGGCCAGCTGGACTTCACCAGCGAACTCACGCCGTGGCCCGTGACCCGACGGTCCCCGGGCGCCATGGGGTGGTACTCCTACATGCCGTTCATGGAGTGTTACCACGGGGTCGTCTCGTTCGGCCATGACGTCGCAGGGATGCTGGTGCTCGACGGTCAGGAGCATCGACTGACCGGGGCGCGCGGGTATCTCGAGCAGGACTGGGGCCAGGCCTTCCCGGCCGGCTACGTGTGGATGCACTCGAACACCTTCACCACGCCGGGGGTCTCGCTGATGGCGTCGGTCGCCCTGATCCCGTGGCTGCGAGGCCAGTTCCGGGGGCTGCTGATCGGGGTGATGACACCAGTCGGTCTGCAGGTGTTCGCGACATACAACGGAACCAAGACCGAGGAACTGACCGTCGACGACGAACACGTTCACCTGGCGGTCCGCCGCCGCGACGGGTGGCGGCTGGATCTGCGTGCCGAACGAGTGGGAGGCGCGCTGCTGCACGCACCCATCCGGTCGCAGATGCATCGCCGGGTCGAAGAGACCCTGGACGCGCGGATCGAGGTGCGGCTCACCGATGGCTCCGGGCGCGTCGTGCTGGCCGACACGGGCGAGGTGGCCGGCCTCGAGGTCCACGGCGAGATCGACGATCTCATCGCCACAAAGGACCGCTGATTCGATCGGGGCACTCTGCGTCTGCCCGGATGGCGATCGGGGCAGCGATGGGCTGCCCGGTTCGTGATTGGGGCAGCCCGCGGGTGCCCCGATCGAAGAGTTTCGACACAATGGCGGCCATGACGACTGCACGCGCCGCTCTGGCCGGCGCCACCGTGGGCCTGCTGGCTGCCGCCGCCGAATCGCTGCGGCCGAGTCTCACCCCCCGCAACACGCTGCACCAGGGACTGGTGACGGGCTTCATGGGGACCACGGGTGCGGCAGTCGGAGCTGCGGTGGGTGCGGCCGGGGGTCGAGCGGCGGGGGACCGGTCCGGGTATTGGCTCCCGGCCACTGTGGTCGGAGCAGGCACGGCGCTGGCCGTGTTCCGCGGTCGTAAACACCTGGCTGCCCAGTCGGACGCCCACGAGGAATGGGGTCCGAACGAGGGGCAACCGGCGTTGGGGGCGTTGGCCGGTGGGGCCGCAGCCGCAGGGCTGACCGCTGCGGGCGCGTTGGTGGGCGAAGGGGTCGGAAACGCCGGCGCGGCCATCGCCGACCGATTGCCCGGTCCGCCGGCGCTGTGGACCGTCGCGACCGCCGGTACCGCCGCCGGTGCCACGGTGGTCGCAGGGAAGCTGACGTTCGCCCGGGTCCTGCGCGGACTGACCGCCTCGGGCGCGGCCGCTGACGCGGCTCTCGTGGAGCCCAGCACCGACCCGTTCGTGAGCGGCGGACCCGGGTCGCTGGTGCCGTACGACTCGCTGAGTCGTGAAGGCCGCCGCTTCGTGGCGTGGCGGGTGCCTCAGGCGGAGATCACCGCCGCCGGGCTCCCCGATGCCCAGGAGCCGATCCGGGTGTTCGTGGGGGTCGAGACCGCCCCCAGTGTGACCGAGCGGGTTGACCTGGCGATGGCCGAACTGGAGCGGCTGGGAGCGTGGGACAAGTCGGCAGTGCTGGTAGTGTCCCCGGCGGGGACCGGGTACGCGAACTCGGTGCCGGTCGAGGCGTTGGAGTTCCTGACCGCCGGGGACTGTGCCAGCGTGGCAGTGCAGTACGGATTGCTCCCGTCGATGTTCTCGCTCGCCAAGATCGACTTGGCGGCGCTCACGTTCCGCACCCTGATCGACCGGATCGCCGAGCGGATCGCCGATCTGCCGAGCCGGCCCCGGCTGTTGGCGTATGGCGAGAGCCTGGGCGCGGGGGCGGCGCAGCACGGTCTTCAGATCGAACCGAACCTGGTCGACGTCCCGGCCGCACGGATGCGCGAGGTCGATGCCGCGTTGTTCGTAGGCACGCCGGGGGGCCAGTCGCTGCGCAACGACCTGCTGGACAACCCGCACACGGTGCACGTCGATCGTTGGCAGGCGCTGCCCGATCCGTTGCCCCGCGATGTGCAGCTGTGGTTCTTGGAGCACGACGCCGATCCGGTGACCCGGTTCGACCGGACCCTCCTGTGGTCCAAGCCGCGGTGGCTGGCGGCCGACCCTCGGGGACGTAACGTCCCGGACGACATGTTGTGGCTGCCGATGACCACGTGGCAGCAGGTGCTGCTGGATGTCGCCTACGCGACGCAGGCCCAGTCCGGGGTCTTCCGGTCGGTGGGGCATGACTACCGCGCGGACCTGGCACCCCTGGTGGCGGCCGCGTTCGAGCCGGACCGGATGGCAGAGGTGCCGCACATCCAGCAACTGCTGGCCGATCGTGAAGTGGCGCGAGACCGGCTTCTGGCCGCGGCCGAAGGTACCGACGCCTGACCCCCCGGTGACCCCCGCTGCGCTGGGGGACGGTTTCGGTCGCTTGCGACCGAAACCGTCAGGTGCGACCGAAAGTTTCGGTCGCCTTCGCACCCTTTGGTCGCACTTGCGTGCCAGCCCGCGGGCGAACAGTCCAGACCTGGGGGCCTGGTCCGGGTGGTGAGGGTTTCGGTCGCTTGCGACTGAAACCCTCCATTGCGACTGGAAGTTCCGGTCGCAGGTGTCAGTTGTGGTCGCTTGCGACCGAAACCGTCCCCCAAGCAGCGCCCGGGGAAGGGGAATCGACTACTCCGTCGCGATCGCGCGCAGCACATCGGCGCGGGACGCGACGACCGCCGGCACTGCAGCGGCCAGGACTCCCGCCAGGGCACCGCCGACGGCACACCCCAGCAGCCAGCCCCACGGGAGCGCCAGTTGGGTGATCCCCAGTGGCGCCATCACGATCCGCAACAGCACGCCGTACCCCACTCCCAACAGCAGGCCGCAGACGGCGCCGAACAGACCGAGAACGGCTGCTTCGGTCACCAGCATGGAGCGGATCTGGCCGCGCGTGGCACCGACCGCTCGTAGCATCCCCACCTCGGTACCGCGTTCCTGGACCGACAACAGCAGGGTGTTCACGATCGCCAGAACGGCGATCAGCACGGCCAGCGCCAACATGGCGAATACGAAGCCCAGTAGTTGCCTGATTGAGTCGGCGAAATCCTGTTTCAGGATCGCGGTGTCCTGCACCTGCACGGCGGGGTTGGACCGCAGCACAGCCATCATCTCGGTGGCCACCGCGCCCACATCGGCTCCGGGAGCCACCGAGAAGTAGGCGGCTGTGTCCTGATCGGCGGCGGCACCCAGGGTCTCGGCTGTGGCCAGATCCGTGAGCATCCCTTGGAACACCAGCACGGGCTGGAACACAGCGACCACCTGGAACGTCCGGGCTCCGGTCCGGAAGTCCGCACTGAAGTCCTCGCCCACCGATAGGCCATAACGGGACGCCAGGCGGGAGTCGATGGCGACGCGATCGCCGCCCACCCGGCGGATCGCACCGGTCGTCTCCGTCAGGTTCACGGCGTCAGTGATCAATTGCGGCTGGACTCCGAAGACCGGAATCGGGATCTCGCGCCGCTGCCCCGCTGTGGTGCGGATGAAGGTGTGCTGGGTGACCCCCGGGACGGCGGCGGCTCGCTCGGTCAGCCGATGGTCGAACGGCCGGTACAACGGGGGAGACCCGATCGACAAGTCCGATCCGAACGCGCGGTCGATCTCGCGGTCAGCTGTCGCCGTCGCCGACGTGGTCAGCACTGTGATCATGCCGATCAGGGCGATGCCGACGGTCAGCGCCGCGGTCGTGCTCGTCACGCGGCGGGGGTTGCGCCGGTTGTTCGCCATCGCCAGACGGCCACTGGCGCTACGCAACGGCGCCCCGAGGGCCGCCATCAGCGGGCGCACCAGCCAGGGCGACGCCGCTACGAACGCGGCCACCGCCAGCAGCGCCGACAGTCCCATCCACGACAGCGCGTTCTGCGGCAATGAATCGCGGAGGCCGACGATCGCGGTGGTTGCGGCCAGAATCGCCAGACTGGCAGCGACCGTCACCCGACGCACGACGGCTTCGCGGCTCGTCCGAGGGTCCCGCTGCAGGCCCTCGACCGGCGACGTTCGGCTCGCCCGCACCGCAGGAGCCCAAGCGGCGAGCACGGTGACCCCCACCCCCACCAGCGCAGCGATCAGCAGGGTTCGTGGACCGACGACCAGGCTTCCGCCGGGCACGTCGATATCGACCAAGCGCAGGGCGCTGCGGATCCCGACGGCCAGATACACCCCGAGCGCCAGGCCGACCAAGGTCCCCACGATGCCCAGCAACACCGCCTGCACGACAACGCCGGTCTGCACCTGATCAGCACGCGCACCGACCGCGCGCAACAGGGCGATCTCGCGCGACTGCTGCGCCACTAGCATCGCGAAGGTGTTCCCGATCAGGAACACCGCCGTCAGCACAGCGATCACCGCGAACACCGTGAGCAGCGTGTTGAGGAACCCGATCTGGTCGGCCACCTGTGCCCGCGCATCGTCGGCCGCTTGACGCCCGGTGATCGCGGTCAGGCCCGAATCGGCGCCCAGGGCTTCGTTGATCGACGCCGCGACCCGGGCGGGCTCTTCGGACGTCGACACCAGCAGTTGATTCACCTGGCCCACGCCTGTGATGAACCGTTGCGCGGTGGGCAGATCGAAGACCGCGATTGTCGCCCCTCCCGCCAGACCGAGGTCGACGGTCCCAGTGACCGTCCACTCCTTGGCGGCATCCGGCTCCAACGGGGTGACGAGCCGAAGCCGATCCCCCGGGCCCACTGCCAGCCGCTCGGCGGTCGTGGCGTCCAGGGCCACCTCGTCCGGTCCCCGCGGCAGTTCGTCGAGCAGGTCGGCCGCACCCTCGGGCAACTGGGCCGCGGTCCACGAGGCCCCGATGTGGGTGGATGCCGACCCGCCGACCGTCTCGCCGTTGCGCGGGTCCAGGATCAGGACCCCTTCCTGATTGACCGAGGGAGAGACCGAGGCGACGCCGGGAACCGACGCCACCTGTTCGGCCGCGGCCTCGCCGAAGCTCAGCGCGGGTGGTCGCCCGCCGTTGCCGAACACGGTCACCGGGTCGACGGGCTGCACCACCACGTCGGCCGGTTCCTGGTCGAAGAACAGATCAAGTGACTTGGTCGTTGTGTCCGCGAAGACCAAGGTGGCGCTGGCGAACGTGACGCTGATCGCGATCGTCACCAGAGTCAGCAGCAGCCGGACCTTGTGCGCGAGCAGCCCCCGCACCGACACCCGCCAGATCGGGTTTCCGGCGGGCAACGCCAGGACCGACTCAGTCGACGCTCCGCGCAGCAGCGGGCGCCCCGCCGGGTCCGGTCGCAGTCGCGACGACACCCGAGCAAATACGCCACACGCTACGACCAGCAAGCCGACATAGAGCGACGTGGGACCCAGCGCCGACTCCACCTCCCACACGCTCCCACCGGCCAGCTGCCCGGAACGGGGTGCCAGTACCACAGCGGTGAGCAGGTTGAACGAGAAGGCGGCACCCAACCCCAACTCCACCGTGCCGGTGCGGATGCCGGCCAAGGCCAGGGCGGCCCCCACCGCCGCGTAGCCGAGCATCAGGACGATCCGCTCCGACCACGGCGAGTCGGGGACCTGAATCTCGGGGACCACCCATTGGACGATGTAGGGCGCGAACAGAAACGGCACGGCGAAGGTGAGGCCGGAGATCGTGGCCAGCACTCCCGGGGACTTGATGTCCAGCCACGCCCATTGCAGGTTGTATCCCCGGAAGAGCAACTCCTGGCCGAACGCCGCGACCCACAACAGCGCCGCCAGGACCAGCAGCGCCGGCAGCAGTTGCCCCCAGTCCCAGCGGACGGTCAGCGAGTCCCGCGCGACGACGCCCATGATCGCCGCCACGATCAGGTACATCGCACCGAAGATGGCCGCACCCTTCACGATCTGTTTCGCCGAGATGGTCAGGAACGGCGTGATGCTGGACCGCCACGAGCGGTGGTGGTACCGCTCGATCGCCCAGGGCAGCAAGATCGCGATGGGAAGGAATCCGATCAGGGCGGCCAGGAACCCCAGCCACGGCCACGGCGCGTGGTCGCTGGTCGCGGCCGCCTGCAACAGACCTTCCGGATCGCTGGTCCGAGCGACCTCGATGGTGCCCCAGATGACGATCTTGACCAGCGCCAGCGAGGCGATCCCCCATATCAGTCCCGCCCACAGGCTCACGCGCCGGTAGGTCGTGGTCGTAGCGCCGCCGTCCGCCGCATGCTCCAGGTAGGAGGGCGTCACGGGCGGGTTCACCTCCTGATCCTGACGCGCCCGGGCCGATCGTGCCTCCGGAACGGTAGTCGCGTTCGCAGGATGCCCCTCGAAACGGGCGCCGGACCGAGGTCAGCGATCGCTTCCGGGCTGCAGTGCCGAGTCGGTCAGTCGGCTCGGCTGCTACGGTCGCGCTCGTGTCCTCCGATCGGCGACTCCTGGTGGTCCACCACACGCCGTCGCCGGCGGTTCAGGAGTTGCTCGAGGCGGCCCTGCAGGGACTGGCACATCCCGATCTGGCGGCTGTCGACGTGCAGGTCGAACCGGCGCTGTCGGCCACGGCCTCCGATGTCCTGGCGGCTTCCGGGTTCGTGCTGATCACCCCGGCCAACATCGGGTACATGAGCGGAGCGCTCAAACACTTCTTCGACACCATCTATTACCCGTGCCTGGATGCGACCCGGGGTCGACCGATGGCGCTCATCGTGCACGGCAACGACGACACCGCCGGTGCAGTGAGGTCAGTCGAGCGGATCACACAGGCGCTGCAGTGGCGCCCGGTCGCGGCGGCGGTGACGGTGATCGGCGCTCCAGCAGCGACGCAACGCGAAGCCGTCGCCGACGCGGCGGCCACAGTGGCGGCCGACATTCTCGCCGGCTGACCGACGGCTCATTCCAGCAGTCCGGTGGCCTCCGCGAAGGGATCCCAAGCCGGGTCGGTGTGGAGCTCGAGTTCGATGGTCGCTGCTGCTCTGTGCGCTGCGTCGGGGCCCAGCAGATGGGCGATGAGTGCGGCCGTCATGTCCATCCCGGCTGCGACTCCCGACGAGGTCCACCGGTCGCGGTCGTGCACCCAGCGGGCCTGCGGTACCCACGTGACGTCCGCGCCGTGGCTCGCGGCCCAGGTGAACGCCCGCTTGTTCGAGGTTGCGCGATAACCGTCGAGAAGTCCGGCGGCCGCGAGAACGGCCGAGCCGGTGCAGACCGACGTCACGATTTGCGCCGCCCCGGCCCACGCCCGCAGCCGCGCCAGGAACCCCGCGTCGCCAACGAGAACCCGCGTACCGCGACCGCCTGGGACCAGCACGATGTCGGGCGTCGCCTCCTGGAGGCCGGTCGGCGCCACCAGTTCGACGTCCTGGGCACTGGCCACCGGTCCGGGTGCGGTGGCTACCAACTGGACCACGATGTCCGGGCGAACCTGGTGGAGTAGTTCCACCGGTCCGGCCACATCGAGGAGTTCGAAGCCCTCGAACAGAAACACGTTCACGGTCCGTTCAGACATGGTCGATCACGCGCGGGGAAGAAGCCCGTAGGCGTGGGTGGGGCGAAGCCGGACCACCAGGCGACCGTCGGCCACCATGCTGCGGCGGTAGTCCTGCCAGTCGGGGTGTTCGCCGACCATCGCGCGATAGGTCTGCACCAGCTCCTCCACAGTGGCGTCGTCCGGAGTGGCTGCGACCGGCGTCAGTACGGCGTCTCCTTCGAGGACCACGTAAGACCAGAAGTCCGGCGCGCTGACGTGCAAGCTGATGCGGGGGTCGCGGCGCATGTTCTTGGTCTTGGCGCGGCTGTCGGTGACGGAGATCCGGATCTCGCCGTCGATGACGGTGAACATGACGTTGGACAGTTGGGGTCGGCCGTCCCGTTTGATGGTGACGAGCACGCCCTTGCCTCGGCCTGCCGCATACTCCAGCGCCTCGTTCACGTCCATGAGGCGAGGCTAAGGCCATCCCACTTGCCAGTGGCTGATTGCGTTCGTCCACCCACTGGAAGTGCGGATCCAAGGTTCAGTCAGAGTGCGAAAAGTCGTTGTGAATATCAGATCTCTCGGCTTGTGCCCTTGTGATTGTATCGAACATGTGTTCGAATAGGATATGGCGGAGAAACCAGAACCGACGACCCCGGGACCCAGTGACGGTCCGGGGGATGTGCCGGTGTCGGAGGTGGTGTCCCAGGCGTTGCTGGCGGGGGCGGGTAACTGTCCGGAGTCGGTGACCGGTGTGGTGTCGCTGCTGGCCGGTATAGCCGGTGAGGCGGTGGTGGCGGACCTGACCACCGCAGCCTCGTTGGCGGATCGGGTCACGGTCCTGGCTCGGGTGCGTACCGCGGTGGACGCTCAGATCGGTCGGTCGGTGGTGGCCGCGCAACGCGCGGATGTGTTGCCTCACGCTCCGCGCACCCAGTTGGAACGGCAGGCGGCGTGGTCGGGTCATTCTGCCTCAGCGGTGGTGACTGCGGCCCGGTTTGGTGACCGCCACCCCCAGGTGGCGTCATTGTGGACCCGGGGGTTGGTGTGTACCGATGTCATCGCCGCGTTGGCCAGGGGCCTGAACGGGTTGGAGTGGGAGGTGGAGCAGCGGGTGGTGTCGGCGATCATCGACGAACTGCCCCGGTTGACGGTGCGGGGGGTGAAGTTGGTCGTGGCGCAGGTGGTGGACCTGATCGGTGACGACCACCGTGACACCCGTGAGCAGGTCGAGTACGACCGTCGGCGGGTGGTGGTGACCTCCCATGGGGGGATGACGATGATCGCTGCGGATCTGCCCGATGTGGACGGGGTGGCGGTGATGGCGGCGTTGGATGCGGTGGCCTCGTCGTTGCGGGTGGCCGGGGACCGCTCGACGAAAGCCCAACGCCGTGCCGATGCGTTGATCACGGTGGTCAACCGCTCCGCCGCCCACGGCACCGTGCCGGCCACTGCCGGCGGGTTACCGGTGGCGGTCACGGTGACCATGAGTGCTTCGGAGGCTGACCGCGTCGCCACCGACCACCCCCGGCAGCACACCACCACCGACCTCACCGACAACCACCCCGCCGGCGAGACCGGCAACCCCGACACCGACGCCGAGACTGGCCACACCGGCGGCGCCGGTGGTGGGGCGGCGGGGGCGGCTGCGGTGACCGGCGGGGGGTTGACGTTGGGTGATGCGGCGGCGCGGTTCGCGTTGTGTACCGGGGCGGTGACCGGGATGGTCGTAGCCGACCATGACTGCCACGGACCCGACTGCAGCACCGGGGGGCCGCATCGGCGGCGTCCGTTGACCGAAGCGCTCGTGGCCACCCCGGTGCACCCGTTGGCGGTCGGACGCGCCACCCGGTTGGCGACCACCGGCCAACGCACCGCGTTAGCGGTGCGAGACGGG
>WBZL01003998.1_pt1 | contig 13081 bp, 9 predicted proteins | sample 5204291 | NCBI WGS metagenome assembly WBZL01 (sample SAMN12344345, study PRJNA552823) | activated sludge metagenome | biome: Activated sludge suspended growth; feature: Nitrification reactor; material: Wastewater; isolation source: activated sludge from nitrification reactor of wastewater treatment...
CGGTCTCGTCGGTCATGTCGTCGGTCTCGTCGGTCATGTCGTCGGTCTCGTCGGTCATGTCGTCGGTCTCGTCGGTCATGTCGTCGGTCTCGTCGGTCATGTCGTCGGTGGTCGTGGCCGGGGCCTCGGTGGCCGGGGCGGGGTCGTCGTCGTCGCCACAGGCGGCCACCGCCAGCGGGGTGAGGGTCAGGGCGACGACGGCGAGGACGCCTCGGAGCCTGGTTCGTGGTGTGCGGGTGGTGGGCATGGGTGTGCTCCCTTGATCGGGGTTGGGGTTGGGGTTGGGTCGGGGTCGGTTGGTCGATTGGTCGGTTGGATCGGTTGGTGGACTTGGTCAGGGCGCGGCCGCGGTGACGTGCACCTGGTGGTGGCCGGTGGCCCCGTCGGGGGCGGGCTCGGCGTGGTCGGCGGTCTGGACCCGTCCGGTGGCGTCGGTGGCTCGCACGCGGATCCGGTGCGCGCCCGCCCGGAGCTCCACCCGCCGACGCCACTGCACCCAGGTGTGCTCGCTGGCCACCGGACCCAGCTCGGCGAGCCGCCAGGGACCGTCGTCGACGGCCACCTCCACGGTGTCGACGCCCACCGCAGGCAGCCAGGCCACCCCGGCCACGGTGACGGGGCCGGCGGCGACCGTGGCTCCCGAGCGGGGGACGTCGATCCGCGACGCCAGCTTCACGGGGCCGTCCTTGGACCAGCCCCGCGGTACCCAGTAGCCATCGACGCCGTCCCAGCGGGTCAGCTCGATCGACTCGACCCACTTGGTGGCCGAGACGTACCCGTACAAGCCGGACACGACCAGGCGGGCGGGGAAGCCGTGGGCCACCGGTAGGAGCTCGCCGTTCATGGCGTACGCCACCAGCGCCACCCGCCCGTCGCCCGCGGCCGCCAGGGGGAACCCGGCCGTCCAGCCATCGACCGAGCGGGTGAAGACCTGCTCGGCGTCCGGCCGGACGCCGGCCCGGTCCAGGAGGTCGGCGAGCGGTACGCCCTGCCACACCGCGGTGCCGACCAGGCCGCCCCCGATCTCGTTCGAGACGCACTGGAGGGTGACGGGTTCTTCGACCGACGGGAGCGCGAGCAGCTCGTCGAAGGTGAGCTCGAACGGCCGGTCCACCAGCCCCTCCACCCGCAACCGCCACCACGACGGGTCGATCTGGGGGCTGCTGAGGGCGGTGTCGATCCGGTAGAAGTCGCGAGTCGGGGTCACGGCGGGGCTGAGCCCCGGCACCGTGAAGGTCGGGTCGGGCACCGGTCGGCGGCGACCGGGCCGGCGCAGGTGGAACCGGCGGGCGGCATCGGCCACCACGTCGACCCGGGCCATCGCCCGGCCCGTCGCCGCCATGGCCACCGCCCCGATGGCCATCGCTCCGGCACCGATCAGGAATCGGCGGCGGTCCCCGGGAGCGGGTTCCGCGGCGGGTCCGGTGTGAGACCCGAGTGGCAGGGGTGGGGGCGACGCAGCCCGCAGCAGCACACCGAGCGCCGCGGCCCCGAGCCCGGCCGAGACCCCGGCCACCACCCACGGGGCGGGACCCGAGATGCGGGGGTCGCTGAGCTGGGCCAGGGCGCCGACCACGCCGAACACCGGGAAGACCAGCCACGGAAGCCAGCGGTGGCGCCGGGCGACCACACCCGTCATCGCCCCGATCGCCACCGTGACGACCAGGGTGCCCACCACCAGGGCCGCCTTGTCGTTGGTGCCGAAGAGGGCGACGGCCACCTCCTTGAGGCTGGCGGCGAAGCGGTCGACGAACCGGCCGCCCACCCCGAGCACCGGCGAGACGACGAGCCCGGCCAGGGCCGAGCCCAGTTCGCCCACCGCCAGCGCGGTGGCCGCCGCCACGGCCCCGGCGACGGCGCCCTGGGCGGCGGAGGGTCGGTGGGAGGTCACGTCCACGATCGTGGGGGGCCCATCTCACGACCCGACCGCGGAAGTCGAAACGATCACGAAACTCTCCACGCCACCCCTGTCGGGCCCGGAGGCAGGGGCCTACCCTGCGCCCATGGCCCCGTCGTCCACCCCCCGGTCCGTGGCCCCGGCCGCGGTCGGCGGGCCCCCTGCCACCACGGTGCTCGTGGTCGACGACGAACCGATGGTGCGCGAGGTGGTGGCGCGCTACCTCTCGCTCGACGGTCACCGCGTGGTCGAAGCCGCCACCGGAGACGCCGCGGTGGCCTACCTCGACGAGCATCGCCCCGACCTCGTGGTGCTCGACGTCATGCTTCCCGGGCTCGACGGCCTGTCGATCCTGCGTCGGCTGCGCGAGCGAGGCGACGTTCCTGTGATCCTCCTGACCGCGCGCGCCGAGGAGGTCGACCGCATCGTGGGTCTGGAGCTGGGGGCCGACGACTACGTGGTCAAACCGTTCTCGGCCCGGGAGGTGGCGGCCCGGGTCCGCACCGTGTTGCGCCGGTCGTCTTCAGCGTCGGCGCCATCAGCGTCGGCGTCGTCGGTCGAGGGGCGCGTCCTCGAGCATGGCCGACTCCGTGTGGACCTCGGGTCCCGCGTGGTGTCGGTGGGGAGCGTGTCCGTGGCGCTCACCGCCAAGGAGTTCGACCTGCTCGCGCTGCTCGCCGGCTCTCCCCGGCAGGTGTTCACCCGTCGCCAGCTGCTCGAACAGGTGTGGGATTCGGCCCCCGAGTTCCAGGACCCGGCGACCGTGACGGTGCACGTGGGCCGGCTCCGCCAGAAGCTGGAACGGGACCCCGAGCACCCTCGGTGGATCGTGACGGTGTGGGGCGTGGGCTACCGGTTCGAGCCCGGGGACGAGCCGTGACCCTGGTCCTGGCCGCGCTGGCGATCGTGGCCGTGACGCTGGCCGTGGGCCTGGGGCTTCGGCGCTGGACGGCCGCGTTCCCCACGCTGCGCCGGCAGCTCCTCGTGATCACCACCACCGGTGTGGTGGTGGCGGCCCTCGCCGCCTGGCTCCTGGCCCGGCTGATGATCCTCGACGAGGACCAGCTCGGCCCGGTGCTCGCGGTGCTGGCGTTGGCTGCCGTCATCGCCGGGGTGCTCGTGGCGGTGGCCACCTCCGCGCTCGGTCGAACGGCGCGCGAGCTGGCCCGCACGGTGGGACGGATCGAGGCCGGCGACCGCCAGCTCGGTCCGGTGCCCCCGCGGAGCGACGAGCTCGGCCGGGTCGCGGCGGCCCTGGACCGCCTCAGCCGACGGCTGGCCGAGCTGGAGGCCGAACAGGCCCTGCTCGACCGGGAGCGGACCCAGATGCTGTCCAGCATCAGCCACGACCTGCGTTCGCCGTTGAGCGCACTCCGGGCGGCCCTCGACGCCCTCGTCGACGGGGTGGCCCCGGATCCGCCGCGGTACCTGCGGTCCATGCAGGCCGATGTCGCCGCGCTCACCGCGTTGGTGGACGACTTCTTCCTGCTGGCTCGGATCGAGGGCGGCCACCTCGACCTCGACCTCGGCCGGGTGGACCTGAGCGAGTGCTGCGACGAGGCGGTCGAGGCGCTCACGCCCACGGCCGCCGCTCGCGGGGTGACGGTGAAACTCGAGGCGGTCGATCACGTGCGGGTGCGGGGCAACACGAACGCCCTGGGCCGGGTGGTGCGGAACCTGTTGGACAACGCCATCCGCCATGCGCCGGAGGGATCGGTGGTCACGGTCACCGTCCGCCACGACGGCATGCCCACGGTGGAGGTGGCCGACGCCGGCCCCGGGTTCACGGCCGAGTTCGCGGAGCACGCGTTCGACCGTTGGAGCCGCGCCGACGAGAGCCGCAGCCGGGAGACGGGCGGCGGTGGGCTCGGGCTCGCCATAGCCCGGGGACTGGTGGCCGCCCACGGCGGACGCATCTGGATCTCGCCGCCTCCGGGCGGGCACGTGGCCTTCGAGCTGGCGGGCGACCACGGCCCGTGAACCCGGTCGCCTGAACCCCGCGGCCGGAACCCAGTCGCCGGTGATCAGTCGCCGGTGATCAGCCGCCGGTGGTGGGCGGCGACGAGGAGGATGGCGATCGGGTGGTCGTCGTGGTCGTCGTGGTGGTCGTGGTGGGGGCGACGACCTGGTCGAGCTTTCGTTCGACGATGATGGCCTGGGCGGTGGGGGCGATCATCCGTGTGGCTCCGGCCAGGTTGGGGTGCACGCCGTCTCCCTCTCGCACCTTCACCTCGGTGCCGTCGGGGTCAACCAGGTACATGGTGTAGGTGCCGTCGGGCGACAGCAGGGGGCGGGTGTCCACGAAGTGGGCCCACGGTCGGGCCGAGATCTCGGCCCGCACCGCCGCGGTCTGGGCGGGAGCCGCTCGCTCGATGTTGTCCCGGGTGGTGACGGGGAGCCCGATCCAGTACACGGTGCGGTGGGGAGCCTCCACCGCGTTGAGCACCTGGGCCACCCGCCGCTGGTACTCGGTCTTCCACGCCTCGGTGCCCACGGCGACCCGGCCGCGGTCGGTGTCCATGTCCTGCATGTCGTTGCCACCGAACCCCAGGATCACCACCTCGGGATCGAGCTGGGCCATGTCGGCGTTGAGCTGGGCCGGCCAGTTCAAGACGTCGGGTCGGGCGAGGCCGGTGGCCACCTTCCAGTCCTCGGTCACCTCCACCGGGTGGCCCTCGAGCTCGTTCACCAGGGCCGGGCCGATGAAGCCCATCAACGAGTCGCCGGCCACCAGGATCCGCACCGGTTCGGCCTCGGACGGCACCCGGAACTCCGGCGGCCTGGTGGTGGTGGTGACCCCGCCCGCCCCCGGTCGCACGATGTCGACGTCGGACGTGGGGTCCGGCGGTGGTGGGTCCTCGTTGTCGGTGAGCCGGGCCAGGAACTGCCGGGGCCGGTTGAGCAGCAGGGCGTCGCTGGTGGTCTCGAGTGCACCGGTGACGCGCATGGCCCAGGTCCGTTGCCACCCGAACGGCTGGGTTCGGGCGGTGTAGGCCAGTCGGTCGGCGTTGAGCAGTGACGCCAGCAGCAGGGCCACGAGCACGGCCACCATCGCCTGGCCGGCCGGGATGCGACGGCGCGGCTCGGGCTCGGGCGGGTACTTGTGCTCGTCGGTGCTCGGGGTGGGCGTCGGGTCGGTCATCGGGAGCTCAGAACGCGAAGTAGATGAAGGGCGCGACGCCGGTGGGGCTCAGCGCGCTGGTGAACACGAGGAAGAGGGCGAGCAGGGCGCCCTGCTGCCAGGCCGCGAGACGGGAGAACCGGGCCTGGGCGCGGCCCACCGCGTCGCTGGGCACGAACTGGGTGCCCAGGAAGATGGCGATGGTGGCCACCACCACCAGGTTGACCCCCTGGCCGGTGCCGAGGTCGAACAGCCGGTCGAGGACGGCGAACGCCTCGGACAGCGTGGGGGCCCGGAAGAACACCCAGCCCAGGCACACCACGTGGAAGGTGACGACGCGCCCGAGCCACAGCCGGGCGCGGGGTGAGAGCGGCGGGCGCTTCTCGACGAGCCGTTCGATGGCCGCCCGGAGCCCGTCGGCCGGGTCTGGCGGGTTGTCCGGACCGGCATCCGGCGCGTGGGGCAGGGCCTCGGCGGCCAGGCCGCCACCTCCGGGGCCGGACCCGCCCAGACCGGGTCGTGGGTGCTCGCCGGCGGCCAGGATCGGTTCGAGCACCGGCTCGGCGGCGCCGGGCCGCCGCTCGGTGGGCGGGCGGCTCGTCCACCAGCGCTCGGCGGCCAGGTAGCCGCCGTGCAGCGCGCCCCACACCACGAACGTCCACGCCGCCCCGTGCCACAACCCACCGATGAGCATCGTGAGGAACAGGTTCACGTACGCCCGGCGCGGGCCCCGCTGGCTGCCGCCCAGCGGGATGTACAGGTAGTCGCGCAGCCAGCGCGAGAGCGTCATGTGCCAGCGCCGCCAGAACTCCTGGAGGGTGGACGACGTGTAGGGCGCGTCGAAGTTCTGCGGGAACCGGAACCCGAGGAGCAGGGCCAGGCCGATGGCCATGTCGGTGTAGCCCGAGAAGTCGCAGTAGATCTGGATGGCGTAGCCGTAGATGCCCAGCAGGGTGTCCACCGCCTGGTGCTGCGACGGGATGCGGAAGACCGGATCCACGATGGCGTCGGCCAGGTAGCTGGACACGACCACCTTCTTGAACAGACCCACGGCGATCAGCCAGAAGGCCAGCCCGGTGTCGACCTGTCGGGCGTCTCGTGGCACGCGGAGCTGGGGGAGGAACTCCGAGGCCCGCACGATCGGCCCGGCCACCAGGTGCGGGAAGAACGACAGGTACACGGCGAAGTCGAGCAGCGGCGACGGCTCGATGCGCCGCCGGTAGGTGTCGATCAGGTAGCTGAGCGCCTGGAAGGTGAAGAAGCTGATGCCCACGGGGGGCAGGACCGACTGCGCCGGGGGCGTGAGGTCGATGCCGACCACGCCGAGGATGCCCGACGCGCTCTCGGCGAAGAACCCCTTGTACTTGAACCACGCGAGCAGGCCCAGGTTGAGCGTCACGCCCACCACCAACAGGAGGCGACGGCCCCGCTCCTGGTGGGTCCGGTGCAGGCGGCCGGTGAGCACCTGGTTGACCACGGTGGACCCGGCGAGCACCGCCACGAAGTGCCAGTCGTAGGCGCCGTAGAACAGGTAGCTGGCGACCAACATGAACACGTTCCAGCGCACGAGCCCCACCAGGTCGAGCCAGCGCACCACCGCCAGCCCACCCAGGCCGAGGGCGGCGAGCCAGCCCAGCACCGTCAGGGCCGTGGGCCCGTCCCACGGGGCGAGCGGTCCGAGCACCGCAGCCAGGGCCAGCAGCGCGGTGGGGACGAGCCACGGCTGCTCGTCACCGTCCAGCGCGGCACCCTGGGATCGGCCGGCGAGGGGCATCAGGACCCAGCTCGCGGGCATCACCACGGCGAAGAAGAGCGCGAAGCGGATGGTGGGGAACAGCACGTGAGGGCTCGCAGGAGATGGCCGCCCGGTGCGGGCCCGGCCGTGGCTGCGGAGTCTCGCGCAACGCTCCGGGGGCCGCCCCGGTCGAAGGTTGCCCGGTCCGGCGGGATTGGTACTATCGCCATAGGAGAAATTCGACCATCCGGTCCGATGCCCCCCAGAGCACGCGAGGAACCCCATGGCTGTCACCGATCTCGACCTCGGCCGCTACAAGCTCGGCTGGTCAGACGCCGAGGACTACGTCTTCAAGCCCAAGCGCGGCCTGTCGGAGGACATCGTCCGCGAGATGTCGTGGATGAAGGGCGAGCCCGACTGGATGCTCCAGCGGCGCATCAAGAGCCTGCGCGCCTTCGAGCGACGCCCCATGCCCAACTGGGGTGGCGACATGTCGGAGATCTACTTCGACGACATCTTCTATTACATCAAGCCCACCGAGGGTCAGGTCGACAAGTGGGAAGACCTGCCCGACGCCATCAAGAACACCTACGAGAAGCTGGGCATCCCCGAGGCCGAGCGCAAGTACCTCGCCGGCGTCACCGCCCAGTACGAATCCGAGGTCGTGTTCCACCGGAACCGGGAGGACCTCGAACGTCACGGCGTGATCTTCTGCGACATGGACACTGCGCTCCGCGAGTACCCGGAGCTGGTGAAGCAGTACTTCGGCAAGGTCATCCCGCTCAACGACAACAAGTTCTCGGCCCTCAACACCTCGGTGTGGTCGGGCGGCTCGTTCATCTACGTGCCCCCGGGGGTGAACGTGGAGATGCCGCTGCAGGCCTACTTCCGGATCAACGCCGAGAACATGGGCCAGTTCGAGCGCACGCTGATCATCGCCGACGAGGGCTCCCAGGTGCACTACATCGAGGGCTGCTCGGCCCCCACCTACACCTCCGATTCGCTGCACTCCGCGGTGGTGGAGATCGTGGTCAAGCCGTCGGCCCGGGTCACCTACACCACCATCCAGAACTGGTCGAACAACGTCTTCAACCTGGTCACCAAGCGGGCCTGGGTGGAGGCCGAGGGCCACATGGAGTGGATCGACGGCAACATCGGCAGCCGCCTCACCATGAAGTACCCGGCCGTGTGGCTCATGGGCCCCAAGGCGTCGGGCGAGGTGCTCTCGGTGGCCTACGCCGGGGCCGGCCAGCACCAGGACACCGGCTCCAAGATGGTGCACGCCGCCCCGGAGACCACGTCCAAGATCGTGTCCAAGTCGATCTCCAAGGACGGCGGCCGCACCTCCTACCGCGGGCTGATCCGGGTGGAAGACGACGCCTACGGCTGCAAGAGCCACGTGCAGTGCGACGCCCTGATCCTCGACGACGACTCCGTGTCCGACACCTACCCCTACATGGAGGTGGGGGCGCGGGACGCGGTGATCGGCCACGAGGCCACCGTGTCCAAGGTGGCCGACGAGCAGCTCTTCTACCTGATGAGCCGCGGCCTCTCCGAGGAGCAGGCCATGAGCATGGTCGTCAACGGCTTCATCGAGCCCGTCACCCGCACCCTGCCCATGGAGTACGCGGTCGAGTGGTCCCGCCTCATCGAGCTCCAGATGGAGGGCTCGGTCGGCTGACCGTCGCCCCGAGGTCGCCCACGCGCCGGCCACGGGCCTGGCGTAGCCTCGGCACCGGGGCCAGTTGCCAGGGAGACCACGTCATGCGCACCGCCAGTCGCATCCGCCGAACGCTCGCCGTCGCCACCGTGGCCGTCCTGGCCTCGCTCGGGCTCAGCGCTTGTCCCGGGCCGGCCACCCTCACGGTCACCGATCACGTGACCGGGCTCACCCGGCCGTGGGACCTGGCGTTCCTGCCCGACGGTGGGCTGCTGTTCACCCAACGCACGGGCCAGATCCGGCTTCGCACCACCGGCGGCTCGGTGGTCACCCTGGCCACCCCGGCCGACGTGGTGGCCGTGGGCGAGGGGGGCATGCTCGGCGTGGCGGTCGATCCGGCCTTCGCCACCAACCGTCGCATCTACACCTGCTTCAACTCCAACCTGTCCGGTGCGGTCGACGTCCGCCTCGTGCGGTGGGAGGTGAACGCCGGGGCCACGGCACTCACCGACCGCACCGAGCTGGTCACCGGCATCCCGGCGGCCGCCAACGGTCGGCACTCGGGCTGTCGACCCCGCTTTGGTCCCGACGGCCACATCTGGATGGGCACCGGCGATTCGGCGTCGCCCACCGTGCCCCAGGACCCGGCCTCGCTCGGTGGCAAGGTGCTGCGCGTCACCACCAGCGGTGCGGCGGCTCCGGGCAACCCCGGCGGCGCCCTCGACCCGCGCATCTACACCTTCGGCCACCGCAACGTGCAGGGCGTGTCGTTCGACGACGCGGGTCAGGCCTGGTCGGTGGAGCACGGCACCGACCGCGACGACGAGCTCAACAAGCTGGTGGCCGGCGGCAACTACGGCTGGGACCCCCGCCCGCTGTCGGGCCCGCTCTTCTACGACGAGTCCCGGCCCATGACCGACCCGGCCCGCCACCCCGGCGCCATCGCGGCCGTGTGGTCCTCGGGCCTGCCCACCATCGCCCCGTCGGGCGCCACGTTCATCCCGGTCGGAGCCCATGGGTGGACGGGTTGGCAGGACGACCTGGCCATGGCCGTGCTGAAGGACCAGCACCTGCGGATCCTCACGCTGAACAGCACCCGCACCGCCATCGAGGAGCAGCTCGTGCGGGTCACCGGCTACGGACGACTCCGCTCTGCCGTGATGGGCCCCGACGGCAACCTCTACATCGCCACCGATTCCAACACGGGCCGCATCCTGAAGGTCACCCCGTCGGGCTGATGGGTGAGCCCGACGACGGGGACGGGGCGTACGTGGATCGATCGGTGCCGTTCGAGCGCACCCAACTGGACGACACCTCCTGGGTCGACGTGGCCCGTGGCTGGATGGCGGGGGCCGACGAACTGGGCGCACGGTTGCTGGCCGACGTGTCGTGGCAGACGTCGCGGCTGTTCCGCTACGACCACCTGGTGGAGGAGAAGCGGCTGGGCTCGTTCTGGTCCCGCACCTCGGGGCGCCCGGTGCCGCACCCGGCGCTGGCCGAGGCCACCCGGGTGCTCCAGCACCACTACGGAGTGACGTTCGACGGGTTCGGGATGATCCAGTACCGCGATGGCTCCGACGGTCAGGGCTTCCACCGCGACACCGACATGCGCTGGCTCGACGACACGCTCATCGCCGTGCTCACCCTGGGGGCCCAGCGGCCCTGGTTGCTGCGACCGGTGCAGCGTCGCCGGGGCGACGACGGCTTGACCGATGGCTGGACTGATGGCCGGGACGAGGAGGCCACGCCGGACATCGACCTGGCGCCGGCCTCGGGCGACCTGTTGGTGTTGGGCGGGCGGGCCCAGGCCGACTGGCTCCATTCGGTGGCGTACCAGCCCGGCCGGCGGCTCGAACCCCGGGTGTCGATCCAGTGGCGGTGGGTGCGGCGCACCGGACGTCCGCACGTCGGGGCCGGCTACAGCGCCCCCCGCACCTTCGGGCAGCGGGCCAACCGGGCCCGCTGACCGCACGCCGGGCTGACCCGGCCGCTCTCCTAGCATCGCCCGCCATGAACGGGGTCGGTCGGTTCCGGGCCGACATCCAGGGGCTGCGCGCCATCGCCGTGCTCGTGGTGGTGGCGTTCCACGCCGACCTGGCCCTGCCCGGCGGGTTCCTCGGCGTCGACGTGTTCTTCGCCATCTCCGGGTTCGTGATCACCGGGATGCTGGTGGCCGAGCAGGAGCGCACCGGCCGGCTGGCGCTGGGCCGGTTCTACCTGCGGCGGATTCGCCGGCTCCTGCCCGCCCTGGCGGCGATGGTGGCCGTGGTGTTGGTGCTGCTGCCGCTGCTCGGCCCCCGCAGCGCGGCCGAGGCCACCACCCGCACCGCCGTGGCCGGCTCGTTGTTCAGCGCCAACGTGCAGCTCCTCGCCAGCGCCCAGGGATACTTCGACCCCCGCACCGAGGCCAACGCCTTCCTGCACCTGTGGACCCTGTCGGTGGAGGAGCAGTTCTACCTGGTGTTCCCGCTCCTCCTCCTGGGTGCCACCCGGCTGGGGGCCCGCCGGGCGGTGCTCGGCTCGGCCGCGCTGGTGTCGTCCGGGCTGGCCGTCGCGCTCGCCGGCGGTCACGTGCCGGGCGTGGAGACCGCCGGACCGCGGGTGGCCTTCTACAGCGCGCCCACCCGGGCCTGGGAGTTCCTGGCCGGCTGCCTGCTGGCCCTGGTGGTGGCCCGGGGGTGGTCGCCGTCGCGTGCGGTGGCCGATGGCTGCGGGGCGGTGGGCGCGGTGCTGCTGGTCGGCGCCGTGGTGGCGTTCGACGAGGCCACGGCGTTCCCGTGGCCGGTGGGGGTGGTACCCGTGCTGGCCGCCATGCTGTTGCTGGCGGCGGGTTCGGGAGACGGTGGGCGGGTGAGCGCAGCGCTCGCGGTGGCCCCGGCCCGGTGGCTCGGCGACCGCTCGTACGGGTGGTACCTGTGGCACTGGCCCTTCGTGGTGTTCGCCCGGTCGCTGGTTCCGGGCCAGGGTTGGGCGCCGCCCGCCGCCGCGCTCGTGGCCCTGGCCCCCACGGTGCTGTCGCACCGCTTCCTCGAACAGCCGATCCGCACCCGGGCCCCGCGGCCCCGGCCCACCCTGGCCCTGGGCGCGGCCTGCCTCGCCGTCCCCGTGGTGCTGGCGGCCACGGTGGCCCCCCAGGGCGCGGCGCTGGACCGCAACCCCACGATCCGGGCCATGAACGCCCAGATGGGCCGCCACCTCGATCTCACCCGGGGGTGCGTCGACAACGGCGCGGTGCCGATGGGCCCCGAGCGGTGCACCTGGGCGGCCCCGACCCCTACCGATCCGACCTCTACCGATCCGACCGGCTCGACTGGGCGGGCCGTGCTGCTGGGCGACTCCAACGCCGGGCACCTCTCGGAGGGGTTCGTGGACGCGTCGGCCTCGCTCGGGTTGGAGGCGGCCATCGCCACCCGCACCGGCTGCCCCTTCGCCGACGTCGAGCTGCGACGCGACGGCCAGGTCGACGACGGGTGCCGCGCCTTCTACCGCGACCAGCTCGCCGCCCTGGCCCGGGACCGACCGACTGCGGTGGTCCTCGCCAGCGCCACCGACCTGCGGGTGGTCGAGGACGCCAGTGCGCTGCGGCCTCCGGGCGACGGCCCCTGGGCCACCGATCCCGACGGCAAGCTCACCGTCTGGAGCGACGGCCTGGCCCGCACGGTCGCCCGCCTCGAGGAGCTCGGGATCGGGGTGGTGGTGGTCACGCCGGTGCCGCGGTTCACCGGCTGGCAGCCGCTCGGCGAGTGCGCCCGCCTGCGGATCCTCCTCGACGTGTCGGGGTGCGGCACCGAACGGGCCACCGTCGACACCGCGCCGATGGGGCCACGGTTCCGGGAGGCGGAGCTCGAGGCGGTGGCGGGGCGGGACCGGGCCATCGTGCTCGACCTGGGCCCGGCCCTGTGCCCGGGGCCGACCTGTCGCACCGACGTGGACGGCACCTGGGTGTTCCGCGACGAGAGCCACATCACGGTGGGCACGTCCCACCAGGTGGCGCCGTTGCTGGCCGAGGCCCTCCGCTCGGTGACGGGTTGACGGGTTGACGGGTCCGGTCAGATCCGACGGAGGCGGACGGTGGTGACGCGGTGGTCGGGGCCCTTCTGCAGCACCACGCCCGCCCGGTCCCGGGTGGGTTCGATGTTGGCCACCAGGTTGGCCTCGTTGATGTCGCGCCAGATGCCGAGGGCCGTGTCGGTGGCCTGCTCGTCGGTGAGCCCGGCGTAGCGGGCGAAGTAGGAGTGGGGGTCGCGGAACACGGTGGTGCGCAGGGCGAGGAACCGCTCCACGTACCACTGGCGCACGTCGGCCACGGCGGCGTCGACGTAGATCGACGTGTCGAAGAAGTCCGACACGAACGTGGTGGTGCCGCCGCCCACCTGGAGCACGTTCAGCCCCTCCACGATCACGATGTCGGGTTGGCGGACCACCACGTCGTGCTCGGGGGGTTGCACGTCGTAGGTGAGGTGCGAGTACGTGGGTGCCCGCACCTCGTCGACGCCGGACTTCACGTCCCGGAGGAACTGCAGCAGCCGTCGCACGTCGTAGCTCTCGGGGAACCCCTTGCGGGCGAGCAGGTCGCGACGTTCCAGCTCGACGTTGGGGTAGAGGAAGCCGTCGGTGGTGACGAGGTCGACGCGGGGGTGGTCGGGCCAGCGCGACAGGAGGGCCTGC
>WBZL01004000.1_pt1 | contig 13080 bp, 11 predicted proteins | sample 5204291 | NCBI WGS metagenome assembly WBZL01 (sample SAMN12344345, study PRJNA552823) | activated sludge metagenome | biome: Activated sludge suspended growth; feature: Nitrification reactor; material: Wastewater; isolation source: activated sludge from nitrification reactor of wastewater...
CGTAACCATTTCATCTCGCACGTAAGCCTGAATACTTTCCGCCAATTCCTGGAAGTAAGTGCTTGTGGTCCGGCCACAACCAGGACATGCGGCGACCAATGGCACAAACGCGCGCAGCCCCATCGTCTGCAGGATTTCCTGCGCAACGATCACTTCCTGCGTGCGATCACCGCCCGGCTCCGGCGTGAGCGACACGCGAATCGTGTCGCCGATGCCCTCCTGCAGCAGCACCGCCATGCCCGCAGTCGAGGCGACGATACCCTTCGAGCCCATACCCGCTTCGGTGAGGCCGAGATGCAGCGGGTAGCGGCAGCGTGCAGCGAGGTCACGGTAGACACTGATGAGATCCTGCACACCGCTCACCTTGGCGGAGAGCACGATGCGGTCGGCGGGAAGACCCAGTTCGCAGGCGCGATCGGCGCTCGCGACGGCCGAGGTCACGATCGCGTCGCGCATGACATCCTGCGCAGAGCGAGGCTGCGCGGAACGCGAGTTCTCGTCCATCATGCGCGTCAGCAGGTCCTGGTCGAGGCTGCCCCAGTTCACGCCGATGCGTACCGGCTTGTCATGGCGGCAGGCCGTCTCGATCATCTCGGCGAACTGCGGGTCGCGCTTGCTGCCGCGTCCGACGTTGCCGGGGTTGATACGGTATTTTGCGAGCGCCTCGGCGCAGGCCGGGTGTTCGCGCAGGAGCTTGTGGCCGTTGAAATGAAAGTCCCCGATCAGGGGCACCGTGACCCCCATCTGCGCCAGACGATCACGCACGTGCGGCACCGCGGCAGCGGCTTCATCGGTATTGACCGTGACGCGTACGAGTTCGGAACCGGCGCGGGCGAGCGACTTGACCTGTTGCGCGGTGGCCTCCGCGTCCGCTGTATCGGTGTTGGTCATCGACTGCACGACGATCGGGTGCCCGCCGCCGATGACGGTGGCGCCGACACGAACGGCGAGGGAGGGGCGGCGGGGATACGCGGACATGAGACCGTCTATTCTAAGGCGTGTGCGCGCTTGTCGCTGCCGTCACTGGTATCATGTCGTCGCTCGCCGCATTTGAAGACTGTCCGGAGAGATCCTGTCGCCCCTGGGGGCGGGGACGCCGAAGGCGCAAGTTCCGCCCGGAAACGCTCAGGCAAAAGAACGGCAGATCCGAGGCGGGCTCTGGAGAGCGGTGGGCCCGGCCCACCCACCGAAGGGGTGCGGCGAGTCCCGGTGGACCCGCCCGATCTCTCAGGTCACAGGACAGAGGGGCGGTGGAAGTGAGTCCGCATGGGACGACGTACACCGCTTTTTGACCTGCACAATCGCCTCGGCGCCCGAATGGTCGATTTCGGCGGCTGGGACATGCCGGTTCACTATGGCTCGCAGATCGAGGAGCACCATGCGGTGCGCCGGCATGCAGGCCTGTTCGATGTCTCGCACATGTGCGTCGTCGATCTCGCCGGCGATCGGGTACGGCCCTTTCTCGAGCACCTCGTCGCCAACGACGTGGGCAGGCTGCGCGCGCCGGGAAAGGCTCTCTACAGCTGTCTCCTGAACGAAGACGGCGGTGTGCTCGACGACCTCATCATCTATTACCTCGGTGAGACTTTCTTTCGCGTCGTGGTCAATGCCGGTACCCGCGACAAGGATCTTGCCTGGATCCGCGAGCACGCCGCAGCTTTCGGCGTGGCAGTCACCGAGCGCACCGACCTCGGCATGCTCGCAGTTCAGGGGCCGGCAGCGCGCGGCCTCGTCGAAGGCCTCCTGCCGCCAGCACCGCAGGACCCCGATGCGCGGGCAGCCGTCATGGCCCTCGCGCCTTTCAGCGGCCGCGCAATCGGCACGTGGTTCGTCGCCCGCACCGGCTATACCGGCGAGGACGGCTTCGAGATCATCCTGCCCGTCGCCGAGGCCGAGCCGACCTGGGTCGCGCTCAATGCCCGGGGCGTGCGCTCCTGCGGGCTCGGTGCGCGCGATACGCTGCGGCTCGAGGCCGGCATGAACCTCTATGGCAACGACATGAGCGAGTCGACCCACCCGCTCGAGTCGGGCCTCGCGTGGACGGTCGCGTTCGAGCCGGCCGGCCGGGATTTCATCGGCCGCGCGGCACTCGAGACGATCCGCCGGCGCGGCGACAGCGCGAAGCTCGTCGGTCTCCTGCTCGAGGACCGGGGCGTGCTGCGCGGCCATCAGAAGGTGATCGTCCCGGATGTGGGTGAGGGTGAGATCACGAGCGGCACATTCTCGCCGACCCTCGAGAAATCGATCGCGCTCGCGCGCGTACCCAAGGCCACGGGTGATCGCGTGCAGGTCGACATCCGCGGCAAGTTGCTCGCGGCGCGCGTGGTGAAGCCGCCGTTCGTCCGCCACGGCAAAGTACTCGTTTCCTGACCGGAGAGATTCCATGAGCCAGATTCCCGCCGATTTGAAGTACGCGAAAAGCCACGAATGGGTGAAACCCCTTGCCGACGGCACGGTCGAAATGGGCATCAGCGATCACGCGCAGTCGGCGCTGGGTGATCTGGTGTTCGTCGAAGTGCCGAGCGTCGGCCGCACGCTCGCGGCGGGCGAGGCCTGCGCGGTCGTCGAGTCCGTGAAAGCGGCGTCGGATGTCTACAGCCCGATTGCCGGTACGGTGACAGCGGTCAACGCGGAGCTCGCGAGCGCGCCTGAGCTCATCAACCAGGATCCCTACGGCGGCGGCTGGATGATTCGGATGAAGCCTGTCGATCCGCGCGCGGCCGACGCCCTGCTCAGTGCGTCGGATTACGAAGCGGTGCTGCAGGCCGGGTAAGGGAGAGGTCATGCCGTTCATTCCGCACACCGAAGACGACATCCGCGAGATGCTCGCGGCGATCGGCGCCCCATCGATCGAGGCGCTCTTCGACGAGATTCCGCAGGAACTGCGCACGCAGGCGCTCGCGGGCGTGCCACCCGGCCTCTCCGAACTCGAGATCGGGCGGCTCATGACCGAGCGCGCGAAGCAGGATGGTCGTCCCCTGTCGTTCCTCGGTGCAGGCGCGTACGAGCACCATATTCCCTCGGCGGTGTGGGCAATCGTCACGCGAGGCGAGATCTACAGCGCTTACACCCCGTACCAGGCCGAGGCGAGCCAGGGCACGCTGCAGGCGATCTACGAATACCAGACGATGATCGCCTCGCTCACCGGCATGCAGGTGTCGAATGCGACCCTCTACGATGGTGGCTCGGCGCTCGCCGAGGCTGCGCTCATGGCGGTACGCGCGCATCGCAAGTCGAGTTCGCAGCGCATCCTCGTGCCGACTACCGTGCACCCGCACTATCGCAAGGTGGCAGTGGCGACGGCCGGCAACCAGGGGCTTGTCTTCGACACCGTGCCCTATGTGCGCGAGTCGGGCTGCCTCGCGCCCGCGGCGCTGGCGAAGCACGCCGGCGAGGACATCACCGCACTCGTGATCCAGCAACCCAATTTCTTCGGCATGCTCGAGGATGTCGATGCGCTCACCGACTGGGCGCATGCGCAGGGCGCGCTCGTGATCGCGGTCGTGAACCCCACCTCGCTCGCGCTGCTGAAGCCACCGGGCGAGTGGGGCGCAAAGGGGGCCGACATCGTCGTCGGCGAAGGCCAGCCGCTCGGCGTGCCGCTGTCCTCGGGCGGGCCGTACTTCGGCTTCATGACGACCCGTATGGAGCACGTGCGCCAGATGCCGGGGCGCATCGTTGGCCGCACCGTCGATCTCGACGGGCGCGAGGGCTTCGCGCTCACACTGCAGGCGCGCGAGCAGCACATCCGCCGCGGCAAGGCCACGTCGAACATCTGCACGAACCAGGGCCTCCTGATGACGGCGGCCACAATCTACATGTCGATCATGGGGCCGGAGGGCCTCGAGCGTGTCGCAGCGCTTTGCGCGCAGCGCACGCGCGAGCTCGTCACAGCCCTCACGCGGGTGAAGGGCGTGCGCCGGTGTTTCGAGGGCCCGTATTTCCACGAGGCGGTTGTCCTGCTCGACCGTCCCGTAACGGGTGTACTGCGCGAACTGGCCAGTCGCGGCGTGCTGGGCGGCTTCGACCTCACCGAGCACTATCCCGAACTCGGCGCCGCGCTGCTCGTATGTGCCACCGAGACGAAGACCGCCGCCGATGTGGATGCCTATGCCACAGCCCTCAGCGAGGCCCTGCGCGCCGTGCGCGCGGCCTGAAGCCAAGGACACCCAGCATGCCGAATCGCCGCGAAAAGATCATTTTCGAGTACTCACGCCCCGGCCGGGGTGCGACGGGACAGTGGCCGGAGAAGACGCCCGTGCCTGCGGACCTGCCGAAGGCGCAGCTCCGCAAGGGTCGGCCGTTGTTGCCCGAAGTGAGCGAGCTCGAGGCGGTGCGCCACTACACGCGTCTCTCGCAGCTCAATTTCTCGATCGACACGCACTTCTACCCGCTCGGTTCGTGCACGATGAAGTACAACCCGAAGGCGTGCAATCAATACGCCATGCTGCCCGAGTTCACGGGGCGACACCCGCTCGGGCCCGAGTCCCACGGCCAGGGGTTCCTCGCCTGCATGTTCGAGTTGCAGGAAATGCTGAAGGCAGTGACTGGCATGCAGGGTGTGTCGTTGACACCGATGGCGGGCGCGCACGGGGAGTTCGCCGGCGTCGCGATGATCCGTGCCCATCACCGCGCGCGCGGCGATCTGGCGCGGAATGAAATCATCGTGCCCGAGGCCGCGCATGGTACGAATCCCGCCACGGCCACCATGTGCGGCTGCGTCGTGCGGGAAATCCCGGTGCTCGCCGACGGGGACGTCGACATCGAGGCGCTCAAGGCCGCAGTCGGCCCGAACACTGCGGGAATCATGCTCACCAACCCTTCGACGCTGGGCGTGTTCGAGCGCCGCATCAGGGAAGTGGCCGGCATCGTGCACGCGGCCGGCGGGCTCCTCTATTACGACGGCGCAAACCTCAACGCGATTCTCGGCAAGGTGCGTCCCGGGGACATGGGATTCGACGTGATCCACATGAACCTGCACAAGACCTTCTCGACGCCGCACGGTGGCGGCGGACCAGGGTCCGGAGCCGTGGGGGTGAGCGAGCGCCTGTTGCCGTATCTGCCGATCCCGATCGTCGGACGGGAAGACGAGCGCTATCGCTGGCTCACCGAGAAGGACCTGCCCCAGTCGATCGGACGCCTCTCGGCCTTCATGGGCAATGCCGGCGTGCTGCTGCGCGCCTACGTCTACATGCGCATGCTCGGGCGCGAGGGAATGGGCCGGGTCGGCGACTTCGCCACGCTCAACGCCAACTACCTGCTGGCGAAACTGACGCAGGCAGGCTACGAGGCAGCCTATCCGCAGCGGCGCGCGAGCCACGAGTTCATCATCACCGCGAAGCGGCAGGCGAAGGAGCAGGGCGTCACCGCGATGGACATCGCCAAGCGGCTGCTCGACTATGGTTTTCATGCGCCGACCACCTATTTTCCGCTGCTCGTGCCCGAGTGCCTGCTGATCGAGCCCACGGAAACGGAAAGCAGGGAAGCGCTCGACGCCTTCATCGGCGCGATGGTGAAGATCAGGCAGGAGGCCGGGAGCGATCCGCAGCTGCTGAAGGGCGCGCCGCACACCCTGCCAGTGCGCCGGCTCGACGACGTGCGCGCGGCCCGCCAGCTCGACCTCACATGGAAGCCGGGCGCGGCAGCCTGATGGAGCGCGACAAGCCGCGCGGAGTTGCGCGCCTGCTGCGGGCCTGTGGCGCGAGCGCCCAAGGCTTGCGCGGCACTTTCCGCGAAGAAGCCGCGTTTCGCCAGGAGCTGCTGTTCGCGCTCGTCGCCATTCCGCTCGGGCTCTGGCTTGGACGCAGTGGCGTCGAACGTGCTCTACTCGTGGCGCCGGTGCTGCTGGTCCTCGTCGTCGAACTCGTCAACAGCGCGATCGAGGCGACGGTGGACCGTATCGGGACCGAGCGACATCCGCTCGCAGGGCTCGCGAAGGATGCCGGCTCGGCGGCGGTGTTCATGTCGTTTGTGTTGTGGGTCGTGGTCTGGGCGCTGCTGCTCACCGACCGCTGAGGAAAACCGGAAACATATGTCAGCCCTGATCTGCGGCTCCGTCGCATACGACACCGTGATGGTCTTCGAAGGGCGGTTCAAGGATCACATCCTCGCCGACCGCATCCACCTGCTCAACGTGTCGTTCCTGGTGCCAGGCATGCGGCGCAACTTCGGCGGCTGCGCGGGCAACATCGCATACAACCTGAAGCTCCTCGGCGGCGAGGGCCACGCGATGGCGGTCGTCGGCAGCGACTTCGGACCTTATGAGGCGTGGATGCGCGCCAACGGCCTGTCGCTCGAGTACATCGAGCGCATGGACAGCGAGTACACACCCCAGGCGTACATCACCACCGACCTCGATTCGAACCAGATCACGGCCTTCCATCCAGGTTCGATGCTGTTCGCGCATCGCAACCGGGTGCCCGCGGACGCCGGCATCCGTATCGGCGTCGTCGCCCCCGAGAACCGCGAGGGCATGATCCAGCACTCGGAACAGTTCGTGGCCGCGGGCATACCGGTATTGTTCGACCCGGGGCAGGGTCTACCGCTTTTTTCCGGCGACGACCTGCGCAAGTTCATCGACGAGGCGACCTGGGTGGCGTTCAACGACTATGAGGGAAATCTGGTCTGCGATCGCACGGGCCTGTCGCTCGAGGAGATCGCATCGAAGGTGGATGCCCTGATCGTGACCCTCGGCGGCCAGGGATCGCGCATCCATGCGGGCGGCGAAGTGCATGAAATTCCGACGGCGCGCGTCGCGCATCTCGCCGACCCGACTGGCTGCGGTGATGCCTATCGCGCGGGTCTGTTGTTCGGGCTGCAGCACCAGCTCGACTGGCCGACGACCGGTCGCATCGCCTCGCTGATGGGTGCGATCAAGATCGAGCACCACGGCACGCAGAACCACCGATTCACGCGCACGGATTTCGACACGCGCTTCCGCGAGAGTTTCGGGCGGGGAATCTGAGATGAAGCCATACGTACGGGCTGTCTTGCTCGTCCTCACGTTCGCAGCGGCGGCGCATGCGCAGATCGCGCCCGCTCCGCCCGTACAGGCGGGGACTGCCGTCGCGGCCGAACCGGTGGTCAGCGTCGAGCCGGCGGACAGTGGCTGGACCCGTACGCTCGAGCGGATTGCGCAGAGCGTAGTTGCGATCGAAGTCGACCAGACACGAGCGTTCGACACCGAGTGGAACACTTCGGCGCAGGCGACCGGCTTCGTCGTGGATGCGGAGCGCGGCCTCATTCTGACGAACCGCCACGTCGTCACGCCCGGCCCGGTGATCGCCGAGGCGACCTTCCTCAACCGCGAGGAGGTGCAGCTCTATCCCGTGTACCGCGATCCGGTGCACGATTTCGGCCTCTATCGCTACGACCCCTCGAAGCTGCGCTTCATCAAGCCGAAGGCGCTGCCGCTCTATCCGGAGGGCGCCGAGATCGGCCGCGAGATCCGTGTCGTCGGCAACAACGCCGGCGAACAGCTCTCGATCCTGGCGGGCACGCTCGCGCGACTCGATCGCCAGGCGCCCGAGTACGGCATCGGCAAGTACAACGACTTCAACACCTTCTACCTGCAGGCGGCCTCGGGCACGTCGGGAGGCTCGTCGGGCTCACCCGTCATTGATATACAGGGCCGGGTGGTTGCGCTGAATGCCGGTGGCTCGAGTGCGGCCGCCTCGAGCTTCTATCTGCCGCTCGCGCGCGTGAAGCGCGCGCTCGATCTCATCCGTCAGGGCAAGCCCGTCGCGCGCGGCACGCTGCAGACCACCTTTGTTTACACGCCGTTCGACGAGCTGCGTCGCCTCGGCCTGCAGCCTCCCACCGAGGCTGCCGTGCGCAAGGCATTTCCCGACTACACCGGTATGCTGGTGGTGTCCGACGTGCTGCCCGGCAGCGCCGCGGCGGGCGTGCTGCAGCCGGGCGATGTACTCGTGCGCGTGAACGGCAAATTCCTGACGCAGTTCGAGCCGTTGAACGCGGTGCTCGACGACAGCGTGGGTGCGCCCATCGAGCTCGAGCTGCAGCGCGGAGGGGCGGTCGTTTCGGCGAGCCTGAAGGTCGATGACCTCACCACGATCACACCGGATGAGTACCTCGAATTCGGCGACGCGGTAGTCAACACGCTCTCCTATCAGATGGCGCGACACTTCAACCGGCCGGTACGCGGCGCGTATGTGGCGAATCCGGGCTATGTGTTCGGCTCGGCGGGCGTACCGCGCGGCGCCGTGATCACGGCGGTGAACGGGACCGCGATCGCTGGTATCGGCGACCTCGAGGGCGCGGTCGACAAGCTGGGTGATGGTGATCGCACGACGATCCGTTACGCCACGATCGACGATCCGAACGGCAGCCAGCTGCGATCGATACGCATGGACCGACGCTGGTTTCCCGCGCAGCGCTGCAAGCGCAATGACGGCACCGGCTATTGGGACTGCCGGGCGCTCGCCAATCCGCCGCCGCCGAAGGCGCCCGTCGCCGGGAGCACCGTCTTCCAGACCGTGAGCGATCCGCAGGTCGCGCGCATCGTGCCCTCGCTCGTCACAGTCACCTTCGACATGCCGTACGCCGTTGCCGGAGTCACCGAGCGCCACTATTACGGCACGGGTCTCGTCGTCGACGCCGCGCGAGGCCTCGTCGTGGTCGACCGCAACACCGTGCCGGTTTCGCTCGGCGACGTGCGGATCACGTTTGCCGGAACGCTCGAAGTACCGGGGCGCGTGGTGTTCGTGCACCCCCTGCACAATCTCGCGATGGTTCAATACGACCCGACGCTCATCGGCACGACTCCCGTGCGCAGTGCCAAGCTTGGCAGGAAACCACTCCGTGCCGGCGCCGAAGTCACGGTCGTGGGCCTCGCGCCCGACACGGGGATCAAGTCGCGCACGACGAGTGTCGCGGATATCGATCCCGTCGCATTGCCGCTTTCCCGCACGATGCAATTCCGCGAGTCGAACCTCGAAGCGATCGAGCTGGTCAACGGTCCGCAGGACTTCGATGGCGTGCTGCTCGACAAGTCGGGCGATGTCGCCGGCGTCTGGTCGAGCTTCGCATCGGAAAGTGGCCGCGAGGTCGTGCAGCAGAATCTCGGCGTGCCCATCGACGTGGTGGCCGACATGGTCGCGAGCGTGCACGAGGGCCGGGCGATCACCTCGCTCGAAGCGGAACTGTTTCCGCAGCCGCTTGCGGCTGCGCGCCGGCTCGGTCTCACCGACGACTGGGTGAAGCGTTTCGAATCAGCCGACTCCGGCACGCGACGCGTGCTCACCGTCACGAGACTCGTCGGCGGCTCCGATGCAGCGCGCGAGCTGCAGCAGGGGGATCTGCTGCTCGCCATCGACGGCGAGGTGGTGACGCATTTCCGCGGCGTGGAGCGGGCGGTCGCCAACAAGCCGACGGTACAGGTGACGGTCTGGCGCGGCGCAGAAGCCCGCAATATCGAAGTGAAAACGGCGGCACTTTCCGGAGAGGGCCTCACCCGCGTCGTGCTGTGGGCAGGCGCGACGCTGCACGCACCGCACCGCGCGATGCTCGCGCAGCGCAGCATCCCGCCGGAGGGAATCTACGTTGCGTACTTCGCGTACGGCTCGCCCGCGACGCGCGCGGGGCTCATGCCCGGCCGTCGCATCGTCGAGGTCGACGGTCAGCCGACGCCGGATGCTGATTCGTTCCTGAAGGCGGTCACCGGCCGGCCCGATCGGGCGGCCGTGCGCCTGAAGACCATCACCTGGAACAATGCGCCCGAAGTCATCACGCTCAAGCTCGACAAACACTACTGGCCGGCTTATGAATTGCGGCGCATCAGCGATCGCTGGGAACGCTACCCGCTAGAGTAGAATGGGCGGATGGTCCGCATCGTCCGCGCAACACAGGCTGAAATCGACGAGGCCGTCACGGCTCTCCGTGACGGCGAACTCGTGGCCTTCCCGACCGAGACCGTCTACGGTCTCGGGGCAAACGCGCAGAACCCCGCCGCGGTCCAGAGGATATTCGAGGCGAAGGGGCGTCCGACGACCCACCCCGTCATCGTCCATCTCGACAGCCCGAAGTACCTGCACCGTTGGGTGCGCGAAGTGCCGGAAACTGCGCAGGCACTCGCGGAGCGTTTCTGGCCCGGTCCGCTGACTCTCGTCCTGCCCCGCAATCCCAATGTCCACGACATCATCACCGGCGGCCAGGACACGATTGCCGTGAGGGTGCCCGCTCACCCGATGGCCCAGCAGCTCCTGACGGCTTTCGGTGGCGGCATCGCCGCGCCGTCCGCCAATCGCTTCGGGCGTGTGTCGCCCACGCGGGCCGAGCATGTGCGTGAAGAATTCGGCGACGCGGTGCGCGTCGTGCTCGACGGCGGCGAATCGCAGCTGGGGCTCGAATCGACCATCGTCGCATGTGGATCCTCCGGCGTGCGCCTGCTGCGCCCGGGCGCGGTGACGATCGCGCAACTGCGCCAGGTCGTGGGAGACGTACAGATCGGCGCGGCAAATGAAGCTCCCCGTGTCCCCGGCAGTACCCCGTCGCACTACGCACCCGCCACGCCGATGACGATCGTACCGGCCGACGAGATCGATACGCGTGCCGAGGATGCATCGGAGGGCGGTCGGCGCATCGCTGTGCTCGCGCAGCGTCTGCCGCTCAAGACCTATCCGTCGGTCACCTGGATCAATGCGGGCAGGCGCCCGGACGCGTATGCCCACGATCTCTACGCGAACCTGCGCACGCTCGACAAGGCGGGCTGCGAACAGATCCTCGTGCAGGAAGTGCCGGGAGACGACAAATGGGACGCGATCCGCGACCGCCTGTTGCGCGGCGCGGCGGCGAGCGAGGTCGAGAACGCGGAGTTCACTTCAACCGGCGCGCTGGGCGTCATGCCCTGAGCGTCGATGCAGCATCACCATTCAACGTTCCAGGAAGGAGCAACTCATGGGCGACAGGAAGTACAACGGCAGCTGTTTCTGCGGTGCGGTGCAATTCACGGTGACGGGCGAACCGGCTGCAATGGGCTATTGCCACTGCGAGTCGTGCCGCACATGGTCAGCCGGGCCGGTGAACGCGTTCTCATTGTGGAAGCCAGAGGCGCTCGTGATCACGAAGGGCGCGGACCACATCGGCACCTGGCACAAGACCGAGGCCAGCTACAGCAAGTGGTGCAAGATCTGCGGCGGGCATCTGTTCACCGACCATCCCAAGTGGAATCTCGTCGATGTCTACGCGGCGGTGATTCCGGGCTTCCGCCATGAGGCCGGCGTGCACGTGCACTACCAGGAAACGCGACTGCCGATGAAGGACGGCCTGCCCAAGTTCAAGGACATCCCGAAGGAAATGGGCGGCTCGGGCGCCACTCTGCCTGAATAACGGGTCTACATCGGCTTCGGCCCGCCGTTGATCGCCCACGACGTGCCGTAGCGGTCTGTCAGCATCCCAAAGCGCTCCGCCCAGAACGTTTCCTGCAAAGGCATGATCGCGTTGCCGCCGGCTGCCCACTCGGGGCATCGCCGGCCATCAGCGACGAGCCGTCGTGCAGCACGAAGTTGGCGTGCATGATGCGATTGCCTTCAGCGGGCGGCATATTTCCTGCCCCAGGCATTTCCGAGTTCCTCATGAGCGCTTCGAGCTTGCCGCCGAAGGTCTTCTCGTAGAAACGCATGGCCTCCGCGCAGGTGCCGTCGAAGCCGAGGTAGGCGATGAACTGGGGCCTGGCAGTGCTCCTTGTGCCCGGAACCGACATCCTTGCCGGGGAGATTCTCAGGATGCACCTCATCGCGCAGGAGGGCGTCCCCCGGATTGCGAAGGAGTGGTTCGGGACGTGGGAGCAGGGCAGGCGTAGACTCCAGACAGCGGCTCAGGAGGTGTTGCGTGTCGAATTCCCTGGAGAAAATTGCAGAGCGGGCTCGTATGCTGAGTGCCGAGGAGCGTGCAAGGCTCGCGGAATTGATGCTCGAGTCTCTGCATGCGCCTCTCTCTGAAATCGAGTCAGCGTGGTCCGAGGAGATCGAGAGACGCGCTGCGGCGTTCGATCGGGGTGAAATCCCAGCGTATCCCGCTGAGGATGTGTTCGCTGAGGCGCGCCGCCTCTCACGGTGAAACAGGCACGCTTTCTCGCGCCAGCCCGACGCGAGTTCCTCGCGGAGGTGGCCTACTACAACGATAGAGAATCAGGACTGGGTGCCCGATTCGCGGTCGCGGTCGAGGAAGCCATCAAGCGCGCGATTGCGTTTCCGCTCGCAGGTTCCCCGTTCTCAGGGGGCACCCGGCGTGTCTTCACCAGGGGTTTCCCTTTTGCTGTGGTGTATCGGCCCGGTCCCGAGGGCGTCGTCATTTTCGCTGTCGCGCATTGCTCGCGACGCCCTGAACACTGGCGATCCCGGGTTCAGGAGCGCTGACCAGCAGTCGACGCACCATGTACGGGAGGATCCCGCCATGGCGGTAGTAGTCGGTCTCGACGGGGGTGTCGATGCGCACCACGGCGTCGAACTCCTTCGCCTTGCCCCGTGCATCGACGGCGCGCACGCGCACGGTGGACACTCTTCCGGAGGATCCGGCGAGACCGGTAATCGAGTAAGTCTCCTCTCCCGTCAGCCCGAGTTGTGCGGCGTTCTCGCCCTGTCTGTACTGCAACGGCAATACGCCCATGCCGATCAGGTTGGAGCGATGGATGCGTTCATAGGATTCGGCGATGACGGCACGTACGCCGAGCAGCATCGTGCCCTTGGCGGCCCAGTCGCGCGATGATCCTGAGCCGTATTCCGTCCCCGCCAGGATCACGAGCGGCGTGCCGGCCTTGAGGTAGTTGACCGAGGCATCGTAGATGGTGGCGACGGGCGCGCCTGCCTGCGTGAAGTCGCGGGTGAAGCCGCCTTCGGTGCCGGGCGCCAGATAATTGCGCAGGCGGATGTTGGCGAAGGTGCCGCGGATCATCACTTCGTGGTTGCCGCGCCGGGAGCCATAGGAATTGAAATCCTGGCGCGCGACACCGTGGGCCGTGAGGTACTGGCCGGCCGGCGAGTCTGCCTTGATCGAGCCGGCGGGACTGATATGGTCGGTGGTCACCGAGTCACCAAGCTTCGCCAGCACGCGCGCACCGCTGAT
>WBZL01004001.1_pt1 | contig 13078 bp, 9 predicted proteins | sample 5204291 | NCBI WGS metagenome assembly WBZL01 (sample SAMN12344345, study PRJNA552823) | activated sludge metagenome | biome: Activated sludge suspended growth; feature: Nitrification reactor; material: Wastewater; isolation source: activated sludge from nitrification reactor of wastewater treatment...
ATCGATGACGGCCTGCGCGCTGGACTGACGCTGGGGCAGCAAACCGCACCAGCCTTCTTCGCCAATGATGGTTCGGCCTGCGCAGCGAATGCCTGTTTTGCAACCTTGGCATCTTCGACGGATTCTGCTGCACGCTTTGCAGTTGCCGATTTGGCCTGGTCGCCATCATTCGATTCCCGCCTGGAGCTCTCGCTGGGGCTCGGTGTGCTACGCAGTGACGGTCCGCTGCCGCGCATCGGCGCAGCGCACTTCCTGTCCAGCCCGATCGATCTGGCCCTGCTCGACGGTTCTCAAGGAACTGCCTACCGGCTTGTCAACGCACGCAATCTTTTTGCGACGGGCGAATGGGCGTTGGGTCGGAATACTTCGTTCGACCTTTCCGCCGCACTTTCGCATTCGGAGCTTTCGCCAGTCTGGTACGGCATGCCCGGCTCGGAGCTTGACTGGAACCAGACGTCCCTGGGCTTGGGGGTGTCGAAGGGCTCGCTGCGTGGCAGCATCGTCGGTCGCATCAACAGCGTTGGAGCGGAGGCGAATCAGATCGAGCAGCGCTGGGGCGGCATTGACCTCGGCCTGTCCTGGCGCACGCCTTGGCGGGGTGAAGTCACCGTGGGCGCGCAGAATCTCTGGTCGGTTCCCATGGCGCCGGTGCCCGAGCGAGATGCTGATGCATCCAGAGCACGGGTGCCCTACGTTCAGTACCGTCAGGATCTTTGAAACGACATTGGTTGGCCTGCAAGCCCGGCTTGCATCGTATTCGCCAATTGGTTGCGCGCGCAACTTCATCCGGCATCCAACCGCATCCTGCAATGATCATGCAAATGCATGATCCATAAGCAATTTCCTGGCAGCCCGGAGTGTCCGTTCAGGCGCTGATCAGGGATTCCCATAACGTGAGAATGTTGTTAGTATCCCGTCACTGCCGTCGGCCCGTCGGGTCGTTTTCGGCTATTTTTGTAGCAGGGAACGGACTCCATATTCCGATCCGCGTCATGTCCCGAATCCGCGTCACCAGTGACACCACTCTAAAAACGTTGGAGAGCGTAATGAGATTGACAAACAACGAGCTTCTTAAAGCCGTTCGCCTTGCATTGTATGCAGGTACGACGGCAGTCGTCGGATTGAGCTCCACGGCTGTTTTCGCCCAAGACGAAGACAGCACTGAACGACTCGATACGATCGTCGTGACCGGAACGAACATCCGCCGCGTCGATATGGAAACGGCCAACCCGATCATCACCATTGATCGCGCCCAGATCCAGAAGAGCGGCAAGCTGACCGTCGGTCAGCTGGTCCAGGATCTGCCGGCTATTGCTGGCCAGGCAACCAACCCGCAGGTCAACAACGGCGGTGGCTCCGGTGCATCCGGCGTGTCGCTGCGCGGCTTGGGCACCAACCGCACCTTGATCCTGATTGATGGCCAGCGCGTCATCAGCGGTGACGTCAACCAGATCCCGGCCAACGTGATCGAGCGCATCGACGTGCTGCTGGACGGTGCTTCGTCCACCTACGGTTCCGACGCCATCGCCGGTGTCGTCAACTTCATCATGCGCAAGGATTATCAGGGCGCAGAGTTCTCCTTCGACTACGGCATTTCCGACCGTGACGACGGCGAGCGCACGGGCGCCAACTTCACCTTCGGTCAGTCCACGGATCGCGGCAGTGTCGTTGCCGGCATCAACTACAACAAGTTTGATGAAGTTCCGGCAGGCAACCGCGAGTTCTCGGCCAGCGCCCTGTACCTGTATGGCGGCAACGTCTATGCCGGTGGTTCCAGCCGCGTGCCGACGGGCCGCGTGTTCCTGCCGGCAGGCAATGTTGGCCCTGGTGGCATCAACCTGCGTGACTACTACGGTGGTTGTACGTCGGTCACCCGCATTGCCGGTACCAATGGCACCTCGCTGGACAACTATCGTTGCTATACAGCCGCTGACGGGTACAACTTCCAGCCCTTGAATGTCATCCTGACCCCGCAGGAACGTACCAACCTTTTTGCATTGGCCAACTACAAGCTGACCGACAATGTCGAGGCCTACCTCAAGACCTTTGTCAGCCGTACCTCGTCGGCCTCGCTGATTGCCCCGTATCCGTTGGATTCCTTGGGCAACGGCATCGTCACCTCGGCTGACAACCTGTACAACCCGTTCGGCGTGAGCTTCGGTACGGGCTTCACCAACCTGACTGCGCGCTTGACCGGTACGGGTCAGCGTATCAATTCGCTTGATACCCAGGTGTCCCAGTTCATCGGCGGCCTGCGTGGCAACTTTGGTGACACCTCCTGGCGTTGGGACTTGAATGCCAACTATGGCCACTTCACCCAGGACTCGTACACCACGGGTTACCTGAACTTTACCCAGTTGGCGAATGCCCTTGGCCCATCCATGCTGGTCAATGGCGTGCCGACTTGCGTAGCTACAGCGGGTGACGCCAGTACGGCCATCGCCGGCTGTACTCCGCTCAACATCTTCGAGCAGGACTCTGCACAGTCGACTGCCATCTTCCTCAGCGCCCAGTCGGCTCCGTTCCAGAACTTCCTGGCGACCTCGCGTGAAGTCACGGCCAATGCCAACGGTGAAATCTTCAATCTGCCGGCCGGTCCGGTCAGCTTGGCCGTCGGCGCCTTGTATCGCAAGGATTACTCGAACCTGCTTGCGGATTCGACCATCATCCTCAATCCGCAAACCGGTACCTGCGATCTGGGCACCGCATGCACCACGCCGCTTACCGGTAACTTGAGCACCAAGGAAGTCTATGCCGAGGTGTTTGCTCCGATCCTCGCGGACGTGCCGTTTGCACACAGCCTGAACCTCGACGTGGGCTTGCGCTACTCGAAGTTCAACCTCGCCGGCAATACCACCAACTCGAAGATCGCTGTTGAATGGCGTCCGATCGAGGACCTGCTGGTCCGCGGTACCGTTTCCGAGGTGTTCCGCGCACCGAACGTCAGCGAGCTGTTTGCTGGCGCACAAAGCGATGCCCCGCCGGCTCAGGATCCTTGCTTCGGCTACCTGCCGGGTCAGCAACAGGGTATCGGTGCTTGCGGTCCGCAGACTGGCGCGACCAACGTCGACCCGGTTACCGGTATTCCCCAACAGCCCAATGGCCAGGTCAACGGTATTGCCTCCGGCGCGGTTGCCGCGGGCTTCAGCCTGAAACCGGAATCCGGCAAGAGCTTCGACTTCGGCGTGGTTTATGACCCGAGCTGGCTGGAAGGCCTGTCGATCAGTGTCGACACCTATCGCATCTATTTGAACGATACGATCACCGGTATCGACGCGCAGACCGTGCTGACCCTCTGCTACAACGATGCGAACAGCCCGTACTGCCCGTTCATTTCGCGCTTCCCGAATGGCGACATCAATACCATTCTGGAGCCGACCGTGAACCTGGGTCGTCTGGATACGTCGGGCTATGACCTCGGCTTCAGCTACCGCTTGCCGGAATTCGACATGTTTGGTCGCAACATTGGCCGCTTCGCGGTTGGTCTGCAGGCCACCTACATCGACGAGTTCGACAACTCGATTCCGGGTGCGCCGCGCTTCTCCAATGCCGGCGCGTTCACGACACTGTTCGGCAACTTCCCGCGCGTGCGTGGAACGGCCAATGTCGACTGGAACATGGGTCCGTTCGAAGCAAGCTGGGATATGCGCTATGTGGGCAACGTAAGGGCGGTTGGTGCGGATGGTGGCGACGTTCCCGATCCCGATCTCGCGATCGGTGCTGTCACGTATCATGACTTCCACTTCGGCTACAACGCCGAGGCGATCAATACGCAGTTCCAGATCGGTATCGACAATGCGTTCGACAAGCAGCCGCCGCTGTACTACACGGGCATTACCGTGAACGCGAACACCGATGTCCGTACCTACGACACCGTTGGCCGCTTCTATTGGGCTCGTGCAACCGTCAAGTTCTGATCTGACGGAGCGCTGTTGAAAAATTGCCGCGCGGCGCAAGCCGCGCGGTTTTTTTTTGCTCCTTTGGCCCCACTGTCATCGTTACTGACCGTTTTTGCAGATCGCCAAGACGCCGGGTCGATGGCGATGGGTTCGTCTGGGTGTGTACGCTCTAGCCAATTTCATCTCGTGCGAACGATGCCATGACCTGCACCGAGTGCCTGTACATCCTTCACACTACGGGTACGCATTTTGGCGTGGGCTTGCAGCAGCGTGTATCGAATCTGCAAGCAGTTCATTGCCCTATCAGGATTTCCCGTGACTGAATTTGCCGCGAAGCCAACGATCCAAGCCATTGCCGGACATCTTCAGGCCAATCGATTGGTCGAGACAGAGCGTTCGGCGCGCGCGCTGCTGGCTGGTGAGCCGAGCAATGTCAATGCCATCGTTCTTCTCGCGATATCGTTGTTGATGCAGGGAAGGCCTGCCGAAGCTGCAGAACTGCACCGGCAGTTGATAGGAATGCAGCCGAAGGAGTCCACCCACTACAACAATCTGGGAACAGCCCTGCGTGAGCTCGGGGATCTGAATGGAGCAGAAGGTGCATATCGGCAAGGACTGAAGCTTGATCCTGGAAATGCCGGTGCCCTTGCCAGCTTGGGCTCGCTGCGCTGGCAGCGAGGGGATGCTGTCGAAACGCGGGAATTGATGTTGGCGGCGTGGCGCCTGGATCCGGGAATGCCTGAGCCACGCATCTATGGGGCTCCCGCATGTCTGAAATGTGCGGACCCGGAGACTGCAGCGAAGCTGCTGGAGAACTGTGAACGCTGGCCTTTCTTGGGCGCTACCCTTGAAGCGGATTTGGGTGCGGTGTTGATCCAGATAGACCGGACCGAGGAAGCTGAGCGGAGGCTTCGAGTGCTTCTCGCTCGCCCCGAATCCCGCAGCATTGCCTCTGTTCGCGCTGATGGAGCGAATCAATCGATTGGATGAGGCAGAGTCGCTATTGGCTGGTGCCACGATTGATGAGGCTGATACTCGCGAAGCGGGACTGGTGCGAGCTACCCTTGCGGCGAGGCGTGGCCGATTTACTGAGGCCATTCCGATACTCGAAGAAAGCCTGGCTCACTCGGGGCGCGACATTTCGAGTGCGGACGCCCTGTTTGCCCTTGCCAAGGCCCATGATCGCGCTGGCAATACCGAGAAAGCACTTGTCGCCCTGCGCGAGGGGCATGAGGTTCAATTGGTCCATGCCGGCAGGCTGGTTCCAAAGTTGCTGGAACCCGATTCGAATCCGTTGAACATTCTGGAGTTTCCCGTTTCCACTTCGGCTTATGCAAGTTGGAAAGCTGACTCTTCCGCTCCCGATGTCAGCCATTCGCCGATCTTCATCGTAGGTTTTCCGCGCTCAGGAACCACCCTGCTGGAGCAGATGCTGGACGCGCATCCAGGCCTTCGTTCAATGGATGAGCGTGCTTTCCTGCAAAACGTGATCAATCGCATGCAGGAAGGCGGCAAGCATCTATATCCGGACGATCTCGGACAACTCACGGAATCCGAACTGGCTGATCTGCGCGACACATACTGGAACTGCGTTCGCGAGATCGTGAACCTGCAAGAAGGTGAGCGTCTGGTCGACAAGAATCCATTGAACATCCTTCGGCTTCCCTTGATACATCGCATTTTCCCCAATGCGCGAATTATTCTCGCATTGCGCCACCCATGCGATGTGCTGCTCAGCAACTACATGCAATGTTTCTATGCGCCTGCCTATCAGGTGCTGTGTTCATCCATGGGACGATTAGCTCGCGGTTATGCGGGAACCATGGCCTTCTGGACGCAGCATGCCAGACTTTTCAATGCGTCCATCCTTGAGCTTCGCTACGAAGATTTGCTGGCCGACCTGGAGACCAGCATCCAACGCATCGCACGCCATCTTGAACTGAGCGATGCGAATGCCCTGCGTGGATTCCAGGAGCACGCCAAGGCCAAAGGCTTCATTTCCACACCGAGTTACTCCCAGGTTGTCGAACCGCTGAACACAAGGGCAGTGGGCCGCTGGCAGCGCTATCGCGATTTGTTGGAGCCCGTGCTTCCGGTGCTCAAACCGGCCATGGATCGATGGAATTACGGCACTTGAAACCCGGACGCATGTTTGCCGGGCGCCTTGCGATACTCCCGAAAACAATTACACCAACTCACCAGCCGACAGTGCCATGCAACAACTGATCAACAATATCGTTTCCGCCATCAATTCCGGACACCACGCCGATGCGTTGGCGATGACTCGGGAACTGTCAAAATCGTTTCCCGAAGATGAAGGCGTGCTTTCGCTTCGCGCCATCACCGAACAGAATGGAGGGGACCTTGTCGTCGCCCGTGACATCCTCCTGCGGCTGGTGGAGGGTCACCCGGCCACCTGGCAACACTGGGTCAATTTGGGCAATGTGCGGCGACTGTTGGGAGAGTTTTCCGAAGCCGCCACGGCATACTCGCGTGCACTCGCCTTGAACCCGGACAGTGCACGACTGCGCGCCAATCTGGGCTTGCTGCATCTGAACCAGGGCGAATACTCGCAGGCCAAGGAGCACTTGTGCATGGCCTGTAGCTTGCCGGATGCCGAACCTGGCATGCGGGTTTGGGCCGCGCTTGCTTGCCAGGCCGCGGCAGATGACGCAAGCGCCGCAATCCTGATCGAAGGTTGGCAGCAATGGCCCGCCATTTCCGAAGAGGCCATGCTCGAGCTGGGTTGGCTGCTGATGCTGCTGGGTGAACATGCCTCTGGCGAACGCGTGATATCACGCGAATTCCAGGATACGTCGCTACGCATACGTGCCTTGGCGCGTCGCATCATGGCCCTTGAGCGTGTCAATAGGGTTGACGAAGCCGCCGAACTGATGCGCCAGGTGCAGGATCCCGGGCAGATCAATGACCGCCAGGCGCGCATGGAAACCTTGCAGGCCATTGCGGTCGTGGCAGCGCGGGAAAAGAATCATGGGGCGGCGCGTGCTGCATTGGAGTCAGCGCTGAGCCTTGAGCAGCCCATGCGCTATCGCCGGCCCCTGCTGTTTGCACTTGCCCGCGCTTGCGATGCCATCGGTGACGTGGACGCGGCGATGCTGGCCTTGAATGAAGCACATTCAGCCGAGGCGAGCGAAATGATCCAGCGCGATGGCGAGCCATTGACCGGCACCGGCCTGATCGCGCTTGGCGATTCCGCATTTCTCCTGAATGGGCCGGTTTCCTGGGCGGCAGACGATGCGCCAACGCAAGCCGAGTCGCCGGTATTTCTGGTTGGGTTTCCCCGATCTGGGACCACCCTGCTTGAACAGATGCTCTCGGCCCATCCGGACTTCGAATCGACCGACGAGCAGCCGATGCTCCAGCGCGTGCTGGAGCGGCTTCGCGAAATGGGCGCTTACTATCCGCATGGTCTGGCTGCCTTGTCGGCAATCGACCGGATTGGCTTGCGCGAGCTGTACTGGCAGGAGAGTCGCAAGAGCGTTCACCTGCGGGAAGGGCAGCGCCTGGTCGACAAGCATCCGTTCAATTTCCTGGCATTGCCCCTCATCCGCTTCCTGTTTCCCCATGCCCCCCTGCTGTTTTGCCGCCGCCATCCCTGTGATTCGATCCTGAGCAGCTACATGCAGGACTTCCGCGACCCGCGATTGGCTGCCGAATGCGCAAGCCTGCAGAGTCTGGCCGCGTTGTACTTGCGGCTCGATCAGCGATGGCAGCATGACGTGGCACGGTTTCCGCAGCACATCCTGATGGTGCGCCACGAGGATCTGGTTTCTGAGACCGAGGTGCAATTGCGTCGCATCGGCGACTTCCTCGGGGTCGAGGACGTTTCATCCATGAGTCGCTTCAGTGAACATGCGCAGTCGAGAGGCTTCATCGGCACGCCCAGCTATGCCCAGGTGGTGCAACCCATCCATTCCGAGGCCACAGGTCGCTGGCGGCGTTATGCCGCACATGTGGCTGCGATCTTGCCGACTCTGCGCCCTGTCATGGAACATTGGGGCTACAAGGATTGAGATCGAGCCGGCCATGCACGCACTGAGCGACTACATCCGATATTACGACAACGCGTTGCCTGCCGATTTCTGCAAGCGCATGGTCGATGCATTCGAGCAGATGCGTGACGCCCATGTCGTCAACGGCCAAGGCGTACGTGCCGGTCTCGAAAAGAGTCGCTGGACGGAATTGAACATGAGCCGCTACGCGGATGACGCGATGAAAGGCTTCTTTTTCGACCAGATCGAACGCGCGCTCGACCGCTATAACCAGGAACTTGGTCTTGGCTTGCCGATTCCAGGTTCGCAGGTGATCTCCGAACTGGTCATCAAGCGCTATGCAATGGGTGGGACGGAGGGATTCCAGCCGCACTTCGACTCGATGTACGACAAGGCCAATCGCTATCTCGTGTTGCTCTGGTACCTAAACGATGTGCGGGAAGGCGGAGCCACCCGCTTCACCGACCTCGACATCGAGGTCCAGGCAAGAGCCGGCCGCCTCCTCATCTTCCCACCCTACTGGATGTACCAGCACGCCGGATTGCCACCCATATCCAACGACAAGTACATCGTTTCCACGTATTTGTTGTTCGAGAACCATCCTGCCCTGGACGCGACTCCCAGCCGGATGCTCAGGGCATGAGTCCTTCACGCCAAGCAGAACCTTGAGTGCGCGGATGCAAACCGAGCAAATCAAGGCAATCGCGGCAGATGCGCAGGCCTTTCTGCATCGCATGGACGTCGCAGGTCGGCGTGCCCTGTTCGTTCGCGTTTCACCTGGCGATCTGGCCAGCGCCTCGTTCCTCGATGAGCGCATGGGCCTGCAGGGGCGCGATGGACTGTGGGCGAGCCTTGAGGATTTGTTCGCGATTGGTCTCGAATCTTCGAAGAGTCCGATAGCGCCCGGATTCATTTTCCACATCGGGCACTGCGGATCGACATTGCTCAGCCGCTTGCTCGATACCACTCCTGATGTGCTTGGATTGCGCGAACCCTTGCCGTTGCGTGATCTGGCCGCTGCCGAACGCGATCTGGACTCGCCGTTGTCGCGGCTGAATCCGAAACAATGGGACGCCTTGCTCGATGTCTCGTTGCGGCTTTGGTGCAGGCCCTTCTCGGCTCAGCAGAGAACAATCATCAAGGCAACCAGCACTTGCAACAACCTGATCGCACCCATCTTGCAGCGTGACCCTGGAACCAAGGCAGTACTTCTGTATCAGAAGCTGGAGCCACAACTGGCAACCATGCTCAAGGGGGCAGGTGGCGGCATGGACGCGCTGCAGGCAGCGCCAATACGCCTGGCCTTTCTGCATGAATTCCTCAACGACGACTCGTTGCGACTGCATTCCATGGAATCAAGCGAGATCATCGCGATGGGCTGGGTATCCGACTTGGCCCGATTCCACCAATTGAAGGCTTCCCCTTCACTGGGCGGTCGTCTTCTGCCGATGGATTTTGAGCAGCTGCTGTCCGACCTGCCGGGTGTGCTCGGGCAAGTGCTGCGGCACCTGGAGTTCGAGATTGAGCTGGACCCACAGCTATCGGCTTGCCAGGTCGCGGTGATGCAAACCTACGCCAAGAGTCCGAGCCATGGGTACTCGCCCAGTGATCGCAGCCATGACCTGGACTTGTCGAGGCGCGCCTTCGCTGCGGAAATCCAGCGCGGCAAACAATGGGCTGCTCGCCTGATTGACGCTTTTCCGCAATTGTCCTTGTTGCGCCCATTGCTGGATTGACTCACTGCATCCAATCGCCGCGATATCAAGGCAATCGCACTGCAACCCTCACATGTCCGACCACATGCGGAACAGGTTGTTGCGCAGGGACCCCAGCATCAACAGCATGCGCATGTCCGCGCCGCCGCCGCGTGCGCTTTCGATGTTGCGTGCCTCTTCAACCTGTTGCAGCAATTCGCGTTGCCGCGAATCCGGAATGAAACTCTGGATCCATGTGATGCCAACAAGACGAGCTCCGCGAGTTACAGGCGCCACCTGATGGATGGTGGTCGACGGATAGATCACTGCATCCCCCGCTGCCAGCTTGCAGGAAACAACCTGCTGCCCGATCGAGATCATCAGCTCGCCACCTTCATAGTCTTCCGGTTCGGAAAGAAAGAGGGTGCAGGAAAGATCGGAACGCATCGGCGGCTGGATGGCGAAGAACGCCTCATCCATGTGCCAGCCGTAGCGCATGCCCGGTTCATATCGGGAGATGGTTGGCATAGCCATGCATTTGGGGAAGGCGCAAACGCGCATGTCCGGGTGTCGGAACAGCGCGTCGCGAATCAATGCGGAGGGTTGCGCATTGGCCGGGTCACTTTGCGCAACCTGCAGGTTTTGCTTGACCGGGTGGTTGGGATTGGTGATCCGACCATCAATGAACTGGGCCTGTGCGGCAAACGACCTCAACTGGGCCAGTTCGTCAGGTTGCAGGACGTTGCGTAGCTGCTGGATCATGGTTTGGCCATGTGCTGCGTAGGGGCAGGGCAGTATCGCATTGCCCCATCGGAATCAAAACCTGATGGTTTCCGCTACCCGTTGCGGCGAATCGACGCGTCGCCAACGCGGTCTTCTTATCGCGGTCATGGATGCTGCCGAATGGGCTACGCTCGCACCACGTGGTAGCTGCGGCCCCAGGGAAACGCTGAACAAGTACGGAACTCATTCGTCGCGAGCAAGCTCGCTCCCACAAAATCAAGCAATGGTGGGAGCGAGCTTGCTCGCGACAATACTTGTTCAGACCTTCCCTAGAAGTGTGCGTTCTCGAAACCCTCGTCCAGCGGGGTTTCGCCGCCTTCGGCCAAGCGGATCTTGAGCGCCAGGCCGTCGCGCGAATCCGCCTTCGACAGGGCTTCCTCCAGATCGATGCGGCCTTCCTTGTACAGGGCGTACAGTGCCTGGTCGAAGGTCTGCATGCCTTCCTGCAGACTGCGGTCCATGGCTTCCTTCATTTCGTGGATCTGGCCACGGCGGATCATGTCGCGAATCAGCGGCGTATTGAGCAATACCTCGACTGCCGGCAGGCGGCGCCCATCCAGCCCCATCACCAGGCGTTGCGAGATGACTGCGCGCAGATTGAGCGCCAGGTTCATCAGGATGTTGCGATGAGCGGACTCCGGGAAGAAGTTGAGGATGCGTTCGAGCGTCTGGTCCGCGTTGTTGGAGTGGAGGGTCGCCAGGCAGAGGTGGCCTGTTTCGGAGAATGAAATCGCGGCCTCCATGGTTTCCGCATCGCGGATCTCGCCGATCAGGATGACGTCGGGAGCCTCGCGCATCGCGTTCTTGAGCGCCTCGTGGTAGCTGTGCGTATCCAGGCCCACTTCACGCTGGTTGACCACCGATTTCTTGTGCCGATAGAGGTACTCGATCGGATCCTCCACGGTGAGGATGTGTCCGGACGTGTTGCTGTTGCGGTGATCGATCATCGCCGCAAGGGTTGTCGACTTGCCCGAGCCGGTGGCACCGACGACCAGGATCAGGCCGCGCGGTTCCATGATCAGTTCCTTGAACAACTGCGGCAAACGCAACTGCTCAATCGTCGGGATTTCGCTCTTGATGGCGCGGATCACCATGCCGACTTCACCGCGCTGTCGGAACACGTTGATGCGGAATCGCCCTGCGTCCTTCACCGCAATGGCCATGTTCAATTCCAGGTTCTTCTCGAACTGCGGTACCTGGCCCTCGTCCATCAGCGAATAGGCGATCTTCTTGACCATGCCTCCCGGGAGTCCGGTGTTGCCCAGCGGATAGAGCTTGCCTTCCACCTTGATGTTCACCGGAGCGCCTGTCGTCAGGAACATGTCCGACGCGCCCTTTTCCGTCATCAACTTGAGAAAATATCCGATGTCCATGAGCCTGGATCCCCCGAAACATTGCGAATGCCTGCCTGACTTTCCACAATAGGGGCAAAGCCATGGGCAACGAGCGTAGTTATGACACCAAGTGGTAGCAAAATCCATGCCCCAGTCGTCGTATTGCTGGGCTTTCTTCTGGCTGCCTGCGGCCCCGCGCGCCCACCCCCCGATGTGACCGGACAGGCCGAACGGGACCTTGCCAAGGCGCGTGAGGCCGGGGCTGCCACCTTTGCCCCGATGGAGCTGCGATTTGCCGAAGAAAAGCTGGATGCTGCGCATGCGGCAATGCAGGAGCGGGAGTTCGAAGACGCAGCGCTACTGGCCGACGAATCGGCAGCCAACAGTGAACTGGCGGAAACCAAGGCAAGGATCGGCAAGACGAGGGAAGCGGTAACCGAACTGAAGCGCAAGAACGCGGAAATTTCCAAGGCCATTGGCGCCGATTCGCTGCCAAGCGGAGAAGGCCGATGAAACGTCTTGCACTGGTGATGCTGGCATTGCTGGCCACCACCTTGGCCAGCACGGGATTCTCCGCAAGCAAGGATGTCGATTGGGAGCGTTTGTCGCGCAGTCTTGCGCAACTCAGTGCCGAACCCAACCTGGGGCGATTGGCTGCGCCGGAAATCGAACGCGCACAGTCCGCCCTGCTGCAATTGAAGGAAAACGGCAGGGGCAAGAAGCGCGCGCATCTTCTCTATCTTGCGGAGCGACGCGTCGACATTGCGTGGGCACGGGCGCAACTGGTGGACCTCGAACGTCAGCAGACCGAGCTTGCCCGCGAACATGACCGGCTGTTGATTGCAGCGGCCCGGCATGATGCCGAGCAGGCTCGACTCGAACTGGATCGCTTGCGCCTGCAGGCCCAGATTCGGGCCGAGGAATCAGAGCGCCAAGCCGAGGACGCGCGGCTACTGGGCGAGCAGCAAATGGCGGCGGCCCAGGCAGAAACAGACCAGGCCAAGCGCCTGGCCGATGCACAAGCACGTGAGACGGCGCTTGCACGAAAGGAAGCGGAACTGGCGGGAGCTGCCGCCGATGCCTTGCGCGTTCGCCTGAACAACCTGCGTGCCACACGAGGGGCGCGCGGTATGCAAATGACGCTGGAGGATGTTGCATTCGCATCCGGGCAATCGCAGTTGCGAGCGGAAGCGAGTGATTCGATCAGCAAGCTCGTGGAGTTTGTCCAGGCCGACCCGGAAAAGCGCATCCGCATCGAAGGACACACCGATTCCACGGGCAGCGCCAATGCCAACCAAGTGTTGGCCCAACGTCGCGCCGAAGCCATCGAGAAGGCCCTGCGGGATGCCGGAATC
>WBZL01004002.1_pt1 | contig 13075 bp, 10 predicted proteins | sample 5204291 | NCBI WGS metagenome assembly WBZL01 (sample SAMN12344345, study PRJNA552823) | activated sludge metagenome | biome: Activated sludge suspended growth; feature: Nitrification reactor; material: Wastewater; isolation source: activated sludge from nitrification reactor of wastewater...
GGGAGGCCCGGGATCGACGCCAGGTCGGCGGCGCGCTGGCGGTGGAGGCCGATCCAGAGGCGCTCGGCGGCGATTGGGGGGGCGTCGAAGACGTCGGCGAGCCAGGTGGTGAGCTCCGGGCGGGTGAGCCCACGGAGGAGGACGCGCCCGTCGGCGGCGAGGGGCGGGGCTCGGCGAGGGGGGCCGGCGAGCGGGCCGGGTGGCGCCGCAGGGGTGGCGCCGGGTGGCGGGGCGAGGGGCAGCGTCTCCATCGCGGCGGGCGATGGTAGCACAGCCTCGGGGGGCGTCCACGCCTGCGGGCCCTGGGGGGCGTCGTCGCAGTTGCCTGTCCTTTCGGTCATGATCTCGGGTCCTCGATCAGCTGGTCGATGAGCCAGGTCGAGAGGGCGCGCCAGAGCGGGCGTGAGGCCGGGTCGGTGACGATCCCCATGTGATCGGGGCGGAGCTCGGCGAGGCCTGGCGGCGCGGCCGCGGGGAGGCGCCAGACCTCGCGGCGGGGGAGCGGCGCCGAGAAGGCGAGGGCCGCGTCCGGGTGGGCGAGGAGGCGATCGCCGTCGCTGACCACGTGGAGGACCGGGCAGCGGATCCGCGCGAGGGCGCCGCGGTAGTCGACCCCCGCGGCGGACTCCCAGCGATCGGCGAGGAGCCAGCCGCGCATGCTCGACCAGTACTCGCCGGCCTCGTCGTCGCTGCCGATCCGGAGGCGGCGGATCGGTGCGTAGCCGACCCGCCCGACCACCTCCTGGGCGGCGGCGAAGAGCAGCCGCTTGGCGGCGCGTCGGGCGAGGTCGGGCTCGCGGGAGCGCCCCCAGATGTCCATCGCCAGGGCGACGTGGGCGCGGACGGGCGCGTCGGGGTGCTGGCCGAGCCAGGCGAGCGAGGTGTGGGCGAAGAGCGAGTGGCCGACCAGGGCGATCGGCGCGTCGGGGTCGAGGCTCCGGGCGAGGCGGAGGTAGGCCTCGGTGTCGCCGACGAGATCGTCGTAGCTCCAACGGCCTCCCTCGGCCGCCCGCGGGCCGCTGCGGCCGTGGCCGCGCTGATCGGGGACGAGGACGCGGAGGCCGGCGAGGCGGAGGGTCTCGGCCAGGCAGGGGCGGTCGCGTCGGTAGAGGGTCCGGCGGTCGACCATCATCGCGTGGCCGACGATCACGGTGCCGCGCGGGCGGCCGGGCGGGCAGAGCTCGATGACCGCGAGCGACCAGCCGTCGTCGGCGCGGATCCGGTGCTCGCGCTCAGCGCCCATCCTGGCCCCCGGCGCGGGCCCGCGGTCGCCGGCGCCCCCAGAGGAGGATGAGGCTGCCGCGGCGGTAGGTCTGGATGTCCTCGAGGCCATATTCGGCGAAGAGCCCGCAGAGCTGGGCCTCGTCGAAGACGCGGGCGTCGGAGACCCACTGGACGATCGCCTCGAGCGGGTGGACGACGCGGAGGCGGTGGTGGGCGAAGGTGCTGGCGACGAAGCCGCCGCCGTCGCGGAGGACCCGGCCGATCTCGGCGGCGGCGGCCGCGGGGTCCGGCCAGACGTGGAGCGCGGCGCCGGCGTGGATCCCCGCGATGGTGCCGGTGTCGAAGGGGAGGTGGGCGACGTCGGCGCGGACGAGGTCGAGGGTCGAGCCGTCGGCGCGGCAGGCGGCGGCGCACTCCCCGAGCATCGCCGTCGACCAGTCGAGCCCGTAGACCCGCTCGAAGGCGCCGCTGCGGGCGAGGCGGCGGGCGGTCTCGCCGGGGCCGCAGCTCAGATCGACGACGACCCCGCCGCGGGCGGTGTCGAGCGCCCGCTCGACGAGCCCGAGCTCCTCCTCGAAGTCGTGGAGGCGGCCGCCGGCGACCGCGGTGAAGAGGGGCCGCCAGTAGCGCTGGTAGACGCGGGCGAGGAGGCGCGAGTGCATGAGTCGGGGCCCGAGGCCGCGGGCCCCAGTGTCGACTCGGCCGATGAAGTCGATGTAGCCTGGGTGTCCCTCGGACCAGGTTGCGACGACGCGCGCGCACGCGTCGCAGGCGATCTGGCGGGGTGAGACGGCGGCGAGGGGGCCGAGGCAGGTCGGGCAGACGAGCTCGGGGCCGGGGAGGAGGTCGGGCACGGGCCGGGATGATAGCCGGCCTCGGGGGCGCGGGCGCGCGTCAGGGCGGGGCGGGCTCGGGGGGGAGCGAGCCGCCCGCCCGCGAGCCCTTCCGCCGCCGGCTCCGCCGCCGCAGGCGCGGACCCATCTGGATGATGACGATGGCGGGGAGGACGGTGAGCGCGGCGAGGGCGGCCATGGCGATGCCGAGGACCGCGACCTCGCCGATCGCCCGGAGGCCGCCCGACTCGGCGATGGCGAAGGCGGCGAAGCCGAGCATCGTGGTCGCGGTGGCGGCGAGGATCGCCCCGCCGGTCTCGCCGACGGAGCGGGCGAGGTCGCCGAGGGTGCGGGCGCGGCGGAGGCGATCCATCAGGTAGACGCCGTTGTCGACGCCGAGGCCGAGGATCGCCGGCAGGATCGGCACGTTGAGGAGCGTGTAGCGGATGCCGAGCCAGCCCATCGCCGCGGTCATCCACCAGAAGGCGAGGCCGAGGGGGACGAGGGTGAGGAGGGTCGCGCCGACCGAGCGGAGCTGGAGGAACACGAGCGCGATGATCAGCACGAGGGCCATCGTCACGACCACGGGCGCTTCGTCGCGCATGAGCTCGTAGATGGCGGCGTGGGCGGTGGTCTCGCCGACGTAGGCCTTGCCGGGCTGATCGCCGGTGTACGCGCGGGTCTCGTCGAGGAAGCGGGCGCTGTCGAGGATGTCGGCGGCGTCGTAGCCCATGTAGGCGGCGATCAGGTAGCGGCCGTCGTGGCCGCGGATCTTGCGGAGGAGCGCGGGCGGGAGGTCGTCGAGGCCGAAGGGCTGGGCGGCGAGCATGCGCTGGAGGAGGCGCGCGTCGCGGGCGCTCATCAGGTCGTCGTCGGCGATCTGCGAGGGGTCGGCGAGGCGATCGAGGGCCCGCTCGGGGAGCGCCTCGGCGAGCTCGGCGATCGCCTCCTTGCGGGCCTCGAGGTCGATCTCGGGGGCGGGGAGGAGGTCGACCGGGCCGACCAGCGCCGACACCAGGGTCTCGCCGGCGGCCTTGCGGGCGTCGTGGCGCGGGCGGGCGGTGGCGAGGACCGCCTTGGCGGCGTCGAGATCGTCGACGAGGAGGTAGGCGGCGTTCGAGTCGCGGCGGAAGATCTCGTGGATGAGCGCGTAGTCGCGCTCGAGCTGGGTGCGCGTGGCGTCGCTGGCGAAGGAGCGGCCGTCGCGCTCGAATTGGACCTGGCGGGCGCCCTGGATCGCGAGGAGGGTTGCGACCACGCCGGCGGCGAAGACGGTCCCGGGGCGTCGCAGGATCAACCTGGCCCAGAGACCAGGTGAATTGGTGGTCGGGAGACGCGGCGCCTTGACGCCGACGGCGTGGAGGAGCGCGGGGTAGATCGAGACCATCGCCAGCAGGCAGAGGAGCATGCCGGCGGCGGCGATGAGGCCGAACTCGCGGAAGGCCGGGAAGGAGGAGAGGGCCATCATCGCGAAGGCGCCGACGGTGGTCGACACGGCGACGAGGAGCGGGGTGGCGAGGCCGCGGAAGGCGCTTCGGATCGCCTCGTCGGCGGGCCCCTCGCCGATCTCGCGGCGGACGCGGGCGAGGAGGTGGATCCCGGCGTCGATGCCGATCCCCACGAGGACGGTGGTGATGAGCGCGGTGATGGTGTTGAGCCGGCCGAGGAGGAGGTAGGCGAGGCCCATCGACCAGCTCACGCCGCAGGCGAGCGGGACCAGGAGGGTGAAGACCGCGCGGGTGGAGCGGAAGAGCACGTAGAGGATCGCCAGGACGCCGACGACGCCGACGACGCCGCTGCGGACGATGTCGCGGCTGATCGCGGCGTGGATCTGCGACTGGCTCAGGTAGGCGCCGGTCACCCGCGCGCTGAGGCCGGCGCCGCTCCACGGGCCGGGCCGGGCGAGGAGCGAGGCGAGGGTCGCGTCGGCCTCGTCGACCAGGGTGGTGGCGAAGGCGAGGTCGGTGGGCGGGTGCTTGGGGGTGGCCGCGAGGTACTGCGCCTCGACGCCCTCGCGCTGGTAGTAGTCCTCGAAGCCCGTGCGCTCGATCGCCTGCGCGCGCCGCCGATCGACGAGGCGTCGGAGGCGGTCGGGGGCCCGCGGGTCGGGGGGCTCGAGGCAGGTGTCGGGGGCGGCGGAGCAGAGCTCGTAGTGCTGCCAGGCCTCGACGTGCTCCTGGATCTCGGTGAACTCCGCGTCGGTCAGGTAGTAGAGCGCGTGGTCGATGAAGAAGTCGGTGGGGAGCCGGTAGTCGACGTCGACGAGGTCCGGGTTCTTCTGAAGCTCGACGACCAGCGCCTCGACGAAGGCGTTGCGGGCGGCCGTGTCGCCGCCCTCGACGAGGATCTTGAGGTCGCCGAGGACGCCGAAGCTCCGCTCCATCGCGTCCATATTGGTGACGACCTCGTGGTCGGGCGGGAGGAGCGCGCGGAGGTCGCTGGCGATCTCGAGGCGGCTCGCCGCGTAGGTGCTGGCGGCCGTGGCCGCCATGCCGACGGCGAGGACCAGCCGGTGATGGGCGAGGACCGCGTCGATCCAGCGATCGCGGAGGCGGCGGAGGATGCTGCGCACGGGCGCGCGAGCATGCCAAAGGGCGCGCCCTCGGTCGAATTCGCGGCGTGCGGCGGGGGGCGGGCTAGCGGACGACCGTGTAGCCGAGCTTCTCGATCGCCGCCGCGATCGCGTCGACGCTGGCCTCGGCCGGGTCGTGGCGGACGACCGCGCTCTTGGCGACGTGGTCGGCCTCGCAGGACTCGACGCCCGGGAGCTTGGCGACCTCGGCCGCGATCGCCTGCTCGCAGGAGTCGCAGACCATCCCCTCGACGTGGAGGGTGGTGGTGACCATCGCCCGGGGCTCTCGCTCGCAAGCGAGCGAGGCCGCGGCGACGGCGAGCGCGAGGAGGGCGTCTCGGCGGCGCATCGTTAGTTGGGGGCGACGACCGTGAGCTTGATGTCGGTGCCGAAGGGGACCTTGGTGCCAGCGGGCGGGTCCTGCTTGAGCACGTAGCCCTCGCCGTGCTCGGCGTGCTCGACCCGGCGGACGTCGGTGACCTCGAGGCCGACGTTCTGGAGGTCGGACTTGGCGGTGCGGAGGTACTTGCCGGTCACCTTGGGGACCTCGATCATCGGCAGGCTGGCGACCGTGAGCTTGATGTCGGTGCCGCTCGGAGCCTTGCCGCCGGCCTTCGGCTCCTGGCCGAGGACCGTGCCGGGGGTCTTGTTGGAGTCCTGCTGGATCACCTCGGGGACCTCGAAGCCGAGCCCCTCGAGCTCGCCGCGGGCCTCGTCGAGGGTCTTGCCGACGACGCTCGGGATCTTGATGTCTTCCTTGGCCTTGGCGACGACGACCCGGATCTCGCGGGCGACGAGGATGGTGCCGGGCGGGGGATCCTGCTCGAGGATCTCGCCGGGGCGCTTGTCGGGGGCGTCGCGCTGCTCGTCCTCGATGATGACGATGCCCTGGGCGCTGGCCAGCGAGCGCGCCTTCTTGACGGTGATGCCGCGGTAGTCGGGGGCCGTCGGGTTGGGGGCAGGGGGCGCCGGGGCCTCGACGACCACGGGCTGCGGCTGCGGGATCGGCTGGGGCTGGACGACCACCTGCGGCTGGGCCGGGACCATCCCGGTCATCTTCATGATCTGTGGACCGAGGAAGATCTGGACCAGGACGGCGACGATGGTGGAGACGAGGACGGTCTTGACGGTGTCGTTCATCGGAGTTCAGCGCCCCGCGGGGCCGCCAGGGTGGCGGCGCCCGGGAGCATAGCGCGGGCGTCGGCCTCCGGGGTAGTCTGCACGCACGCGGGGGGAGGACGCCGCGATTTTCGGCGACGCCGGTCGCGGACGCGGTGATATGCTGCGGCGGCCGCGATGCCGAAGCTCCCGCCGACGCGCTCCGAGAGGGTCTTCCCCGACGCCAAGCCGCCGTACACGGCGGCGCAGGCGTTGACGGAGGCCAACCGCTGCCTCTACTGCGCGGACGCTCCGTGCGTCCAGGCGTGCCCGACGGGGATCGAGATCCCGGAGTTCATCCGCAAGATCTCGACCGACAACCTCAAGGGCTCCGCCCGCACGATCTTCGCCGCCAACATCTTCGGGATGAGCTGCGCTCGCGTGTGCCCCGTCGAGGTCCTCTGCGTCGGCGCGTGCGTCTACAACGAGATGGGCGTGCCGCCGATCCAGATCGGCAAGCTCCAGCGCTACGCGACCGATCACGCGTTCGCGGAGGGCTGGCGCTTCTTCGAGGCTGGCGCCGACACCGGCAAGAGCGTCGGCCTGGTCGGCGCCGGGCCGGCGTCGCTCGCGGCCGCGCACGAGCTCCGCCGCCTCGGCCACGCCTGCACGATCTACGAGGCGAGCGAGCTCCTCGGCGGGCTCAGCAGCACCGGCGTCGCGCCCTACAAGATGAAGGCGGACCGGGCCCTCGAGGAGGTCGAGTGGGTGCTCGGGATCGGCGGGATCGGCGTCCGCACGGGGGTGGCGGTCGGGCGCGACCTCGCCCTCACGGAGCTGCGTGAGCGCCACGACGCGGTCTTCGTCGGCATCGGCCTCGGCCCCGACCGTGGGCTCTCGATCCCCGGCGGCGATCTCGCGGGGGTGGTCGGCGCGGTGGAGTGGATCGCCCGCCTCAAGACCGGCGAGGTCGCGGTCGAGGGGGTGCGGCACGCGGTGGTGATCGGCGGCGGCAACACGGCGGTCGACGCGGTGCGCGAGCTCCTCGGCGTCGGCGTCCGCGAGGTCACGCTGGTCTACCGCGGCGGCGAGGCGGGGATGAGCGGCTACGCGCACGAGTGGGCGGCCGCCAAGATCGCGGGCGCGCGGGCGGCCTTCCACTCGCTGCCGGTCGAGTACGTCGGCGAGGGCGGGGCCGTGCGGGGTGTCCGGGTGGTCGGCCTCGACGACGCCCGACGGCCGATCGAGGGCGACACGCGGGTCGTCCCGGCCGAGCTCGTCCTGCTGGCGATCGGTCAGAGCCGCCTCGGCGCGCTGGTCGACGGCGTCGACGGGATCGCCCTCGACGGCGGGCACATCGTCGTCGACGCCGATGGCGCGACCGGCTGCCCCGGCGTCTTCGCCGGGGGAGACTGCGCCAACGGCGGCAAGGAAGTCGTCAACGCGGTCGCCGAGGGACGCCGGGCCGCGCTCGCCATCGATCGCTACCTACGCGGAGAGCAGGCCCAATGAGCACCGTCTCCCCCGATCTCACCGCCACCTGCGCGGGCATCGTCACCCCGAACCCCTTCTGGCTGGCCTCGGCGCCGCCGACCAACTCCGGCGATCAGATCAAGCGGGCCTTCGACGCTGGCTGGGGCGGCGCGGTCTGGAAGACCCTCGGGCAGCCGATCCAGAACGTGTCGAGCCGCTTCGGCGGGCTCCACCACCGCGGCACGCGGGCGGTCGGCTTCAACAACATCGAGCTCATCACCGATCGCCCGCTCGAGGTGAACTTCCGCGAGATCGCCGAGGTCAAGCGCCTCTACCCCAAGCACGGGGTGATCGTCTCGCTGATGGTCGAGAGCAAGGACGAGTGGCGCGACATGATCAAGCGGGCGATCGACGCCGGCGCCGACGGCCTCGAGCTCAACTTCGGCTGCCCGCACGGGATGTGCGAGCGCGGCATGGGCTCGGCGGTCGGTCAGGAGCCGGCGCTCAACGAGCGGATCACCTCGTGGGCGGCCGAGTTCTCGACCGTCCCGGTGCTGGTCAAGCTCACGCCCAACGTGGACGACATCGTCCCGCACGGCCTCGCCGCCCAGCGCGGCGGCGCCGACGGCGTGTCGCTGATCAACACGATCAAGAGCATCATCGGCGTCGACATCGATCGCTTCGTCCCCGAGCCGCGGGTCGGCCGGGCCTCGACCAACGGCGGCTACTGCGGGGCCGCGGTCCGGCCGATCGCCCTCCACATGGTCGCCGCCCTCGCCCGCGATCGCGAGTTCAACCTGCCGATGAGCGGGATCGGCGGCATCGCCAACTGGCGTGACGCGGTCGAGTTCCTCCTCCTCGGCTGCTCGTCGGTGCAGGTGTGCACCGAGGTGATGCTGCGCGGCTACCGGGTCGTCGAGGACATGATCGAGGGGCTCGCCGAGTACATGCGGCGCCACGGCTTCGCGCGCCTGGACGACTTCATCGGCAAGGCGGTCCCCGCCTACGAGGAGTGGGGCGACCTCGATCTCAACTACGAGACCGTCGCCCGCATCGATCCGGCGAAGTGCATCGGCTGCCAGGCGTGCGTGGTCGCCTGCCACGACGGCGCTCACCAATGCATCCACCCCGCGCCGGGGACCCGGGTGCCGCGGGTCGACGAGTCCGAGTGCGTGGGCTGCAACCTCTGTCAGATCGTGTGCCCGGTGCCGGGCTGCATCACGATGGCGGCGGTCGACAACGGCTTCGCGGCGGGGAGCTGGAACCAGTTCACCGCGGGTGAGGCGACGCTGCGTCCGAAGAAGGGCGTCCATTAGCTCCCCGCGAGCGATCGCAAATCATGCGCGACTGCGCTCGCGCCGCCGCAAGCCTCGCGCTCGTCGCTGGAGGGCCGTGGTGGTCAATTCAACGGGTCCCGACGGGCCCAATTTCCCGGTCGTCCTGTGCTATGCGTCGGGGCGCATGGACGCCGCTCCCGTGAACGTGTTGCAGGCGCTGCTAGGCTACATCCAATTCTCTGCGACCGACGCCGAGCTCCTTCGAAAGATGGGGCCGCAGATTCGCCATCACTTCCCGGCCCTGGTCGACCGCTTCTACGAGGCGATCTACCGGACCCCGCAGGCGCTCGCGGTCTTCAAGGGCGGCCCCGAGCAGATCGAGCGCCAGAAGGGGCGCCTCATGGGCTGGCTCGAAGGGCTGGTCGGCGGCGTGTATGACGACGCGTACTACGAGCTCCGCGCCCAGATCGGCCGCACGCATGTCCGCCACAACCTCGATCAGCGCTTCATGTTCGCGGCGATGAACATCGTCCGGCGGGAGCTCCACGCCGCGCTCTCCGAGTGCGGCTGGCCGGAGGACGAGCGCTTCCGCGGACACGGCGCGCTCGACAAGATCTGCGACATCGAGCTCGCGATCATGCTCGAGACCTACCGCGAGGACTCGACGGACCGGGTCCAGCACAGCGCCCGGCTGGCCACCATCGGCCAGATCGCAGCGTCGATCGGGCACGAGCTCCGCAACCCCCTGGCGGTGATGCAGACCTCGCTCCAGCTCCTCAGCCGCCGCGTCGACGACGAGCGGGCGCGGCGCCATGTCAAGAAGATCGGCGACCAGATCGCCCTCTCGAACGCGATCATCACCGATCTCCTCGAACTCGCCCGCGACCGTCCGCCGGAGCTCCGCGCGCTGGATCTCGCCGATCTGGTGCGGGCGACCGTCCCGGAGGTGCCGCGGCCGGAGGGGGTCTCGATCACCTGCGAGGTGCCCGAGGGGCCGGTGCCGGTCGCCGCCGACGCCAGCCAGATCCGCCAGGTCATCGTCAACCTCGTGCTCAACGCCGTCCAGGCCGTCGGTCCCGAGGGACAGGTCGGTGTGTTCGTCCAGCGCGTCGAGGGCGGGGCCGAGCTCGCGGTCGAGGACAGCGGGCCAGGGCTCCCGGCGGACGTCCTCCGCCGCCTCTTCGAGCCGCTCTTCACGACCCGCTCGGCGGGGACCGGCCTCGGCCTCGCGCTTTGCCGTCGGATCATCGAGAAGCACGGTGGTACGATCACCGGCGCCAACCGAGAGCAGGGGGGGGCCCGCTTCGTCGTCGGCCTCCGGAGCGCGCAGGAGTAGCCTGGACGATGAAGACGCGGGTGCTGATCGTCGACGACAACCATGATCTCGCCGACAACCTCGCCGAGCTCCTCGAGGACGAGGGCTACGCCACGCTGACCGCGTACAGCGGCGAGCGGGCGGTCGAGCTGGCGGCGGCGCAGCCCTTCGACATCGTCCTCACCGACATCCGCATGCCGGGGATGAAAGGGGTCGAGCTCGTCAAGAAGCTGAGCTCGATCAACGAGAAGGCGATCTTCCTGCTGATGACCGCCTACACCTCCGACGCGATGCTCGGCGAGGCGCTGCGGGCCGGCGTGCGGGCGATCCTCAACAAGCCGGTCGAGCTCCCCGACCTCCTCGCGCGCCTGCCCCACGGGGCGGTCCGCGTGCTCCTCATCGAGGACGACGCGCAGCTCGCCGATCTCCTGGCCGACGCGCTCAGCCGCCACGGCTTCGAGGTCGACATCGCCCTCACCTGCGAGCAGGCGAGCGAGCGCATCGCCCGGTCGCGCCCCGACGTGGCCGTCGCCGACGTGTTCCTGCCCGACGGCAACGGCGCTCAGCTCGCCCGCGAGATCTGCCTGAAGAACGGGATCCCGGTGGTGCTGATGACCGGCTACGACTCCGAGGGGGCGACGCAGATCGTCCAATCGTTGCCGGCCCGTTCGTCGCGCTTCGTGGCCAAGCCCTTCCGCACCGAGGCGCTCCTCGACGCGCTCCACAGCCTCGTGGAGGGCGCTGGATCATGAGCACGCCGCGGGTGCTCCTGGTCGAGGACAACGTCGCGCTCGCCGAGAACGTCGCCGAGATCCTCGAGGACCAGGGGATGGTGGTCGTCCACGCGCCGAGCGCCGCGCGAGCCCTGGCGAAGGCCGCGGCGGGCGCCATCGACCTGGCGATCCTCGACGTCCGCCTGCCGGACATGACGGGGATCGAGCTCCTCGGCAAGCTCCGGGCCGTCCTCGGCGACGCCGAGTACATCCTCGTCACGGGCAACGCGACCCTCGACACGGCGCTCGCCGCGGTGCGCGAGGGCGTGTTCGCGTTCGTCCAGAAGCCCTTCGATCCCTACGACCTCGTCGCGCTCGCCCGCCGCGCGCTCGCGCAGGTGACCCTCCGTCGCGAGGCGACGCACCTCGCGCACGAGCTCGAGCGCTCGGAGAAGCTCCACCGCGGCGTCGTGGAGGCGGTGGAGTCGCTGATCATCGGCGTCGATCGGGCGGGCGCTGTGCAGATGTGGAACCGATGCGCGAGCGTGGTCACCGGGCGCAGCGCCAACGAGACGATGGGGCTCCCGCTCGCCGAGATCTTGATCCCGGAGGAGTCGCGCGCTCACTTCGTGACGTGGCTAGAGGGCGCCTGGAGCGCCCGCGCGGACGAGATCCAGCTCGACGTCGTCGGCGTGGGCGGGCGCCGCACGGTGCGCTTCCTGCAGACCTCGGTGATCGCGGACGGGACGACGATCCTCCTCCTCGTCGGTCAAGACGTCACGGAGCGCCTGGCCCTCGAGAAGCGGGCGGCAGACGCGGAGGCGATGGCCTCGCTCGCCACGCTCACGGCCGGCCTGGCGCACGAGATCCGAAACCCCCTGAACGCGGCGATCCTCCAGCTCGAGCTCCTCTCGCGGGTGGGGAGCCGCCTCGAGGACGCGCGGGCGAAGGAGCGGATCGGTGAGAGCGTGCGCCTGGTCCAGACCGAGATCCGCCGGCTCTCCAAGCTCCTCGAGGAGTTCCTGAGCCTTGCTCGCCCGCGTTCCTTCGAACTCTACCCGGTCGACGTGGGCGCCGTCCTCGATCATGTGGTGAGCATGCAGGCGCCGGTCGCCGAGGCCGCCCACGTGGCGATCCGGGCGACGACCGTCGGCCTGCCGCGGATCCTCGGCGACCAGGCGAAGCTGATGCAGGTCTTCGTCAACCTGCTGGTCAACGCGATCGACGCGACGCGGGAGCACGGGCGCGGGGAGATCGTGATCGAGGCGGCGGCCGATGGCGAGGGCTTCCTGGTCGTGCGGGTGGGCGACGACGGGCCGGGGATGCCGGCCGAGGTCGCCTCCAACGCGTTCCGGCCCTTCTTCAGCACCAAGGAGCAGGGGACCGGCCTCGGCCTGCCGATCGTCAAGCGGATCGTCGACCTGCACGGGGGGTCGATCACCCTTCGCCCGCGCGAGGGCGGGGGGACGATCGCGGAGGTCCGCCTCCAGCTCGCGCGCGGCGATTGACTCGGGCGCCGGGGCGCGATATCGGGCCATGATGGCCGCGCCGCGCCCCGTCTCGAAGAGTGACAGCACGCAGGTCCTGATCGTCGGCGCCGGGCCGGCGGGGCTGATGCTGGCGAGCGAGCTCCAGCGCTTCGGCGTCGAGCACCGGATCGTCGACCGGCTCGAAGCGCCGACGGGGCAGTCGCGCGCGACCGACCTGCAGCCGCGCTCGCTCGAGATCCTCGCGCGCTGCGGCGCGCTCGCGCGGGTGGAGGAGCGGGGCTCGCCGGTCCACGCGATCAACATCTACAGCGGCCCGCAGCGGATCTGCCGGATGACCTTCGCGGCGCTGGAGAGCCGCTATCCGCACATGCTGGCGAGCTCTCAGGCCGACACGGAGCAGGCCCTGGCGGAGCACTACACGTACCTCGGTGGGGTGGTCGAGCGGGGGGTCGAGCTCCTCGCGCTCGAGCAGGGCGAGGACGGCGCGACGGCGCGGCTCCGCGGTCCGCGAGGGGACGAGGAGGTCGTGCGCTGCGCCTGGGTGGTCGGCTGCGATGGCGCTCACTCGCGGGTCCGGGCGCTCCTCGGCGTGTCCTTTCCCGGGTCGACCTACCCCGAGCACCACATGCTGGCGGACGCCCGGGTGACCTGGGGGATCGCCAAGGACGAGCTGCACGGCTTCCTGGCGGAGTCGGGGCACCTCCTCGTGCTGGCCTTGCCAGGGCCCGACCAGTACCGGCTCTTCGTCGACGTCGATCCCGATGAGGAGCGCGAGCCCAGCCTCGAGACCTTCCGCGCGCTCCTGGCCGAGCGCGTGCCAGTGCCGGCGACGATCCACGAGGTGACCTGGTCCTCGCGCTTTCGCCAGCACCGGCGCCAGGTCGATCGTTATCGGGTCGGGCGCGCCTTCCTGGTCGGCGACGCGGCCCACATCCACAGCATCATCCCGGGGCAGGGGCTGAACCTGGCGATCCAGGACGCCTTCAACCTCGGCTGGAAGCTCGCGCTCGTCGTCCGGGGCTTCGCCTCGGCGGAGCTCCTCGACAGCTACCACGCCGAGCGCCACCCGATCGGTCGCCT
>WBZL01004003.1_pt1 | contig 13069 bp, 9 predicted proteins | sample 5204291 | NCBI WGS metagenome assembly WBZL01 (sample SAMN12344345, study PRJNA552823) | activated sludge metagenome | biome: Activated sludge suspended growth; feature: Nitrification reactor; material: Wastewater; isolation source: activated sludge from nitrification reactor of wastewater treatment...
CGGAAAAACTCGATGATTGCGTCATGCGTCGGGTTTCACACACGGGCTGCCTCGCGTCAGGATAGCCCACAGGATGCGCAAACAGGCTGTCCGGGAAGGCCGCAGCGAACGAAGAGGCGAATCGTACTCGTGCCGTACGGTGAGCCTCTGAGTGATGCGAGAACGCCGCTGGCGGACTGTTTCCGCATCCTGTTAGAGCCATGCCCGGACTCCCAGCCCAAGCAGGATCCACAAAGATACCAACCCGAATTCTTTCAATCGATCAGCGAACGTATGCAGCAACAGCTCAAACGAGAAATACAACACAATGAGTTTACCGGCGAGAATGCTTAGGGTCGGCATGTCCGCTCGCATTTCCGGCAACAATGGAACGACCAAGGCAAAGAACGCCATGAGGTAATCCAAGGGAGTGGTCTGGAAACGGTTCCCGCGGTTAAACCGCATGCTTAACAGCACCAGGATGGCAATCACGGCCAGAATCGTATTGTGGGTGACATAGATAGGCCAGATGTCGGACATGCCGGATTGCTCTCCTATATACATCAGGAAGGCGCTGCCCACGTACAGCCCCCCGCGCACGAAATGCGAGCGGTATTGCGGTATGAACCAGACGCCTCCCAGGATGACGCCGAACAGGCTGAGGGCTGCGTACCCCACATCTATCGGGACATGCCCGGGCAAAAACACGTTTGCAATCAAGAATAGCGGGACCACGACCGCCAGAAAGCGCGGCGCCATATCGCTAAGCCATGATCCTGCTCTGGCCAGTTTCGTGTCGGAGAGGACTCGGCCGCTCGACGAAACAGACAACGGAACACGAAGCCGCTCAGTTGCGACGAACAGGGCGAACATGGCCAGGGCGAATGCTCCGTACATCGTCAAAATGAGGCCATCCGATTGCCAGCGAAGGAGATAGCCCAAGCCCACCATGACGGCTTGAATACCATAGATCACGATGACGGCTTCATAGTGCGAGAGCCCAAGAGCCAGCAGCTTGTGGTGGACGTGGTTCCGGTCGCCGATGAAGGGCGATCGGCCCTTGGCAAGCCGCTGCCCCATGACGGCAATCGTATCGAGGAAGGGCAACCCAAGCAGGAGAAGACCGATCGACACCGGAAAGGGGGCACGCGCAGGATCACTCATGAGGAGCACGAGGATACCCATCGAAAAACCGAGCAATTGACTGCCCGCGTCGCCCATGAAAATCCTGGCCGGGTAGGTGTTGTAGCGCAAGAATCCCAACAGGCCGCCCAAAAATCCCGCTGCCAGCACCAGCACGGTGGTGTCGTGCGACAGATAGGCGAGATAGGCAATACCCGCAAAACTCAGAAAGGCCAGACCGCCTGCTAACCCGTCGAGGCCGTCGGAGAGGTTAACGGCGTTCGAGGCCCCGACTAGAAATACCACGGTCAAGGGCACCGTCAGCCAGAGCGGAGCTTCTTCTTCATAGAAAAACGGTATCTGCTCGAAGCGAATGCCGCCGATGATCACCAAGATGAACACGGCAACAAGCTGACCGATCAGCTTGACCTTGTAGTTCAGGTTCGCTCGATCATCCCAAATCCCAAAACTCAAGATGATCAGCCCGCTGAGCAACACGGGCCACATAGCAGGGTCCTGCGGTATCCAGCAAAAGATGGAGAGGAGCGCGGCAAATCCGAAGGCGATTCCGCCGATGCGTGGAATCGGGTTGGCGTGGACCTTGCGCCCACCGGGTAAATCCATAAAGCTCCAACGCCCCGCGTTCAGCTGGAGTGGCGGGATCAAGGCCATGCAGATGAACAGTGAGGTGATGAAGCTGAAGAAAACGGTGCTAGTCATGTTCAATCCGGAATGTACCGGTTTAACCGAGGTTTGATCGTACGAGCAAACTGCAGCACCCGCTCTTCTACGTCTCGTTCATTCTCCCCAGGCCCAATCGCAGCTGAGAGTCGAATCAGAGCACCGTCACTTCTCCGCCTGGTCAGCGCATCCCAGAAGAGATAGAACTTCACGAGGTATTCGCTGGCCAGCAACCGATGGCGCTGCTTGAACCAGTAGATGACCAACTGTTTTTCTCGATCTTTCTGAATCACAACCACATTGACCGGATTGACCGGCGCACCGGGACGCTCCGTCCCATCCATCTCTGTATCCAGCGTGCGATGCGAGGTGATCTCCCATCCTCCACCGGGTATGCAGCTCTGGGGAGAATGGGCTGACTGTCCCTTTCGCTGCGATTGGTAGTAGGCCATGTAGAGGGTGATGGGGCTTGAGCCGGTTGCCGCAAAGTCCGCCAGCAAGTAATCGTCGAAACGCAACGCAGTAATAAACTGCGGTTCCACCGGCAAGGGTGTTCCCTGCCACTCTTCGATACGCATGGGAAAATCGAAGAAGGTGGCACGTTCCGGGGAGATCTCCTGTCGATCGCCCATTGACCACGAGAACAGGGCTGCAGGGAGGATGAGGGCTAGGCTTCCGATGTAAGCCGGAACCCTGAGAATCACGGCAGTCGGACGAGATGTCGACCTGGACGCCGTGGCAGACGAATTCTCGTCGTCGTACAGCCGAAATCGATCCAGAAGACCTTGGGCGCCCGGCAGAGGTTGAATTCGGAAGAGTATCCACATTTCTAGCACAATGAGCCCAAGGGTCGCCAAAAATAGTACCCAACCTTCGAAAAGATGCAAAAATCCCTGCGCCGCCTGAGGTCCGTACCACTCCACCAGGACCCCGACGATCCCGATCCTCAAGCCGTTGACCAGTACCGAGATCGGCAAGGCCGAAAGCACCAGCACGATGCGTTTCCACATACGATCGCGGAAAAAGTACGCACACAACAAGGCCAGAGCAGTCAGCGGGAAGAGATACCGAATTCCGCTGCAGGCTTCCGCCACCTGTAACTGGACCGGTCCGAGGTCAATGACGTTTCCCTCCCGAAACGCTGTGACTCCGATGAACTGTAGGACGCCAACCCCCAGTGCAGAAGACCAGAGCTGCAACTGGCTTGAGAGGGCGTTATAGAGAAAGACGGGAAGCGGGATCGCGGTCAGGAGATAGGCTACGGGGAAAGCCAGTTCGTGTAACGCTTTCACCCCCAAAAATGAGAGTAGTAGCCCGACGATAACAGTCCAGAGAGACACGTGTGAGACCACGTACAGGGTGGCCAAATTTCCTAGGAAATAGAGTAGTAGCCCTACAAACACCATGAACGGCCCAGACCAGGAGGGCCTCAGCTCCACTGCCGCAATCCGCTGTCGCCGCTGCCACAGGAGGAGGATGGTAATCAGAGGCACGAAACTCCCGTGGCTATAGTCGTCGCTTCCCCATTGTTCCACCAGAAAAACCAGGCTGTCCGCATACATGTAGCCCAAGAGGGCAACAAGGGTCAGTGCGATCACAGCCACGAAACACCTTGGTGATAAGCTATCCCTCTCCCCCGGGCGGGGGAGAGGAAAGGAAACGGCGTGTTGGATAAACCGGGCAGGCGTCGAAGCGGAAGAGATGGCGTGAGCCTATGACTCCTTGCGCGCAGCCAAGCCTCGAGACCCAAGCCCGACGAGTGCAATCAACCCGGCACCAAAGAGCCATACAGCTGCTGGCAAGGGTACAAGGGAGGTCAGCGCGCCCTGCACACGGTTCCCCACCCCGCTGAACACCAACCGCCATTGGTTCGATGCAAAAGATGAGAGACTTGGAGGAGTCGTCGGAAGATGGTCGTTGGCGAACACGTTGCCGTTGGGATTGATAAGTTCCATCTCAAAGGTCGTAGGAGCCAGACCGTTGATCATCGCAGGCGTGCCGGTAAATCCGTTGAGCGTGAGCTTGAACGTGTTACCCAACCCTGGGTTGTTGATCATCTGCATGACACTGGAGCCGGGAGAGAATGTTGCCGTGTAGTTCCCAATTTGGAGATTCATGCTTTGGACGGGATTGGCATAAAGTCCCCAACTTGGATCTGCAGGTAGGACATCGGGAGTGGCCGAGTTGAATGTAAAACTACCGGACAGCGGCAGAGACGAACCGAAACCATTAGAGCCGGTTCCGCCAGCTGTAAACACACCTCCATGGACCTCAGCCACCGAACCGCTGAAATGGAACTGGACACTGGCAGCATTGCCTGGAGCGACACCTAGGACAAGCAACGTACACAGACCGGTTACCGCAAGGCTAAGGGTACTGATGCCTCGTTTTGCCATTACCATTACCATTTGCATCTCGACTCCTTTACTGCGAATGGGAAGACCAGACTCGATCTACCCTTCTCACCTTAGGACGTACGAACGACTCGCAACTACACTCTAGCTTTCTAGTATTTTGGGAGAGTACTTAAAAGTTAAAAACAGCGCAAGAGTTTTTTTACAAATAAACAAAATATTGATACGTATTTATTGCAGACGCAAGAAATTGACCCCTCATTTGATGTTTCATGACACGCGACTGTTTCTGAATGAGACACAATTGCCCCGGATAGCTCCATCCATTTGGCCCTCCATGTCGCAATATGGCTCCATCAGACACGGGAATTTTCTATCAAGGATTGCAGAAGTGTTTGATACCGTTTGGCTAACTGAGATCGATCGTAGTTTTCCAGGACATGCGTCCTGCCGTTCAACCCGTACATCCGGCAAAGAGCCCGATTGGACCAGAGTTCGAGCAAGCGCGTAGCTAACTGTTCCTGGCTTTCGGGTTCAATGCAGAAACCTGCCCTAGCAGCTTGAAGGATTTCAGCACTTTCCCCTTCAACACCGAGGATGATGGGTTTCTCCATAGCCATACTCTCGAACAACTTAGACGGGATAACCGTCTTAAAGAGATCGGATTTTTTTAAAAGGATCAAACTCACGTGACAGCATGCCCAAAGCCACGGCATGCGCTCCTTGGGCTGTTGTCCGAGCATGACAACATTCGTCAGGGCTAGTTTGTCCCGTAAACCTAGCAGGCGCTCGCGTTCTGCCCCATCTCCAGCGAGGAGAAAAATGATGTCGGAATATTTTCGCAGTCGTTCAGCGGCATGGAGAATCGTGTCCAATTGGTGCGCCATTCCGTGGGTGCCAAAATACGCGGCAATGAATTTTCCCTCCAGGCCGAGCTCCTTAGTAACTGGATTCTGTCCCGCAACAGGCTGATAGAGACTGAGGTCCGCCCCATTTTTGATCACTCTGATCTTAAATGAGGGGATGCCTTTTGATTCCATGTGCCGCTGAAATGCATCCGTAACGGGGACGATTCGATCCGCTTTTCGATAGGCAAACAATTCCAACCATTCGAGCACTTTGATAATGGCACGGTTGGAAATCGCCCCTACTGCAAGGATCGACTCCGGCCACAGATCACGTATTTCCAGCACCCAGGGAACACGTTTCTGTCGACTTACCACATACCCGGCAAGCCCATTAAAAAACTGCGGAGATGTTGAAATAACAACATCCACCCTGGGGAGAAAAGGCGCGGCGACAATGGATGCTAACAAATAAGAAAGGTAATTCAGGGTCCGCTTAAGAAACCCTTCATTAGCTGTCACGTAAGTCCACACTCGCCACACATCAATGCCATCGCGCTCCTCGCGTTCCCACAATACGTTGCGGTACCCGTCATAAACTATTCCTCTCGGGTGATTAGGTGCGCAGGTAAGAACCGTCACGCGATGCCCGTTCCGCACCCACTCCTTGCAATGTTCATAAGTACGGGAGGCCGGGGCGTTTACTTCTGGTGGAAAGTAGTGGGACAAAAAGAGAATATTCACTGGCTCACTTCCGCATGACTCTCTTGGTCATCACAAAGGTTAATGTAATCGGTATTGGGCCATGAAAAGCCATGACAATTATGCTGGTTTGCATTTCTTTACCGAACTCGGGGAAGTAGACACCCGATCGAATAGAGACGGTTGCGTTGACTGAAGGCTCAACCGTCAGAATTACCTTTCCGGTTAAGTCTCTCACCTCCACTAGGCCTGCCACGATATGAGGTTCGTAATTGGGATGGAGGTGCAGGTAGCTCTCTAGGCTGTGCATTCCGTCGCCGAAGATAGTGTCCCGGACCGTCCATTTCCCCGGAGAAGCGTACTCAATCATCCGCTCGTGAGTAAGACACCCCGGTAGCCGACGGTACCCGTTGTGAGATCCTAGAAAAACCGCATGTCCTGGACGATCGGACGTCAGACTGGCATGCACTGGGTATGCGCGTCGTGCCACGCGAAACACGCCCCACATCTCAGACTGGTCTTGGCCGTCGACACAGACTGTGTTATGAGCCTGCGTACTTCTAGCATAGGTTCTTCGTGGGCCGGGCTCGTAATCGTAGACACCGGTGTCCACCACAAGGCGTCGACCATGCAGAGCCAATTCGAAACTTAGCGTATCGGCATGGGCATGGCCGGGCTGATAGTCCGGCCCCACGGGTCCACAGTCGATGACCATAGCGTCTGTGTCGTGTCGAATCACGTAGTAGCCAGTTGATTCCTTACACACAATGCGAAGTTGATCATCGGGAGCACTCGGCACATAGTTCAGGATGGCGGCTGCGTATCTGAGAATGTCCCGAGTGGAGGGGGCAATACCTGCTGCCGCGTCATTAAATAGAGGAATCTCACCATCGGACAAGCAGATGTCCTCCAAGAATTGAACGCCTTTGATGGCCGCTTTCCTGAGAGAGGATGCTTCGGCCAGTGGCATCGAATGACTCACCGCCTGCAGAATATTCAGCATATCAAGGCAATCTACTACCCAGATCGCGTGGTACATGGGGCTACGTTCAAAGTGTCCGCCATCTTGCAGTATCTGCTCCGACAACTCCTCGCGAATAATACCGCGTCCTTTTGCAAGCCACCGCTCTGCATCGTTTCCTTCGAAGTACATACCCGCAATACACAGCGCAATGCCATTTTTGAGGAGATGGTTCGCCATCAAGTGATACTCCAAATTGCGCTCCAACCAGAGCACCTGATGGTAGAGGCTTCGCTTCCACTCATCGCGAGGATCGTGGCGTGATTGACGGAAATATTTGATCCAGTTCACGATTCTCAGAGACAGCGTGTAAGGTTCCCAGGCATCCCCTGTGCCGGGTGGATTATGGGTAATCCAGCTAGAAATCAGTTGCTCTTTGTTGGTGGACGAACGTTTCTCCTGGAACAAATAATCAAAGTAGTGGAGGTTGTAGCGCCAAAGTTTAGGCATATCCGGACTGGCCCAATCTATCGACCCGGGCACAAATCGTTTTGACCTGTTGAGAAAGGAAAATACCCACTCATCCGACACCGGAGAACGGTCCGCAATGAATGCATGAACACGATCGACTGGCCGAAGCGCTACGGTGCCTTCGGCCGACATGGCTGCTGACTGAGGGTAAAGTCTGTTGCGAATTAAGGCATAAATTTGGCGAGCACGAAGATACCGTACCGTATTGAAATAGAGACCGATCCGCTTCATGAGATGAATCTATTCCGATTATGTGGACGCGCTTAGGTTTTGGCGGGATTACCCAGGGATAGTGTTAACGTATCGCACTGATTACGAAACGGAGTTTTCCGGACCGACTCTTCTCAAGTGCGTGCACATAATCCAGCCGAAGTGCAATGTCGTTACCCAGGCGTTTACGGGCTTCTTCCAGCAATCTTTGTTCGGACTTGTCAGTATAATTGCCGCCTCGCACAATTCGTATCACCAAGGACTGCCGATCTGGCTGATAGATCTGAGCCTCTCGGATTTCTGTGAGGTCTTTAAAAATATGATCCAGCCTACCAAGACGGACTCCGTTTGGAAGCATCACATAGTCTTCTTGACGACCATCAATAGCGTCGACAACCCTTCCCGTCATTTCACAGCTCGGCGCGCTACGGCTTCCTATTTCCACCACATCTCCCGTGTCGTAGCGAAACAAAGGAAAGGCAGGATTGCTCCAATTCGTGCCGATCACCCGAAAGTGTGTCTCATTCCGATCGAGAGGCACAAACTCCACCAGAGAAAAGTCCTCATCGACGTGTAAGTGGCCGGAACGGCATTCAGATATGTTGGCGACCGATTCTGCCTGGCCATAGTGTTGGCGAACGCGACACCCGAAAGCCAATTCGATCATGTATTTTTGTTGAGGAAGAAGGTTCTCAGCTCCGATCGTAATGATGCGTGGAAGTGTTCGTAGCGGCCGGCCGCGTTCCAGAACGTATCCTGCTAGCAATGCGAGAACCGATGGGTAACCGTGTAACCATGGAGCCGTAAATCGCTCGAGCGCATCTAGGTAGGCTTCTGCAGTCGATCCGGAAAGGTGATAAGCACTAAACAAGATCTGCCGTCCTGGATGATTCACTCGCCAAAATGGCGGAGAGGCCTGCCGAAGAGGAACGACAGAGCGGCCGCCAAAGTACCCACACCACGTTTCCGGTTTGATGCCGTGGGCCCCACGATAGCGCCACCAGACCGCCCAGCGCTCCTTCTCCGCATCGTGCGTTTCCCAAAAGTGAAGGCCCGCACCGGTCGTACCACTCGTGTGGCAGGATAAGAGGCTGTTCCGATCAAATTGCCTATTTAGAAGGTTGGGGGCGTTCTCCTGCACATCACTTTTGGTAAGAATTGGAAGTTTCTCAATCTGACTCAGAGGATCGATGCTGCTGCAGTCGACCTCATACGACTTGAATCGATGTTGCCAGAAGGGCGTTTGCAAGGCTGCTGTAAAGTGTGAACGGAGGCGGCAACGTCTGATTTCTTGAATACGGTCCGCAGTTACCGATGTGCGCTCCACCAGCTCACGATTCAGCTCTTGATAGCCTGTCCCGTATCGTCGCCTGGCCAGTCGCCACCCCTCAATGGAGCACGCCAAGTTTTGCAGTCCAATAGGCAAGCAACTGTATAGGCGTTCGCGGTTCATGTTCCCGATCATTTACCGACCAAGGCGCAGAGCCAGACACTGTCCTGACTCACGGGATTAACAAAGGTGAAATCCCGATGATCATATTGAAGCCCACCCCCACACCATCTGCGAAGGGGCTCGAGCCGTAGCGTTTTCCAGATCCGCCGTACCGAGTTCTTCCAGTACCATTCACCGAGAAGACGATAATCGGCGATGTTGCGCAGGACTATCCCCTGCTGCATTGCAAAGTGTTGTGGATTGGAGAACCGTTGCCCCCAGATCTCAACCTTGGAAAACTTCGCTTGCAGCATGTCGCGAAACTCACTCAGCGTGTATTCTTTTATGTGCGTGTGATTTACAGGAGACGGCTCATAATTCAACGAGAACACCGGACGGTTCGGGGTAGATATGAACGCGACTCCGGCGCCATCGAGATGACGATGAACCGTATCCAGCAACGCTGAGGGGGCTGGTACATGCTCGATAACCTCGCAACACAGGATCACATCCCACACCTTCCTCCCACAGTCTAGAATCGGGCTTGAAATGTCTCCCTCGAGAAATGTTCCGAAGGGGTACGTGCTGCGTGCAAACTCGACTGCAGTTTGAGAGATATCTACTCCCAAAACTTGACTGGCGTTGAGCTTGCTCATTAGGTAGGCAGTATTAAATCCCGTGCCACATCCCAGATCTAGAATTCCCTTTCCGGCTATAGCGGTCTTACTCGCCAAGAATTTGATTCTGGCGATCTGCTCTTGCACCATCATGGCAGGATCACTATCTAAATCCTGCGCTGGCTTCCTCGGAAGAGCTCGCCCCATTCCCAGTCGCTGATCGTAGCCGGTCCTCACAGCCACTCCTTCGCCTGCCGAATTCTGCCTCTCCATAGGGGAGCGGTCTCCTTTCTGGTGTTAGTCAACGCAGTGTTCGTTTAATCTTTAGTGTCACTCCAACATTGATCAGGCTCTGTCTGGCTCGCACCCATCCGTCTCTGAGTTTATTTCTTGTGCCATGCTCAATATTTCTATAAACAGGCAGAAGAAAGTGTTTGCGCCTGTGCATCTTGAACCATCGGATATACTCCTCGTGAGACATTGAAACGAAGGGGGTCAATAGCCGGACTGCAGCTGAATCGCATGCTCGCTCAGATTTGTCATATTTCAATGTGTGAGAGCGGCGGTTGTAGGAAAACCAATGACAATGCATATCACCACTGCATGGATCCCAATCAAATGCTAGTTGTCGTAATGCAAAGTCTGGAAATCGTATGAAACGTCCAAATCCTGTTCCCTCTGGCAGGAACCAATTTCCTAAACCATAAACGATAGGCGCCCCTTGATAGACTTCAATCCCTTGTACGCAATGGCTGTGACAGCCGATGACGGCTGATGCCCCGTGCTCGATCGCGCGATGTGCAAGCTGACGATGCATTGGCTGAGGATACATTTCCAATTCGTAATTCCAGTGCATCAGCAACACTATGCGCTTCTGGGGATAGCGCTTGTTGGCAAGACGAATGCCGTTAATAACTGATTCAGGGGTAAGGGGATTAACTCCTGGGGTAGTTGCCGAGGCAATCCGACATCCAATCACATTCCATCCAAAACCTACAAAAACCGTTTCACCATCGATATCCCGCAATAAAACTGGGCTTGATGCATCTTCAATGGACTCTCCTGCACCGCAGGCCAGAATATTGTTTTCACTAAGTAGTTCTATCGTTGCACGTGGTGACGGGTGTAAGTCCGTTATATGATTGTTCGCTAGCGTAACCAGACGAACATTCATGGCGCGCAAGTAGGAAAGTACCGATTTGTCGTTATAGAGTCTTGTGCCCGTATCTAACTCGTTATCTGAAAGGATAGCCCCCTCAAGATTTGCGATCACCGACCGCTGGCCCCAGTAAGGACGCGAGCCCGTGGCAATAGACGTTATACCGCGTGGAACAGCAATATCCCCCACAAAGATCATGAAACCATCCTAAAAAATCTAATTACCTACTGACTTTTTACCTACTGACTTTTCGACTTTTCCTTCTGCGCATTGCTCATGCAAACTACGGATGCACCTTTTGTACATGTCGTACTTAGTATCTTGATCTGGAAAGCCAGCCAAGACTCGTTTTCCCTTTTCAATTAGAGAACGCTGGAATTCCTCGTTCTGGGTCAAAAAGCCAATTGCCCTTGCCGCATCACGAGCATTCATGGGTTTAAAGTAAAGCGCGGCATCGCCACAAACATCGCGCGCGAACCTAAGATCTGTTGTAACGATAGGTACCCCCATGGCCATTGCCTCTGGGTAATTCGCTGAGAATGTCTCTAAAACTGAGGGCAAGAAAAGAATTTGGCAGGAGCGATACAACTCGGGGCCCTGGCCCACAGAAACACTGCCCACGCTGATAATCTTATCCAGCACACCCAGTTCTTTTGCCTTTGAGTGAATAGCAACGAAGCCTTGTTCTGAGTGAGGTATAGTCATCACAAACTCAAAGTTCAGTTTGGGCATAATAAGCTGTAACTCTTTAGCAACATGCGGCACGAGGTTGAGGTTCTTATGCCTGTAGAAGGCAGCCATACAGAGGATTCTTGTTTTGTTACCACTTGTCGATCTTGGGTCACTCTGACGATTGAGATAGTGGGTGCCACAGCTATTTGGAACAACAAATATCCTATCTTCACTGAGCCGAAGCCTTTTCTTTAGTCCCTCTTTTGCTAAGAGAGACTCCGTGACCCACGCATCAGCCTTTCGATACATAATCGCTTTGTACGCTATATGCGCCACTAATTTGCATGCCGCTAGTGGCCCCTCTACTGTTTTCCAAGCCCAGTGATCTCCATGTGTAACCCATCCATCCGCAACACCGCACAAGTGAGGTTTTGAGAAGTCAACATACGAAGGTCCAAAGAAGGTGAACACCACGTCTGGGTTATGCCCCTCCACTATCTTTCTAAGAAGCCCCCTACTCTTATAGCTTTTTGCAGGTGACTCATCCATTACGGTCAGCAAGGAACAATTCGTAAAACTTCCAGAGAACTGCAGTTCGTGAGCGACACTCTTTGAGACGATAAAGTGCCACTGAATTTCATCCGACCTCTTGACCGCAGTTCGGATGAATGACACAGCTGCTTGGAGCGAACCACCCTTGTTTAGAGTGGAACAGTTAAGAATAACTTTCATGGAGATTCAGAAATTAGCCCGACCGAGGTGCTTGTATTTCCCCATCATAATTCCACTTGTCTGCACCTGATTATGTATCTTTGTGCCAGCCTCTGGTAAGAAATTTCGTACGCCAGCCCTCCCTAAACATGCGCCACCTAAAGCGGAGCCAATTGTGGTCACGATAGAATTCGCAAAAACATCTGCGGTGTTGGACCATAACATCAGGCAAAGCATCCAAACACTGAAGTACACAGCACCAGACCCAATGGATGAACCCACATACATTCCACAGACCCGGAAACCGCGAGCCACAATCGCAAGACAAGCCACAACTATCATGATAGCGGTTGTTAGCCCCACCTCACCGCTGAGCCGAATTAGCGAGCTCTCACCCAATCCTTGCATCTTGATCGCATCAAAGACTTGAACCCCACCGAAGATGCGGGATCCAAATGTAAAATAACCGAGGCCTTCGCCGGTAAAGAGGTAACTGTCCAGCATCGTTTTGATGGGCAGCCAGAGATTTCCTTCAAGTCTAGTTGGGACAGCATTAATCACGCTCGCAAATCGCTCATACACTGCTGTAGCCAGCGTTGGTCTTGCGATCCAAGCCCCTAAGAGTCCCGCCGGTATAATCGCCACAGGAAGCAACAGATTTCTTACCTTGGCCCCATGTTGTCTCATATACACGAGGGCAACAATAAGCATGGCTAACACCAGAAACATCAACGCAGCCCGTTGCCCGGATACAAAAATCACTACCAAGTCGAAGAGCATGAGCGCATAGGACAGAGTTGACCGTTTACCCTGGGAAAAAAGCAGATGGCACCACCTGAACAAAACGAGGGTGAAAATGACTTGCCCGAATTTTCCCGTGTGAGTGAATATTGACGCCGGGCGAAACATCCCAGGAATAAGTACCGCCTTCTCTCTGGTAGCGAAATCGCCGATACCCATCGCACTCGTTCCCCATACGGAGTTGATTGGGTGATTCTTGCCCAGCATGACCTGGAGGAGCGCCACGGTCCCAATGATTAATATCCAACAGGTGACACACAGGAGAAGACGCTCCGAGTTCGTCTCTCCTGCT